>Ga0307990_1002677_pt1 | contig 14083 bp, 15 predicted proteins | sample EllFjometagen129_FD_203168 | JGI IMG/M metagenome (GOLD analysis project Ga0307990, IMG submission 203168) | Marine microbial communities from Ellis Fjord, Antarctic Ocean - #129 | ecosystem: Environmental > Aquatic > Marine > Unclassified | place: Southern Ocean | collected 2014-10-08
CTCCTGACGGTGTTTACTATTTTATATTAAATTTTCATATTCTTAAAAATGATGAGATGACAGGAACAGTTACGATTATGCGATAAGTAAACCCTAATAATATAAAAAAACCGTTTTAAAGGTTTATATTCAATTTTATAGACAAACTCTAATTAAACTTTATAAATATGAAAAACCTTGAAAAAAAATTATTTTTAGTTGTTACTATTATATTTTGTATAAACTTTACGATTTATGCGCAAGAATCTTCAAAAGAAATAATTTTTATTTTTAATAAAAACAAAGGTAAATTATCCCGTCCTTATGCAGAGAAAGCAGTTAGTGATGTATCTCAGTTAAATAGGCGATGTACGGATTTCAGTATATCAGGACTTGAAACACAACAACAGGTTGATAAATTAATTCAGGATGTTAAAAAAAATAAAGGAATTACTGACTTTTCAATTTCTTCGGAAATAGTTGATAACCAAAGAAAAGCATCTGTTATATTTTATGAAAGTATTAATATAGATTTTTTTAAAAAAATATTTTTAGAAAATAATATTAAAAATATTATTGTTGATGGCAAAAAAATAAGTGCTGAAAAATTTGAATATAAAACGAATGAAAAGAATAAAGGAGATTCTTATTAATAATATTTTATGTGGTTATTGCTAATACCGACTTGCTATCAAATTGCTAGGGCTATTTGTTAATTTTATTTTTGTTTCAATTTGCTGTATTGCCTGTTATTACTTATAGTTTTTGTTAGGCAGAGTTTTAATTTTGGCACTGGCTGATGAAAGATGACAAGAAACATTAAATTTTAAAATAGATTAGATTAAGAAAAAATTAACAAAGGAAAAAAAATATTTTAATCAAGTTTTTACTATTTTCAGATTAAAACACCAAAAAAAATTATAAAGATTAAATTTCTAATATTTATATGGGAAATATAACAAACTTCTTTAAAAATATGTTGAGAGTTGCAATCCCAGTTGCGATTTTAACTTTTGGAAGCGGTTGTGGAAGACAATTTTTAAAAGAGTATAGTGAACAAAATCAACAAATTTACAAGGATGTCGTTCAATTAGTTAAAGAAAAAGGCAAACCATATCGGCATATTCAAAAAGTAAAGATTCAGGGAGTAAAAAAAGAAGATATAAAAAAAGATACTATAATCCGTCTTGGAGAAATAGCTAAATCTTTTATTTATAAATATTCTCATGATTCAATAAAAAAGTTCTCAATTGAATTTTGGGACAATGAATATCATAATGGTAAAGTTCGGAACCATAAATGTCTATATCTTAGTAAATATGTTTATCCTGTAAATGGAGTTGACCCTTTTTCAATTAAATGTTTCAAAGACAATTATTGTGATGGATTAAATTTTATCCGAGGGGATAAAGTAAAAGAAGTAACAATTCTTCCGCCAAATAATTTTTGGTATACTTCAAAAAACTATCTTAATGCCAGAAAAAAGAAAAAGTTAGAATATTCTAAAGAGTACACAGAAATTCTTAAAGAAATAATGCATTATGAAAGAGTTCCCGGGTATTAACAACAAATCCTATAAATACAGGGCTTTAGCCCCAAAGATTATATCTATATCAATAATAAATATACACTACCTAACCTGGACAAGCCAGAACCAAACAGGTTATACGTTAAATTGACCTAATTTCTAATTTTTAATTGACCTAAAAAATGACCAATTACCCAATGTCTAATTGGTCATTAGTCCGCCTAAGGCAGATGAAATTTTGAAAACTATTGGTATTTGGAATTTGATTAGGTTAATTAGGTCAATTAGAGCAATTAGAAATTATAAAAAAGTTCTATATAAAATATTCTGCCAAAAAATACACGAATATTATAAATAAGATACTAATAATTATTGTTTTTGTTTAAAGATATCTCATACGTATTAACAGGCAATTCTTTTGTTCTTAGTTCTGTATTTTCAACTTTTTGTTTCAAATGTTTACGATAAAACATAAGGTCTCCATTTTTGATAATTGAATCAGAAGAAAAATCCGAACCATATCTCTCACAGTAGTTTTGGAGCAATTCTTTTGGCATCATTCTGTTATCGCTCAGATAATTTGCCATTTGAAGAAGCAAAGTTTCCTGTTTTTTAAATAATTTTTCAGCTAAATTTACCGCAGAAATAATCCATTGCTTAATCTCTTTATTTATCTGATTGTCATTATCATGCAAATACATATTTGTCATAATATCTTCAACCTGATATTTTGCAGGAACTTCTCCCATACCGCAAACTTTTAGCATTTCGGAAATAAATCGGGTTGCAGAATTAATATCACTTTCTGCTCCTGTTGTTATGTTTTCAATGCCAAAAACGAATTTTTCTGCAACATATCCGCCTAAAAAGACAGTTAGCCGATTTAGAATTTCTTTTTTTGATATGTAATTCCATTTATATTTTGTATATACAAATCCACAATTATCTGTTTCTGCTGTTTTGGAATAAATGAGCTCCGGAACAGTTTGCATAAGAAAAACAGAACAAATGGCATGACCACTTTCGTGAACCGCAGTAATTGCCTGCATATCATCTCTTTTGCTTTTTCTTAGTTTTTCAAGTTTTAACTCTAATTTTTCTTTAATGGAAAAAACGGTTTTTGTCTTGTATATATAATCAATATGCATTATATTGTCTTTAAAACCAAGCCGGACAGAATCGGACTCAATATTATGTAATATCATCGTTGTTGCAATTGTTGCAAGTTTTGAATTAATAATTTGATTTATTGTTGTAAAAATCGGTCTTGTTCCTTGTGTAGGATAAACGCCTTCCTTATAAATCAACTCTGTAATTGATTCATCAAATTCAAGAGATATTTTAAGTTTTTTATAAACTTTGAGAATAATTTTATTAAGTTCCATGTTTATAATTTTCTTAAAAGAATCACTATTGAATGCAGGATAAATAATATGAGTATTTCCCAATCTGGCAATTTCTTCATTTCTAAATCTTTTTTTCAGAGCTTTTTTTATATCTGAAATATTTATTTTTAAAGATAATTCATGAAACTCATCCGCACTTAAATCAGGATTATAATTATGGCTCATTGTATATGCCTCATCAAGATTTCCAATTATAAAAACAATAGATTTGGTACAATCAATGGTCGTGGGCTGTAAATAAAGAGCAAGTATATTTTTTACAAATTCAAGAGTTTCCTTTTCGTTTAGAGACAATAATTTTTCTTTAACTTTAAATTCATTGGCAAACAATTCCGGTGTAGAATTATAGAACAATTCATAATAATTTTCACCTATAAGAAGTAAATCAATGTTATCATACTTGGCAAAAATTTTTTTTCTATCCTTTTTAGAAGCATTATTTAGTTTGTAATAATTTTTTGTTTCAATGTAAATATCTTTTTGACTAACAACAACTCCATTTTTTGCTTTTACTCCTTTATTAATAATATAATACAAATAAGATATTATATCAGAAAAACGTTCTGCAATTCTGTAAGAAGCCAAATCTGTATCAAATTTTCCATTATCCAGAATCTTCCATATTATTCTATCTTCTGATTTTATTTGCTCTTTATCATCTTCGTCAATGGATTTTGCATGCTGAAATTCGTCAAAACTTATTACAACAGGTCTGTTGTTTTCTTTTATGTGCAGGTCTGTTAACTGGTTAATAATATTCATATTATTTTTACCGGATAGCCCTCCCACATCAAATCTGTAATGTCTGTTTGAAAAGCCAATTAAATCAACAAGACGGTTAACAAGAGATGATTTTCCAACACCTGTTAATCCCCATAAATTGATTACAACAGGTTTTTCCTGCATGTCCGGAAATAAATACCATGAGCTGACAGAGTCAATGATTTCATTAATGATAATATCTAATCCAACAAACTCCTGTTTAAGTTTTTCTTTTGCCTTGTTTAAGATTTCCTGGTTCTGTAAAAATTCATTTCTTAACTGTTCTTTTTTTTTGTCCATATTTTTATAACTTTTTTAATATATGGAACAAAGTTATCTCTTTGTTACGCCAAAGTGTGTCGGAAAGAATTTTTAATACAAAAAACTATTGCATAAGATATAATTTTGCACAGGCACGTGCATCAGAAAGGGCTTCGTGGTGATTTAATTCTATGCCTTGTCGTTGGCAACATACATTTAATTTTGTCGGTCTGTAACCTTTAGCCCTGTATATTTTGTAAGTGCATTCCCAACGTTGTTGCAAGTTAAGTTCAGAATAATCCAAACCATAGTATTTCATTGTTTTTTTCAAAACATTTCTGTCAAAGGATTCGTTATGAGCAACAACTGTTTTTCCAATAAGGCGTTTTTTTATTTCAGGATAAACCTGAACAAATGTCAGTGCATTTTTTGTATCTTCTGCAGTTATCCCGTGAACATCAATGTTGTGCCATGAATATTTATTATCAGGCGGTTTTATTAATGTATGATATTCGTCTGTTATGTGTCCGTTTTTTACGGTTACAATACCGACAGCACAAATACTGTTGTTATTGCTTGTCGGGGTTTCAAAATCTATGGCGGTGAAGGAATTATTCATACATCAATTTAAATTGCTGGTTCATGTTTATCTTTGTTTGTTCCATTTGGATGCCTTGGACAAGAACTTGCTGTTAGAGTTGAAATACTTGATGATGTAGAAAAATTACAAAATCCGATAGTAGTTCCATGTCTTGATAATAAAAATTTAGAAATAATTTGGACACCTTAATTTAGGAATAAATTATGACTCATTAAACGACCTGTGAAAATCGGTGTTGAATAATGAACGTATTTCGTTCAAATCGCGCTGAAACGTACGTTTGGATATACTTAACCTGTAACCCTGCAATTCTGATTCTAAAATCAGGAAACTGTTAATTTCTTCAAAAGTTGCCTGACGTTTGTTTCGCAGCCTTCTTATAATAAGCATATAGCGTAATATGTATTCGCGTTTGGACATAAATCAGAGCAATAAATTTTAATTATTTTTCTTATTATATAGACTTAAACTTTCCTGCAAAACATCATTTTTGAATTGAATCAATTCTTCCGTTGTATATTGTTTAAAAGGTTCAATGAAATATTTGTTAAGAAACTTATTGTTATATATTTCTGCAAACTCTTTAATATGTGTTAATCCTTCAGCTTTTGCATATTCCATTCCATCAGCGTATGACATAGATTTCATTTCATAGTAATGCCAATCTTCTTTTGAATCTAAATATCTGCCACGTTCATAAATGTCTGTTAAATCATTAGCAATATGCTCTGCAAAAACATCAGCATATTCTTCAGATTTATTTTGTTTTATCTGAAGTTCATAGTATTGTGCATAAAATTGTGCATATGTCTCATTGGATTCTTCTGCAAATTGTTCGGCATATTTATTAGCATATAACTCTGTTTTTCTTTGTTTTATAAGTTTTTCGTATATCAATTTATATTTTTCAACATACTCTAAAGCTTTAGAAGATATTTCTCCAATCATGATAAGATTAGCATACAAATCTGAATAGAAAGTCGAATTAAATAGATTCATTCCTTCAATGAATGCTTCCGAATATACCTGGTTGTTTTTTTTATTTGTATAATCACATTTGTATTTTTCTCTTACTGCTTTATAAGCTTTATCATGGGAATCAGCTAGTTCCTCCAGTATATAGTAGCTTTCTGCAAAAGTTTTTGACCATAATTCACTATGTCCTTTACTCAAAGCATTGGAATAACTTTTAAAATAGTTCAGAGTAATACTTAATGCTTCCTCATCAATAAATTTAAGCTCTGTATCACCTTCTTTGATATATTCTTCTCTTTCAGCGTAGAATCTGTCAATAAAAGGTTGCAAATACTCCTTTTTTAGTCCGTTGCTTATAGCTATACTTCTAAGTTCTTTAGTGCTTTTCATAGATTATATTTTTTTAAAAACTTTGTTTTCTAAATGTATTAAAAACAGTTTTGCACAAGCCATTGCATCTGAAAGGGCATTGTGATGATTAAGCTTAATATTGTATTCTTCGCAAAGCACTTTCAATCCTTGCCTGTTATATATATTACAAGTGCAATGCTTTTTATATTCAGGAACAGGTAAATCATAATATTCAAGAGTTTGTGCAAGGCACTGAAAATCAAAAGAAAAACCATTATGAGCAACAACATTTTGCCCTTTTATATATGGTTTAATCTTTGGCCAGATTACATCAAATGTCGGAGCATTTGCAGTTTTTTTAGGGGTTATACCATGAATATCAATAAACCTATCCCAAAAATAGTTATTTGGTGGTTTTACTAAAATACTTAATTTATCGGTAATCTTTCCATTTTCCATACGTACCAATCCTACCTGGCAAATGCTCCAACGTCTCCCTTGTGCAGTTTCAAAATCAATTGCAGTAAATAAATCATTCATAAAGTGATTTATAATGCCGGTTCATGGTATTTTCCATTTGGATTCTTGGAACAATTACTTGCTATCAGACTTGAAATGCTTGAAAATTGCTGTCCACAATACTTACAATAATATTGTGACTTCTCACTTCCTTCATAAGGTTCATGATATTTTCCATTTGGATTCTTGGAACAATTACTTGCTGTCAGATTTGCAATGCTTGAAAATTTCTGTCCGCAATACTTACAATAATATTGTGACTTCTCACTTCCTTCATAAGGAGCATGATATTTTCCATTTGGATTCTTGGAACAATTACTTGCTGTCAGACTTGAAATGCTTGAAAATTTCTGCCCACAATACTTACAATAATAATTTGCCATAATTATAAAATTTTTAATTTTTTGCCTACTCTAAACAGTTTTCGGCTTCCCTGTTTTTTTTGTTACAAAAATAAAACAAATATATGACAAAGTATGTCGTTCTGAAATTTATTTTTCAATTTGTTTGTTAAAAGCCATCTTTTGCCTGTTTTGTCGTAATTATTTTTTTTAACAACAATAAATATAATCGTTTTATTGCATTATATTTTTTTTTTTATTTAAAATAAGAAATGTATGTATCTTTGTAAAATAAATCCGATAAAGTCGGATTGTTTTGCAGGATTAGTTTGGTCTATTTTCACTATAATCCCCAAAAATTTTCAAATAATATTTTATTAAATACTAATTAAAAAAACATGGAAGACAAAAAACAAGAAGTCCAGTTTAGTTCCGGTTATTTCTATAGAGTTTTAAAAGGAGATTATAATCCTTTTAGGCCAAATATAATAAGAATAAATAAAAATTCCATTGAGTTTAGAAAACGAAATTGGCATTTAATATCTGTTGACTCAAAAAAATATCATATCCAAAAAATTGTAGGTGTTGATGTAGATAAACATTTATTTGGTGCAACAGTAATTATTGAAAGTACTGGTAGCAAGAGCATTTATATAGATGGAATATCAAAAAAAACAGCAGACAGGATTGCAGATATTGTTTTTCAATATACTTCTGTAAATACGTAAAAAAGACAACACAAACGAACAAAATAATAATTTAATATCTATTTGAAAGGGCAGTGGATAAATTCTAATTTACAATAAAATAATTAAAATCTAATTTACCCACTTAAATTAAGAAAGAGCCATATTTTTCAATTGTTCTCTTCAAATTTTTTTTTAATCATCTCCAAACACGTTATCATACATTGAATCTTCATCAAAGTCATCATCATGTCTGTCAGGAAACATCATATCCAACATGTCTTCGTCTAATTCTTCAGGGCTTCTGTATCCAATGTTTTCTTCATAAATATCACCCATCTCCTCTTTAAATTTTTTTATTTTTTGTTCTATTTTATATATTTCCTTATCATTTTTTTCACTAAAGTCGTCTCTTTGAATCAGACCTTCTTTTTCAAATTCAAATTCCTCAATCTGAACTTTTATTTTTTCTATTTTTTTTTCGTAAGGTTCCATAAAAAATTACTACAAATTTATGCAAATTTAATCAAATAATCCACTTTTAACTAAAATATCATCTTCAATTTCTTTTACTAATTTTAAATCGTTTTTTTTATGAATAGCACATATTTTACCAAATAGCGAAAAATTATTTTCAAGATTTGTACTTCCATAAGAATGAAATCCCCAATTAGTATTACCCAAGGTAAATTTAAACTGATTATCCACTTCGTCATTTTCAAAAAATGGCCGAATTCCGATTTGTTCTTGGGAAAATGATATTTTTTGGTCTTTATTATATAATATTTCCAAAAAAATGAGTACAAAAATTGTTGATAAAATACATCCTCCCCCAAAATTCCAATTTTTTGTACGAATAAGAATAAAGTCATTATATTTATCCCGCGAAATAGTAATTTTGTTTTGAAATCCTTCAAAAATTAATTCATCAGATAAAAATTGATTTTTTATTGCAACAGCAAAAAATTTTTTGTTGAAAGTTTCAAGAATATTACCCCATTCACAAATTTTATTATGCTTATACAAACCTAACCAAATAGGATAAAACCAATTTTTATTATGTAGAAATCTATTATCTTTTTTTTCAATTGCCTGATATTTTTCATAATTTACCCAAAAATTACGATATTTTTCATAATCACATAATATTCTTAATAAATTATAATGGTTAGATAACTTTAAGTTTTTGTTATTTGGTGCTTCGTTAATCAGCATTTTGTAAATATTAAACAATTTTTTACATGTTTCAAAATCGACTTCACAAGAACTGTTAATTTGTTTATAAGCTTTAAATAATGGACTAATATCTCCTTGAAAGGTATTAAAATCTTCCCATTCTTCTATTTCGTTTTTGTAATTTTCTTTTAACTTATCTTTTATTTTTTCTTCTTCATTATACCATTGTGTAACATTATTTTTAACATTAGGAATTTTATCAAATTTTTTTTCTATTTCGGATTCCTCTAAACTGAATTTAAAAACATCATCAGTAACTTTTGAAATTTCAATAATTTTTAAAATATACCTCCAGTCAACATAATTTCCATTTCTTCCTTTTCTTTTTTCATCAAAATAATTTTTTCGTAAACGACGTAAAAATGGATACACATCTTCTTCTTTTTCAGAAACATTTACCATAAAACATAATAATGGAAGTAATATGTTTTGTTGTTGAATAATATTTCTACCCGTAGATGACCAATCTCTTAATTCTTTTATAGAATAATCATACTTTTCATTACTATGATTAAATATTTGATTTAAAACTTTAATAAAATTCTTTTTTTTAAAATAATCCAATAAAATTTTTAATTCCAGGAAATATTTTTCAATATTTTCTAATTCTTCTTTTTTATTTTCTGAATCTAAAAAATATTTGTAAAGGTTTACTTCATCTACTTTTTTTTGAATACGAACAAACCAAGTCAGAAAATCTTTTACTCCTTCATCAGCTTCAAATTCATCATCTTTTCTGTTTTGCCAAAAGAATTTTTCTCTGTCTTCCCATTCATCGTTGAATTTTTTTTTTGTTTCTTCATTTTCTGTATTTCCTAAATACTTCTCATTCTCATTTTTTTCTCCTAACAAAATCGGTTTTAAATTTTCTGTTGCTGTAAGTGGTTCTCCTGTTGTATTAATAATCACAAATAAATCTTCCCCCCGCTCACGACTTTCCATATCAAAATATAAAAATGTAATCTTGTTAATGAGAAAATCAGCAAAATTAACAAGTTCGTCATTTTCTTTTTTTAATAATTTTCCATCAATAATCTTTAAAGCTTCTAACATACTTTGTATGCTTGGATCTTGGTCGTATTCTGAGAAATACCAGTCTGCTTTTATCTTAATTTCTTTAACATCTTTTAAAGGGTCTGATAAAAAGAAATTTACAACTAAATCTGATAAAAAATAAAGTGTACTTTCTCTAATAGCATACTGTAAATACGGTTCTTTATCATCTTCTTCTAATTCAAATTTAGAAATAAGAACATTTTTCAGGTCTTTGGTTTTTATTTTTTTATATAACATTCCTATTAACAGAAACAGGGTAGTAATTCGCTGTTGCCCATCTGCAAGGTTTATATGGTTAATAGGATTTTCATAACCATATAGCATCCCTAAATTTAGATTAGTATCATTTTCTTTGAAATTTTCAAATAAACTATCAATAAATCCTGAAACCAATTCTATTTTAGTTTGATCCTTGCCATGTTTTTCATCTCCCCAGCAATAATCTCTTTGTAGGTCGGGAATGATAATTTTATTATTATCCTTAAATAAATCTGACAAGGTATATTCTTGTCCGCTTATTAATTTTTTCATAGTCTAATTATTATGCTTGTAAATATTTTTTAAGTTATTAATAAATCCTTCTTTATTTTCTTTTATTTCATCTATTTCCCACTTACTCTTAGAGAAAACAGAAATTGTATGTAATAATAAACGACTTTTTTTCATTTTTTCAATATCAAAATAATTTTGTTTTTTTTCTTCAAAAGTTTTATCTTTAAAAGATGAATTGTCATCCTTGTCAAGTAAAACTAAATTGCCGATACAGTGTTCACTAATACCCTCAGGAAAATCAGTACTATTGATATAGGTATTGTCTGGTGAACATTCACTGTCACCATCATTTCTTATGTTTTTACCATCAACCACTTTATAAATTTTTGATTTTGGATGAATATGCTCTAATGAACGATTGTTACAAATTGAAAAATCAAATTTTCTTTTTAGTTTATTATCTTCTTCAATATTTAATCGTAATAATTGTAGAGAAGCCATCTTATATTTTTCATTATCATTATAAACATCATCTTCATTAAGAATACTAATCAGGGTATTTAATTTTTGATTGCAATCTTCATCACTATTTTCATTACCTTCTATGTATTTAATTATTTGGTTATGAGAGCAATTGACTAAAGCCCATTTTACATATTTTTTTAATTTATCTTCCAAACCTTCATGTTTCTTTAAAAAATAAAGAATAACCTTCTTTTTAGCTTTTCCTGTTTTAAAAATAAGTCCTAAATAATTATAAATTTTTGGATTATTAAACCAATCTTCAAATACTTTCTGAATCTTGCGTAATTTCAAAAAATTTTGTTTAGCTATGCTCTTACGTTCATTTATATTCTCTTTGGGTGGTGTTATAAATTTATTTTTAAAGGCATCATAACTGCTGGCAACATTCTTGTCATTTGTTGAATATTTATCATCATCTTCATTTAAGTAGTAGAAATATTCTATAAGCAAGCCCATTGGTCTATTAGTACCATAAAAATCTGCAACATCTTTTCTATTCCACCAATATAGCCATTTATCCCATTCTCTTGCATATTTACTACGTAAAGAATTTATTTCCCATTCAACCCCAACCTTTTCTTTGAAAAGATGAAATATTTCATTCATTTCAAGATTATTTGTAATTGATTTTTCTTTGATTCCTTCTCTTGACGCCTTGCTTAAAAAAGCTGATTTAATCAATTCTTCAACTTTCATTTGTGCCTTATTTCCATTCATCATTTTGAATGTAGTTGCTGCTTTTGATTCTGGAATTGGAATATAGATTAATTTGACATTTTCTAATATAAAGGTTTTAAAACTTTCTAATTCCCCATTATTTATCTTTTTATTAATTTTTTCTCTTATTGTTCTGATTGCTTTCTTAAAATAGTAAATATCCTGAAAATCATCATCTTTGTTTTCTTGAATTTTATCTAAATTAATTTTATTTTTTGCAATTTTTTTTAAGTATTCATCAGGTGTTCTTCTGACTTTGTAATTAATAACTATTTTTAAGTCGTCAATTTTATTTAACTCACTTTCATTGGTGATATCATTGATTTTTTTGTTTATATAACACAAAAACAAAAATAGAGTCGTAGTCCTTTGTTGACCATCAACAAGAGTTATCTCTGTTTTGTCATCATTTTCAACAACAGTAACTCCCTGTAAAAAATATTCATTTTGTTTGTTGTTATAAGCTTCAAGCAAATCTGTCATTAATATCTCTACTGCATCTTTATTGCTTTTTTCATCGGGAACTCCCCATTTAAAACCTCTCTGAAAATTTGGAATTATAAATGTGCCTTTAGAGAAATAATTTTTTACTGTAATTATTGTATTTTCTTTATTCATATTATTATTGTATTTTTTGTCAAATTTATACATTAACTCCGCCAAAACATGACGCATTCAATAATTATTTATATTTTTTTGTGATTACATCAAGATTGTAAAAATTGGTAGGTTTGGTAGAAAAATCGGAATTTCCGATTTTTCTCATAGTGTCCGCTTTTTTAAGCTCTTGTTCGTAATATACATTTAAAATGTGTTCATTTATTGTGGCCCGAGACTTATGAAAAAGTTCTGTCATTTGTTCAATACTAAGCCAAACCGTTTTATCCTGCAAGATAACATCTATTTTTATGCTGCTGTTTGCACTTTGATATAATATTATTTCACTAACATTTTCCATATTTTTTAATTGTTGTCTTCAAATTTTATTTTAATCATCTCCCAAACACGCTGTCATAAGACATTGAATCTTCATCAAAGTCATCATCATGTCTGTCAGGAAACATCATATCCAACATGTCCTCGTCTAATTCTTCAGGGCTTCTGTATCCAATATTTTCTTCGTAAATATTACCCATCTCCTTTTTAAATTTTTTAATTTTTTGTTATAGTTTATATATTTTCTTATCATTTTTTTCAAATTCAAGTTCCTCAATCTGAATTTTTATTTTTCCTGTTTTTTTTCGTAAGGTTCCATAAAAAATTATTACAAATTTATGCAAATTTAATAAATAATTCCGCCAAACTATGTCGCACTATTTATATTTCTTCAAAGTTCGGTTTAAATTTTCTTTTATCTCCTCAACCAACCACTCCGGCTCTATCACTTTCACTGTATCACCATGCATCAAAATTTTTTGCTTAAATTCATAGTTTGGGATTATATTCAGTTCTATCCGTAATTCTTTATCATTATCAGCAAGAATTTTTTGAGATTTATGCAAAGGAAGTGTCTTTATATAATTTCCCTGAATTGGAGTAAATGATAATATTATTTTTTGCAGTTTGTTGTAAGAATATACAAGTCCAATAATATTATCAAAGAGTTGAGCCGGGTCTAATTTTATATTTGGCTTAAAAGTATCTGTTTTCACTTCCAGATTTTCAATTCTGTCAATGCCAAATGTTATAAATTTGTTGGAATTTCCAATTAGTCCGATAATATACCATCTGTTTTGATATTCACGTAATAAATATGGTTTAAGAGAGTAATTTTTTGTTTTTCCTGTATTAAAACTTAAATGAGTAAATGTGATTATCCGTTTGTTTTTAATTGCCTGAAACAAAGATTTTAAGTTATCTATTCCTTTTAGATTTCCAATGCTTTCAAATAAGATATGTTTTAATGCATCTTTGCTTTCTGCAAGACCTTCTGTTAATAACTCTGCTGTGGTAGCAATTTCAAGAAAACGAAAAAACGATTCTATATTAATGCTTGTGTCATAGTTAATGAAATAACCGTTTTTATAACGGTCATATTCTATTTCAATACCAAATTCATATCTTATTTGTTCAATATCTCTTTGAACAGTTCTTGCAGATATTTCAAACCCATGAGTAAACAAGTAATCTTTTATTGTTTTAAAAGACGGAAATTGTTTTCTGTTTATTTTTTCAATAATTAATGTATATCTTTTTATTGTTCCGTGTTTAGACATAATAACATATTTATATGGTGTAAAAATATTTTATTTATAACTCATATTTTTGCAAAATTATGTAAATTTATTCAATTGAAAGAAAAAAGAATGAAAGGAGAAATTGTAACAAAACAACTCTTGATGTATGTTCTATTCAGGTATATCAGGCACTTGGTTTTTTCGTCATTAACTATATAACATTTAACAACTTAGCGGAGTTTACCAAGTTAAATCATTTTTATTTAACATGGTGATTTCATCAGCTTCAGGCGGATAATTTAGTAATTTAGCCTAAGACCTTAATTGTTTTTGATCATAGATGTTTTATGTGCCAGTTCGTGTCTGAAATACTTCTTGTGTTTAATACTTTTTTTATTATTAACTTTCGTTATAAAAACAGCACCATCGGTGCGATATTATGGTAATGTCAATATGCTATGCTTTTGTTAT
>Ga0307990_1002678_pt1 | contig 14082 bp, 6 predicted proteins | sample EllFjometagen129_FD_203168 | JGI IMG/M metagenome (GOLD analysis project Ga0307990, IMG submission 203168) | Marine microbial communities from Ellis Fjord, Antarctic Ocean - #129 | ecosystem: Environmental > Aquatic > Marine > Unclassified | place: Southern Ocean | collected 2014-10-08
TAGCCTTTGCCGGGTGGGGGTGTTTACCCACTGGGTATCAATTGTATCTTTCATCATGTTACGGTTCCATAAGTCCCGATACACCGGGCTTCGCCTGTCGCGACGTGTATTTCGTGGTTGTCAAAGAATCTATTCGTGGTTCGTTATTCGTTACTCGTGGTTCGTTATTGGTGTGTCAAAGAATAGAGCTTTCAGTTGTCAGCTCATTTGAATCGCTCTGCGATGCTGGTTTAATAGACCCCTCGGTGCCTCGGGGTGACAAGTCGTGGTGATGCGTTATTGCCATGCAAACCCCTTGCTTTATTCGTGCAGATTGGTGTGAATTCGTGGTGAAGATAGTCTTTCGTTATTCGTTGTTCGTTCCAAAATCCGCGAGATCTGTATCAAGAAACGTTGTTAGTTTCCCCGTGCCTCTGTGTCTCCGTGTGAGATTTGTTTTTCGTGGTTCGTTGCTCGTGGTTTGTTTAAAAATCCGTGTCAAAAACAAGCTGTCAGCTATCCGCTATCCGAATGCATTCTGAGTTGAAATCACTGCCGTTCGCCTGGATCACCCTTCGCTTAAAATGTTAAACAACGGAAGATTGCCGCGTCGTACCTCCTTCTAAGGAACACCCCGTTTTTCGGCGAAAAATGGGCTTTTTGTTCTTTTCTTACATATGCCCCTTCAGGGGCGGTGAACTCGCAATGACAACCGGTTTTATAGGCAGAGCCGCTACGATAGCTGGTGTTTCCATACAAAGAGGCGTTAGCCAATAAGAACAAGAACCTTCCAGCCGATTATTGTCCAAACTTTAAAGGCTCGCCCATCTCCAAATCCAAGCCGTCATTGAGTCCAAGTCTAGCTCCATGTGGGAAACTTGTTTACCTAAATGGTGACAGGCGTAGAACTCCCACGAAGTGACCCGCGCAGCGTTTTTTGACGGCAATGTGCAAAAAAGAGGGAAGGTGCGTTCGGTCACTTTTCTTTGCGCCTTGGCGTCTTGAGTGAGCGTAGCGAACGAGCGCGAGATAATACTGATTTATTTTCGCGCAAAGACGCAAAGGTGGGCTGACGGCTAGGGTGCGCGTTTTGGCTTTGTCGTGTGTTTGCCGCGACAGCGTCATAAAACTAGAACCTCCCCACCGATTCACGTAAAATGATGAGGGCATTTTGGCCAGCAAATCAAAGCCGGCACCCAAGTCCAAGGCTGGATTGGCGTGGTAAACTTGTTTACCAAAGCAAAGACAACCGCAGGACGGACTCCCCTCGGGGAGGGGCACACGCAGTGTGCAGTGACTGCGCCCCACGCAAAAGCCAAACATCCAAAATCCGCTACCAGCCTCCCTGTCCTCCATGGTAGAGAATAATAAAACAAGAACGCTTTAGTCCTTCATCATTTAAGATCCTTCGAAAAGTCAAATAATCCATTCCAGGTGGGATCTTCGGTGTGATAAGGTTTGGTTGCGGCCGAAGGCTGCGCTATGCTTAATCTGTTGCGAATGGTTTTGGAACAACGGAAGATTGCTTCACGTTGTTCGCAATGACGACTATTTTTGAAGCCCCTTCCAGGGGCAAATCAATACCATGTCCTGTGGGCATGGATGTTTATTGACCATTATGGCTTTCTAAGGCTGTGCCTTTCTTGCATAGACGTAATACGCACCACGCTTATTGCCTTGCGCATCAATCAACCAGGCTCGAATGTTCGTGGGGCCGGCCGGCAATGGCACGTCAAATCTGGCACCTGCGTCGCCATCACTTAGCTTCATTTCATATGTTTCTTCGCCCACCACCAGCTCAACTCGCACGGCTGGAATCGCAGTGCCTTTGCCTGGTTGCACAGGACGTCCCTGCGAATCAATGTCGCTGGTGCGCTGCGCCTCAAGTGCGGCAGTCACAGGCAAATCAAGCTCCTTGGGCCATCGCCGCACATCAAATTGATAGGTGCCCGGTGAGGCGATTTCAACAGGCCAGAAACCACTGTTGTCTGCACCTGCCCGAACGTGGCTCTGGTTCCATGTGTGAGGAGTTGCCTTGTCAAGAATCCAGGCATCAGGGGCCAGCCATGTTTCGGCCTCGTGTGGAGATCCGATGATGGGTCGCTCGTACGGATGGTGAGCCATATCCAGCTCAGCCCAGTGATGCTCATACCGCTGCCTCAACTCAGCCACCACGCTTGGATGTTTGTGCGCAACGTTTTGTTTCTGGCTTGGGTCACGCTTGATGTCGTACAGCTCCTTGCCCTGGATCAGACGCCATTGCTCTGTCAACACAACCGAATTCAGCCACTTGACTGGTATCTCCCTGACGTTTTGCACATGCAAGAACAGACTTCGATCCGGCCAACTGGCGTCAGCGTCTTTTAGCAAGGGTACCAGACTTTTTCCATCAAATTCAAGATGCCTGCGTGTTGGAGACTCAAGCGAACACAGCTCAATCAGTGTGGGTAACAGATCAAAGTGATTTGTGAGACGATCGATGTCAGTCGCCTTGTTGATGCCCCCAGCGGGCCAGTGCATAAAACAGGGCACACGGTGACCGCCTTCATACACAGACCCTTTTCTTCCCCGCATACCGGCATTGAACACCCTATCGCCACCTGATGTACCGTTATCAGTGAGATATACAATGAGGGTGTTTTCGTCCAGAGCCCTGTGAGCAAGAAACGAACGCAAGCGTCCGAGATTGTAATCAAACCGTGACAGGGTGGCGTAAAAATCGACTGTCGCGCTGGGTAACTCACTGTTCTCTTCATACGGTTCTCGCCATTCGCGAGGCACATTCCAGGGACTGTGCGGCACGTTGGTGGCCAGGTACACAAAGAATGGCTCGTCGTTTGATGCTTCAATAAACCGCATCGATTCATCAAAGTAGATGTCTGTGCAGAACCCGGAGAAGGTCTCCCATTTCCCGTTACGCCAGTACGTATCGTTCATCTTGTCATTACCCCAATAGTCACTTGAGGTACCGGTGCCCCCGTCACCGTGCCCAACCCACTGATCAAACCCACGATCCATGGGCCGATATGGGGTATTTCGGCCTAAATGCCATTTCCCGAAATGGCCTGTTCTGTACCCTGAGGCCTTGAAAAATTCGGCCATGGTGACTTCATCCCGATTCAGGTGGTTACGCCCATAGACGGTGGTGCGCACATGCGTTCGGTCAGACATGCGGCCAGTCATCAAGGCAGCACGCGTGGGCGCACAAAAGGCATTCACATGAAAGTTGGTGAATCGCACGGCTTCCGAATGAAGCTTATCGAGGTGGGGTGTCCTGATCACAGGATTGCCATGGCAGGCCAAGTCACCATATCCCTGGTCATCGGTCAGGATCAGGATCACATTGGGCCTCTGAACGAGGACATCTCGCGGGTTCGGATTCGCCTTGTTGAGATCTCTCTGTACCTCCGCTGCCCCCCCAATACCGGCCATGAACAGAACCGATGCCAATAATACCGTGGTAGTCCTCATAAGATATCATTCCCTTTTCCAACAGATGGTTTCAGAGGGTCCAGTTTCACGTATGCGTGGAGCTGTGTTGTAGGCTACAGCTCCGGTGGTATCCAATCGGGAATGCCTCGCTCTTTCAACTGTTTTTCGTAGCGAACTTTCTGCGGCTGCTCAGCAGCATAGGGTCGGTCTTCATTGACCATCAACGGCACTGTGTCTGCCCACCATGTGTCGTAGGCCTTGCGGAGCTTTTTTACAACCTCTGGATGTTGGTCAATCACATTATTTGTTTCGTACGGATCGTTGGCAATATCGTAGAGTGCCTTGTTGTTTACAAATCTCCACCGCTGGGTACGTACGGCACATTTGTTGAATTTGGATTTGTTGGGATCGTCGCCCTTTTTCCATCGCCCCACATGAACGAACAGCTCGCGATCCGGCCAATCAGCCTTCGGGTCCTCGAGCAACGGACGCAGCGATCGTCCATCGATCTTCTGTATGCCCCTGGGAATCTTGGCGCCGGCCAATTCGCAAAAGGTCTTGTAGAGATCAATGTGAGCGGTCAACGCCGAAATATCCACGCCTTCGCCCAGCACACCTTTCCATCGCCAGAAAGCAGGCACGTGGGTACCACCTTCTTCGGGTGACCCCTTACCTGTCTTGAAGCCTGCCGTGAACATCCCGACCCTCTTACCATTTAAGGTGGCGCTGCGACCGGCCTGACCGTTGTCAGTCATGAAGATAACCAACGTATTGTCCCACGCGTTCCATGCATCAAGCTTTTGAACGAGCAGTCCAAAATTCTCGTCGAAGTTTTCGATCATACCATAACGTCCGGCCGTATTCTTGTCATAGCCCATATCAAGAAAACGTGTTTTGTTCTTTTCCGGGGCGAGCATGGGTCCGTGGGGCGCATTGGTGGAGATGTAGGCAAAGAACGGCGTTTTGGAGTCATGCTGTTTCTTGATCCACCCCAGCCCAGCCTGGAAAAAGACATCCGTACAGAAGCCCTTTGTTTGAACGATCGTATCATTGTGCAGAATCACATTGTCAAAGTACCGCCCGGCCTTGACCCGGTTGGGTGGAAAGTCCGCACAACTGCCCTGATACGATTGACCGATGCCGCCTGCGCCATGGATAAACACCTCGCTAAAACCGCGGTTGTACGGCTGGAACTCGTCGACATCACCCAGATGCCATTTGCCAAAGATGCCGGTTTCATAGCCCGCCTTACGCAGCATCTGAGGCATAGTCGTCGTGGACAAGGCCATGAGCTCCCGTTCCAGGATGGTATGGGTCACGCCATTGCGAAACTCATGACGACCGCTCATGATCGCGGAACGCGTGGGTGCGCAGGTCGGACTGACATGAAACTCGCGGAACCGCGTGGATTTTTTATAGAACCTATCGAGGTTCGGTGTCTTGAGTACGGGGTTTCCAAGGCAAGACAAATCTCCCATGCCCTGGTCATCCGTCATCACCAGAATAATATTCGGTCGGCTTCCCTTCAACGACTTTCCCGACCCCGAGGCTTTTTGACATACCCTGTGGCACCCAAGTACTGTGAATGCTGCAGCACTGGTTCCAACATGTTTGAGAAACGTTCGTCTGTTCATCTTTAATCCTTAAACAATGTGTGATTGGTTGAGCGAAGACTTAACGGGGTCTGAACATGGCGTTCAAGATTCAGCCATTCTTCTTGTTGACACGAGGTTTTTTCTCGATCGTAATGATCACATCATTGGCTTGCTTGGGACCGAGTGTCGTGCGACCGTCATTCACCTGTTTCTTCAGCAGAGTCCGCAGCTGCTTGACCCTTTCCGGCCTTCGAGCAGCCAGATTGGTTTGCTCGCCTTGATCTTGCTGCATATCATACAACTGGACCGTGGGTTTGCCTTCGGCTTCCAGCGTTTTCCAGGCCTTGGCGTTTGTTTTGGGGCTTGACCAACCCCCTGAACCAGGGCACATGATCAGTTTGTCATCCCCCTGACGGATCGCAAAATGCCCAGAGATTGAGTGGTGGATCACGCTCGTACGCAGATGCTTGCCTTCGCCCTTGAGCGCTGGCAAAAAACTGAAACTGTCTTCAGCCGCATTGGCGGGTAGCTTGAAACCCACGATGTCCGCACTCGTGGCCATGATGTCAGTCAGGCATACGAGCTTATCGCAGATGCTGCCAGCCTTGATCACCCGCGGCCAATGCGCCATAAAGGGCACACGGTGACCGCCGTCCCAGATGTCGGATTTTGAACCTCGCAGGTCGGCACTGGGGAAATGTCCCATGGCTTCGAGAGCCGTCTTTTTTGATGTGGGTGCGGATGTGCCATTGTCGCTGCTGCAGATCACGAGGGTGTTGTCAAGCAACTCATTGTCACGAAGGGCCTTGATGATCTGGCCGTAACTGTCGTCAGTCTGCATCACGAAATCTGCGTGAGCATTGAGGCCGCTCTTACCCTGCCACTGCTCACTTGGCACCACAGGGCCGTGCGGTGAGCTCCAGGGGACATATAGAAAGAACGGTGCCTTATGACCTTTGCGTCTATGGATGTAATCCACGGCACCTGCACATAGCTTTGGCAACATTTCGATCGGCTCAATGTGCTCGGTCACAGTGTTGTTGTCAACCCAGATCTTTATCTGTCGAGCATGGTGATACCCATGAAACTCGTCAAACCCACCTGCATCGATCGGACCGTCAGTCACTCGTGATCCAATCGCGACCTCTTTGGCCTCTTTCTTGCCGTTAAACAACATACCAAGATGCCACTTACCGAACATGGCTGTATGGTACCCCTTTTCTTTGAGCCCCTGCGCCAATGTCAGGCGATCCTTGGCAATAAGAGATTCCCCGCCCGTAAGAACGCCATTTTGCAAACGCGTGCGCCAGGCATAACGCCCTGTCATGAGTCCGTAACGCGTGGGCGTACACACCGATGAACCACTGTGTCCGTCAGTAAAAATCATCCCATGAGCTGCAATGGAGTCCAGCTGGGGTGTTTTGATTTTGCCGCGTTCAGGGTTCAGGCACTGAAGTTCCCCGTACCCCATGTCATCAGCAAGGATCACCACAATATTAGGTCTTGATTGAGCCAGTGCCCGGCCCAGCCCTGAATGTTTCTTCTGAACCAATTCAATGGCCCTGTCAGCGAAACGTTGCCCCAGAATCCTGTATCCCTCGACTGAGTAGTGGAGATCATTGGTGATCTGTTTCCCCTGGCGGTTCTGTCCATCATTCAGGTCATCCGTATCCACCCACGCGCCGCGAGGATCACCCTCTGCCAGCACAACCTGGGCCTGGCGAACCTTGGTCCAGTTAGGATACGTCTTGTTTTCCATGTCAAAATCACTGAGACGGCCGATCACAAAGTTGATATCCTCACGTTGGATATCCTCACGCAGCTGCCCCAGTAATCCCTTGAAGCTGTCGGCGTAGACGTCCCCGTGTCTCTCCCGCGCATCGCGTTCGCCCTGCATCCACACAAAAGTAATGCTTTGAATCAACTTGCCTTGAATCGCCCCATTGACCTTGGCCATGAGTCGGTCATAGAGATCGCCCGTGGCCTTGGGCTCATCCCCTTGGGCCGGCTTCCAGTTTTTATACCACCGACGGATGGGTTGCCCCCCCATGGCATCCCTGACCACAATAACATGGTCTTTTCCAAATGCCTTTTCAACAGCGGGCGTGAAAGACAGGTCCGGATCGAGCCCTGCCATATTGGATTGACCGGAGAGGATAAACAGGTGGACCTTTGGCTCTGTGGTCTGTTTCATCGGGGCAGCCTGCGTCTGTGTCAACAGGATAGCCATCAGTGTCACAAGAATTGCCTGTACTCGGTGTTTCATTGCATTCTCCTTATTGAAGGTTCATTACCACTCTATATCAATATGAAGCGTCTGACCAGCCTCCAGAGAGAGCCTGTCCGGCAGGTTGATTATAACGCGATTCTCCTGCATGTCATGCGTTGTTTTAATCCGTTGAGTATCAAGGGTCACACGGACAGAACACCCCGTCTTGCCTGCAGCCAGGTCAAAAGCCATTTGCTGCAAAGAAAGCTTGCCCCATCGCACGTCAAGACATTCCGTTTGCCTGCGTCTGAAACGCTTTTGAGAAAAGCTGCCCCAACCCTCGGCCGAGGTGAATGCCGCGCGGAAATCTTCGGGCCTAACACGCGGGGAAAAGGCAATATAGCCCTTGGGACCGTGGTACTCAAAGCCACAGGCTGCTGTGAATACGCCATAGCTGGCCATGGAGCGTGAGTAGTGGTCACCCCATTCCACCTCATTCCACGGATTGCGTTTGGCACCATGGTAACGCTCATGCATGGTACGGGTGTGCGCAAGCGCACGGCCGGACATGCCATGCCACATGTAGAGCGAGGTCGCAGCCCACTCATACCCAGGCTGGCACTCGTTAAGATATCCTGCAAAGTGGCGATGACCTTTTTTCAGAGCCTCATCCCCTCCATGGGGCCAGGTACAGGCGATGATTCCGCCCTCGCCAGGCATGGCGTACCACCGCCCATTCTTGTAGGTCTCCCGGAAAAGCCCGACATCTGTGCTAAAGTTGTATTTCCAAAGCGATTCCAGGTGCGTTGCCACCTTTCCAGCATCCAGAATCTGCCCCAATCCCACCTGGTATGCCCAACTCTGGCCCAACAGTTGACTGTATTCCAGGCCATTGTAGATACCAGGAGACTCAGGATGCTCAGGATCTGGCTCGTGAAAAAAGTACTCCCCGTTGAACAGATTGTCTTCAATGTAGTGCCGCCCCCTGTCTGCCAGGGCCCGGCACTGCACGGCATAGGCGGTATCACCCATGTCGTCGGCCATGCTCGCTGTGGCACGTAATGCACCGCTGTAATGGAGAGAGATCCAGGTGATTTTGCCATACCAGGCGGCATCGAGCGTGTTGAACTGCGCACCAGTCAATATGCCATCGCGATCGGAATCGTAGGTGTTGACCATGTAGTTCATGGCCTTTTTTGCGTCGCCATACACGCGTTTCAAAAAAGCCGGGTCCGGTTGCATTTGATGGACCAGATATGTGCGAAAAATGCAGCCTAATTGCCCGTCAGCCGCATCATCTCGCCGATGTTCACTTCGTTGAAAAATGCGGCCGGTTTCAGGATCAAAGCCAACGCCCTCCTGAAAATCCACCTTCTCACGCAACCGTTGTTCTAGCACTGGAAACAACCTGCCCGGTGCCTGCACATATCCCCACACGTGATTGCATGTGCCATGGCCATGATACACACCTTCATAACCGTAGAATCGTCCGTCTTTAAACAGATAACAGGTGTTGGTCGCCAGGGTCGATGCATTGAGAAATGTACGGTCAACGAACCAGGTTGGCAGCGAGGACTCATACCACGTATCACGCCATAAGCGCGTCTGCGAGGCCAATGCCTGGTAATTATCAGCCATCTGCTCTGCCACCTGGGCAGCAGACTGGAACCGTGTGCCATAGTAGCGGCCCTGCGCCGTGCTGATGGGAAATCTCGGCGCATTAGGAAAATACCAGCTAAGCACAAATCGTACCTCCGCAGAGGCACCCGGTTTCAGTGTAAACGGTCGGGCCACTGCGCCAATCAACGGCGTGTCACTAAAAGAGGTGGATGCCGTTGCAGTCTCGGTGACCACACCCAGGGCCGGATCGAACCGCGCGGCGACCTTCACATTGGAGGGTCTGTCCACCACCGCCAGTGCCATGGAACCATAATCCTTCAATTCGTTAAGTGACCGGGCCTCAATGCTTATGTCATCCGTGAACACAATATGATCAACCAGCACATGCCCCCAGCCTCTGGTGTGTTGATCCACAATCTCCAGGTGAGCCGTTCTGCCCTGAAACCCTTCCACCCGAAACACGCGGGGCACGAGCGTTTCACTGTTTGCGCCTGCGGCAGATCGCACGACCTTGCCGTCCACAAAGAGTTTGACACAGGTCTGGTCGGCATGGTTTCCACCGCCAATAAGCAGCCTGATTGCCTTGCGATTGATGGTGAACGACCTGGAAATCATCTTACCGGTAACAGCGTCACTGGCCTGGGCCAAAGCGTCCGCTCTGCCGCTATTGCGAAACGAATCGGCCAATCCCTTGCCCTTGACTCCCACAAGCGATTGGTGGTGAAAGTTCGGTCTGGGATTGCCCTTAAAAGCCTCGCCCTCTAGAATCCAACCCCCCAGATCACCTTCAAAACCCTCAAACAGGATCTCTGTGCGATTCGGTTCTTTTGAGGGTTCCTTGGAGGGGACACCAGCAGTACAGGTTAGCATGGTCACATGGTCTGCATGTTTGACACGATTGTGCAGTTGGCCGGCCATGCCAGTGCGGCTTTTGATACACACGGCATTCTCCAGCCAGCCGATCAACTCACCGCTGATCAGTTTCTCACTCGTATTGGTGACGGTATAGGCCATCACCGTGGCAGGATAGATCGAGTTTTCCAGATCCAGCGGGATGAATGGGCTGAACGCCTCCAACTCGACACGGACCGGCATGGCTGCATCCTCGTAGCGCACCTCACCCATCGGATACTGCCCTGTAAACGTGATATCCTGAAACCCGTCACGGTCAAGCGTCTTGACAATCGTTGGGCCGGGTGCATTGATACGTACAGCGAATCCCTGTTCTGGATAGTGGCAAGCCTTGTCTGACAGATCGGATCGTTTGTATGGATCTCTGTGGCTGTTGATACTATGCGTATCGCCCATGCCCTTGGTATTGAAAATGTCCCAATACCACAGCTTGCCATCTCCCCCGAGGTATAGCTGCCCCGCACAAAGACCGCCCACAGGCATGCCGATATACTCAAAATTCTCGCTGTTGTCTCGCGTGTAAACCATGGGTTCAGCACGTTTATCGAGCTCACGTACCCAGTCAAGCTTGAACTCCTTCACGGTGGGCACCAGACCATTGGCCCCGACCTGAAGACGACGAAGCACGGCTTCCGGGCTCATGTCCATGGTCTCTAAATACGGCGGCATGGCCGATGGTACAACATGGGATGCCCCAAACGCCAGGACGCACCAGGTTAGCGTGATGATCATGTGCGTGCGAGCTTTCTGTTCCTTCATTATTCAGTCTCCTCATTGGTTTTGCCACGCATAGTCTCCGCATAGGGAGTCAGCACGCATAGGGGGTTAGGGTTTAATTCGTGCAATCATCTTTTTATACCCTCGTTGTTTAGGCCCCTTGGCCCGTTCAAATGCCGTGACATAGCAGCTAACACCATTGATAATACCCATCTTCCTTTGTCTGACCTGGAAAAGCATCAGCGAAGAGTCACCTATCTTCGATTATTGATCACCGGCCACTACTTCTTCAACCGGTGGGATCTTCTGCTCTTCTATCCACAGCGTTAAGTGCCCGCGCGGAGGGATGACCCCGGAGCGGTTATTGTATCGCAGGAAGCTGGTGGCCGCGATAGTCACCTTACCGTCCTTGAATTCGTCGCGGAAGTCGGCGTAGATATGGCTGCCGCGGGGCTGTCCGCCCTGCCGGCTGAAGACGCCGACCTTCGACTCGGCCAGCAATTTGCCGTTGACGTAGAGGGCAAAGCCTTCGCCCGCATTGACGTGGTTGCTGCCGCCGAGGACGATCCGGTAGCGGTAACCCTCTTTCAACGGTGGAACGTCGAACGTGCCACGCACCAGGAGGACTTCCTTTTCCCACAACGTCTTCGGTTTCTCGCCGCACCCGCATTCGCTTCCTCTGGGGCATTGGCGGAGCGGTTCCAGCTGGCCGTCGAGTTGACCGAAAGGCTGCAAGCCCTTCTTCCAATCCGCCTTGGCGGCGTCGAATTCGGGCGAGAACCAGTTTTCCATCCCTGCGGGATACGTCACCTTGCGATAGCGGTTCCCTTTATCCTTGGGCATGGTCTCCGGCGGGTCGAAGCTGAAGTAATCCCACTGCAGATCCCGGATGTCAGGACCGAACGTGTGCCAGTTATAGTCGTCAATTCCGGCCGCGTTGTAGCTGTTGACCAGTCCGTACATCGCGCCACGAAGGAACTGGCTGGCGCGTTGCGGCCGTTCGCTCTTGGCTTCGCTCAGCAGAGATTTACTGTACCTGGGATCGGTCATGTAGGACTTTGCAATGCCATCCATAATGATCGGAGCCAGCGCCGCCTGAGCGGCGGCCTTCTCTTGTTCCGTGGGTTCGGAAGTCGCCTGTGGCACGGCCGGTTTCGGCCTGGAAGCTTGAGGAAGGGCTTCCGCGTTTCCGCCAAGCAGCTTGACCATCGCGCGGCCCAGGGCATCGCCGACGAGCATGTAGGTCTCGGCATTGCGGTTGTAGTGATAATCCTGGCTCCTCGGCGACTCGTCGACCTCGCGCCAGGCATCACGTGTGTCCACCGAGGCCACGGTACCGGCGAATTCCGGATGCTGCTTCGAATCACCAACGGCCATCTGGGCCTTGAGGATCCTGAGGAACTTGTCCGCGATGTGGCGTCCGCCGAATCCGACGGTGGCGATCGCAACAGGCATCTTTGGCACCTTGAACTCCTTGCGAACGTCGTTGATCAGGTTTACGAGGTTCTGTTCGTACTGCGCGATCGACTCCTCCGTGCCGCTATCCTTGTGGCCCTGCCACCAGACAAAACCGGCGATTTTGTAACCCTGTCCCTTGTAGTCGGGCACGACGTCTTTGATATTGTCCAGCGTCTTGCGCACGCCTTCGACCATCAGCCTATACTCGAGGGACTCGAATTTGTTGTTGGGATCCGTTCGCCCACTCGACGGCGGACGGAAATCGAAGCCCAGGGAACGATTGCCCTGGGCCGTTTTGATCAGCAGGACTTGCTCGTCGTGGAAGGCGCCCATGACGTGGCCGAAGCCAAGCTCCGGACCAATGCTTTTCCCATTCGATGTGGCGTTTAGAGGACAGCCTCTTCCACCCTCTGCAAGCCGCGCTTCCTGGAAGTAAACGTCATGGCGCACGGTCCAATTCCCCTTGTTGTCGACCAACCACGGGAACTTCCCTTCCCGCTTGGCCACCGCCTCGAGGTCGCCGTTACCCAGCAGGTCGGTCTTCTGCAACCAGAACTTCGGCGGGCCGCCCTGGAAGCCGGAGATCTTGAACGTGTAGCGTTTGCCGGGTTCGAGGGTCACGCCCTGCTTGACCGGCTCGCCGCCCGCCTCCCGGCGGTAGACCTGCTGTCCCTCAAGTTCCATCACGTTGTAGGAACTCTTGCCGGAACCGCAGTTCGCCTGGTAGACGCCCTTCTCGGGCACCTCAAGCAGGCCCTGTGCCAGTGTCTTGTCGGTCGGCGTGCCGTTCGGCAGGTAGACGGCCAATCGTGCGATCTTGTAGTTGCCGACGCGATAGATTTGCATGGGACCCTTGGGCGCCGCTGGGTCGGGAGTGAGGTAGACCCCGTTGTAGAGGTTCCTCGCACCGCCGATGTCGCCCATGCCCACCATGTTGGATTGACCGGCCAGGATGTAGACCTTGACCGGCTTGGTGGCGTCGCCCGGTTTGCCATCCGGAGCTGGCAGTTGGGCAGGAATGTCCTTTGCAACCGCATTGAAGGCAAAGCCTGTCAATGCCATGGCAACGAGGGCAACAAGGGTTCTGGCTCTGCTGGTCATATTGTATCCTTTGTGAGTTGTCGTTACGTGTAGTTACTTGTCGTTACGCACTCTTCACTTGCCTCTTCAGCGTCTGTCTGATTCGGATAGGCATTTTGATTTTTCACCCATGAAACTGACTATACGCCCGAAATCAAGGTAGATCAATGGAAAACCGCGGCTGGCCCGAGGGTTGGGGCAACTCGAAACCCTGCGTGTAGGCGACTCCGGCCGCATAGAACGGAAGCCCTTGCCGGTTCCAGCCGGCCGTGGCCATGCTAAGTCCGCTTCCGTCGACCAGGACAAGGAGGGTATAAAAAGAGGATTGCACGAATTAAACCCTGATCCCTAACCCACTGGCACTCAATGATCAAGACTATCTGTTGTTTATCACCAAGGAACAACTCGAATTAATTGAACAGCTTAACGCCCATATCATACAGTTTGAAGACAAGGTGTTGGAGCGAACTGAGCTTAAACCCGAATATAAACATCTGTTAACGATGCCAGGCGTGGGCATGATTCTGGGGCTGACGATTACGCTGGAAACCGGAGAGATCGACCGTTTTCCGCATGTCGGCAATTTCACTTCCTACTGCCGCTGTGTACGAGCCAACAAAATATCCAATGGCAAATCCAAAGGTAAGAACAACAGTAAGAACGGTAATCCGCATTTGGCCTGGGCCTTTGTGGAGGTGGTGCACCATGTGATTCGTGTGTACCCCCAGGCCAAGCAATTCTACGATCATAAGAAATCTAAACGTAACGGAGCTTTGGCGACCAAGTCGCTGGCTGCTAAATGGAGCAAAGCTGCATACTATGTTATGAAGCGTCAGGAGGCCTTTGATCTCAAGCGTGTCTTTGGATAAGAATCCGATGCGACGGTTGATCTTGTATTGGGGTTGGCTAAGACCGATTAGGTCTGATTGGACAACCGTCGCATCTTTTACAATAAACGAAACGTTTCAGATCTATTGAGTACTCTTTCGCCTGTGCCATGAGTCACGCAGGGTTGAATGCCTTTGGCCACAAGGGCAAGTCACTAGGCCTGTCAGTCCATCTGAAGTGATGGACATAGAT
>Ga0307990_1002679_pt1 | contig 14080 bp, 11 predicted proteins | sample EllFjometagen129_FD_203168 | JGI IMG/M metagenome (GOLD analysis project Ga0307990, IMG submission 203168) | Marine microbial communities from Ellis Fjord, Antarctic Ocean - #129 | ecosystem: Environmental > Aquatic > Marine > Unclassified | place: Southern Ocean | collected 2014-10-08
TTCCGCGCAAATTTTAGCCCAAAGGATTCTGGTCTGGTGGATAAACCCAGCAAGCAAGCTTTGCCAAACGTTTTCGCACCGATTTTTTCTGATTACCGCAGATTAGTGAATGGGCTGGGTTTTCAGGAATAGGATCTCGAACGATCGCTTGCTGGAGATCGCGTGCTTGACCCGCTGTGATCGCAACAACCCCACGGAAAGGCCCGCCGCCGAACCTCGATCCAAGCCTCAAGCTTTCCTCCGGGGAAATCACCGAAGACAAGTCAACAGATATCTCATTATGTCGATCCGCAAACGCTTGGGAAGAAAGGCGCTTACGGCCAGTGGCTTGTTCAGTAACAATCCGTTCCTCGACCACTCGCCGGTAAAGGTCTTCGGCATCGGGAATCGTCGGATCATCTCGGCGGTCAGTCTTGACCTCAGGCACGCGCCTCCCCCTATCCTATCCAATCAACCACTCAAGCAGGGACCGGAGGTCGTCGAGATCTTTGATAATGTCCTCTTCCTCCTCCCGGCGTTCATTGTCTGAGCGGAGATACTCGAGTTGTCCATTGGTCGTGAACTCGATTTCCAGTTCTCTCTTACCGAGATACCACTCCAACTGGATGCCTCCGCTGCTTGTTGGAACCACTTCCGGCTCGGGGAGAGTCTCTTTCTCCGCCAAACGCAGCCAACCTGCAATGTCTTTGACTAAAGCAAAAGAAGGAGGGGGGCTACCATAGGAATCCCAATCAGGCTGCATATCGCACAGCCGGAGAAGGCGAGGAAGCGAAGCGCGGAGCCAACTCGGCAGATCCCGCGTCGGGATCACCTCCACAGTCGAGCGATCATGATCTTCCAGCCAATTCTTCTCTTTCAATTGAAATGCACTGCTGTCCCAGCCTTGCCAAGGGAAATGCCCTGATTGGCCTTGAAACGCCTCTGTTTCGTTGGCAACGGCAAGGCCAGCGCTTAGCAATACACCATCCCCGATAGGACCTTCGCTATGGCGGAACTGCAACTCCATGTCCGCAAGGCATTGGGGGTTTGGCGCTGGGGTACTAGATGTTATGGATATACTTGAAGCCATTATCATACCTTCCTTTTCCAGCACTCGTGACCCTTTTGGGTAGTCAAGTCGGCAAACATCCTCACGATGGATTCTCGTGCCCTATCATACCATTCTAGCATCTGCACTGTTTCACCATGCGACAAAGACCCACGAGCGGCAAGATCGAAGCGAAGTATATCTTGTTGATCCTTGGTTCGGATGGCGGGCGTCAAGTTCACATCAAGATGTCCGCAGCCCTGAGGCAGTGCATAACGACGGGCGCATGCCACTGACTCAAGGTTGTTTGCAGTCCCGGCAGGCATCTCGTCTGCCAGAAACACGAATAACTGGCACAAGTCTCGTGGAAGCGACCAACACGTTCCCTTGGGGATATGGTTTACGTAGGTGAGTTCGCATGCGCTCACTATCGGCTTGCTGACCCCCTGCTCTCCAAGGAACCGGCAAAACTCATCCCATCGGCCCGCAAATTCATCCCGGATTGCCTCGTACCGAGGGTATTTTTCTTCGCCGGTGACTTTTCGCCAGTTGTGTATGAAGCGGTCAGCCTGAAGCTGAATCAGCTTTGTCCCTGTCTCATCGAGGAACCAGCACCGCGGCAACGGCGGGGGACCCGAGGTAAAACTAAAGGCTGGCGTGTCCTGCCCTGGCAAGGGGGGCTGCACTTGAAACTTGGGGAACTTAGATTTGATCTGTTCGCGGTACAAACCGATGTGATAAACCTTTAAATTGTCGTCAATTGTGAAATTGACCCCAAGAATAACTTCTGCAATTGGCGGGGCCTCAAAATCCGGCAAATCGGATGGTCTAGGTGTCATACGTTCTTATCCCCAGGAGTTCTTTCCGCTTCGCTCTTTTATCCGGCATGGAGACTGGCTCTTGGCTCTTAGTTATCCTACGCCTGATCCTTGGTGGATGTTCCTTTGGGCTCTCGAAGGAGTCAAGGGTTTTTCCACTTCCTTCCGCCTGCCAAGCCTAATCTTCGGTTCGCCAGGTCTCTTTTTCCGGCTGGTGGTGGTCTTCCATCTTGGCGGTGGGGCTTTCGAGCCGGCCTGCCTTGTACTGCTTTCGCAGGAATCGCCGCCGCATTTCTCGCCATCTGGCTGAGAGCTTTCGGTGCATCATGTGCACTCGTCCGCGGCGCCGGCTGAGGCGTTCTTCCTCGACCGTAAGTTCTTGTGGGGCAAGGCGCCGCTTGTGCTTGTAGAGGTGGTAAATATCGGCCCGCTGGGCGAATCTGACGATGAGAGCGGAGATCGGGCGTAGCGGCCAGAGCCAGTTTTCGCGTCGATGGATGCTGATCTGGAAGTCGATCACAAACGGTTTGCCATCGGCATCGACGAGGATGTTGGATTGCTTGTTGGCATCGCAGTAGGCCACGCCTCGCTGGTGGATCATGGTGAAGACTTCCAACAGCCTGTCGAAGAATCCCGGCGGCGGCACGTCGAGGTGGTCCAGGGGTTTAGCGTCTATGTACTCGATGGCGTAGGTGGCGTCATCAACACAGCCAGCCCATCGCGGCACGCCGGGGACGCCGACAAGTTGGCTGTAGATATCGCGTTCGTGCATGCACAGCCATTTGCCATACCAGTCCAGGGGCATGCCCCAGAACTCCTGCGTTCGACCGAACTTGACCACAACCCGCGGGATGATTGCCCGTTGCGGTTCGACGGCTTCGTAGAGGCACGTAGCCGCGAAGAAGTCATGCTTGAACACGCTGACTCGGCGGTAGACCAAGCCGCGCAGCACGAGCGTTTCCGGCGGTGGGTTACGGAGGGCGAAGAGCTGCACGTTCTTGCTGCGTCGGGGCATTGTATGTTCAACTTCTTATAAATGCAGGCATTGCGTCTGTCTTGTGGAAGGTGCCTGCCTGTATCTTTACACCCGGGGACTACCATCCCCAGGGCCGGCGTTATTTATAACCGCACTGTTTACCCCGATTACTCTGGCGAGACTTTCTTGCGGCACTCTTGCATGTACTTGCGGGACTGGGCGAGCTTGGGTTCAATTTCGTCGGGAACTGTATGCTCGTGAAGGAATACGGACAGGTACTGCGAATACTCGGCATCGGCGAGGGCCTGCAGCCAGGGGGTGAAATCCACCGGACCGAGTCCCGGCAACTGGGTAACACCAAAGCAATTCTTCTGCGTACCCCTTTGCCAGGCGTAGAAGAACTGGAGTTGCGGCCCGGTCAGCTTGATAAACTCGACCATCGGGATTTTCTTGTAGCCCTGTAAATGCCACGGTGCTAAAGCGATACCTACGCGTTTGGGGTTCGGGTTCAACTCGACAAACGCCTTGAAGGAATCGAAGGAATTCAGAAGCCCGCCGCCATGGTTTTCAATCGCCAGGACGGAATTGCATTTCTCCGCCAGCTCGATTTCCGGCTTCAGGCCTTCAAAGAAGTTGCGCATGTCTCTCGATATGTCTTTTGCATTGCTTGCTTTGGCCTTGTCGCTGCGGACGATTACTCCGCCGCCGTAGTCTCGGATCATCTGCCAGTATTGCGAAAGCTCGGCTTTCTGATAAAGCGTGAAAGCCGCCACCTTTAGCTTGTGCCTGGCCAGCAACTCGCCAAGCCCCTTGCCGCCCAGGCGGGTCCTGATGTCTTCGAGGTGGTCGCAGCGGGTCTTGTAGTAGGAAAAGGGGCCCCATATGTCCAAGGCTTTGAGCCCGATGCGTTTAACTCTCTCGCAAACCTGCTCGATCTTCAGCTTGTCGAAGATCACCGAAGAGGTGGCCAGCTTCATATCCCAGCTTTTCTTACGGGGCGTATCTGCCGCAAATGCGGGCGACAGCCTGCACGCCGACGCCGCAACGACGGCGCCCGCTGAGGCTCGGATAAACGCCCTGCGCGACACATTGTAATCGCTTGTAGAGTTCATAAGGCTTTGACTTTCCTTGGACATCTGACGGCCTGACAACCTACCAGACCTTCCATTTCTTGCGGTAAGGCCGGGTGATCATCTTGGCTGCGGCGTCATCGCCGACGATCTGTTCAGCCTTGGGGTCCCAGGTAATCGGTCGGCCTGTCTGGGCGGCGACATCCACCATGTGAGCGATCGTGTCGCAGCGAATACCCATTTCAACCGGGCATATGGTTTCTTTCCTGGACTTGACGCTGTCGATGAAATTGCGATGGTGTTCTCTGGATGGGGGCACTCTTTCATCATTGGCGCCGAACTGTGTCTTCCAGATCTTCTGATCGCTTGCGTAGAAGGAATAACCACGGAAGTCGCCGATCCAGCCCTTGGTGCCGTGGAATACCACCCCATCACCATCTCGCCAGGTAAGTGGGTAATACTTCATCACCACGTCCTTGGCGGTCTGGTGGTCCATCACCCGCAGCGTTACCCCGTTTTCGTAATCGCACATCACATCCCAGCGTTCTAAGGTGCGGAAAATTCCCTCCTTAGGCACGCTGCCGGTTCCCTTATAGCTTACCGGACTGGTGTCGTCGGACTTATTGCCCCACTGGGCTATGCCGAGCGGATGAATCCCGCAGCCTGCCAGGAACCCCAAAGATGTTTCCGGGCAATGAAAGCCGCCCCATCTTGTGCATCGGTCGATTGTATATGGCGCCATGGCGGCAGGCCCCTGCCATGCGTCGAAATCCAGATCTTCGGGAACCGGGACCTCCTTGGTCGAGCCGTAAGGTTTTACGTTATAACGGGCTGCGTCAAACCTCACGTTACGACACCACACGTCTATATGCTTCACATCACCGATGTACCCGTTTCTGACGAGCTCAACCATCTGACGGTACCGCTGGGCCGAGCGATACTGTGTACCAAACTGGAATACGCGCTTGTTGTCATTGACCGCCTTCCTGAGCAGTTTGGTGCGCCCCAGGTCCAACGCCAGCGGTTTCTGACAGAAGACATCCTTGCCGGCCCTTGCGGCGGCGATGGACATCGGCGTGTGCCAGTTGTCATGTGCGGCGACAATCACGGCGTCAACATCTTTGCTGGCCAGCAGTTCGCGAAAATCGGCGTAGACCTTGGTGATATTGTTGTCGCCGTAATGCTTGCGGTAGAACCCGGCCATGCCTTCGCGGCGGCTCTTATAGGCGTCGCAAACAGCCACAACGCGTACATCGTCCATCCGCTTGAGGTTGTTCTTATGATAGTACCCGGCGATGCTGCCACAGCCGATCTGGCCGACGTTGATCCGATTGCTCGGCGCATTGGCTCCGAAAACTGTGCTGGGAACGATACTTGGAATACTCAAGACCGCCGATGCCGCAACTGAACCCTTGAGGAATTCACGCCTGTTCATTGCCTTTTTCCGCATGTCACTATCTCTCTCTGAGTTTTGAGCGATTCTGGGCTACGCCTTGGGGCACTCGCGATTACACACCACAGCTCCTGAGATACTCGGCGCTCTTCTTGAGGATATCCTCTGAGCCAATGATCTCAAGCGTACTGTTGGCGATGTTGGCGTCTTTGAGAACTTCGCAAACGCCCTTGATGTCAATCACGCCGTCACCGAGGGCGATTGTCGAGAATCCGCATCCAAACATCGTACCGCGTTTGGGTTCCCATTCGGCCTCGAGGTCTTTCCAGTGAATATGATGGATCTTATCCTTGAACACCCCTGGCCATCTCAACCGGATCGGCCCCGCCAAGCCACGAGTTGCCCGTGTCGAGGTTCACGCCCAGCGAATCCGGGTCGCCGAGCTTGTCGAATACATCCTGCAGGCCCTGAATACTGTCGGTGATGGGTCCGTGGGGCTCCAGCAAAATGCGTACTCCGTAGTCGGCCGCCATTTTCACCGGAGCGTAGAGCTTCTCCGCGATTACGAAGACACTTTCCTTATAGGTAAGATTCTTCGCCCATTCGGACCGCGGATCGGTGTCGGTGGTCACAACATCCTTGATGCCAATCGCTGCGGCGAATTGAACGGCCTTCATTATCTCGGGTGTTCCATATATCCCGGGATTGCTTGGCTCGAGCAGGCCGGCGTGGGCGCAGACCGTAAGGGGAGTCATCCCGTATTTCTCGAAGAGACGCTTAACCTCAAATGGGTTTTCGTCGAGACTGATTGTCGGCGAGAAGCCCGCCGTGCCCAGCATGCTCCCACCGGCGTTCGTATCGGTAATGTCGGCATGGGTGAACCCCATTTCTTTTGCACGCTTGAGCTGCTGTTCGACACTCGCAAATGGCTCAATGAGCAGGAACAATCCGATATTCACTTTCCAACTCCTCTGTCTGCTTCTGTGTGTCATGGATTTTCGGGCTAGTGTCCAGCCGGCGAACGCCGGCGACCTGTCCAGCGATTCTAGCACTGGTTACGGGGTCGGCAAGCACCTTCTTGGCTCGGCAGCAAAGCCGTTCGGTCGTTTGGCGACCAGTATCTGACCCGAACCGACCCCTGTAGGGTCGCTCCTGGCCGATCCGCCCAGGCGGGCGTCTCGGCGATGCTTCTAGGAAAGTGCGCTTCGGATGTCCTGGGCGAAGGCTTTAGCAGCCTGCTCGATGGCTTTCTGCCATGGCAGGCGTGCGTATTGTTCCTGGGTATGGGCGAAGATCACGGACCTGCTGGCGTTGACGATCGCCCCCGTGCCGTCGTCCTTGAAGGATGCAGCGCAGTCGGCCGCAGAGGCCCCCTGGGCACCGTAGCCCGGAACGAGGAATATCTGCCTGGGCATCTGAACGCGAAGCATTCGGGCCTCGTCGGGCCAGGTGGCGCCGACGACCGCGCCGAGGCTGCTGTAACCGCGCCTGCCCACCAGTTCGGGCGTATCACCGAAGCCGGCAATCAGGTCCGCCATGTGCTGATAGAGTTTCTTTCCGTCAGCGTTCTGGAAGTCCTGCACCTGCCCGGCCGAGGGATTGGACGTCCGCACCAGGGCGAACGCACCCTTGCCTTCGGCGGCGCAGACGTCCAGGAACGGCTTGACCCCATCGATGCCAAAATAGGCGTTGACGGTAAGGCTGTCTGCCTTGTCGACGCCAGCGAGGTGGCCGGCGGCGTAGGCTTGGGCGGTCGATCCGATATCGTTTCTCTTGGCGTCACCGATAACAAGCAGGCCCAGTTGGTGAGCCCATCTTACGACTTGGTAGTAGGTTTCGACCCCGGCGGCGCCGTATGCCTCGAAGTAGGCGGACTGGGGTTTGACGGCTGGGACGTGGGGGGCGATGGCTTCGAGGACCTGCCGACAGAACTCGGAGATCTTGGCCAGTTGCACGGAAGTATCGGCGTCCGGGCCTGCGGAGATGGCCTTTGGAAGGCGGTCATATCGCGGGTCGATACCCACGCAGACGGGCGAACCCTTTGCGTCGATGGCGTCGAGCAGTTTATCGGCGAAGTTTGCGTTTGTATCCGGCACGGGTGACTCCTTGTCCAGCGGATGGGCTGGGGCGGTTCGATAATCGGCTTTCGATCAAACCTTTATACCTTCGGAGCCGAACTGGAACCAGACCGCAACTGAAATCCGCGGGCCAAACCCGTCTTGCTCGCTGGGCGGAGCTATGGTAGGATGGGAAGACTTAGGAGAAGCATCTATGACAGATGTACCAGCTTCGCGGGAGGCGATCGAGTCTCTCAGCGCCCGGATCATCGCTATCCGGGACTCTCTTTGACTACCCGGCCCGCCAGGAACAGATGGCTGGGCTCGAACGTCGCATGGGCGTTCCGGGCTTTTGGGACAACCAGGAATCCGCCCAGGAACTGGTCGCGGAGCTCAAGAGTCTTCGCGGAGTCCTCACCCCGGTCGGCCAGCTCACCCAGCGGATCGAGGACGTCTCGCTGATGCACGAGATGGCCGTCGAAGAAGCCAGCGCGTCGGACCTGAAGGAAGTGGCTGAGGAAGTCGAAAGCATCCTGGCTGAGATGGATCGCCTGGAGCTTCGGACGATGTTGTCGGGCCCGCACGACGCGGGTGCCTGCTACTTTTCGATTCACGCCGGGGCAGGCGGCACGGAGAGTTGCGACTGGGCGGAGATGCTGCTTCGGATGTACCTGAGATATTTCGAGCAGACGGGTTATTCGGTAAGCGAGGCCGACCGGGTCGAAGGCGAGGAGGCCGGCATACGGTCGATCGCCCTGCAGGTCAGCGGCCCGTACGCGTACGGATATTTGTCGTGCGAGCGTGGCGTTCACAGGCTGGTTCGGATAAGCCCTTACGATTCCCAAAGCCGTCGTCACACGAGTTTTGCATCAGTGGATGTTTTGCCCGTGCTGGACGACGTCGAGGTGGAGGTAGACTGGGACAAGGACGTTCGCGAGGATGTATACCGCGCCAGCGGCGCCGGCGGCCAGCATGTAAACAAGACCTCCAGCGCGGTTCGCGTGACGCACGTTGCAACGGGAATTGTCGCAGCCTGCCAGAATGAACGTAGCCAGCACCAGAACCGTGCCCTTGCGCGGAAGATGCTTATGGCGAGGCTTTATCAGGCCGAGCAGGCCAAGCGCGATGCGGAGTTGTCGCGGATGTACGGCGATAAGGGCGAGATCGCTTTCGGCAGCCAGATTCGCTCCTACGTTCTGTACCCATACCAGTTGGTTCGCGACGAGCGGACGGATCTCAAGATCGGCCAGACCGACCGGGTGCTGGACGGCGATTTGCAGGAGTTCATCGACGCGGCACTGCGTTTGAAGCTATCGAAGAAACAGAAGGTATAGCAGTCCGTTTAGAAATGGGTCCGCCAGCGAGAGCGAGCAAGAATGTCGAGCATCAAGGAAGAAAACGCAGGCAATGCCTTAGCATTACCGAGGCTTTTTGACGCAGGCGCGCAGACATTCGGGCCGCTCACAGCAAGGACAGCTTTCTAAACGGGCTGATAGCCCATCGGACGGATCGATAGGGTATTGCGTAAATGTATTCCGAATGTATCTTAAATGCGTCTGACGCGTCGGTTTCCGGCGTGTCTGTACTGGTAGGAAGTGAATGACCGCAACTGCTCCGCGGCGGGCGGAGGGAGGTCGGCGGTCATGCTAAACCGAATGGGAGAACGAGGCATGTGCGGACTGAAGATGCGTCAATCGCTTTTGTGGCTGGGGATGGCGACGGTTCTGTGCCTGGGCGGTACGACCTTTGGCAAGGCCAATAAGCCCGCCCAATCGTTCTCGGACGAAGAGGTCAGCAAGGCCATCAAGAAGGGTGTCGATTACCTGCTCAAGTCGCAGGGGGCGGATGGCTCCTGGCCTGGCCACGGCGCGTACCCTGTCGGGCCAACTGCGATGGCAGCGTACGCCTTGCTGGAAAGCGAGGTCTACCCGGCCAACGACCCGCGGATCAAGAAGGCCCTGGACTGGCTGGCCAAACGCCAGGCCCCCGGCCGGCTTGTCGCGGGCAAGAAGGCCCCAAAAAAGGGAGGCGGGAGCTTACACTGCTTCAAGACCTACTCGCTGGGACTTCGCGCCAACGCCTTCCATGCCGCAGTCAAGCGCGGGCTAAGCAACTACAAGAAGAATCTCCGCAACGACGTGGCCCAACTGATTTTGTCCACCAAGGACGGCAGCTACGGGTACAACTCGTCCGGCAACGGCGCGAGCAGCGGCGACAATTCCAACAGCCAGTACGGCGTTTTGGGCGTCTGGGCCGGCGTGCAGGCCGACATGGAAGTGCCCCGCGCGTACTGGTACAAGGTGCTGACACACTGGCTGAAGTGTCAGGGCGGAGACGGCGGCTGGAGCTATCGCGTGGGTGCCTCCAGGGATACCATGACGGCGGCGGGCTTGGCGAGCATGTTCCTCTGCTACGACAACCTGCTGTACGACGGGTTCATCAAGTGCGACATGGGCAAGAAGACCCAGCAGATTTTGCGCCCGCTGAATCGCGGCCTGGAGTGGATGGACAAGAACTACCGCGGGGGCGGCAATCCCGGCGGCCGCTGGGGCTACTATTTGCTCTACGGCGTGGAGCGCGTCGGCCTGGCCAGCGGCTACAAGTACTTCGGGAAGACCGACTGGTACAAGACGGGAGCCAGTACGATCATGCGGTCGCAGGGCGCCGACGGGGCGTGGGCGGGCGTGGTGAACACCTCCTACGCGCTGCTGTTCCTGGTCCGCGGCCGGCACGCAATCCTCTTCAACAAGCTCGAGTTCGAGGGCGACTGGAACAATCGTCCTCGCGACATGGCGCAGTTGACGCGGTGGATCGGCAAGAAGTTCGAGGAAAGCACGATCAACTGGCAGATCATCAACATGAAGGTATCGCCGGAGGAGTGGCTGGACGCTCCGATCCTCTATCTCTCAGCCTCGACCGAGCCGAAGTTCACCGACAAGCAGATCGCCGCCATTGCCCGTTACGTCCACATGGGCGGCACGATCATGAGCTGCGCCGAGTGCGATGGTAAGGGCTTCAAGGACGGCATCCGGGCGGTCTACGCCAAGATGTTCCCCAAATACAAACTCGAACCCGTGCCACAGGATCACAAGTTCTTCACGATCAACTTCAAGCTCGACAGTCGGGCCAAGAGTTACATGAACCTTCAGATGATCCACAACGGCGTCCGCCCGCTGGTAATCCACAGCGACCGGGATTTGTCCAAGAGTTGGCAGCTTCGCCTGGACGCCACCGACCGGGTCGCCTTCCAGGGTCCCGCCAACATTGCCTTCTATGTTACCGACAAGGCTGTGGCGGACAAAACCCTGGCCGCCCGAGGCGCCGTGACCTGGCCGGCCAAGCCTAAGTATAAGCCGGCCAAGGAAGTCAACGTCGCCCTGCTGAGCTACACCAACTCCGACGGCAAGGAAGGCAACTGCAACCCGGAACCGCTTGCCTGGGAGCGCTTTGCCCGGTTGATGGGCGAAAAGCACAAGATCAAGGTCACCGTGACCGAACCGATATCCATCGCCAAGCTCGCCGGCAACGGTGCCAAAGTGGCGATACTGTCCGGCACGGACCGGATCGTCGCGACCGACGAGGAGATCAAGGCGCTCCAGACATTCGTCGCCGGCGGCGGATTGCTTTACATGGAGGCCATCGGAGGCGCGTGGGCCAAGCGCAACGCCTCGGCCTTCGCCGAATCAGGCGAAGCCCTCGCCACCAAGGTAGCCCTGGGTCTGCCGGACACCGTCGCCACGATCAAACGCCTGCGACGGCTTACTCTGGACTCGCCCCTTTACGCCCAGAAGGGCATCGAAATCAAGGGTGTGAAACTGCGAAGATTCACCAGGGATATCGGCCTGAAGGATTCGCGACCGATGATCCGCGGCGTACTCAACAAAAAGAACCTGCCCGTGATCCTCTTCAGCACCGAGGACCTGACGGCGGCACTGGTGGGCTACGCCTGCTACGAGGTGCATGGCTACACGCCAAAATCCGCCTTCGAACTGATGCGAAACATAGTTTCGACCAAGGCGCACGCTCCGGTAACGACCAAACCGGCGACCAAGCCGGGGGCCAAGCCAGCAGGCGCGAAGACGAAGTAGGCCCACACTGCTGAAAACCAATTTCAGGCCAGTGGTTCCCGAACCAGCGACGGGACACGCAAATGGAATATTCGACGCCCAGGGATGACTATCCTTGGGCGTCGAATAGTTTTGGGTATCAGGAGGCGCTGGCCTGAATCACGAGACGGGGGTTCCCGATTATTCCTCGCCGAGCGAGGTCGTACCCCATCCTCAATTGCCGGAAACTGGGGGCTCATCGTCCTGCGAATTGGCGTCTCCGGCGTGGCCGGCTGTGGGGGCCTGGGCCTCGGCCTGCTCTGATTCCCGCCATGCCGCCCGCAGCCAATGCGTTGAGTCCGTGCTCTGCCCATCGATAGTTATGCCCGGCACGTGGGTAAGCTCTTCACCGAGCTTGTCGGCGGCATTCATAAACGCGTTGATCACGGCCGGGTCGAACTGCGTTCCGCCGGCTCGGCTGATTTCGCCAAGAGCTTCTGAAACGGTCTTCGCGGTGCGGAAGGTCCGCGGGCTGGTCATGGCGTCGAATGCGTCGGCAACCGCAATAATACGGGCGCTCAGCGGAATCGCCGCCCCGGATATGCCCTCTGGATACCCCCTGCCATCGAAGCGCTCATGGTGATATCTGACAGCGGGGATTTCCTGCTCGAGAAACTCCATGCGTTCCATGATTCTCACGCTCAGCAAGGGATGGCGTCGCATGATTTTCATTTGCTCTTCGGTAAGCGGACCGGGGCAGAGCAGTATGGCGTCAGGCAGTGCGACCATTCCAAGGTCGTGCATCATGGCGGCGATTTCGATTCGCTTTATCACACGGTCCGGCAGTTCCATTTCCTTGCCGATAAGTGTGGCGTAGTGCTGCACCTTCCGCGTATGGTCGGCCATGTGGGGATCGCGGTGCTCCAGGATCGCCATGACCTGATCAAACGCCAGCAGGAACAATTCCTTGAACTGGTTGTCCAGGCCGGCGAGTTTTTTGCTGAGGACGTTTATCTTGCAGTCCTCATTTGGCTGGCGTCTGTCGTGCGAATCGCCGTGGAGGTTGTGGGCCTGCACCACGCAATTACGCCCGCCCTGCTTGGCTGCGTACATCGCCTGGTCCGCCAGGGCCATCATTGCGCTGGGGCTGTCCATCTCCCCCGAGTTCAGGTCGGCTATGCCAACGGAGGTGGTGACGTGGAAATCCATACCTTGGACGCGGATGGGCAAATGGTCCACCGCCTCGCAGATGCGCTCGGCGACGGCCTGGGCATCCATCGCGGCAGTTTCCGGCAGAAGGACGGCAAACTCGTCGCCGCCGAACCTTGCCGGCAGGTCGGCCTTGCGGGATGCCTCCTCGATGGCGCCGGCGACCAGTTTGAGAACCTCGTCCCCAGCCTGGTGCCCGCCGGAATCGTTGACGGCCTTGAAAAAGTCCACATCCATCATCAGCAGCGACATCGGGCGGTTGTACCGACGGGCCTGGTGGTAGAAACACTCGAGGACTTCCTCGAAATGCCTGCGGTTTGCCAGACTCGTCAATTGGTCGGTCTTAGAGATATGGGCTAGCTTCTCGAAGGCGTTTTCCAATCGGCGGGCAAGCATGAGCGGCTCGCCGTGAAGGTCCCTCGCCAGATTCTGCACCGAGCCTTCGCCGGCGTCGAGTTTCTGGAGCCGCTGCAACAACCGAACCACCGGCCCGGTCACCAGCATGTGAGAGCCCAGAATAACCAGCAGCGAAAGGCCCACCGATAAGGCCAGTATGATGAGAATCGTCCGCCTGCTTGTGGTGGCCTGGCGCTGAATGTAAGTCACCGGCACGGTGGCCAGGAAGTATCCCAAGGGTTCGCCGGATGGCTTCCAGGCTGTCCACGCCACAGCCATCTGCTCCTCCGACGTCAGCCAGATCGTCAAAGCCGCAGTGTCATCCTCCATCACGCCCGAGGGAAGCTTGCTGCTGGAAACCAGCACCAGCTTGCTGTCGGACAGCAGGCCGAGCTTCTCCATTCGACCCGAATCCAGCGGTCGGGCCATGAGGATGTACCCGGCGCAATTGGCGTCCTGCTCAAATGAACTGACCGGGCATTGCGAGAACACAGCCGGGCCGGAGGCCAGGTGGATCAGCCCTTCAGCAGCGCCATTGACGGCGATGGCCATCGAGTGGGGCTCGGTGTCATTGTCGGCCTGCTCGTCGTTGCCGCCATGTTCGGTCTCCTTGCCGATCGACCACGATCGAACCACCAGCCCCGACGGGTCCGTCAGCCAGACCTGGGGGATATCGCAGCGTTCCATGGCTTGGCGCATGACCTGATCGAGCCGCTCGGTCGGGCCTTCCGGGCCTTTGTTGGAGAAGAGTCTCACGACATCAAGATCTTCGGACAGTCCCGCGGCGCAGCGGCGCAGGTCCAACTTCTCGGACTGCATTGCCAACTGCGTTCCGTGACGCGTTCGCACGGCTTCATCGCGCAGTGCCGCCCATTTTTGTTCATCAATGTGCGGACGAAGAAAGAACATGTCCAGCAGGAAGATACCGCCTGCGGCCAGGATGGCCAGGATTAACAAAACACCAGGTGACGTCAGTTTGAACCGTGCCATACCATTTCATCCTACCGAATTCGAGCACAATCATCGAAGGCGCGTGGAGGCATACTGCGCCGGCTTCAACTTGGAGATTTATCGGCCGACAATGGGGG
>Ga0307990_1002681_pt1 | contig 14071 bp, 4 predicted proteins | sample EllFjometagen129_FD_203168 | JGI IMG/M metagenome (GOLD analysis project Ga0307990, IMG submission 203168) | Marine microbial communities from Ellis Fjord, Antarctic Ocean - #129 | ecosystem: Environmental > Aquatic > Marine > Unclassified | place: Southern Ocean | collected 2014-10-08
GCAGTCCTCTGGAAGGCACAGACGAAAAGACCCTGGCCTGGTTCAAGGATGAACTCAACAAAAAAGGGATCACCACCACCATTCGCAGCTCGCGTGGTCAAGACATCTATGCCGCCTGTGGTCTGCTGTCCACCAAGGCCCTGATCGCCAACAAGCAATAAGTAAGTCGCAATCTCCAAACACGCACAATCTCCAGTTCTTCATGGATTTAATTCATTTTTTGCCCTTTTTGGTGAACCCTGCCGCCTCCCCGCCCGTTCTATAGAGAGTTGACTAAACTTCATTAAAGATACGGTTTTTTGATGCATCATTGACAATCCTGAGTCAAATACCATGATTACTGAAGATTAATGGGGGTAGGTGGTTTTCAGACGTTTGCAAAGGATTGAACCGTTAAGAGAAACAGGGTTCTGAACATGGAGACAGTTATGGAACTCAATACGCAGTTTAGATTTGTCATTTTTGCCGTGGTGGTTGTGTCCAGCCTGGGATTCAGTGCCTCTGTGACTGCCACCATTTCACAGCCAAAGGCCACTCAAGTCACACTGGACGACAACGCCACCCTACAGGATTATCTGGCGTACGCAGCCCTGCACAATCCTGGGTTGGAGGCGGCGTTTAACCAATGGAAAGCCTCTCTGCAACGGATACCTCAAGCCAGGGCCCTGCCGGATCCGAAGTTTGAATATAAGTATTTCATTGAAGAGATTGAGACGCGTGTTGGACCTCAGAAGCAGAGCTTTACTCTGAAACAAGCCTTCCCCTGGGTCGGGAAGCTGGATTTGGCTGGCGACGTGGCTGGCCAGGCTGCATTGGCTGCACAACAGCGATATGAAGCGGCCAGGCAAAGACTATTTTACGAGGTGAAGAATGCCTATTACGAATATGCCTATCTGGCCAGGGCCATTGAGATCACCAGGGAGAATGTCAATCTTGTCAAACATCTTGAGTCTGTGGCGCTCAGCCGCTATCAGGCATCGGCCGGAAGTCACCCCGCTATGATTCGCGCCCAGGTGGAATGGGGCAAACTGGATGATCGCCTACGCACGTTGGAGGATCTTCGTAAGCCATTATGCGCTTTGTTGAATGCCGCCTTGAATCGACCCACCAAAGCACCTTTACCCTGGCCTGGCCCCATGGCCTTTGACCCCATCGTGGTGGATGAAGACACACTTTTGACGTCTTTGGCCCAGTCCAATCCAGAGCTCAAGGCCATGGGGTTTGATGTAACAAAAAGTGAACGCAGCATTCGTCTGGCCCGTAAGAACACGCGCCCGGATTTTGTCCTGGGTCTCAGTGCCATAGACACAGGCAGTGCTGTGTATGGCACACCACCGGACAGCGGTAAGGACCCCGTAATCGCCTCATTGTCCATGACCATTCCCCTGTGGCGGGGCAAAAATAAGGCCGCCATTCGTGAAGCAAAGCTCCGACATCTGGTGGCACAAAAAAAAAAGAAAAACGCACTGAACCGCTTGTCCGGCCAATTTCAGATGGCCGTCTATGAACTTCAGGATGCACAGCGTAAAATTAGTCTCTATAGCGATACACTGCTGCCCAAGGCCAACGAATCTTTGAAGGTCACAGAATCTGCGTTTCGTGGAGGGTCAGGTAATTTTACGGATTTGATCGAAACACAACGCGTTCTGCTGGAATTTGCTCTGGCCAGGGAACGGGCCCTGGCCCATTACGCCCAAAGCCAGGCCAAGGTCGAATGGCTTGTGGGCCGCCCGATGAATGGCTCTGAGAATCATGAGTAGTCCCCAGTCCCCAACTGTGAACTAAAAACTAAAAACTGAATACTGAATACTGTAAACTGGAACACAACCATGTCAAATAAAACAAATAAGATCGGCATCAGGCTCAGGGTAGCCATACCCAAACTCATTGGGCTCATCCTGGCCTTTGCCCTTGGCCTCGTTGTCAGGGGATTTATCAGCGGTGCTCGCGTTCCTGAAAATGCCGCAGATCCTCATGGTCACAAAGAAGCTGCGCAAGAGCAGACCACAGCCTGGTGGACCTGCTCCATGCACCCTCAGTTTCAAATGGAAGAACCGGGCTTGTGCCCAATCTGCAATATGGATCTCATTCCTCTTACCACAGATGACAGTGACGACCCTCTGGGCGAAGGTCAGTTAAGGGTCAGTGAAAATGCCGCGAAACTCATGGACGTGGAAACGGTCCCGGTGGAAAAACGATTTGTGAGCGCGGAAGTTCGTATGGTGGGTAAGGTAGACTACGATGAAACACGTCTGTCTTATATCACGGCCTGGATACCTGGACGACTGGACAAGCTCTATGTAGATTACACGGGTTTGCCTGTGCGAAAAAATGATCACATGGCCTGGCTGTACAGTCCAGAATTGATCAGTGCACAAGAAGCCCTGCTCCAGGCCCTGAAGGCCGGCAAGAACATGGAAAACAGCAGCCTGTCACTCATGCAGGACATGACGTTATCCACGGTCAAGGCGTCTCGGGAAAAACTGCGTTTGTGGGGACTGACGCCGGAACAGATCCAACAAATCGAAACCACAGGTCAAGTCTCCGAGCACATGACTATTTACGCCCCCACGAGCGGTATCGTCATCCACAAAAATGCCATGGAGGGTATGTACGTCAAGGAAGGAACACGCATCTACACAATCGCCGATCTGTCGCAGGTCTGGGTCAAGCTGGATGCGTACGAATCAGATTTGCAGTGGCTGCGTTACGGCCAGGATGTGACATTTACCGCCATCTCATTCCCCGGTGAAACCTTTACTGGCTCAGTGAGCTTTATCGACCCGGTCCTGGATCAGCGTACACGCACTGTCAAGATCCGTGTGAATGTTGCAAACACAGACGGCCGACTCAAACCAGGCATGTTCATCAAGGCCGTGGCTCAAGCCCAGATTGCCACCAATGCGCGCGTACTGGACACAGACCTGGCAGGCAAATGGATCTGCCCCATGCACCCGGAAATCGTCAAAGAGGGCCCTGACAGCTGCGACCTGTGCCAGATGCCACTGGTCCAGACTGAGACCCTGGGCTATGTAGGCACCACACCCCTCGACTCGGATAAACCCCTGGTCATTCCGGCCACTGCCCCATTGATCACAGGCACGCGTGCGATTGTGTATGTTCAGGTCCCAGATGTAAACAAGCCCACCTTTGAAGGACGCGAGATTGTACTCGGCCCCAGAGCCGGTGACCACTACCTCGTGACAAGTGGCCTCACTGAAGGAGAACTCGTGGTCGTCAAGGGCAACTTCAAGATCGACAGCAGTCTCCAGATCCAGGCCAAGCCCAGTATGATGTCCATGTCCCCTGAGGTCTCCCAATATGGCCATGATCAGTTGATGTCACATGAGCCAGTTGACCCCGAGTTCAAAACACAATTATCCGGTCTCTTCACGCCTTACTTTGCCATACAGGCGGCTCTGGCCAATGATAATGTCGCACAGGCCACACTTGAAGCACAAAAAGCACAAGCCGCCCTGTCTTTGGTGGACATGACCCTCGTGACAGACGAGAACCGCATGGCCTGGATGAAGGCTGGGAAAGCCCTTAAAACGACATTGCCCCGGGCCGCCAAGACACAGAACATCAAAACAGCTCGCGAACAGTTCCATCAACTGTCACAAACCCTGACCAGCCTGACAAGACGCTTTGGCGTCCCGATTAAAAAACCAGTCTACCAGTTCCACTGTCCCATGGCCTTTGACAACCAGGGCGCCAGTTGGCTCCAGGATGTCAATGACATCAAAAATCCCTACTTTGGCGACATGATGCTGAAATGCGGCGTATTGGAAGAAGTCATTGGGACTGAAGACTGATAAAAACAGGGATGAGGAATGAGACCTGAAATCTGAGGGCTACGCACTTGAGACTCTGGACTTTTAACTATGGACTATAAGCAGACAGATGAACAAAAATCCCTGATGGGCAAGCTAATGCGGTATTGCCTGACCAACAAACTGGTGGTGTGGTTGGTGGTGCTCTTTTCCATTGGCTGGGGTGTCATGGTGGCACCCTTTGACTGGGACCTGGGTGGGGCAATGCGGAGCCCCGTACCTGTGGATGCGATTCCGGATATTGGTGAAAATCAGCAGATCGTATTTACAGAGTGGATGGGCCAGTCGCCAGAGGACGTGGAGGATCAGATCAGCTACCCCATGACCGTGTCCCTGTTGGGTGTGCCGGGTGTCAAGACCATTCGCAGTTATTCCATGTTTGGATTTTCCACAGTCTACATCATCTTCAATGAAGAGGTGGATTTCTACTGGTCGCGTAGTCGCATTTTGGAAAAACTCAACAGCCTGCCAGCAGGTACTTTGCCCGAAGGCGTACAACCTGCGTTGGGTCCTGATGCCACAGCCCTGGGCCAGATCTACTGGTATACGCTGGAGGGACGTGACCCGGACGGTGGCCCGGCTGGCGGCTGGGATCTGGAAGAATTGCGTACGGTTCAGGACTGGTATGTGCGATACGGTCTGCTCAGCTCCGAGGGTGTCAGCGAAGTGGCCTCTGTGGGTGGATTTGTCCGGGAATACCAGATTGATGTGGACCCGGATGCCATGCGTGCCTATGGCGTAAAACTGGCTGATGTGGTGATGGCGGTCAAGGGATCGAACATTGATGTGGGTGCCAAAACCCTGGAAGTCAATCGTGTGGAGTACTTTGTTCGCGGCATTGGCTTTATCAAAGAGATCAGTGACATTGAAACCAGTGTGATCAAGGTTGTGGACAATGTCCCGGTCCTGGTCAAGGATGTGGCATCTGTAGCTACAGGTCCGGCCCTGCGACGTGGCGCCCTGGATAAAGAAGGCGCTGAGGCGGTTGGTGGTGTGGTGGTGGCGCGTTACGGGGACAATCCCCTGGCCGTGATCAAGAATCTGAAGAAGAAAATTCAGGAGATCTCTCCAGGCCTGCCGTCCAAGGTGGCCATTGACTTTACCCAGGTGACAGCCAATCAGGTCAGATCCTACGCCCTGGAAAACTTCTTTGAGGCCTACAAAGGCGCATCTCTTAACCAGGAGGATTGGCTGGCCCATCTGAGGGATCTACCCCGGGAAGACTGGCCGGTTTGGGCCACGATCAGCCATGTGACAGTCGTGCCCTTTTATGATCGCACAGGTCTGATCTACGAAACACTCGGCACATTACAATCGGCGCTCAGCGAAGAAATCCTGATCACCATCGTGGTGGTCATTCTCATGGTCATGCACCTACAGAGCAGTATTCTCATCAGCGGTCTGCTACCCATTGCGGTATTGATGTGCTTTATTGCCATGAAACTCTTTGGCGTGGACGCCAACATTGTGGCGATGTCAGGCATTGCCATTGCCATTGGTACGATGGTGGACATGGGTATTGTGATCTGTGAGAACATCCTTCGACACCTGGACGAAGCCGATCCCAAGGAATCCCGCCTGGAAGTGGTCCATCGCGCGGCCAGTGAAGTGGGCAGTGCGGTGCTCACGGCGGTATCCACCACGATCATCAGTTTCCTCCCGGTCTTCACCATGATCGGCCCTGAGGGTAAGCTCTTCAGACCCCTGGCCTACACCAAAACATTTGCCCTGATCGGCTCTGTGGTGGTGGCCTTAATGGTTATCCCGCCTGCAGCGCACATACTCTTCTGCGGTCGACTGCCCGGTCGTGGCAAGACCGTGAAACGCATTCTCCACAGTCTGATCGTGCTGGTGGGTGTGGGTGCTGGTTTCCTGCTCAACTGGTGGGCAGGCCTGGTACTTATTCTGTTCGGCGCCTATTATCTAGCTGCTGACTACTTGCCTGAACGTATTCGTCGTTGTGCCCCCTGGATAGCCAATATCCTGGCAGTTCTCTTTGTGGGTGTCCTGCTCAGTCAGCATTGGGAACCACTTGGCGCAGAATATGGATTTCTCAGAAACTTCGTGTTCGTGGCCCTGCTTGTAGGACTGTTGCTCACGGCCTTCCGTCTGTTTCAACACTTCTATCCTGCCATTCTTAGATGGTGTCTAAATCACAAGGTGCTGTTTCTGTGTTTGCCCACGTTACTTTTGGCTACAGGCGCCTGTGCCTGGCTTGGATTTGACACAGTATTCAAGGCGGCCCCCTCAACCGTGAAGTCAACGGCTTTCTGGGTAAGGAGCCAAGACACTTTTCCTGGCCTGGGCAAGGAATTCATGCCACCCTTGGATGAAGGATCCTATCTGCTCATGCCCACCACCATGGTCCATGCCTCCATTGGCGAATCCATGGATGTACTGAGCAAACAGGACATGGCCCTGCAAAGTCTGCCGGAAATCGAAAGTGTGGTCGGCAAGATTGGCCGCGCTGAAACACCGCTGGATCCGGCCCCGGTCTCCATGATCGAGACAGTCATTAACTACAAATCCGAATACATCACAGACAAGGATGGACATCGTGTCAAATTTCAGGTCCATGAAGAGACTGGAGAATTTGTTCGCGATGAATTCAATGAACTGATCCCGGACGGTCACGGGCGTCCTTACCGCCAATGGCGTGACCACATCAAGACGCCAGATGACATCTGGGACGAGATTGTCAAGGCCGCCAAAATAGAAGGGACAACCAGTGCGCCCAAGCTTCAACCCATTGCCGCACGTATTGTCATGCTTCAGAGTGGCATGCGTGCCCCCATGGGTATCAAGGTCAAGGGCCCCAACCTGGAAACCATTGAACAGGTGGGGCTGGACCTGGAGCGTCTTCTCAAAGAAGTGCCTAGTGTGCAGGCCTCGGCCGTGTTTGCCGACCGCATCGTGGGTAAGCCCTACCTGGAGATCATACCGGACCGGCCAGCCCTGGCTCGGTATGGCGTCAAGATGCGAGCATTTCAAGATGTGGTGGAAGTGGCCATAGGCGGTAAGAAGGTCACCACCACGGTGGAAGGCCGAGAACGCTTTCCCGTGCAAGTGCGGTATCAGCGTGAATTACGAGACCAGATCGAGAGCCTGGGCAGAATCCTGGTGCCCGCGTCAGATGGCGCACAGATTCCCATGGCCGAAGTGTCCAGCATCCAATATGTGCGTGGTCCTCAAGTCATCAAAAGCGAAGACACCTTTTTAATTGGTTATGTCCTCTTTGACAAAAAGACCGGCCACGCAGAGGTTGATGTGGTGGAAGACTGCCAGGCCTTTCTGGATGCCAAAATCGCGTCAGGTAACTTTGTCTTACCCGCCGGCGTGAGCTATACCTTTGCAGGCAACTATGAAAACCAGATCCGTTCACAAAAGACTCTTGCCGTGGTCCTGCCTGTGGCTCTTTTCCTCATATTTATCATCCTCTACTTTCAGTTCAAATCCGTCATCACCACGGGCCTTGTCTTCATCGGCATTTTTGTGGCCTGGTCCGGTGGCTTCCTGATGCTCTGGCTGTACGGACAGGATTGGTTCCTGGATGTCACCGTATTTGGGGTGAACCTCCAGACCCTATTTCAAATCCACCCCATCAATCTCAGCGTCGCAGTGTGGGTCGGATTCCTGGCCCTATTCGGTATTGCGTCGGACGATGGCGTGGTCATGGCCACCTATCTCGAGCAGTCCTTCAGAGAGAACAAACACGATACCATAGACCAGCTCCGCGATGCGACTGTCCAGGCAGGTCAAAGACGCATACGTGCCTGCCTCATGACCACGGCCACCACCATCCTGGCCCTGCTGCCCATCCTGACCAGCACGGGTCGAGGCAGTGATGTGATGGTCCCCATGGCCATCCCCTCAGTGGGTGGCATGGCCATAGAAGTGATTACCATGCTCGTGGTACCCGTGTTGTATTGTGCGGTGCAGGAGATGAAGTTAAGGGTTGTAAAACGCTAGAAAATTTTGGCTGTGACATGGGATACACGGCAAACTGCACGCGGGATGAATCGCGTTTTGGGGTATCTAGACAACGAAGATCGTACTGTCCTGCCGAAAGAGACAAACGGTCTACGTCAGTCCCAAGCAGACGACCATTCAAAAACCATTGTATATCCTGTGAGCGGTTCGCTGAGATATGAACAGCCGCTTTTCCCTGCACCCGACAGAGGAACTCTTCTCCTTGGCCGGGCTTGGTGATTTTGAGGCCGTCTTGTTTTTCCTTGGGCAGATTCAACGGATGGCTCACAGTCAGCAATTCAGGTTGAGACGGGTCCAAATTAACTCTCAAATGCGGATGAGAAAAAAAGCTGAGAAGCAGAGGCTCCGCAGCTTGAGCGCCCACATAAGCCACACGACCAGTCCCCTTGAACCTTCCGGCCCAGACACCTATGGCATAATGACCGTTGTGGCCAACGGCCCAGGCGTCTCTTCGCCCTGAGCTGGTCCCTGTCTTCCACATGAACCAGGGGCCGTGGGCTGGCACTCCAGGATTCATGCCCACTGCCTGGCGTCGCTTGCTGGACAGACAGTCATTGATAGCAGCACACACCTTGGGGGTCAAAGCAGGAAACGACTGACTCGGCTCATCCACAAAAAGACGGGGTGAACATTGCCGACCTTGCCGCCCAAGCGTAGCATATCCATTGGTCAGATCAAGCAAAGTCACCTCGATCCCCCCCACAGCCAAAGCCAGGCCACCCCGAACAGCGGCATTCGCAGGAAGAGGAATGCCAACGGACTCGATGACGCCACAACATCGGGCTGGTCCCATGGCCTCAGCCACCAAGATCGCAGGCACATTGAGAGACCAACGCAGCGCTTGAGCGACAGTCACAGGACCACGAAACTGACGATCAAAATTCTCCGGTGACCAGCCGCCTCGATCAATGGGCAGATCATAAACAATGGAGTGCCTGTTGAGACGCCCTGCCTCAAAGGCTGCAGCAAAGATGAATGGCTTGAGTGCCGACCCCGGGCTCCGCCTGGCAAGGGCCCCATTGACCTGTCCATCCACAGGATCCAAAGGATTGCCGGAACCAATCATGGCCTTGATCTCGGCGTGAAAGATATCAATGACCACCACAGCAATCTCGCTGTCACCGGGCAGTTCGGCAAGTTGCTCGCTGGCCAACTGTTCGGCAATACTCTGAATCGTGGGATCAATCGTGGTCTGGCCCCCATGGGATCGTCTTCTGAGTGCCCACCATGAGGCGTGTGAGGCCTTGTTCCCAAGGACTTCACCATGGATGACCAGGGGAAAAAGCTTGGCGTTGTCCCGCTGCTGACTCGAAATAAACCCTTCCTCGAACATACGATCCAGGACCGCATGCTGACGCAGGCGGGCCCGCGTCAGGTGCCTGTCCGGTCGATATCTTGCCGGAGACTGGGGAAGACCTGCAATTAAGGCGGCCTCTGGCAGGTTCAGATCTTTGGCCGGCTTGGAAAAATAGCGACGCGCCGCCGCTTCAACCCCATGAAGATTCCCGCCATAGGGCGCCACATTGAGGTAAAGAGTCAGTATCTCTTTTTTGCTCTTTAGCTGGTTGAGTTGCAGTGCCCTAAATGATTCAATTAGCTTTGATTTCAGAGTCCGGTCCCGCCCGTCCATCATGCGACACACCTGCATATCCACGGTACTGGCTCCGGAAATAACCTTGCGTGACAGAACATTCTGTTTTACGGCTCTGAGCACAGCCAGGGTATCAACGCCCAAATGGTCAAAAAAACGCTTGTCCTCCACGGCAATCGTGGCCTGAACCAACCAGGGAGACATCTGATCCAGAGGCACCGGTAGTCTCCAGGTGTCTTCTTGGCTGACACGTCCTAGCATGGGCTGACCTGTGACATCCTGGACCATGGGACTCACTGCCCACTGTGTTAATCGTGCTTGCGGGAATGGGCACAGAATCCATAGACTCACAAACGAAACACTGCACAGCAGGACAAACAGACTGCCGAACCGAAAGCCTCTTTTAAGACGAATCAACCAGGCCATAGATCAGTCCTCCTTGGACGCATGGGTCGCGTGCTCTGCTGTCACCGTAACCCGGCCTCTTTCCCCCAAACAGGCGACTTCAGGATCATACATACAAGACGCTTGAACTGGGGGCAGATCAAATTCTCCGATGGTGACGACTCGCAAGCTGTATCTAAAAGTCCTTGGTGTTGAGTCAGCACTGCAGAACAAAAGAACACGGTCATCTAAAAACTCCGTTCGATCCGGTTTTTGCCCGTCTTGGTCGATCCCTTGCCAGGACGTAGCCAGGCTGGGATTCTCTACCTCAAGCCCCGCACACAAGGCATCCACAATGGCAATGTTGTGCACGTCGGCCCCTGTCGTCTGAATGGTGATTTCTGACAAAACGAGATCTCCCACAGCCAGCTGTGTCACATCCACGTCATGGCCATCCAAATCTGTCCAACGTCGTACTATATCTAACCCATGGGCATAGGGAGTCACCTGGCCAGAGGTCTGCCCCTCAGTCGTTATCGTCAGGAACAGCGTCCCAACCCCCTGAGAGGTCACGGTGACAGGGCCGTCAAGCCCTGTAAACACGGCCGACTCGCATTCATTGTGATCGAACGACAAAGGCTCACAACCCGCCGCCCGAATCATACCGTAAAAATCCTGAACCTGCCCTTCTTGTGCCATCTGATATTGACACAAAGCAGAAATGCAGCTCGCATCGTTTAAGGTACTCTGCCAAGAACCATCTGACTGAGCCTTTTCAAGACGCGTGACCAACCGAGGTATGAGCGGATGATCAGGATGTATCAAGAGCAAAACACCCAGCAAGACACCTTCCTGACAGGTTTGGGAGGTCAAACGTCCCATAGTACTTGTGATTGCAGATTTGTCTGACAATCGCTCTGGTAACAGCAACAGGGCCTGGTCTCTCCGTCCAGCGGCAAAAAAGGCGGCCGCCAGATGGGCCTGCCCTGCCATATCCAGGGTATCGGGCTGTTCTGCCAATCGCGTCATCCAGCCAATGGGCATTCTCCCATACTTGGCAAGCACTCGACAGAAAAGGGCCTTGGTGTTGTTATCCACCTCTCCATCACCCCTGGCTCGCAATTGTCTATCCAGATAGCTGGTCAGAGGCTTGGTCAATCCCGTGTCCACAGAGCACCCTGCTTCAGAGGCCTCGAGCAAACAAAAAGCAGCATAGGCCGTGCCCCAGACGCTGGCTTCTGTACTTCCAGGCCAATAACTCAGTCCACCAGAACGTGTCTGCATACCCCACAGGCGCGCGATGCCTGCCTGGGTCATCGCATCAGCCACCTCAGCCCGATCCTTACCAAGTATCTGGCCGGCATAGAGAAGGGATCTCAATTGACTGCTTGTCTGTTCTACACAGCCATAGGGATAATGAATCAATGCCTCCAACGCAGGTTCAAGCTGAACACCGGGCAACGCGCCAACTGAAACCGTGGTACGAGCGCTCTCTTTGACAAATCCCTTTGAAACCACATAGGCGTAGGGATCTGTGCCCACTGGAATCTGTTTCAACAGGGTTTCACTGTGGAGTGATGTGGCCGAACGTACCGCGAGTGCGGCCTGTGTCCGAGCCGTTAGGGGTCGGTTTGGATCCAAGCTCTCCAGTTGAAGCGTGACATCCACAGGGCCAAGTCCCGTGGCCTTGGCTTTCAACCACAAAGTAGTGGGAGATTCAGAGCACACAGGGATGGGCTCCAGGTCACTCTCTCTGACAAGCTCCAGGGGGCCAGTAGAATGGATTTGCATGCTCAAATCCACAGGATCCTCTGCCGAGCAGAACAGCTTAACTGGCACCCGGCATGTATCTCCGGGCGCCATAAAACGCGGCCAGGATGCCTCACAAATAAGGGGTTGAGTCAAGGTGAGATCCTGCCTCTTTTGCGCATACTGATCTTGATCAACCACCACGGCCATGACCCGCATTTGCCCAATAAGATCCGGCATGGTCAGATTAAACACCGCCCGACCAGCAGCATCGAGCGGTACGGCCTTCTGCCACAGCACCGCAGCTTCACGAGATCTCATGGGGACTGGACTGCGACGTTGCAGCCTCTCTTCCAGGAATTCACCGGCACCAATACGAGCCATGGATTCGGGCCTCTGGAAGTCAGGCAGTAACTGGAAAAAGGTGTCAGCCGTTTGCACACCCAATAAACGCGGGCCCAGGAAAAATTGAAAAGGATCTGGCATCTGATAATTGGCCGAAAGCAGAATACCTTCATCCACGGCCCACAAATGCACATAGGGTGGATTGTTGGGGTCATTGGGTTCCGCCATCTCCACGGTACAGGTTACAAGTTCGCCGGGCTTTGCCTTTGAGGACATGGCAATATTTATGGGTAGCGCACGATTTGAATGATCAACAATCACCTGCAAGGCGCCCATGGCTCTGTGCGGCGTCCAATCCTCAGACGCAGGATCGACTGGCCGCACCACGGTGGCCACCAGAAAGAATGACCCTCTCAGAGTTTCAGGCAGAGGTATTTCAAGATCCATGGATTTTCCCGTGGTCTCAATCACCTTTCGGTCAACCACCTGATCTGTTTCCATCGTCAACAAGAGTGTCCCCTCAATAGGGGTCTGGATACGCACTTGGGCAGTGGCCCCTGGGCGATATGTTTTTTTATCCACAGTGATGGTCAATTGTTCAGGGCGATCCGCAGGGACGGTCCAGTCCGTAGTCAAGGGATTACACGCATCAAATTCTACGCTTGTTTGAGACTGGGTGGAAACATCTTTGACTGAGAGTCGATATCGCCCTGCCTCAGGACAGATGAGCACAAACTGATTCACAGCGGCCTCGCCTTGAATCTGGAACTCATTGACATCATGCCTTGCTTTTTCAACGGTCTCCCAGACAGGCTTGTTGTTCACCCTTTTGAACAGGGTTTCATATTCTACACGTTCCAGGTGCACGGCCATGGCCCCGGATTGGGCCAGTTCATCCTTTCCAGTGAGTCGAACCCAATCCACGTCGAACGGCTCTCTGGCCTGAATCAAATCCCCCCCCGGGAAAGACAGTCCAACATGGAGATTCATTTGATCCAGAACTGTGGAGGCACTGTCAGACACTGAATGGCCGCCAGGCTCTGTCACCGTAGCACTTAGATGGAGCTTATAAAGGCCCTTCTGCAAAGAGCTTGGCACTGGAACGGCCATCTCGATCTTGCCTGCCTCATCCAAATGCCCCTTGATGGGCATGAGGGCCTTGGTGCCCAGTTGAGTTTGGCCAAACCGATACCTGTGATAGCGTTCTGATTTGAAAGACAGGCGTCTTGCCCATCCTGTCATCGAAATCGGCAGGTTTGCACCTGGTTGGTCCCACAGGTAGCGAGCAGACACGTTCAACTGGAGTAGATCATTGGGCCCTTGCCACTCAGCCACAGGATTGGCCTTGACCTCCATTCGCACCGGCAGAAATGCCTCCACAATGGCATGCGTACGACCCAGGGTCTGGTCATCTCCGGCAATGTGGGCTTGAAAGCGATACTGGCCTGTAAACCCGTCCTTTGATGTCTCATAATCAGCATGAAAGATACCCTGGTCCCCTTCCTTGCGTGTAATGGGTATGTCTTCGACAGGCACGCCGTCCGGTCGAAACACACGCACCACCAAGGGAAAGGTCGGTGCAATACTCCCGTGAGCCTCTCTGATAATGCCCGTAAGATGCACTGTATCTCCGGGCCGGTATACACCTCGTTCGGTATACAGCATGGCCTCGTAGTTCTTGGCATAGGCACGACTCAAGACCGCCATCTTTTCTGTCATCCATTGCCAGTCCTTGGGTTGAAGATAGGTTAAATCGTCCTGTTTTTGAGCAGTAATAACCCACGCCGACCCGTCTGGATGGTGACTGTTGAAAAACAGTTTGGCAGTCCCCTGGTCATTGGTCTTGCCTGCCGCCAATAGTTGATTGTTGTATGTCAGGGCCTTGACGGTTGCCTGTCCCACAGGTTTTCCGGTCCGAATAGAGGTCACCCAGACAAAGACCCCATCTTTCTCAAATTTAGAGGTCAAGGCTAAATCAGTGACCGCCACAATCGCCTGGTCCCGTGTCCAATGGTTGTTGGCATTGCAAACATCAATTCGATACACGCCTGTGCCCTGAACCAGGCTCTTCAATTCTAGCAGAACATCCTCCGGCTGGTTGTGCGTCATGTCCAGGCTCACGGTCCTGTCTACAACCACGCGTGACACCGTATTTATGTCTGGACCGTGAAGATACGGC
>Ga0307990_1002682_pt1 | contig 14055 bp, 24 predicted proteins | sample EllFjometagen129_FD_203168 | JGI IMG/M metagenome (GOLD analysis project Ga0307990, IMG submission 203168) | Marine microbial communities from Ellis Fjord, Antarctic Ocean - #129 | ecosystem: Environmental > Aquatic > Marine > Unclassified | place: Southern Ocean | collected 2014-10-08
GATAATGTCTCCCTGGAAGTAAATTTAATAACCCCTATAGCCATGGAAAAGGAACTACGCTTTGCCATCCGGGAAGGCGGCAGGACAGTTGGCGCAGGGGTAATAAGCGACATAATAGAGTAAGAGACGGAAGGAATTATGGATAATCAGAAAATCCGAATAAGGTTAAAGGCTTACGATCATAAACTATTGGATCAATCTGTTTCAGAAATTATTGATGCTGCACAGGGAACAGGAGCCAAAATTGCAGGGCCCATACCCCTTCCCACGGTGATAAGTAAGTATTGTGTTTTACGATCACCTCATGTTGATAAGAAATCAAGAGAACAATTTGAAATAAGGACGCATAAGAGACTGATAGACATTTTGGAGCCTACTCAGCAAACAGTGGATGCTCTAATGAAATTAGATCTTTCTGCAGGTGTAGATGTCGAGATTAAGCTGTAGAGGAAAACAAGGATGATCAAGGAAATATTTGGGAAAAAGATAGGGATGACCCGTATCTTTCATGAGAATGGGAAAAGCATCCCCGTGTCTGTGCTGGAGATTGCCAAGTGCTATGTAGTCCAGATTAAAAGGTTGGAAAAAGAAGGATATAACAGCATCCAGATAGGGTTTCAGCCGAAAAAGGAGAAACGGATAAACAAGCCCATGGCAGGTCATTTTAAACCGGCAGGAAGGGGGGGGTTTGCATTCTTGCATGAGATAAGAGTAGACGACATTGATTCATTTGAGGTTGGTCAAGAGGTTGACTCCGACATCTTTAATGTAGGCGATTTAATTAATGCCAGAGGCATTAGCAAGGGAAAGGGGTTTGCAGGTGTTGTTAAAAGGTGGGGATTTAGTGGGGGAAATAAGACTCATGGCTCCCGTTCTCATAGGGTTCCTGGCTCAATTGGGGCTAGCGCAACTCCAAGTAGGGTACTGAAAGGAAAAAAACTTCCCGGCAGGATGGGAAATCAGGTGAAAACGATTAAAAATTTAGAGGTTGTTGACATTTTCAAAGAAAGGGACTTGATTTTAATAAAAGGTGCGGTCCCAGGTAGTAAAGGGAATTTTTTAGAAATAAAGATGAATAAAAAGAAATTATAATAAGCAAATTACAAGATGCAAAACATTAAGGGAAACACAAATTATGCATCTTTTTTTTCAGTGGAGCGATTTAATATATGGCCCTCATAGATATATATAATGTAAATGCGGAAAAAATTCGTCAGAGAGATATCAAGGATGAAATCTTCAATGTTGCGATAAGGGAAGATATGCTCCACCAGGTGGTGGAAAGTCAATTGGCAGGTTATCGTTCTGGAAGCGCTTCAACAAAGAATAGATCTAAGGTAAAGGCCAGCGGCAGAAAACTATGGCGGCAGAAGGGAACTGGAAGGGCTAGGGCAGGGGCGGCGTCCTCACCGATAATGAGGAGTGGAGGTGTTGCATTCGGGCCCTCACCGAGGGATTATTCATCTAAGGTTAATAAAAAGGTGAAAAAGGCGGCTTTACGCATGGCTTTGACGGATAAGTTCAAGGAAGAAAAAATTATAATAATTGACGAATTTAATATTAAGGAAATCAAAACGAAAAAACTTTATGAAATATTAAAGAAATTTAGTTTAAGTAATGTCCTCATTGTTGCAGACAAGTTCGATGAGGTTCTTGATAAATCTTCCAGAAATATTAAAAAGACTAAACTCCTAAGGGCTGAAGGGATAAATGTGTACGATATTTTACGCCATAAACACCTCTTGTTTGTTGAACCGGCCTTAGAAATAATTGAGGAGGCGCTTGCTTAACAATGGACTTTTATCGAATAATAAGAAAACCCTTGATAACTGAGAAGGGAACAAAACAAAAAGAACAGGCGAACCAATATGCATTTGAGATTGACAGAACAGCCAACAAGGTGATGGTCAGGAGTGCCGTTGAAGAAATATTTAAAGTAAAAGTTCTAAACGTGGCTGTAATGAACATGAAGGGAAAGCGTCGCAGGGTAGGAAAAAACTTAGGGAAAAAAGCAGACTGGAAAAAGGCAATAGTCAGGCTTGCTCCTGGAGAAAAAATAGAATTTTTTGAAGGTATTTAAAGCGGGATAAAAATGGGGATTAAACGAAATAAACCAACCTCGCCTGGAAGGCGGTTTCAAACAGGGTCTACCTTTAGCGAGATTACAAGCAGTAAGCCTGAAAAAAGCCTATTGAAGCCAATCAAGAAATCCGGCGGCAGAAATTCTGCAGGTCGTATAACTGCGAGATTTCGAGGCGGTGGCGCTAAAAGAAGATACAGGGTTATTGATTTTAAAAGGAAGAAGGAAAATATTCCTGCAACTGTAGCATCCATTGAATATGACCCTAACAGGTCTGCAAGGATAGCCCTTATCAACTATGCGGACGGCGAAAAGTCTTATATCTTAGCGCCGGATGACTTAAAAGTAGGGGATATTGTGGAATCAGGCCCTGAAGCGGAGATTAGGGTAGGAAACACAACAACTTTAAAGGCAATACCTGCAGGAACACATATACATAATATTGAATTACATATAGGACACGGAGGGCAGTTGGCAAGGAGCGCCGGAGGATATGCCCAACTGATGGCTAAAGAAGGAAAATATGGACATGTGAAACTCCCATCCGGGGAAGTTAGAATGGTATTGTTGGCCTGCCGGGCTACCATAGGGGAGGTAGGTAATTTGGATCATGAAAATATATCTATCGGAAAGGCGGGCAGGTCCCGGTGGAAGGGTAGAAGACCCCACGTTAGAGGTGTTGCAATGAATCCTGTTGATCATCCAATGGGCGGTGGTGAAGGAAAATCTTCCGGCGGTAGACATCCGGTCACACCATGGGGAGTTCCCACAAAGGGCTATAGGACAAGGCGCAATAAGGCAAGCAATAAATTGATTGTTAAAAGAAGGAAATAGGAAAGGAGATAAGATTGCCACGTTCAGTAAAGAAGGGACCATTTATAGATGATAGTGTAATGGCCAAGGCGATCAAGGCTAACGAGGAAAACAGCCACCAGGTAATTAAAACATGGTCGAGAAGATCAACAATATTGCCGGAGTTCATAGGATTGACCTTTGCTGTACATAACGGAAAAAAATTTATTCCGGTATTTATCACAGAAGATATGGTGGGACACAAATTAGGTGAATTTTCGCCGACAAGAATTTTTTACAGCCATGCTGGAGGCGACAAAAAAAGTCGCTTGAAGGGCAAAAAGAAATAGTTAAAAGGGCATTCAAAAATTTTACGGGGTGTTGTATAAGATATGGAAGCAAAGGCTATAGCAAAATATATTCGGATATCTCCAAGGAAGGTAAGACTGCTTATGAGGGAATTGAAAGGGAAAAAGGCTGAAGATGCACTCAATTTGCTGACCTTTGCCCCACAGAAAGGAGCCCCGATTTTGCGAAAGTTGATAAAATCAGCTGTTTCTAACGCGAGCAATAAAGCTAATATAGATGTTGATAATCTGTTTATAAAGAAAATATATGCTAATGAGGGACCGACATTAAAGAGATTCAGACCAAGGGCTATGGGCAGGGCAACGAGGATCAGAAGCAGGACAAGCCACTTAACGGTTATACTTGATGAGAAATAGATCTGAAGAGGTAAATTATAATTATGAAATTATCACTTAGAAACTCGGCAAAAGGGAGGATTTAGTGGGCCAGAAGGTACATCCGGTAGGATTACGGTTAGGCATCAATAAGACATGGAATAGCAGATGGTATGCTGATTCGGAATTTTCTTCACTTGTTGTAGAGGATAATCAAATTCGAAAGTTTTTAAAAAAGAGGCTTACTCAGGCAGGCGTTTCTAAGATAGAGATTGATAGAGCCGGTAAAAAGGTGAAGCTTAGGATTTATACGGCAAGACCCGGTATAATAATAGGAAAAAAAGGCGCGGAGATAGAAAATCTAAAAAAAGAGATTGAGACCAAGATAAAACGAGAGTTTTTTATTGATATTAAAGAGGTGAGAAGACCGGAAGTGGATGCTCAATTGTCGGCAGAAAACGTTGCTATGCAGTTGGTCAGGCGTGTAGCGTTCAGGAGGGCAATGAAGAAAGCCGTTACCGCTGCTATGAGATTTGGGGCGCAAGGTGTGAAGATTTCCTGTAGCGGTAGATTAGGTGGTGCAGAAATGGCGAGAAGAGAATGGTATAGAGAGGGCAGGGTGCCACTCCATACGCTTCGGGCTGATATCGACTATGGTTTCACGGAGGCCTTAACAACATACGGAATAATAGGGGTTAAGGTAATTATATGCAAGGGAGAAATTTGGCCAAAAAAAGGAAATAGAAGAGGCGAAATATGTTAAGCCCAAAAAAAGTTAAATATAGAGTCATTCACACGGGCAGGATGAGGGGAAAGGCATACAGGGGGTCGAATGTTGAGTTTGGTGATTATGGCCTTCAGGCAACTGAATGTGGTTTTATGTCCGCCAGACAGATTGAGGCTGCAAGGATTGCAATAACAAGGTCTGTCAAAAGGGGTGGAAAGGTTTGGATAAGGGTTTTTCCTGATAAGCCGACATTTAAAAAACCTGCTGAAACAAGAATGGGAAAAGGCAAAGGTAATCTTGAAGGATGGGTGGCTGTTGTAAAACCTGGAAGAGTATTATATGAATTAGAAGGTGTTGATGAGAATACTGCCAGGGAGTCTTTCCGTTTAGCCGGGCATAAACTGCCATTTTCTACTAAATTTTTAAGTAGGAGTTTTTAATACTGTGAAGAGTAAAGAATTGCGTGAATTGAGTGTTCAGGAATTAATGGACAAAGACGTAGAATTAGCAAAGGGGTTGTTTAACCTGCGATTTCAAATGGCCACAGGTCAACTCAACACACATACCTCTATCAGGAAGACAAAAAAGGACATCGCTCGGGTAAAAACAGTAATTAAAGAGAGAGAATTGGAAAATAGTAGGGCTGGGGCTTAATATGGAAACACGTGGAAAAAGAAAAGAACTTACAGGCGTTGTTTTGAACAACAAGACGGATAAGACTGCAAGGGTTCTCGTTGAAAGATTAGCAAAACACAAGAAATACAAAAAATATATCAGGTATAGAAAAAAGTATTTGGTACACGATCCACATAATAGATGCCGCATAGGCGATAAGGTTATTATTATGGAAAGTCGTCCAATAAGTAAGTTGAAAAAGTGGAGGGTGCTGGAGATTCTTAATTAAAAAGATTCTCTGATTTTTTGCGTAAACATATAGTTGATTTTAGGGATAGGCATTATGATACAGGCTGAAACATTGTTAAATGTCGCTGACAATTCCGGCGCTAAAAGATTAAATTGCATCAAGGTGCTTGGTGGTTCGAGAAGAAGATATGCAAGCGTTGGGGATGTGATTGTTGTTTCTGTTAGAGAATCTTTGCCTAACAGTAAGGTAAAAAAAGGTGATGTCTTAAGGGCTGTAATAGTGAGGACGGCTAAGGAGATCCGAAGAGAAGATGGCTCATATATTAAATTTGATGATAACTCTGCTGTATTGATTAGTCAACAAAATGAGCCGATAGGAACCCGTATTTTTGGACCGGTTGCCAGGGAGCTGAGAGCAAAGAATTTTATGAAGATTATATCTCTTGCTCCTGAGGTGCTATAATTAAGGTAAATGTTATTTGCTATGGCTAAAAAGAATTTTCATATAAAAAAGAACGATAAGGTGATGGTAATCGCTGGGAAGGACAAGGGAAAAATAGGTACGGTCCTGGAAATGATTACTAAAAAAGACAGGGCTAAAGTAGAAAAACTAAATTTAATTAAAAGACATACAAAGCCTGGAGGGAAAGCTGCTCAAGGAGGTATTATTGAGAAGGAGGCCTCGATTCATGTATCAAACCTTATGCTTATCTGCGGAAAATGTGCAGAGGCAACAAGGATGGGAGTGAAGATACTTGAGGATGGCAGCAAGGTCAGATTTTGTAAAAAATGTGGAGAATATTTAGACAAGTAACAATTAGCTTAATTTGCTCAGACAATATGTGGATTTATAATTCAGACAACAAATTAAACTAATTAAATTAATATAACAAATTAAACCAATTAAACAAATTATTTATTATGTCTCGACTAAAAGAAAAATATTTGAAGGAAATTGTGCCTGCCATGATGAAGGAATTCGGCTACAAAAGCATTATGCAGGCGCCAAAGCTCAAAAAGGTAGTCCTTAATATGGGTATTGGTGAAGCAATACACAATATCAAAGTTCTTGATTCAGCTGTGGAGGAATTGACTAATATAGGGAGCCAGAAGGTTGTTATAACAAGGGCTCGTAAATCCATTGCAAGTTTCAAGTTGAGAGAAGGAATGCCCATAGGATGCATGGTTACATTGAGAAAGGAAAGGATGTACTATTTTCTGGATAAGCTTTTTAATGTAGCCCTTCCCAGGGTTAGGGATTTTCGTGGATTATCTGATAAGGCATTTGATGGCCGTGGTAATTATACGATGGGGGTAAAAGAGGAGATTATATTCCCTGAGATTGATTACGATAAGATTGATAAGGTAAAGGGGATGAACATTACTATTGTCACCTCTGCAAATTCGGACGCAGAGGGCCGTTTTATGCTTGAGAAAATGGGATTATTTTTTAGAAGTTGACAAGGAGATTGATTTGGCTAAGAAATCTTTGATTGCAAAGGCAAAGAGAGAACCAAAATATTCTACTCGACGGTATAACAGGTGCCCGCTATGTGGGCGAAGCAGGGCCTATATTAGAAAATTCGGCATTTGTAGGATTTGTTTTCGTACCCTGGCCCTAAAAGGCGACATACCAGGCGTTATTAAATCGAGCTGGTAGATGAGCAATTATGGAGATATATTATGACAATGGTTGACCCTATTGCAGATCTTTTAACAAGGATAAGGAATGGTTGCACGGCCTCATTTGATAAGCTTGAAGTGCCGAGCTCTAAAATAAAGGTTAGCATAACCAAGCTGCTGCAAAGTGAGGGATATATAAGAAATTATAAGGTGATAGAGGATGATAAGCAGGGTAGAATTGTAATATACTTGAAATACAATGGAGATAAAAGCCCTGTAATTAAAGGCCTTAAAACGGTAAGTAAGCCAAGCTGCAGGATATACTCGGGATATGCAAAGATACCCAAGGTATTAAACGGCCTTGGCATTAATATTATATCCACCTCCAAAGGAGTGATGACGGACAGGGCGGCAAAAAGAATAAAGGTAGGTGGAGAGATCATTTGTTCCGTATGGTAACATTTGATAAGGATTATTTAGAAATATTAAGAAAAGAGAATATGCGATGTCAAGGGTAGGCAAAAAAGCGGTAGTTGTTCCAAAGGATGTCAAGGTTGAATTTGATGGTCTAAAACTTTCTGTTAAGGGACCAAAAGGGGAGTTAAACCGTACTATTCACCCGAGCGTTAAATTGGATATTGATGATGCAAGCATATCATTATCAATCAGTGATAAGTCCAAGGAGTCTGAATCTCTTTACGGCCTTTTTCGTTCACTAATCTCCAATATGGTAGAAGGGGTTAGTAATGGATTTAAAAAAACACTCGAGATAATCGGCGTAGGGTATAGGGTAGAATTATCGGGCGGGCAGTTGGTATTCAACTTGGGTTATTCAAACCCTGTGACATTTGATATTCCTAAGGGAATTGAGGCGCAGGTCGAAAAGAAAAATATATTAACGTTGTTTGGAGTAGACAAGGAACTTTTAGGCGATACGGCTGCAACTATCAGAAGCCTCAGGCCACCGGAGCCTTATAAAGGAAAGGGTATTAAATACCTTGAAGAAAAGATCAGAAGGAAGGCTGGAAAGGCAGGGGCTAAAACATAATAATTCGCTTTATCGGCGTCAAGTTATGGTAAAGCTAAATTTTTTATAAAGAACAACGTAGAAAACCTTAAAAATAACACTTTAAGATGATAATTTATTATGGCTTTTATTACAGATAAAAAAGAAAGCAGACTTAAAAGGAAAAAGAGGGTAAGAAAAAAGATAAAGGGATCATCTGAAAGGCCACGCCTGACAGTATTTAAGACATCAAGGCATATATATGCCCAGATAATTGACGATAGTAAAGATAGAACCCTTTTGTCTGCCTCATCAATTTCTAAGGATATTCTGTCCAAGGCTCAGGGTATAGGTGGAAATATTAAGGGCGCAAAATTAATTGGAGAGACCATAGGGAAGAAAGGTAAAGAAAAAGGCATAGAGGAGGTTGTTTTTGACCGAAATGGTTTTCTTTATCATGGCAGGGTTAAGGCATTAGCCGATGCTGCGAGGGAGAATGGTCTGAAATTTTAGCTACTGGGAACTTGAAACTTGAAACTTGAAACTTGAAACTGGAAGAATATATTTTCAAATTAAAAGGAGAAATCATTGATCAGAGAAGAGGAAGAGGAACAAATAATAGAGAAGGTGGTTCATATCAACAGGGTTGCCAAGGTTGTAAAAGGGGGACGGAGATTTAGCTTTAGCGCAATAGTTGTTACCGGCGACGGTAAAGGTATGGTCGGAACCGGCCTTGGTAAGGCAAATGAGGTTCCCGAAGCCATAAGAAAGGGCGGTGAAAAGGCCAGAAAAAATATGAGATCAACTTCACTTTTTGAAGATACCATACCCTACAAGGTAATAGGTGTTTTTGGGGCCGGCGCTGTTTTACTAAAGCCTGCTCGACCGGGAACTGGAATAATTGCCGGTGGAGCAGTGAGGGCGGTGTTAGAAACAGTTGGTGTAAAAAATATTGTAAGCAAATGCTTACGTTCCAATAATCCCCACAATTTGGTCAAGGCTACTATCAATGGTCTTTGGTCTTTAAGGTCCAGAGAGGAAATTGCAGCATCAAGAGGAAAAACTGTAGAAGAAATCCTGGCCTGACGGCTTGTTGGATTGCAGGAGACAATATGGAAATATATGAATTGAAGCCGCCAAAGGGGTCGAGGAAAAAGAGAAAGAGGGTCGGTCGGGGAACAGGTTCAGGATGGGGAAAGACATCAGGCAGAGGAACCAAGGGGCAGAACTCACGTTCCGGTGGAGGAGTAAGCGTAGGATTTGAAGGGGGACAAATGCCGCTTCAGAGGCGAATTCCAAAGCGGGGTTTTACAAATATTTTTAAGAAACAGTATGAAATTATCAACATAAAGGACCTTATGCGGTTTAATTCCGGCGAAACAGTAGATACTGATACATTGATCAAAAGTGGATTAATAAAAAAGGCTATGGCCGTAAAACTTTTGGCAAATGGTGATATATCATACCCCATTAATATAATAGTTAACAATGTAAGTCGGGCTGCAAAAGAAAAGATAGAATCTGCAGGCGGAAAGGTCGAGTTAGCAAAAAGATGATTGGTGGCTTTCAAAATATAGCAAAAATTCCTGAGCTAAAAAAGAAGATAATTTTTTCACTTTTGATGCTTGCAGTATACAGGGTTGGTTGTCATGTGCCGACACCAGGGATCGACTCATCCGCCCTTGCGGCTTTTTTTAGCGCAAGCCAGGGAACCCTGTTCGGTCTATTTGATATGTTTTCAGGTGGAGCTTTAAGCAGGCTTTCCGTTATGGCATTGGGGATAATGCCCTACATAAGCGCTTCTATTATTCTTGAGCTTCTTACAGTGGTGGTTCCTTACCTGGAAAAGCTGAAGAAAGAGGGAGAAGTAGGTAGAAAGAAGATAACAAGGTATACTCGATATGGGACGGTAGTACTTAGCCTTGTACAGGGTTTTGGCATTTCGGTTGGACTGGAGAGCATGACGAGCCCTGGCGGCGCCCTGATTGTCCCTTTGGGCGGTTGGGGATTTAGGCTTATGACTATGATAACGTTAACTGCCGGCACAACATTTTTGATGTGGCTTGGAGAACAAATAACGGAGCGTGGTATTGGGAATGGAATTTCATTAATAATTTTCTCCGGTATTGTAGCCAGATTACCCCAAGCTATCGGAAACACATTTCGTTTGATGAGCACCGGAGAAATGAGCCCTTTTTTTGGGATTCTATTACTTGCTTTTATGGTCGTAGTTATAGGGTTCATCGTCTTTGTTGAAAGGGGGCAGAGACGAATACCGGTTCAGTATGCAAAAAGAATTATAGGCAGAAAGATGTATGGCGGACAAAGCACGCATTTACCACTAAAGGTAAATACAGCCGGTGTTATACCTCCGATATTTGCCTCCTCAATTATTATGTTTCCTGCCACAATAGCTAATTTTTTAAATGTAAAACAGATTCCATGGCTACAATTTATTGTAGATTCATTGGCTCCAGGCCGCCTGTTATATTCATTGCTTTATATAGGTTTTATTATATTTTTCTGTTATTTTTATACGGCTATTCATTTCAATCCCACTGAAGTTGCAGACAATATGAAAAAATATGGCGGATTTGTCCCTGGAATCAGACCTGGAAAAAGTACCGCAGAATACATAGACCGGGTTCTCACAAGAATAACATTCAGCGGGGCCATGTATGTCTCTGCTATATGTATCCTGCCTGGAATTTTAATACACAGGCTGAATGTTCCCTTTTACTTTGGGGGCACTGCACTCTTAATTGTAGTGGGTGTTGGGATGGACACTATCAACCAGATAGAGAGCCATTTACTAACAAGGAATTACGAAGGTTTTATGAAAAAAGGCCTAGGAAAGGTGAGATAGATTATGAAGGTAAGAGCTTCCGTAAAGAAGAGATGTAAAAATTGCAAGATTATTAAGAGAAGGGGCGTAGTCAGGGTAATATGTGATAACCCAAGACACAAACAAAGGCAAGGTTAAGTGCGCTTAAGTGCTAATCTATGCTTAGACATTTATTTTCTTATAAAATGATTAAAATTTTAAGGAGTATACATGGCCAGAATTGCCGGCATTGATTTACCAAAAGGTAAGAGAATTGAAATAGCGCTGACCTATATTTACGGCATTGGAAGGAATAATTCTCGTGGTATCTTGGAGGAAGCAGGGATAGGTTTTGGTACAAAATCAGATCTATTAAAAGAAGAAGATGTCTCAAAAATAAGGAAGATTATTGATGGATCTTATATGGTAGAAGGTGATCTGAGACGAGAGATATCCATGAATATAAAGAGATTAATGGACATGGGATCTTACAGGGGCTTGAGACACCGAAAAGGTCTTCCCTTAAGGGGACAGAGAACTCATACAAATGCGAGAACAAGAAAGGGACCGAGACGGATGATAGGGGGTCGTAGAAAGTGATAAATCTATGGAGGCATAATGGCCAAGGGAACAGGTAAATCCGGCAAAGGAAGAAAAGAGAAGAGGGTGGTTATAAATGGGGTTGTACATATTCAATCTACCTTTAATAATACAATTATAACTATAACGGATTTGAATGGAAATGTGATAGGTTCATCCAGTCCCGGGCAGGTAGGGTTTAAAGGTTCAAGAAAAAGCACACCGTTTGCAGCACAACTTGCTGCAAAAGATGCATTAAAGAAGGCAATGGCCATGGGGCTGAAGACGGCTGAGGTGCGTGTTAAGGGACCTGGGGTCGGACGTGAAGCTGCCTTGCGGGCCTTGCAGATTGAGGGGTTTAGTGTTACCGTCATAAGGGATGTTACTCCTATTCCGCACAATGGGTGTAGGCCACCTAAAAGGAGACGGGTATAATTCGAAAATCTAAGGATTTTTAATACCCCAAGGTCGGAAATTTATACAATATTCAGGAGGAAATATATTGGCTCGATATGTTGATGCTGCATGCAGGCTATGCAGGCGGGAAAATCTCAAACTTTTCCTAAAAGGCGATAGATGCTATACTGATAAATGTGCATTTGAAAGGCGCGCTTATGCGCCCGGACAACACGGGCAAAGAAGGGGAAGGAAGTTATCGGATTATGGCATACAATTACGGGAAAAACAAAAGGCGAAAAGGATTTACGGTGTATTAGAAAAACAGTTTAGGAGATATTATTTTAAGGCAGACAGGCAAAAAGGAATTACTGGGACAAACCTGTTAATCCTTTTAGAGGTACGACTGGATAATATAGTATACCGTATGGGTTTTTCATCTTCAAGGAAGCAGGCAAGGCAATTGGTTAGGCATAATCATGTAACTGTTAATGGGAAAAAGGTTAACATTGCCTCTTACCAGGTTAAGGTAGGTGATTATGTGGAGGTTAAAGAGAGTAGCCGTAAGATACCAATAGTGACGGAATCAATGGAGACTTTTATAAGAAGGGAGAAATCGCCCTGGCTCGAAATTGATGGGGAAAATTTTCGCGGTGTTTTGAAAGTGCTTCCTAACCGAGAGGAATTAACCATACCAATCAATGAACAATTTATAGTTGAATTGTATTCGAAATAAAGGAACTAAAACAAACTAGACATTTAACATAGATTGTTTTAATCACATTACATCTTGATTTTGCATAACCTTGTCAATGTTTATTTATTATTCTTTATTCCGGCTACATTAATCATCCATCATCAATAATATTTCATCTTGCATTGGAGTTTAAATTATAAGGAATTTTTGTGGTGATTTATACATGAAAAAGCTAATTCAAAAAAATTGGAAAGAGTTAATAAAACCCAAAGCTATAGAAGTGGATACAAAAACGTTTTCTGATTTTTATGGAAAGTTTACCTGTCACCCACTGGAAAGGGGCTTTGGTTTAACGCTTGGTAATGCGCTAAGACGAGTTCTTTTGTCATCCCTCCAGGGAGCCTCTATCGTATCGGTAAAATTCGATGGTGTTCCTCACGAATTTTCCGCCATTCCTGGTGTGAAGGAAGATACATCAGAAATTATTCTCAATCTAAAGGAGGTTAGTGTCAGCATTCCTGGAGAGGAAGAAGAAGTCACGGTTTATTTGGATATTTCAGGGGAAAAGACCGTAAGAGCTGGAGATATAATAACCGGAGATAAAGTGGATGTCATGAATCCGGAAAAACATATTGCCACTTTAAATAAAGATGCTGAGCTGCATGCTGAAATGTTAGTAAAAAACGGTAAAGGATATGTTACTGCTGAAAAAAGTAGAGAAATCGGTGTTACAAACATAGATGCGCTTTATTCACCTATAAGAAAGGTTAGCTACGTTGTAGGTAATGCAAGAGTAGGACAAAGGACTGATTATGATAAGCTGACCTTAGAGATATGGACGGACGGAACAGTAGGTCCCCAGGATGCTTTGGCGTTTGCCGCTAAAATAATAAAGGAACAGACCACGCCGTTCATAAATTTCGAGGAAGAATTATTAGAGGATGTAGAAGAGGAGGTGAAAGAAGAAGAGAAAAAGGTAAACGAAAACCTTTTTAAACCTGTAAGTGAGCTTGAACTTTCCGTACGCTCTTCAAATTGTCTAAAAAATGCAAATATAAAATACATACATACATTAGTTCAAAAAACTGAAATTGAGATGTTGAAGACCAAGAATTTTGGAAGGAAATCTCTTAATGAAATAAAGGGAATACTGGAGGAAATGGATCTTCAGTTTGGTATGGAATTAGATAATATCCCCTTCGATAAACATGAAGAAGGAGGGGAAGAAAATAATAAGGATCAGGAGCAATGAGGCATAGAAAGGCAGGCAGAAAATTAGGTCGTAACTCTAGCCATAGAAGGGCTCTCTTAAGAAATATGGTTACTTCCCTTTTTAGGTATGAGGAAATTTCAACAACACTCGCAAAGGCAAAAACGCTACAGCCTATTGCTGATAAAATGATTACCCTGGCAAAAAGGGGAGACCTTCATGCAAGACGTCAGGCGCTTTCCTACATGATGGATAAGGATATTGCACACAAACTATTTGATGAACTAAAGGACCGTCTCTCAGAACGACAGGGCGGATACAGCAGAATTTTAAAGGCAGGCAATAGAAATGGCGATAATGCCCCTATGGCAATTATACAATTACTCCTGGTAAGCGATGGGAAGAAATCAAAAAAGACAACAAAAAAAGACTTGAAAACTAAGGAAAAAAAGATTTCTGAAAAGGAACCTGATGAAAAACCCGCATCCATTGGGAAAGACGAAAATCAAGACGATAAGAAGGAGGGTAAATAAAAATCCCCCGAAAAATACGTGTAACCGTTCACAGTTCTGTG
>Ga0307990_1002685_pt1 | contig 14048 bp, 5 predicted proteins | sample EllFjometagen129_FD_203168 | JGI IMG/M metagenome (GOLD analysis project Ga0307990, IMG submission 203168) | Marine microbial communities from Ellis Fjord, Antarctic Ocean - #129 | ecosystem: Environmental > Aquatic > Marine > Unclassified | place: Southern Ocean | collected 2014-10-08
ATTTTGGCGCGGGATAACGGCAGGCCACGAAAGACCCGCGCTTTTCAAATACCGAAGGAAATGATGGCAGCCTGAGGTGTTGCACTTGTAATTTGTTCCCCCCGTTTTTTGGAATTTTTTGCCGAAAAGTTCCAATCTTTGGAAAATCCCCCATTAAAAGTTCCAAACCTTGGAAATTCTCCCTTGAAAATTTGCGGCACTCGTTCAACAATCCATCTTTGCAATCGCGGGAGTAATTCAGTGGTAGAATGGCAGCTTCCCAAGCTGTTCGTCGCCGGTTCGAGTCCGGTCTCCCGCTCCAATTTTTTAGTAATGAGGATGAGCAATGTTTAAACCGGTTCCGAGTAAAGTGGATTTCGCGAAGATGGAAGAGGGGATCCTCGAATTTTGGGCGCAGAACGATACATTTGAAAAATCAATTGAAAATCGTTCGACGGACAACGAGTACGTTTTTTACGACGGCCCGCCCTTCGCCACGGGCCTGCCGCACTATGGTCATCTGCTTGCCGGAACCATCAAGGATATCGTCCCGCGCTATCAGACCATGCGCGGTCACCGTGTCGAACGCCGCTTCGGCTGGGACTGCCACGGACTGCCGATTGAAGCGCTCGCGCAGGAAGCGCTCGGCCTGGCCGGTGCACCCGCCATTGTGGAAGCCGGAGTCGACGTCTTCAACGAACAGTGCCGTTCCATGGTTTCCACCTACGTGGAAGAGTGGGAGAAAACGGTCACCCGCATGGGACGCTGGGTCGACTTCTCCAACGATTACAAAACCATGGACAAGGATTTCATGGAAACCATCTGGTGGGTTTTTTCCGAACTTTGGAAACAGGGTCGTGTTTATCGCGCCCACCGTATTATGCCCTATAGCTGGAAGCTCAATACACCACTTTCTAATTTCGAGGCCGGTCGCAACTATCAGGACGTGCAGGACCCCTCCATTACTGTGCGAGTCAAACTGTGCGGTTTTGAGATTGAAAATGCATGCGCGTTGGTCTGGACGACCACCCCGTGGACGCTTCCGTCCAACCTTGCCATTTGTGCCGGCGCGGACATCGACTATGTGGCTGTGCGCGATATCGAAAGCGGTGATGTCTTCGTTTTGGCCGAAGCCCGTTTGAGCGCTTACTACAAAAAAGAAAAACAGTACGACGTCCTCAAAAAGATGAAGGGCTCTGATCTCGCAGGACTGACCTACGAGCCGCTCTTCGATTACTTTAAGGACAACGAAAACTCCTTTGTTGTGCTCAACGACGAGTTTGTCTCCACGGAAGACGGTTCGGGAATCGTTCACATGGCTCCGGCTTACGGGGAGGACGACTATCGCATCTGTACCGCCGCCGGTATTCCGCTTGTTGAGCCGCTCGACGTGGACTGCAAATTCACCTCGCAGGTTCCAGACTACGAAGGCCAGTTCTGCAAGGATGCCGACAAAGCGATCATCAAACGCCTCAAGGATGAAGGAAAATTAATTTATCAGTCGACTATCCAACACAGCTATCCGTTCTGCGAGCGCACCGACACGCCGCTGATCTATCGTGCCATTGATGCGTGGTATGTTCGCGTGGAAGACCTGCGTGAAGAGATGCTCGTCAACAATTCCCAGATTCACTGGATGCCCGGTCACGTCGGCGAAAAGCGTTTTGCCAACTGGTTGGCTGATGCCAAAGACTGGAACATCAGCCGCAACCGTTTCTGGGGTTCTTGCATCCCGCTTTGGATCAATGTCGACGATCCCGAAGATATCCTCTGCATCGGTTCCACTGAAGAGCTCGAAAAACTCTCTGGCCAAAAAGTGAACGACTTGCACAAGCATGTGCTCGACGAAGTGCTCATCGAAAAAGACGGCAAAACCTATAAACGTACCCCTGAAGTGCTCGACTGCTGGTTTGAGTCCGGTTCCATGCCGTACGCGCAAAACCACTATCCTTTTGAGAACAAAGACAAGTTCGAAGGCAATTTTCCAGCGCAGTTCATCGCCGAAGGGCTTGATCAGACCCGTGGATGGTTCTACACCCTGATGGTGCTTTCTACCGCGCTCTTCAAAAAACCCGCTTTCCAGAATGTGGTCGTCAACGGCCTCGTGCTGGCCGAAGACGGTCTCAAAATGAGCAAACGTCTCAAAAACTATCCCGACCCGTTGAACGTCGTGCATAAGTATGGCGCGGATGCGCTCCGTCTTTATATGATCAACTCGCCCGTTGTAAAAGGGGAGAGCCTCCGCTTCGCCGAAGAGGGCGTGAAGCACGCGTTGCGTCACCTGCTGATTCCGCTCTGGAACTCCTATAGTTTCTTTATTACGTACGCCAATATCGATCAATGGGAGCCTGGCAACTCGAAGCCGGGGCAGAGCGATAACCTGCTTGACCAGTGGATCGAAAGCTCGCTGGCGCATTTGTGTCAGGAAGTTACTGCTGCGATGGATAACTACGACTTGCAGCGTGCCGTCCGCCCATTTGTGACCTTTATTGAAGACCTGACCAACTGGTACATCCGCCGTTCGCGCCGCCGTTTTTGGAAATCCGACGACGACGGCGACAAACAGCAGGCCTATGTAACGCTTTATAACGTTTTGATCGAATTGTGCAAAATCGCTGCGCCGTTCACTCCGTTCATCGCCGAGGAAATTTATCAAAACCTCACACAGTTTGGTTCGTCAAAGGTCACAAAGTCAAATGTCGAAAGTCAGGATGCTGATCTCCGTCCTCCGGTCTCTTTTCCCGAATCAGTTCATCTTTGCGACTTTCCTACGGCAGAGGGCACGGTACGCAATATCGAATTGGAACAGCAAATGCGCATGGTTATGGATGTGGTCGTTATGGGGCGTCAGCTCCGTAAAGATAATGACGCCAAAGTGCGTCAGCCGCTGCGCCGTCTCGATGTCGTCAGCCATGATAGTGATCTGCTCAATCAGGTCGACGAGCTGAAAGAAATTATCGAAGAGGAACTCAACGTCCGCGAAGTGGTTTTCAGCGATGATGAAGCTAGTTTCGCCACGCTCAGTGTCAAAGCCAACTTTAAAGCACTCGGTCCGAAGTTTGGAAAACAGATGAAAGCGGTTGGGCAGGCGGTTGCCAATCTGGATGCAGCATCGCTGAAGGCCGTTGCCGCAGGCGAGAACATCACGATTGATCTCGACGGTGAAGCTGCGGAAATTGAAGCGGCGGATTTGTTTGTTGAGCACACTCCCAAAGAAGGGCTTGCGGTGCAGGCGCAGGGCGCGTTAGTGGCTGCACTCGATCTTGAACTCGATGACGATCTTATCCACGAAGGACTTGCTCGCGAGTTGATTAAAGAGGTGCAGAGTTTGCGAAAAACCTCAGGCCTTGAAGTCACTGATCGCATCAATTTGATCGTTTCGGCTGACGAGGCCGTCAGAACGGCCGTCGCGGCCTACGCTGAATATATTAAAGCAGAGGTACTCGCCTTGAGCCTTGAGCTCGCTGACGCATCCGGCGAAAACGTTGATCTAAACGGCCATGCCTGCACGCTTTCGCTTTCCAAGGTGTAAAGAGTGAAGCAAGCGTCCCGCTCGTTCATGAATGAGTGGAAACGCTCGTTCTGTTTTTCGAATACTCAGATTTATCACACTTCATGAAGTGTGATAATCGTTGCGGACTTTCAATGGTTGGAAAATTCGGGCAGAATTTCTGCAATGTTTGGAACCCTAAAGAGATTCGCGTCCATTTGCGTTCATTTGCGGTTCCGACTTTCTCTGTGTTTTTGCGTTTTCTGTGGTTTGATTTTCCTTTCCGGTTGCGCCTCGATTCGTCCGCCGGGCGGGGTGCGTTCGCAAACCATCCTTATTGAAACCACTGGTTATTGCCCTTGTGGCAAATGCTGCGGGTGGGAGCGAAGCTGGATCCCACCGTTCCGTCCGGTTTATTCGTCCGGTCCGCTCAAGGGAAAACCGAAAGAGGTGGGGGTCACTGCCTCCGGCACGAAGGCGAAGAAGGGAACGATTGCTGCGGATATCCGTTTTTATCCATTTGGAACTGTAATGAAAATTCCGGGCTACGGAATCGGACGGGTCGAAGATCGCGGTGGCGCAATTCTAGGGCCTGCGAGAGTCGACTTGTTTTTTGAATCACACAACGATGCCTTAAAGTGGGGCCGAAAAAAACTCAGCGTTCAGATTTGGCACTAAATCACTCAGCATTTTCCGGTTCTTCTAATGCCTCACTGATTTGTTTGAGCCTGTCTTCCAACTGCTCGATAGCCAGCGGTTTAGCTAAAAAGTCGTTCATCCCAGCGTCGTCAATTCTTTGCCGCTCATCCTGCATGACGCCAGCGGTCAGTGCGATGATCCATGGTTTGGTTTTGCTTCCCGTGTGTTTGCGGATCGCTATGGTGGCATCTATACCGTTCATGTTGGGCATCTGAACATCCATCAGAATGACGTCATATTCAGAATCCATAATGGCTTCGACCGCCAATTTCCCGTCGTCAACAAATACGGTGTTTTCGGTGTAGCCCAAGCGATGAAGCATCATCTGTACAACTCGTTTGTTAATCGGGTTATCTTCTGCCACAAGCAATCTCAAATTATGTGTACGCTTGGGAGAGGTATCTTTTTTAAGTTTTTTCTTTCTTAGTCCTGCATCGGATTTTTTCTCGAGGAACTGAAGCATCTGTTGACGAAGTTTTTCAACTTTAACGGGTTTGGCCATGCGGGCGCTAATGGACGGATGAGCCGCAATATTTTCATAGGAACTGCTGAGGATGAATATCGGCACCTGCGGGTAATTCGGCAGTTTATAAATGGCTTTGGCCAGTGTTGCGCCGTCCATGACTGGCATTTGATAATCCAGCAACATGATGTCGTATGGGGTAGCCTTGCGGAGATGGGGCAAAACCTCTTCCGGGTGAGCAAAGGCCTGCGGGATGGCACCCCACTGTCCCATTTGGGCACAAAGAATGTTGCGGTTGGTATCGTTGTCATCCACGATGAGAACCCGTTTTCCCTTCAGTTTCTCTGAGTCCAACTCCAAGGTTTTTGGCTGCTGAAATGATTCAGCAACCATCAGGTCTGCCGTAAAGTGGAAGGTACTGCCTTTGCCTTTTTCGCTTTTAATCCAGACTTTTCCGCCCATTAGCTCGGTAAGTTTGCGGCTGATCGCCAGACCTAGTCCTGTTCCGCCGTATTTGCGGGTGCTGGATGTGTCGGCCTGAGTAAACGACTGGAAGAGTTTCTTTTGAGCCTCTTCAGAGATTCCAATTCCTGTGTCGTGTATGGAGAACTGGAGTTTGCAGTCCCGGGTTTTTTCGTCGAGCGACAAAAGACTGACATGAAGGTTTACCTCTCCCTCGTCCGTGAATTTGACCGCATTGCCCAGCAGGTTGACAACGATTTGTCTAATCCGTGTCGGGTCGCCCACTAATCCTGCCGGTACATTGGGTTCAACATAATAGAGCAGTTCAATGTTTTTCTTGGCGGCAGCCTGAACAAACAGGTCGAACGCGTTTTCGATGCATTCGCGCGGGGAGAACGGAACGGCTTCGAGTTCGATTTTTTCAGCTTCAATTTTTGAGTAGTCGAGAATGTCGTTAATAATGGTCATCAAATTTTCACCGCTGACCTGGATGGTGTGGACAAACTCTTCCTGCTCTTCATTGAGCTCGGTTCCCATCATCAGGCTGGAAGCACCGATCACCCCGTTCATCGGGGTGCGGATTTCATGGCTCATCATGGCAAGGAACGAGCTTTTTGCTTTGTTGGCGTCCTCGGCCTCCTTCTGCGCGTTCGTTATACGCTCTTCGTTCTCAACCTGCGCGGTGACATCTCGGCTGATTCCGGCCACCCCGATGACTTCTCCCGCTTCGTTTTTCATGGGGCACTTGACGGATTCAAGATAGATAACGCTTTCGTCGGGTAAGACGTGACGCTCCCGAGCACGCATCACCTCATCATTAGCCATTTGGCGTTGCTCATTATCAAACAGTTGCTGTCCAATTTTAGGGTATAGATCAATATCCGTTTTCCCGGCCAGTTCATCAACGGAGGATACCCCGGTAGCTTTAAGCCAAGCCTTGTTCCCACCTAAAATCCGCGAATTTCTGTCCTTATAGTAAAATCGGTCTTCCAGATTGTCAAAAATCGCTCGAATGAATGATGCACTCTGCTCGGCTTCCTGTTTCGCTTGCTCCAGCGCCTTTTCATGCAACACCTGTGTTGTGACATCCCGACTGATTCCGGCTACCCCGATGATTTCACCGTCGTCGTTCTTCATGGGGCACTTGACGGATTCAAGATATCGAACGCTGCCGTCTTCTGGGTTGGTATGGCACTCGCGAGCACGAACCACCTCATCTGTAGCCATTTGGCGTTGCTCATTATCAAACAGTTGCTTCCCGATCTCTGGGTATAGATCAATATCCGTCTTCCCAACTAGTTCATCGGCGGAAGAGGCTCCAACAGCTTCGAGCCACGCTTTATTCCCGCCCAGAATTCGTGAATTTCTGTCTTTAAAGTAGAATCGATCTTCCAGATTGTCGAAGATCGCCCGGATAAACGATGCACTTTGCTCGGCTTCCTGTTTCGCCCGGATCAGTTCTTCTTCACGTTGCACCTGAGCTGTAACGTCTCTGGAAATTCCTGCAAGGCCGATGATTCTGCCAGATTTACTTTTCAAAGGACTTTTTACCGATTCCAAATGAATTACGCTACCGTCATCCTGCGTATATTTTTCACAATTACGGATAACTTCTCCAGACGCCATGATGCCCAATTCTGACTCAAAAGACGTTTTCCCCTGTTCACCGCCATAAAGGTCCTGATCCGTTTTTCCAATGATTTCTTCTTCGGATTTGAATCCGTGATGGTTATAGCAGGTTGCGTTTGCTCCCAGCATACGACCCTGAGGGTCTTTGTAATAAAACTGGTCTTCCAGATTTTCAAAAATCATATTAAGAAAAGCGGCGTTCTGTTTGGCGGCTTCCGCTGCTTCGTGCTCGGATGTGATATTTCTTAGATGTCCGTACCATACGGTTCCGCCGTCGCTCGTCTTCTCTGGCAAGGCGTGCATCTGAATCCAGTGCAACCGGCCTTGTGGAGAACAGGTTTGAATGACGAGTTGAAGCTCTTCGAGCGTCTGGGCAGACTTGTCCAGTTTTTGGCGCAATTCGTTAGTTGATTCAGCAGTAAGCCGATCCCATGCCAATTCGCCGTTTTTGGCTAGCTCTTTAGGCGTTGCGAAGAAAATCTCTTCGATAGCAACAGTCGAATAAGGGAAACTCCGTTTTCCGTCAAGTTTTTCACGATATTCAAAAATGGTTCCTGGCAAGCGATCAATCAGGCTCAGCAGCTGTGTTTTACGTAAAAAGGTTGTTTTGCTCATAATTAAGCATTGTATGCCATGAAGTGTTTCGAAACAAATACGTAATGGAACTAATTTCTAATTACCGTATCTATACAACGTCAGACAGATGCGGTCTTGCTCTGTTATTTTTTCAAGATTACCCGATTCCAACGATTAGAAAACATAAGTTTTTTTTTTTAGCTATTGGAACCTTACTGGAAATTGAACGGAGTTCGTGTGATTGTGGTGTTAACCAACGTATCTTCCGGTGCGATTCCGTGAGAATTAGCGGTTAAACTTTTGTTTGAACTCACGGCCTTTGGCGATGATTTCCTCTTCGTCCTCGACGATCCGACCTTGCATTAGAATTTTCCCGTCGCAGATCACGGTATCAACACAGGAGCTATCGGCGCTGTACACCATGTCAGCAATCAGATTATGACCGGGAACGAGTCGCTCATTATTTAGATCTACGAGCATGCAGTCGGCCAGCGCACCTTCTTCGATGATACCGCTGTTGAGCCCAAACATTTCCGCTGTAGAACGCGTGCCGGCGTGCCAGGCCGTTTCGGCGGGTAGGGCGGTCGGGTCGCCGGTGAAATGTTTTTCGAGCAGGGCGGCCATCTTGATTTCCTCGCCCATGTCGAGGTTGTTGTTGGAGGAGGCGCCATCCGTGCCGATGGCAATTTTCATTCCCGCCTTCTGAGCATCGGAGAACCGGAACTTGCCAGAGCAGAGTTTCATGTTGGATGTTGGACAGTGCAGCGCTTTGACGCCGCGTTCAGCGAGCAATTCCATTTCGTTTTGTTCGAGCCAGACGCAGTGGGCGGCGGTCAGGTTGGGTGCGAGCAGGCCGAGGGAGTCGAGATAAGCCGTCGGGCGCATTCCGTTCAATTTGACGCAGTCCGCAACCTCTTTTTCGGTTTCGCTCAGGTGCGTGTGAATCATCAGGTCGTGTTCGCTGGCGAATTCACTGCACCAGACAAACGCTTCTTTGGAGACGGTGTAGAGTGCGTGAGGGCCCAGCTGGAACTGAATGCGGTCGCTGTACTGTTTGCTTTCGTCCAAAAGGGTCTGTGCCAATTCGCGGTTGGCAGCACGGCGGTCAGCCTCGTCCATATCGATAAAGACCGCGCCGAGTGCGGCACGCATGCCCATCTCTTCAACCGCGCGGGCGGTGCCGTGGTAATGCCAATACATATCATTAAAGAAGGTCGTGCCGGATTTGATCATTTCCAGACAGGCTAGCCGTGCGCCGTGATAGACATCCTCCTCGGTGAGGGTTGCTTCGAGCGGCCAGATGTGTTCGGTGAGCCATTCGAAAAGTTCCATGTCATCCGCGTAGCTGCGCATGGTCGTCATGGCGGCGTGCTGGTGTGCATTGTGGAAGGTCGGCAGGATTGCTTTGTTGTTTCCATCAATCACAATTTCTGCGGATTTGCCGGCGCAGTCTCCGATGGACTCAATCATTCCGCTGTTAATGAAGACATCAACGGATTGTCCTTCATGCTCAACCTGTTGGATTAGAATGCTCATGCGGACGCTCCGGTTGACGTGGCGAGCAGGGCGTTGAATTCGTTTTCGGGAAGCAGCTCTTTTTCGCGCACCAGTTCGGCGAGCGTCTTGCCGCTGCGAAGCGATTCTTTCACCAGTACCGCGACCTGATCGTAACCCAGCACGGGGTTAAGAATAGTCGGCAGTCCCGCGCTGCGCTCAAAGTTGCTGCGGCAGACCTCTTCGTTGGCGGTAATGCCGGTCACGCATTTTTTATTCAATGCGACGCAGGTTTTAGTGAGGATTTTGAGCGACTTAACGATGTTGGCTCCGGTCACCGGCATGTGGGTGTTGAGTTCCAGTTGACCGGCGGCACAGGCGGCCGAAACTGCCGCATCGTTTCCGATCACCTGCATGCAGGCCATATTAGCGGCTTCGCAGATGCTTGGATTAATTTTGCCCGGCATAATCGACGAACCCGGCTCAACTGGCGGTAGGTTGATTTCACCCAGACCGGTGTTGGGGCCGGAGCTGAGCAGGCGTAAGTCGTTGACGATTTTGTTCAGGTCGAGTGCTAGCATTTTCAGCGAGCTGGAAAATGCTGCCATGTCGGTTAGAAATTGGGTAATTTCAACGCCGTTATCCGCAACCCGATATTCCTGTTCAGTCGCCTGATTGAGCGCACTGATAATTTTTTTACGGAAGTCTGCGGGGGTATTGACTCCGGTTCCAACGGCGTTACCGCCGACGCCGAGCTCGAGCAGATTCATGCAGGCAAAAGCAATTCGCTTTTTCGCTTTGCAAAGCGCCTGCGTCCAAGCCCCGAACTCCTGGCCGAGCGTGACCGGCACCGCGTCCTGTAGATGGGTGCGGCCGCTTTTTCGAACATTGGAAAAATCCTCCGTCTTTTTTTTCAGACCTTGAGAAAGCTTTTCGAGCGCGCACAGCAACTTGCCGCACAGTTCGACCGCCGCCACGCGGATGGCCGACGGGAAGATATTATTAGTCGACTGCCCCTTGTTCACATCGTCGTTCGGGTGCACCGTGCGGTCGCCGAGTGCGCCGCCGAGTTCTTTTCCTGCGAGGTTTGCGAGCACCTCATTCACATTCATATTGCTCGATGTTCCGCTTCCCGCCTGAAAAATATCGATTGGAAACTGGTCGTCGACTTTTCCGCTGAGCACAGTGCCGCAGGCGTCGGCGATGGCAACGGCTTTTTCGACCGGCAACAGGCCGAGTTCGGCGTTGGCAGCCGCGCAGGCCTGTTTAAGGATTACCATGCCGTAGATCAGTTCGATCGGCAGGGGTTCGCCGGCAGAGTTAAAGTTGGCGATGGAGCGTGCGGTATGGATGCCGTAAAGGGCATCGTCTGGCACGTCGAGTTGTCCGAAGGAGTCTTGTTCTGTTCTCATTTGGTTATTCTTAACTGTCTTGCCGTCCGATTGATATCAAAAAACAATCGCGAATAATTGCGGATGGCCGTAATGGCAAAAAAGTCCGCGTCCGGCGGTTGATCGTCTGAAGTGTTAGTTTTTTCGTTGTCAGGGATGCGTCATCTTGAAAATATCTGCTGGTTAACACATTTAGTTTTAGGTTAAAACATTTCAGTTTAAGGAGGGGGTAGGCTGACGAATTTTATCAGATTATTTGACCGCCCCGTTCTGTTATTGAGCCGACCAGGCTTTATGGGCAAATACCTCACGGTTGCAATTTTCCTTTTTAACATATTCGGTTTAGATAGTAATAAACATTGCGTCTTATGGCTCCGAAACAATTACGGCTTTAAGCCGCAGGTAGCCATTAGTGGTAAATGGCAGATGCGCTTCCCAGGTTTCTTGCTCGGCAGTTTCACTCGTTTTTTGAAGAGTAATACCATTGGTTATCCATTGGCTTCCATCTCCAGTCAATGAACCGGTATGTTGAGGATAGACGGATGCATCGCTGACTCCCTTGGCTTTTTTATAGGTAATCATAAGCATTGCTGAATTCGTTGGTGTTCCGGGCACGGCGGTATAGCTATAAAGGTTGTTTGCGTAGTTGCCGGAGGGTAGGCCGCAGGCATACTTAAACAGGTTGGCTACGCCGTCGTCATCGGGGCAGTCTGTGTAACCGCGCAAGCTGGTATTGGTGATTGTTTCTGACCAGGCAGTGTAGCTCGGCGCGACCTCCAACTGGACATATAGCTTGTAAACTCCGTCCTCCTGAACGGAGTAAACCTGTACAACTGGAACCGCATTACTTCCTGTAACCAAAATGTCGGACGGAATGAATGCGTGAGACAGGCTATTGGTTGCAGTGGCCAGCAGGATCGCGTGATCAACGCTTGCCGTCCCGGCATCAACAACCCAGCTACAACTGCTTTCAAACACCAGGTCATCACCCACAATGGGTGCAGATGAAGCGAGAAGTGTTGAAAGACGGCTTCCCGATTCCGCCGTGAATGATGGAACCTGAGCCTGTCCATCTCCCAGTGATAATATACCGCCGCTCTTAATCGTCAATGAGGCTGCAGAGACCTCGGAGGTGACTCCCCATATCGAAACGGGACCGAACACGTCAATTGAACTGGATCCTGTTTCAGAAAACAGCACACGGCTGAATTGACCGCCATACAGATTGGCGGAAGAAGATTCTAAAATTAAGCTCGCTCCATAATAGTCCCCGTCAGGTTCGCTTACAGGATCATGATCGGCAAAGACGCCACCCATAATTGTAGCTGAAGATTGAGTTAAACGGAGTCCCGCCCCTCGTAGAAGTTCCACACCACCATAACCGGCATATACACTTCCTCCATAAAAAAGGCCATTCGTAATGGAAACACTGCTGTTTTCTATCCGCAGGCCATCTCCGCTGACGGGAAATTGTCCGTAGCTGAGCCCTCCATTCCCGCCAACAAATTTGCCAGTAGAAATTACAGTAGGTACTCCCAAAACATAAACACCGCATCCACCATTCGCAGCTGATCCGCTACCCATCGAATTCGCAAACCCGGCCTGACCTCCTTTGAATATTCCATCTTTTATATGCAGGTTGTCTCCCGCCGCCGCAAACACGCCGTGTCCCCCGGAAAAGTTCACTTCATCATAGGAAGAGTTGTCCGAATACATTGACCCGGCCCCTCCGCTATATTGGCCGCCATTTATTTCCACGGAATAATCAGTTCCTGAAATATCCAAGGCGTTTCCTCCGAGTGCACTGGCCGTTTGGTTTATGCCGTATTCATAGCTGGTTGTCACAGTGCCTGCGGAACCGCCCTGAACCACGGTTCCATTTAATACATATTGCGAAGTGGATGATGAACTGATTGCCATTCCATGTGCACCGTTTGCCAGCGCATTATCTCCGGAATCCGAACCGCCTTGTCCGCCTTGAATCGAGCTGTTAGTAAGATAGACAGAATCAGTGTATTTTATTAGAAGACCGTTGCCGTCAAATCCTCCTTCGAAGGAGCAATTATAAACAGACAGTCCGGCATGGTTCTGAATCTGGGCAGCATGGTTTCCGGATGTTCCGAAATAGACCTGATTGCTGAGTATAAGGTACTGAGATCCTGTTCCCGCACGAGAGTAATCCATATGCAGGTTTGGATTTTGAACGGTAACCTCCATTAAATTGCTTTTAGTTATTCCCTCTTCGGAATAACTTGCTGATACCGTAATCAGTTCTTGGATTTCAACGTTATCGGCTACTAAACGCCCTGAAGAATCAATGGAAGCGGCTGTCCCGGAAACACTCCATTGAACTGATGCCGGTTTATTGCTTTGGCTTCCATCAGTATAGTGAGCCGTGCAGGCATACTGATTGGTGCTGCCGTTTATCACGGAGGTCGGGCCGGAAATTGCAACAGAATCCAGCTCGAAATCAATGACCTCAATCGTCACTGGAATGCGTTGCGAACCGTTAGCGGCTTCTGATGAAGCCACGTTGACAAAACCCGTGTGGACACCGGTCTCAAGGCCGGATGTGTCGATGGTTAAATGAATGGTATCGTGCTCCCCCGCAGTTGTTCCTGTTGGAATTTCGCACGAAATCCACGAAGCTTCATTGGAGATGGTATAGGAAAGAGATGCACTGCCTCCTATGCTGTAAACCTCGAAATATGTGTTCGTCGTTCCATACGTACAGGATACCTCCCGCTCTGACAGGGCAAGAAATGTCTGATCTTCACTTCCTTGAAAATATTCGTTCCATGGCGCCTGTGTCGTCAGCACCTTCGGTTCGGCCGTCGTGTAAAGGACGGAAACCCAAGGTTCGATACAAATGGAGTCAGCGTCAACCGGATCTCCGTAGGCTGAATGTAAGGACCAGCCGGCCGGAATATATGGAGGGAACCCATCCTGATAAAAATAGTAGGTATAAGAGCTGCTGTAGTCATCCCACATACCAACCATATCGCCATCAGACGGATCACTGACAAGCTGGGACAGAGTACACTGAGCCGGATAAGGATTGGCAATCAGTGTTTCGCCCTTGGGGCAGTAGATTCCTACCGATTCAAGCGGGATTACCTTTCCAAACCAGTTCGGAAAAAAGTCGGCATCTTCTGTGCGATATGCGGTGAACCCATATCCCGCCTGCGGGAGTTTCTGCATTGGATCGCTCCATTGACCGGCGGAAGAATCCCAGTCGACCCTTGTGCTGGTTCCATCTCGTTCCGTAATCTTAAGATATTCCCAGCTTGATGCACTCAGTACGTCATCGATCATCCGTGGAGCTTCCTCTGCGAAGGGATAGGCATAGTGCGTTTTACCGATCCGTCCGGCATAGACTCCGCCCATGTAGGCATAAATTCCAGAGCCAGTTCCCCGGTAATAAAGCAAGGAAGGGGTCCATCCCCCGCTATCAGGGATGGCGGTACGCAATACCACTTGATCATAATTGGTGAGCAGATGCTGGCTTCTGGACACCTCGGTGCAAAGTGCGACATACCACATGCCTTCTTCCAGATTGTCGCTCATACTAATCGCATAGAAGGTCCAGTTGTCGGCAGGATCTTGATTTCGCAGTTCCAACCGTTCAATTTCGACATAGTAGGTGCCTCCATCTTCAACCAGTCGCATTTCCGGAACTGTTCCGGTGATGGCTGAATTGGTCGGATCGCCATTATAGGCATATTCCAATAGATTATCTTTGCCGTCCGCGTCTGGGTCACCTTCCTGATCCGCAACTACGCCATATGTGGCGCACCAATTTTCGAACCCTCCTGCCCGGACCGTCCCTGCAGCAAAAAAAACCAACCCCGCGAGTAAACAACAA
>Ga0307990_1002686_pt1 | contig 14041 bp, 12 predicted proteins | sample EllFjometagen129_FD_203168 | JGI IMG/M metagenome (GOLD analysis project Ga0307990, IMG submission 203168) | Marine microbial communities from Ellis Fjord, Antarctic Ocean - #129 | ecosystem: Environmental > Aquatic > Marine > Unclassified | place: Southern Ocean | collected 2014-10-08
CGGGTGGTTGGCGGTTGTTACTTTGCTGACCCTCTTAGTTTCATCGGCATTTGGCCAGAGCCTTCGGCCTGTCGGTAACTATGGCGTCAAAGTGATAAAAGGTCTTTCCAAGGATCCGGCAGTTGTTATGGCTGCCGAGACGGGTTCCGCTCTCGATGCAAACGGTGCGGCCAGCTTGAAACTGGGAGCAGCATTGAAAGGCAATACCGAAGCGCTTTTCGCTTTTGTAATGAATAAAGACGGGAAAGTTGTCGCGGCGGCCTCGAACATAGGCGAACAGGATTTCACGAAAGAAGCAGTTTTTACACTGCCCATGAAGTACGGGGCAGGTTCTCTTTCTCTCAGCGACCCAATAAGCGTTTATTATTATTCGCTGCCTCTTGTCTCCGATAAGGAAACGGTGGGCGTCATAGCCGTAGCTGTTTCTGCGAAGAACCTATTGAAATAGAAAGGAGTAATGTTATGAAACGAAAATTTGTATGTATCGCTGCAATCCTGATTCTTTGTGTTGGGGCACAGGTGCAGGCAGCCGGTTATCCGGATCGTCCCATAGATTTGGTAGTTCCCTGGGGAGCAGGAGGAGGCGCTGATCAGTTGGGACGCGCAATCGGTCCTGCACTTGAAAAGGTATTGAAGATTAACTTCCCAGTTATTAACATCCCCGGGGCTGTATCGGGTGTGGGATTGGCAAAGGTACGGGCGGCGCGTAAGGATGGATATACCATCAGCGTCTTTACAGCCGATGCAGTAGGAGCAGATTCTCAGGGTAAACTGGCTGTTCATGTTAACGAATTCATTCCTCTCGCACGTTTGATGTTTGCCCCCTCCTTTCTCTTTCTTCACTATGACAGCCCCATGAATACATTTGAGGATCTTATTGCCTATACGAAAAAGAATCCCGACAAATTAAAGGTTGCAATCACTGGATCGGGAAGTCCCGACGATTTGACTGTAAAATATCTGCATCAAAACGGCATAAAGATGATCAGTGTTCCCTATCCCAAACCGGGCGAGCGTTATGCCTCTGTTCTCGGAAAACATAATGAATTGCTCTATGAACAGGCAGGTGATGTAAGCCAGTTTATCCTGGCAAAGAAAATGAAGCCCATAGTTGTCTTCTTACCGAAGCGTGTTGATTCGATGCCCGATGTTCCGGCCATCAAAGAATTCGGTCTTGAAATATTTCTTTCTCAGTATCGCGGCATATTGACAAATAAGGGTGTTCCGCAGGAGAAGGTAGATGTGCTGGCAAAGGCGATTAAGGAGGCCTATGACTCTCCATCGTATCAGAAGTTTTTAAAGAAGATGTACTGCGCGCCTGACAGTTATATGGGGCCGGAAGAATTCAAGACATTTATTGAAAATGATTTTGAGGCTTATACGAAACTCTGGGAATAGGAGAATTCCCACACTAACAAAGTGGCGGGTAAGGGGGTTCCCCTCACCCGCCCATACTTACAATAGGAGATGATAATGAGGGGAAAACATCCGATGAAGGGTGGAAAGATCGATGGTGATTTTTTCTTTTGTCTGGTTCTGATCATCATTGCCTGTTTTTTACTTTCTATCTCATCGACCACCATCAAAGTGGACGAGAATTCACTTGGTCCCTTTTTCTGGCCAAAGGTTATTCTGGTGGGAATGTTGATTTGCGGGGTGATCAAAATGGTCACCCATCTGTGGAAAAGAAAAGAGATGAGTGAAAACAATCAGTTGAATGCAAAAACAGATTACAAGGCACTGATTTTTGTTATTCTTTTAACCTTTGGATACTTTCTGGGCATTGTGCTGGTTGGATATCCCATAGCATCACTACTATTTGTCGTCGCACTGTCTTACCTGGGAGGGATACGAGGCATCAAGGTTCTTGCCGCCGTCAGTGTCGGTCTGACTCTTATTACCAGCTTCCTCTTTGTCGGTGTAATGTATATTTCACTGCCGCGGGGTGTATGGATCTTTTACGATATTACGAACTGGCTTTTTTCGCTCATCAAATTTTAAGGAGTAACGAATGGACTGGCTTGCGACTGTTATGGAAATGGGAGTGCAGATTATTACACTCCCCAATTATTTTGTCTTTATTTTCATTGGGCTTTTTATTGGCGTTGTCTTCGGCGCCATACCGGGGATTTCGGGTCTTATGGCTATCATTCTTCTTGTTCCCTTTACCTATCCCCTTGATATAATACAAGCTATGTTATTGCTTACATCGACTTACTGTGGAGGCGTCTTCGGGGGCTCAATCAGTTCGATACTGCTCAATACACCGGGGGCGCCCGAATCGGTGTGCACCGCTTTTGACGGCTATCCCATGACGCAAAAGGGACAAGCGGCGAAGGCATTGGGCGCGGCAATCGAATGTTCGGCCATCGGAGGGTTCCTCAGTGCAGTGGTGATGACTGTCGCCTGTGCCCCCTTGGCTTCCGTTGCCCTTTCCTTTGATTCGCCCGAATATTTTGCCCTTGTTTTCATGGGGCTGTGTGTCGTTAGCTCGATTTCCGGAAAATCTCTGGTGAATGGAGTCATCGCACTCTTTATCGGACTTTTTCTGGCTTCCGTCGGCGTCAGCCCGATCCAGGGCGTTCCTCGCTACGACCTGGGATTTCCGCAATTGAGGGCCGGTATTGACTTTATAATAGTAATGATAGGTGTTTTCGCCCTCGGTGAAATATTCTCTCGTTTTGAGACCCTCTCTCGCGAGGAAACCAAAAAGATTGACGGCCAGGTGGGCACCAATTTGCTTACAATAAAGGAATTTCTTGCCTTGAAATGGACAATCCTCCGTTCTTTTGTGACCGGTACCTTTATCGGTTTCCTGCCGGGAGCGGGAGCAACTATCGCCTCTTTTGTGAGCTATGGGATGGCCCGAAATCTATCCGATGAACCCGAAAAATTTGGTACCGGTGTCATAGAGGGTGTGGCAGCTCCCGAAACGGCAAACAATGCGGCGACGGGTGGAGCCATGATTCCTCTCCTCACACTGGGAATCCCCGGTGGGGGAGCGACGGCCGTTATGATCAGCGCCTTCATGATAAAGGGCTTACAGCCGGGGCCCCTCGTCTTTATGACCAACCCCGAGCTTATCGGCAGCATTTTTGTCGGTATGATTATCGCGAATCTGCTGATTATAATATTCGGTTTTCTCGCAGTACGGGCATTTACGCAGTTTTTGAAGGTTCCCTATGCCATTCTGGCATCGGGGATAACCCTCTTCTGTTTTCTGGGTGCCTTTGCAAAGAGGAATGTGATGTACGACGTGTGGGTAATGCTCTTTTTCGGCATTATCGGTTATTTCATGAAAAAATATGAATATCCCGTTGCCCCACTGGTGCTTGGGATGGTGCTGGGACCCCTTGCAGAGGATAAATTTCTCTCTTCGTTGATCAGCTATCAGAATGATTTCACCATATTCTTCACGCGTCCCATAAGTGGTAGCATGATCGCTGTGGCCTTCTGCTTTCTCATGTATCCCCTGGTTATGGCGCTATGGAAGAAGAGAAGAACTGCAAATAAGGCATAGATTGTTGCGTTTATGAACAGAGAAAAGCCGAACAAAGTGTAAACATTTGAGGAAACCTATGTCATCCATCATAAAAGGAGTAGCTGCATACAAGACACGTCTTCCCTTACGAAGGCCCTATCATCTTTCGCTGATTACACTGGACTACTTTGACAGTGTAATGGTCCGTGTTGAAACGGGGAATGTCACAGGCTTTGGAGAGGCAACCGACGTGCCCGGATATTTTACCCAGAATCTTGAAGATGCGTGGAAATTCATAAATCTTCATGGACCTGAACTCCTGGGGAAAAAACCGGAGGAGGCCCTCGATAGAGTAGTCTCTCAAGAAAAGAAGTTGTCCTTTGCCGCGACTCCCCTGGTTACGGCATTGGAGAGCATTATAGATCCCATTGAAACCTCTGTGAAAGAATCCGCCATTGTTCCCATCCTGGGTGTTGTACAGGGTGAGACGCTTGAAGAAATTGAATCTGATGCCCGAAGGCTCCTGAGGGAGGGATATCATACCCTCAAGTTCAAGGTTGGATTCTCAGTTACGGAAGATCTGGAGCGGGTCTGTCACCTGCAGACCCTTCTCGTGCCGGGGGTAGAGATAAGACTCGATGCCAATCAGGCCTATAGTTATTCTCAGGCGGTCCAGTTTGTTGAAGGCCTGGACCCGGCGGGGATTGAATTGCTGGAACAACCGATGGGTACAGATGCCTGGGATGAAATGACGCAGCTTGTCACAATCAGCCCCGTACCGCTCATGCTGGACGAGGCGATTACGGGAGAAGAGGAACTTGACCGAACCATTGAGACAGGTTGTGCAGGGGTTGTGAAATTTAAGCTCATGAAGTGTGGTAGCTTTCGCTACCTTGAGACCCAGATCAAAAAAGCGTTTAATGCCGGATTGAAGGTTGTTCTGGGCAACGGTGTTGCCACAGACATTGGGTGCTTTCATGAGGCACAGGTTGCCCAGAAAACGGGTTTGACCGTTCATGCCGGTGAGATGAATGGTTTTCTTAAGGGGATCGATCAGTTTCTCGATCCATCACTGCGGATGGAGGGAGAAAACCTGATTCTTCCTGCCGGTCTCCCCGTTGTTCGGTGGGAGATACTGTCTCAATATGTTGTGGAGGAGATAAGCTGGGGTGACATGCAACCACCCCGCTAATCCGTCAGCTTTTGTCCTACTGTGAAATAAATTAAGTGTTTTGTTCTTTTTTAATATTGACAATGATCGGATGAAACTTACAGGCTCTCTATGTATCTGAAGGTTTACATTATCGAATGCGGCCGGCGTATCTGAGGGCCTGTTTGAAATTGCCGGCATCTGAAATACCTTTGCCTGCAATATCGTTGGCCGTTTCATGGGCAACGGAGACGAATTGTATGGAGGTTCCCAGGACGGTGTAGATGATTTTTTCTCTGTGTTGCGTCAGTGTTTCTGATTCCTCAATACACAAAACGAATTAACGAATGAAAGAAGGAGTTGTGAAGTGGAGATCATTTATCCGAAAGAACTGAAAGAGATGTTAGGCGATGGAAAGGAAATTGCCCTCATTGATGTGCGTGAGCAGGGTGTTTTCTATAAGGAGCACCAGCTCTTTGCCTCTTCTATCCCATTGAGCCGCCTGGAACTACGAATCAACGACATGGTGCCAGGTTGTGCCACACGAATAGTCCTTGTAGATGGGGGAGCAGACGATGACCTTGCCGAAAGGGCAGCCCGACGTCTGAAACAATTGGGATACAGCAACATTGCCATACTGAATGATGGTATCAGGGCCTGGGATGAAGCGGGATATGAGCTGTTCTCCGGTGTAAATGTGCCCAGTAAGGCATTTGGAGAAATTGTCGAAAAGATCTGCAACACTCCTCGGATAACAGGGAAGGAGTTACGAGCGAAGATCGACAGTGGTGAAAAGGTCGTTGTTTTAGACTCCCGTCCCAGGGAAGAATATCAGCTTATGAATATCCCCGGGAGCATCGATACTCCCGGTGCGGAGCTGGTCCTGCGGGTTCATGATCTGGCTCCCGATCCCGAGACTTTTGTTGTCGTAAACTGTGCCGGCCGTACGCGGAGCATCATCGGCACGCAGTCATTGATAAATGCCTGTATTCCGAATCCCGTTGCAGCACTGAAGGACGGCACCATGGGATGGCATCTGTCCGGTTTCGAGCTTGAAAGGGGTATGGCAAGATGGCCCCCTGCACCCTCTCCCGAGGGTCTGCTAAAGGCTCAGGCATGTGCACACCGTGTGGCCGATCGCTTTGGTGTAAAGAAGATAGGTCGTGACACACTGGATAGGTGGTTAAGTGAAGGGACTGATCAAACGCACTATGTCCTCGATGTGCGATTGCCCGAGGAATTTGGATCGGGGCACTTGGAATATTCGAGGAATGCCCCGGGAGGTCAGTTGGTTCAGGCCACCGATGAATATATGGCTGTCCGTAATGCGCGTGTTGTTCTTGTCGATACCGCGGAGGTTCAGGCCATCATGACTGCTTCATGGTTGATACAGATGGGATGGACAGATGTGTATGTTCTGGAAGGCGGAATCGGTGATGCATCGAAAGTTACGGGTGCGTTCCCATTGAATATTGCCGATGTTGAGGGGGGGGAAGTCATATCTTCCACTGAGCTAAGAAATGTTCTCGATTCTGGAAAGGAAATTGCGGTGATCGATCTGGCAAGCAGTAAGGAACATATAAAGTCGCACATACCCGCATCCTGGTGGTGCGTCAGGTCAAGGCTGGAGGAAGGTCTGGGGCTAATGCCGGAGTATAATTTGTTGATCTTTACCTCAGAAGATGGAATCTTGGCTCACTTAGCCGCAGGCGACATGAAAGATGTCCGGCCCGACATGCTAGTGAAAGTCCTCGACGGGGGGACTGCTTCCTGGGAAAGAGCCGGACTGCCGACGGAGGAGGGGATGCCCAGACCGCTCTGCCGAGTCGACGACATCTGGTATAAACCTTATGAACAGAGCGATGCACCTGAAACGGCCATGCGTGATTATTTGACATGGGAAGTTGCACTCATCGAAAAGGTCGAGCGTGACGGAGATGCACTGTTCAGGGTATGTTAATCGTAGTTCTTAAACACTTATAATTCATGAGATTGTGTCTTTTTGATGGTGTATTTTTATTTGACAAAATACTGGTTGTAAGATAAAAGTTATAAGTAATATAAGGTTTGTTGCACATAATCTAACAGGGGGATAATATTGAACTAATATTATTTCATGGTGAACACATCACATCTCTGGTGTTATGGCTGGAGAAAACAAGAAAGGAACAGGATATGAAGAGAAGAGTAATATTTTTGTCGTCGTTTTGTGTGATTATTTTTGCCATTACGTTGGTATTTTCTTCCGCGGCACTGGCGGAGGGACCCTCGAAGAAGATTTCGGCCGTTCTTAAGGCCGGTGGTGGTGCCGTTGGCGGCATCGGCTACATGGTTATGACGGGTATGTCAAAGGTCGTCAAGGACCAGTATACAAGAATGGGCGTAACCGTTGTTCCCGGTGGATGGGTCGGTAATCTTCCGAGAACCGATAAGGGTGAACTGGATATTGCCAGTACCACCGTTGCCATGTGTTCCCTTGCAGCAGCTCAAAAGTCACCCTTTGAGAAGCCTCTGCCCAATGTAAAGGCATTCTACAGCACACAGGACAAGCTTTTTTACTTTGCCATTGTAAGAAAGGAAGTGCCCGTGGACAGTGTTGCCGAAATGTTCGCTAAGAAAGTCGGTCTCAAGTTTACCTGTCTCAACAAGGGAACCACCACTGAGCTTATGTGGAGAAATATATTCGCGGCCAAAGGCTACACCTGGGAAGATCTCAAAGCATGGGGCGGAAATATGAGCCACGTTGCCTGGGGTGATGCGGTAAGCCTGGTAAAGGATGGTCATGCCGACGGCATCCTGGCTGTGGGAGTCAAAAAGATCGGATGGGCCATGGATCTGACGAATTCCAGGGCGATGAAGATCTTGAAGTGGGATGATGAATATTTCAATATGTTACATGAAAAATTCGGTTTCAGTACGGGCGCCATTCCCGGTAAAACCTATCCGGGTATTGATGAAGATGCCGTGTGCCCCGCCGATTCGGGTGAGGTTGTCGTTAATGCCAAGATTTCCGATGAAGTCGTAACTGCAATACTGACTGCCCTTGCCGACAATGCCGAGCAATACTCGAAACATCACTCGGCGCTGGCCAATTTTACGGAAGCAGGCATGGCGAAAAGTCTAAAACTGCCCCTCCATCCGGCAGCGATCAAATTCTATAAGAGCAGAGGCATTGAAATGCCCTAAGTGACAATGAGACGTGGTTGCCTCTCTGAAGGAGAGGCAACCCTCTTTTTTATTTGTTACGATCAGTCGTCAGGGGTTTTATTTTCTCAGGGCATTCATTGCGATGCTATCCGTTGAAAAATAATCATTGCCTGGTTATCGAGAGGCTGTGTACTCCACGGTGGACCCTTGATCCGATGCTGTGCTGTGAGAAGGTCGTTTTGTTTGTTAACTTTAACATCGCGTATGAATTGATGCCGGTGAAGCTGTTTCGTTGCAATGTCAGTATGCTGCATTCTAATCGAGTTCTTATCTTACCGAGAGTATTATCTGTTAGGAGGTTGTGGTGTCAGAGGAAACTGTAAATATTGAAGAGAAAAGTCCCGTTGTCAAAATAGTGAAGGCTGTAATCCTTGTCATGGGAGTCTGCCTCAGTCTGTTCCATCTTTACACCGGTGGATTTGGCGTCGTCGAGGCCTACATGCAAAGAACGATCCACTTGATGACTCTCATGACACTGGCTTTTCTTGTCTATCCTACCAATAAGAAATGGTCAGTAAACAAAAATGCCTTGCTAGATATTCCTCTGGCTGCCGTCTGTATGATAATCGGAATATATCTGCTCTATCATCATGACAGAATCGTTGGTAGGGAGTGGTATTACGGCCCCATCACCGTGGCGGATATAGTGTTTGGCATAATTTTGATCTTGCTGACCCTGGAGTCTGCGCGACGAGTGGTAGGATGGGCACTGCCCATCATCGCCGTCGTTTTTATGGTTTATGCCCTCTTTGGAAACTATTTCCCCTATCCCTTCACCATACGATCACCGCCGCCCCTGGTCTTCATAGATCACATGTTTCTGACGCCGCAGGCAATTTTTGGCGTACCGGTGGGGGTATCAGCCACCTTTGTCTTTCTCTTTGTACTCTTCGGGGCATTTCTCGAGACGACAAAGGGAGGGCAATTTATTATCGATTTCAGTATGTCCATTGTGGGTCGCGCCACGGGAGGACCAGCCAAGGTTGCCGTGGTTGCCAGCAGTCTTTTCGGCACCGTGTCGGGTCATTCCGTGGCAAACGTGTATGGAACGGGGACCTTTACAATTCCCCTGATGAAGAAGGCGGGGTACGATAAAGATTTTGCCGGAGCTGTTGAAGCGGCGTCCAGTTGTGGCGGACAGCTAATGCCCCCTATCATGGGTGCAGCCGCCTTCATTATTGCGGAAATTCTCGGCGTATCATATATGGAAGTATGCAAGGCGGCCATTCTTCCTGCATTGCTTTACTATGTTGCGGTATTTGCATCCACCCATGTCGAAGCCCTGAAGAAGGGATTGAGGGGACTAACGAAGGCGGAAGTTCCCCGGTTGCTTCCAACCTTAAGTAAGGGCTTCCACTTTACCATACCTATTATTCTCCTGATCGTTGTCTTGATAAAGGGATTTACACCCTTCAGGGCGGCCTTCATAGCAATTGTAACCCTTGTCATCGTGGCAATGTTCAGAAAGGAGAGCCGGCTGACTCCGAGGAGTTTCATCCGCACGCTCGTCTTGGGTGCGAGAAACAGTATCGTTATAGCCGTTTCATGCGGCTGTGCGGGAATCGTGGTGGGTGTGCTCGATGTTACCGGTCTGGGAATTAAATTTGTCACGATAATAACGGAGCTTTCGGGAGGTGTTTTACCGATAGCTTTGGTCATGGTGATGATTTCCTGTCTGATCCTCGGGATGGGTGTTCCCACGGCGCCGGCCTATATCATAGCAGCCATGATTGCTGCTCCCACGCTGATTCACTTCGGTGTTCAACCGATTGTGGCACATATGTTCGTCTTCTATTCGGCCCTGTTGAGTGCGATCACGCCACCTGTTGCGCTGGCCGCCTATGCGGCAGCTGCAATTTCGGGAGGGGGGGTGATGAGGACTGGGATCATTGCGTCAAAACTGGGTATAGTAGTATTCCTGGTACCCTACATCTTTGTATATAATGCGGCCCTTCTCATGATCGGGTCAGTCGGTTTCGTGATCTGGGCATTTATTACGGCCGTTGTAGGCACGCTGGCCCTGGTCTTTGCATTGCAAGGTTACTGCTTTAGTAAGGTGGACGGTTGGCATCGAATAGTCTTTCTGATAGCGGGGTTCTGTACCCTTGTGCCTGAGATAACGAGTGATATTGTGGGGTTGATATTCTTCGCAGCCTTTGTCTGGTTGAATTACAGGGCTGCACAGGGTCCTTCGGCAGTTGCGTTGGAGAGTTCTGAAGGGTAACGGTTATGTACTGTTATCTGGGGAAAGGGTGCCCTGGCACGAAAATCAGTTTCATTCACCAAGGAGATGTCCATAAGTGTTATTCCCGGACTGATCGGGAGTGACACTTATGGTTTCCTCTTCCGAGGGAATAAGGAAGCCGATGTCGGGCGACTCAAGTAATTATTTTCCAGTATCATACCCAGTGATTGGTGTGGCACACCCTTACAGGGGCTTTTCGCAGGTTAAAATGAACAACAACTATTGTTTTGCATACGAAGCGAGTATGAGTATTTATGGGTATTGAATTCGGATCTTTTCAGCTTGCATATATAGCTCTTGTCATCCTTTTATCATGTGTTATCAAAACCAGTATCGGTGTGGGATCGGGTTTGTTTTTTTCTGCGGCACTGTTTCTTGTTATCCCCCCAAAAGTGGCAATTGCCCTTGGGGGTCCGGTCATGATCATATCGGATATGATGCCGATGATACATTACTGCAAAAAGATTGACAAGAAGGTTTTCTTGATCCTTATTTCGGGCAGCATAGCAGGGCTTTTCCTTGGCGCCGTAATCGTGAATCACATGCCGGACTGGCTATTTATAAAGCTTATGGGTCTCATCTGCGGTGTTTTTGCCGTCCATCAACTGGTTCGCAACTATCTTTCCCGATTTCTGAAAAGCAGCGGAAAAAAGAGATATGTTCCTGGGAAATGGATGGGAGTTGCTGCAGGTCTCGTAGGGGGTGTATTTACATTCATGGTTCATACGGGAGGGGTTGTTTATTCCATCTATATGCTTTCGTTAAATCTTTCCAAGACCGTCTTTGTGGGTACCATCGTGGCGGTATTCTTTTCTGCCAACTGCATAAAGAATGTGATTTACTGGAAGATGGGTTTATTGACGCCGGACCTGTTGATTATTGTAGTTTGGATGATCCCCTTTATGATTGTGGGAAGCTTTGCAGGCTATTTTATTCACAAAAAGATTTCATCCGCTTTTTTCGAGACATTGATTTTAGCCTTTGTCCTTGTTGCAAGTTTCCGGCTCATATTATTTTCATAATCATATACGGTGGCTGATGTGTAATCTCTGCCTGATCAGTGTCAGAGAAAATAGGGACAGCGCCTATTTGTTGTTTAATCTCCTGATATATAAAGTATTCTATTCCTTATAAATAGGCGCTGTTGTCCTTATTTTCCTATTTTCGCATAAACCGATTGGGTGACGGGTGTCGCTATGCCATACTGATTTCCCATTGTGATGATTGTTTCTCCGAAGAGGTCCCCTTCGTTTCTCTCCCGCTTTGCCTCCACATCCCTTTGATAGGATGTCTTCGTTTCGTAGGGGAAGTTATTTGCCTTTTCCAGGGATTGGGTGACTATGTCATCGGGCAGTGTGACTCCTCGCTTTGTGGCGATAGACACTATTTCATCCATGATCTGACGGGCCATGTTTTTTAATTCGTTGTCCGCGAAAACCCCGCCTATGGTCTTTCCCGAATAGGCAGTGACCAGTCCGAATCCCGCTATGAAGACATATTTTTCCCATATGTCGGGAAAGGGATTGTCGTTCCATTTGAAGGTGAGCCCCATGCTGTGGAAGAAGGTCTGGAGGACTTCGGGGTTGAAATCCTTCACCTCCGGGTCATTGCCGCAGAGTATGATTCCCGTTCCCCCCTGCTGTGTTACGACACCGGGTTTTTCTATACTGGTTCCGATATAGATACAGGCAGGCAAAAGAATCCCCTTCTTCACATGTTGTCTGATTCTCTCATAGATATCGACGCCGTTAAGCAGTGGTATTATTATAGTGTCCTTCGTGACCACCTTCTCCAGGCGGATCGAGACATCATCCAGGTCATAGCTTTTTACGCAGAGAAGGCACAGATCGGGGGGAGGGATTTGTGCTATATCGTCGGTGGCCAGTGTGGGTTTACAAATCAGCCGGTCTCCCTTCACTGTATTAAGTATCAGTCCCTCTTTCCTGATTTCCTCTAAATGGGTGCCGCGGGCAATAAAAGAGACACTCCCCGTGGAATCCTTCTGTCGTGATATTTCACGGGCGATGATTCCTCCGAAATATCCTCCAGTGCCGCCGACACCAACAATGCATATGTTTTCTATCTTTGAGTTCATCATTTTCCTTCTTTTTTCCTATTTTTTAGGGGAAACAATATCTGTGAGCTCAATTTCAAAGGTCAGGTCCTGCCCTGCCAGGTCATGATTGGCGTCGATTGTGATCTCTTTTTCGTCGGCAGCTATAATTTTTATTATCAATTCACCCTTCGATGTCTGGGCCTTGAATTTTTTCCCCTCTTTCGGTTCAATACCTTCGGGCAGATGTTCTCTCGGTATCTTTGCCACCAACCCCTCATCTCGCAATCCATATCCCTCCTTCACCGGTATATGAATTGTTCGTGACTCTCCTACCGACAGGCCTATTACTCCCTCTTCAAATCCCCTGAGCAGATGTCCCTCACCTATCATGAATTCGAGGGGTCTGTCTTTCGTCGATGAATCGAATATCGTCCCATCTGTAAGCGTTCCACTGAAATGAACCCTTACTGTGTCACCATCTTTTGCTGTACTCATAGTTTCTCCTGTTGTTTACGTCTTGAGGACGCTTATAATAGATTAGCGTGATTTTTTCAAACCCTCAGTGGCAACCTTTTCCCTTCTATCTCAATGGTCGTCTTCGAATAGGTGAGCTTTTGTATGATTTTTCCGTCCTGAAAGTGCATGATATCGATGCCCCGGCGCTTTTCCCATTTTCCTTCATAGCCTCTTTCAAAGGAGGGCCATTCCAGTAGCCACCGGTAAAGGACCTTCTGTTCCCCTTCATCAATAAAGGTATCCTCTTCGATAAAGCGGAAGCCACCATGATTTTCGAACCACGGCGACCATGCCTTCCTGAGGGTCTCTTTACCGCGGGCTCGTCCTCCCGTCCAGTTTTCAAATAATATATCGTCATGAAAGAATTTCATGATCCCTTCCAGGTCATGATTGTCCCAAGTCGAATTCCATCGCCTCAGTATGATTTCAATCTCTTCTCTCGAAAGCGGCATATCACGATCCTATTCCGCCATTCTCTTTTTAACCATTTCCCAGGACTTCGTTATCAGGAAGCTTTCATCCATATTAGCAACCATTTCCTCGAGCCGCTTCATGGGGATGGTAAAGGTAAGGGTATTGTCGGGGACATAGGGCCGCGCGGAAACGTCGAACATCCCCAGGATACATCTGGGATTTTCAGTACGGGACTCCACCAATGGGTAATTGATTATGGAAGAACATCCCGAACCCATGGGGGCAATGACTGCATGAGGATCACGGGCATCATAGTTTGCCAGTGTAAAAAGTCCTGACAGCACATCGGCCGTGGCGAAGAAGATAACGGCCAGAGGATTGTCATCTCCCGATAATTTATCCCACCGTTTGAATACAAGATACTTCGCAGGCGCCTCTGAGGGGGGATGGTTTTTCATGAACTCCTTCACCAGTTCGGGCGACTTTTTGTAACGTTCACCCTCCATTTTGCCCGGTATCCCACAGGACAGGAAATATTCAATATTCGGCATCAATGTCTGGGCATAGCCGGTATAGTGCTTTCCTCCCGGGCATCCCGTGGTTTTTGCGTCGTAGATAAAGGTATGGCCCGATCTCACACGATTCAGGTTGCCGATGAGACAGCGGTCCTCATTCTCTGTATCTTCGAGGTCTTCATCTGTCACCCTTTCTGAATAGTAATAGGCGACGGGCAGTTCAGCCGTGGGAACATATTTTTGCCACTGACGTATAAAAAAATCTCTAAATTTTTCATCCATCGGGAAATCCTTCTTGCTGTGGATAGTGCTATTTCGCGATAAGCCCCTAATTCCTGAGTGATATACGAGAGAGGGGACTGTGAAGGGGTCATCCCGCTCTGACCGCCACATCTGAACTGCGAGAAATCAGTCGGGTATTGCCAGGATTCCATCAATGCCGACATTATCCAAGTGA
>Ga0307990_1002687_pt1 | contig 14040 bp, 11 predicted proteins | sample EllFjometagen129_FD_203168 | JGI IMG/M metagenome (GOLD analysis project Ga0307990, IMG submission 203168) | Marine microbial communities from Ellis Fjord, Antarctic Ocean - #129 | ecosystem: Environmental > Aquatic > Marine > Unclassified | place: Southern Ocean | collected 2014-10-08
AAAGGCGATGCAGGGTACCTTGTACCGCTTCATCTGCTGGTCCACCGTAATCGACTGGGACTGGACCCCGCCCACCGCACAGAGAACCAGGATAGCACCGTCCAGAACACGCAGCGAACGCTCTACCTCGATGGTGAAGTCAACGTGGCCGGGGGTATCGATAATATTGATTTCATGGTTTTTCCATTTGCAGGAAGTCGCAGCTGAAGCTATGGTGATGCCGCGTTCTTTTTCAAGTTCCATGGAATCCATGGTGGCACCGACACCGTCCTTACCTTTGACATCGTGGATCGCATGAATTCGCTCGGTATAAAAAAGTATTCTTTCCGTCAACGTTGTTTTACCGGAGTCGATATGCGCGCTGATACCGATGTTTCTGACGTTTTGGGTATTGATTGCCATGTTTTATTCCTCTTGCATTCAGCGTCTTCCGGAACCTGGAAACCAGGCTGTTCCCGAATGGGCACTATTTTTAGGCCTTAATTAAAGACCGGTTTTAAAATAATAAAAAAATCCTTCATTAGCTTACCGGGAAAAAGCAGGTAACCGAGTGAAGGATCGTTGTAAGCATCTTGTGGATATGTATAAAAAATAAATAATGCATATCTTAAATTTAAATGTCAATGTAAAACTGAAATATTTTGACATCTTTTACTTATCGATTTAAACTTTTAGTAAAAAGGCATGTATTTTTTTGCCTAATTCAGAACGCCGAAATTTGAAATTAGCCGTGTCCATTCAGAAATGAAGATGAAGGATATTATATGAAAATTTATTTGCCATGTCCAAATTAAAATCAATCGTATTTGAGGGCGTTGCCGCAGCCTGGCCGATCTGTCTGGGATACATTCCCCTCGGTTTTGCCTTTGGCGTGCTGGCCCAGAAGGCCGGTTTGGGCCCGGTTGAAATATTTCTAATGTCCCTGCTGGTGTTTGCCGGCAGTTCCCAGTTTATTGCCGTGTCCATGCTTGACTGCGGGGCCGCGCTGATGTCCATTATTCTAACCACTTTTACAGTGAATCTCAGACATCTGTTAATGAGCTCAGCGCTCGCGGTTTACTTTAAAAAATCGAGTCGAAAAAAGCTTTGTCTGTTTTCCTATGGTGTTACCGATGAAAGTTTCGCCGTTAATTATTCAAAGTTAAAAACCGGCAAATGGGACCTTGGGCGGTCTCTGGTATTAAATTATACAGCCAATATGACCTGGATCGTCAGTACGGTTGCCGGCGGCTTTGGCGGACAATTCATACCTGCCGGTGCATTCGGGATTGATTATGCCCTGCCCGCCATGTTTATTTGTCTGCTTGTCTTCCAGCTGAACGGCCTGAAATATCTATTTGTCGCCCTGCTTGCCGGTATTTTTGCGGTTTCTCTGTCGCTGGTACTGACCGGCAATATGTATGTTGTGATTGCATCGATGCTCGCCGCAACTTGTGGGACGGTTCTGCATCGGTTTTTTGAAAAATTATCTTCAAAAAGGACCAATGATGAGTGATGCGTATATCCTGATGGTGATCGGCATGGGGCTGGTGACCTTTATTCCCCGCTGGGCACCTTTTTTTTTCTTGTCCAACCGTAACCTCCCTGCATGGCTGGTGGAGTGGCTGGACCTGATTCCCGCTTCGATTTTGAGTGCGCTGCTATTACCGGCTCTGATTACCACCGGCGAACCGCGCAAGCTTATGCTGCTGCAGTCGGAGCTTCTGGCGGCAATTCCGACTTTTATCTTTGCCCTGAAAACCAGATCATTGGGCGGCACTGTGATCGTCGGTATGGTTATGTTTTATCTGGCCGGTAAACTGTTTTGAGATTTTTAAATCCCGGGTGAGTCCTCCATGATAGGCGCTTGATTCTCAGTTTTGTGTTTTTTTGTCAAAAAATAAATTACAATAACCAAAAAACAAATAGCACATAAATCACAATGGTCAAATGACAAATAATAAATAAATCTGCGGTTTGTAATTTCCGTTTTATTCGGTATTATAAATATGAATTGTCTGCCGCCGGGTGGGTAACCGATTTTTTAACATGGATCTTAGCCTGTTCAACCGCTTCGGCAATTTCAGGCGTTTTGGGCAGGACGGCTTCTATCATTGAAATGTACCCGCGGTCCAAAAGAGCCTGAAAAGAGGGCGCAAAATTAAGATCAAACACCCAGCTGATCTGCAGGAGCTTGAAATCATTCAAGGTTTTCATGCTTTGCAGACGAACGATTCTGCCCTGATGCAGCGCGTCAAGGGCTTCTGCCGAACATTCGGGATTGTCCGGCAGTCCCAATTCAATGGTCGTGTTGCGGCGGCCGTTTTTTTCATGATAATAGTCGGTCACCACTTTCCAGATATCGAGCTTATCGGCATCCCGCAAAAGTTTCATAAAAAAAAGCTGCCTTTGGCTTTTCCCTAAGGGAAGTGTCGCGGCATTGTGAGCGGCAACCGACCCGGCAATCAGTCGTTTTTCCGTCAGGGGAAAGGTTGACAGCAGTTTGTGTTTTATGATCTGGCGAATGCTCAACCGGGCATGGTTTTCCGAGGCCATATCATTGAATGTACCGTACACGGCATATTGTTCAAACCGTCCGATGTCATGAAAAAGCCCCATTGTTTCAGCCAACAACAAATCGTTTTCCGTCAGATTCATGGCCCGGGCAAGCATGACGATATTTTGGCATACCCTCAGCGTATGGTCGATTTTGAGATGGATGGCCCGGTTATGATCAACGTTCTTCGTCAGATACCCGCCGGTATAGTCGACAAACCAGTTTTTCAGACGGTCAAGATCCGCGGGCTTCATAGAAATTTTCTTTCGATGAGATCAGCGACCTTGGCAATATCTTCCAGTCCAAAGCGTGGAATGTCTATCCCAACTTCGGTATCGGTAACCAGGGCCAGTCGTTCTTCTAATTTCAGATCCAGGGGGACAGGGGACCTGCCGCTCCTGATAATTTCGATCTTGGGCTTGTTTTCGGTTTTATATCCTTCTGTGATCACAAGATCCATATCCTCAAAATAGGGTTTAAAATCGTCCAGGGTTGTCGGGTCGGTCTCCTTGACCATGGAAAATTTATTATTGGAGGCGATGATCACAGCGTCGGCACCGGAGCGTTTGTGCCGCCAGCTATCTTTGCCGGGCTTGTCAAAGTCAAAGTTGTGGACCGTGTGCTTGATCGTTCCGATTTTGTAACCCCGTTTTTTAAGTTCAGGGATCAGCCGTTCGATAAAGGTGGTTTTTCCGGATCCGGATTTACCGACAATGGATATGATAGGGGGCATAAGTGTCCTTTTTTTTTAAAAATTTAGAAGTTAGTATAGTATCCATCATTTATCGGTTTAAACTTTTTTATAAAATGAATGAATAAGGCAAGAAATCGATATTGGTGCTGTTTTATTTCCATCCGCTCTTTCACTCATTCAGTCACAACCGGATAATTTAAGGATTAAAAAAAATATTGTCAACTCAGCGGGAGCATATAATCCGCCAGACGGGATGATGTCTTGCGAAGATTATGGCTCAACAGCCGGGCGAGTCCCTTGAGGAGCTTGATGCCGATGGACGGGCGATTTTCAAGGATGATATCGAAGCGGTCCTTGGGCAGCAGGGCCAGAATTGATTTTGTATTGGCCTTGACCGTGGCTGAACGGGGAGAATTGTCGATTAACGCCATCTCTCCAATGGATTTCCCCCGTTTCAGGGTCGAAAGAATCGCATAACTATCCGGTCCGGATTTTTTCATCACATCCAGGGAGCCGTACACTACGAAACAGACATATTCACTGCGGTCCCATTCATGAAACAGAATTTCACCGGGTTTGATTTCAATGAATTTCATATAATCGGCAACATAGTGAAGTTCTTCAGACTCAAGGTTGCTGAAGATTGGGATATTAAGAATAAAATCAGTTAATTCCTTTGATAGCTTTCCATTTGTATTTAATTTTTTTAAATTCATTCAAGCGCCTTTCATTAAGCCTATACTGAAATTTTAATTATTGTGATTTTGTTGACATAAAAAACACGAATTTCAGAATCAAGATGCCAATGCAGTCGTGCCGGTTATTCTCTGGTTCGAATTTCAATGGAATTGGCATGGGCATCAAGTCCCTCGGTTTTTGCCAAACATATGATGTCCCGTGCATCACGATCAAAGGCCGCCTTTGAATAATGAATCAGGCTGGTTTTTTTGGTAAAATGCGACACGGAAAGCGCTGAAGAGAAGCGGGCCGTACCGGCAGTGGGTAACACATGATTAGGACCGGCAATATAGTCGCCCACTGCCTCGGGCGTGTATTTGCCTAAAAACAGGGCCCCGGCATTGCGAATTTTGCCGATATGGGCAAAGGGATTATCGACCTGTAGTTCAAGGTGCTCGGGTGCAATTTTATTGGCGATTGTCATGGCCGTGGCAATGTCCGGAACAACCAGCAGGGCACCGAAGTTTTTTAGGGACTGTCTTGCGATCTCCTGCCTGGAAAGCTTAATGATTTGTCGGTCAATGGCCTGATTGACGGTGCGGGCCGTGGACATAGAATTGGTGACCAGAATAGCAGAGGCCAGAGGGTCATGTTCAGCCTGGGAAAGCAGATCTGCTGCAAGATATTCCGAATCGGCACTCTGGTCGGCAATGATAAAGATTTCACTGGGGCCGGCAATCATATCGATGCCGACCCGGCCTGCCAAAATTTTTTTGGCCAGGGTCACATAGATGTTTCCCGGACCTGCAACGACATCGACTTTACCGATTGTATCGGTACCGTAGGCCAGGGCCGCGATGGCCCAGGCGCTGCCGATTTTATAAATCTCATCGATGCCGACCCTGGCTGCCGCGGCTAACAGGAAGGGGTTTACACTGCCCTGGCGGGTGGGCGGTGTGACCATGACCATCCGTTTGACACCGGCGATTTTGGCCGGGATTGCGCCCATCAGTACGGAGCTGACCAGGGGGGTCCGGCCGCTCCGGCCGCCGGGCACGTAAATTCCTGCCCCATCCACCGGATTCACCAGTTGCCCGAGGATGCTGCCGGATTTGTCCGTAGTGATCCATGATTTGCTTTGTTGCTGCTTGTGAAAGGAGCGGACCCGGGCAACTGCATTGTCCAGGGCATGGAGAAAATCTTTATCAACCTGCTTTGATGCCGCATCGATCTCTTCTTTGGTAACTTTTAAAGAATCGATGGTCATGCCTGGAGAATCATACCGGTTGGCATATTTGATGATGGCCGGATCCCCGTGTTTTTTGATATCTTCAAGAATGCGGGCTACCGCATTGTACTCCTTTTTTTTAAAACCTGTTTCCCGGTTTTCAATTGTTGCAATTTTTTTCTGAGCTGATTTGGAAGGGTATTTGTATATTTTCATTGGGAGAATTGTCCACTGATCAATTTGGGTTTTTGATCCTATTGGCGGTTTGGTTTTAGTGTGAAATCTATTTGCAATTTGGTGTCTGGAATTTCTTATTTGCGGCGTAGGCCTTTTCAACGACACCGATTTTTCCGGTTAAAGGTTTAGATAATTGTGTTTGGTTTGTCAATACCTGCGTTAATATGAAAAGAGAAAAAACCTGAATATTGAAACTTCCCAGTACAGGCAATCGCAATGACCTATGTCGGACAGGGGCATCGGATTTGATTTATTCGAAAGCCAAGTTTTTTTCAAAATACGGTTGACATATTCACATCTCCTTGTACTATTCGCCTATTCTGATAAAATACCCATATTACGGTGTTGTAAACGCATCCGAGTGCAGCCAAAAAAATCATGATCACTAGCGTTGAAGTGGAGGCAAAAGATGGGAGAGGATCGAATTTATAATTTTAATGCCGGGCCGGCGGCTCTGCCGCTTCCGGTTCTGGAGGAAATTCAGGGATCGTTTTTGAATTTTGCCGGATCAGGCATGTCCATAACCGAAATCAGCCACCGTTCCAGATGGTTTGATGATGTGGTTGAAGACGCCATTGCCCGCACCAGGCGACTTTTAAAACTGGATAATACTTATCAGGTTCTGTTTTTGCAGGGTGGTGCCAGTCTTCAGTTTTGCATGGTTCCGATGAATTTTCTACCCGACGATAAAATCGCCGAATATGTGGACACCGGCACATGGTCGAGCAAAGCGGTAAAAGAGGCCCGGATTTTAGGGAAAAAAGTGACTGTAGCCGCTTCATCCAAAGATCGGGATTACGCCTGTATTCCGAAAAATATCAATTTTACCGATGATGCCGCCTATGTTCACATCACATCCAACAACACCATTAAAGGCACACAATGGCGCAGTTTTCCCGATACCGGCAAAGTACCTGTCATCGCTGACATGTCCTCGGATATCATGAGCCGGCCGTTTGATCCTCAGCCCTTTGGCATGATATACGCTGGCGCCCAGAAAAATATAGGACCGGCCGGGGTCTGCATGGTGATCGTTCGCCGCGATATGCTTGCAAAAATTCCTGAGGGCCTGCCGAGCATGCTGAACTACAATACCTTTGTCGTTAAAAATTCCATGTATAATACACCGCCCTGTTTTGCCGTGTATACCCTGCAACTCGTCATGAAATGGCTGGAAGAGACCATTGGCGGACTGGGAAAAATGGAAGTCATCAACCGTAAAAAAGCCGACTTGATATACGGTCTGCTAGATTCCAGTAGCTTTTACCGGGGAACGGCGGACAAGGACAGCCGTTCCCTGATGAACGTCACGTTTCGTCTTCCCGGTGAAGGACTCGAAAAGGCATTTCTCAAAAAAGCATTGTCACAGGACTTTGGCGGACTGAAAGGGCATCGCTCGGTGGGCGGATGCCGGGCATCCATTTATAATGCCACAACTGTAAAAGCGATCGAAAGCCTGGTGGATTTTATGAAGACCTTTGAACGGGAGAATGGGTAATAGTGGGTATTCCGGAGGCTGGAAATCTGAAATTTAAAAAAACAGCGGCATGCACATAAGTGGGTCGGTTTTCTGATATTAGGCAGTAGAACCGGCGGGCAGCGGCCATATTCGCACCTTGGCTGATGTGAAAAAAGGAAACGGCCTTTTATTGAGGCCGTTTCCTTTTTAAATACAAAATCATGTCATCCGGTTTATTCGCAAAGCTCAAACAGGACCGCAGCACCCATGCCGCCGCCGATACACATGGATTCCACCCCGTACTTGACGCCGAGGTCCTGCATGTTGGTCAAAATCTGAGCGCAGAGTTTGGCACCGGTGCATCCCAGCGGGTGGCCCAGGGCAATGGCGCCGCCGTGGATATTGATACGGTCCATGTATTTCTCTATACCCAGTTCGCGGATACAGTATAGGGCCTGAGAGGCAAAGGCTTCATTGATTTCCCATACGCCGATATCGTCGATGGAAAGCCCTGCCAGTTTCAAAAGCTTGGGAATGGCATAACGCGGTCCTACGCCCATTTCATCGGCCCGGCATCCCACGGTGGTGTAATACTTCAGTTTGGCCACAGGTTTCAGGCCCAGTTCCTTGACTTTGTCTTCACACATAATGATGCTGCAGGCGGCACCGTCGGTTGTCTGGGATGAATTTCCTGCGGTAACAGACCCGCCGGCTGCAAAAACGGCCCTCAGTTTGGCCAGGCCCTCGATGGTAGTGGATTCACGGATACCGTCGTCAAAATCCTGCAGAAAGGTTTCGGATTTAAACGTACCGGCCTCCTGCTTTACAAACCGGGTGGCCGGAGTTGGAACGATTTCCTTGTATAATTTACCGGCTTTGGCCTTTGCTGCCTTCATCTGGGAATTATAGGCAAATTCATCCTGGGCCTCCCGGGTGATATTGTACCGGTTGGCCACGTTTTCGGCGGTAATCCCCATGGATGTATAAAGGTCGGGCCGATCAACGGTGTATCCGGGATGAGGTCTGGGCATGTTCCCGCCCATGGCCACCATGGTCATGGACTCCACGCCGCCGCCGATGGTGACGTCGGACCATCCGGCCATGACCCTCATGGAGGACTGGGCAATAGCTTCAAGCCCGGACGCACAGAACCGGTTGATTGTGGCGCCGGATACTTCATCCGGGAATCCGGCAATCTGAGCGCCGATGCGGCCGATATTCATCCCCTGTTCCGCTTCGGGAAAGGAGCAGCCGACCATGATGTCATCCACCTCTTTTTTATCAAGATTCGGGGTTTTTTCCATAGCGGCATTCAAGATAAAAGACAGAAGATCTTCGGGTCGGGTATCGCGAAAGGCCCCTTTATTACGTCTGCAGCCGGGTGTTCTAACTGAAGTGACAATATATGCATCTCTCATAATGCTTTCCTCCTTGGTTCTAAATAATGTATTGACTAGTTTCTCAGGGGTTTGCCCGTCTTCAACATGTGGTCCACCCTGGCAATGGTCTTTTCCTGCTTCCAAAAGTCCACAAATGCCTCTCGTTCAAGCTGCAGAATCAGCTCTTCGTCCACCATGCTATTGGCTCTCACATCGCCCCCGCTGATGACAAAGGCAATGCGTCTGCCCAGGAATACATCATATTCACTGACATATTTAGCGCTTTCCATATTGAAAAGTTCCCCGTTTACCATGCCCTGGGCTGCGTTGCCGGCCACCTTGAGCGGACGCTTTATCGGTGGTGCATACCCCTCGTCAAGCATTTTAAGGACTTCTTTTTTGGCTTCGCCGATCTGGTAATCGCGGTTGAAAACGATTCTGTCTTTGGGCCCGAGAAAACCAAAGGACCGTGCTTGGGCCCCTGACATGGATACCTTGGCCATGGCAATGGACATGAATGCCGGGAGAAAGAATTTCGTCATATCCAGGTCGGTGACGGCATCGGGAATGCTGTCGATGAGTTTTTTGTAAAGGTTCATGCACCCGCCGCCGCCGGGAAGCAGTCCTACCCCAATTTCCACAAGTCCCATGAAAAGTTCGGCATGGGCCACGATGCGATCGGCCCCGAGGCAGATCTCACATCCGCCGCCCAGGGTCATGCCATAGGGCGCGGCCACTACCGGAAAGGATGCATACCGGGCCCGCTGCATACCGGCCTGGCCACCGGCCAGAAAGGCGTCCATCTGGGCATATTTTTTTTCTCTGGCCAGGGTTGCCATAAATTTAAGATCGGCTCCTGCGGAAAACGCCCCTGGCATGCCCCCGGCCTGGTTGCCGATGACCAGTCCTGCGCCGTTGGCATCCACATAATCCAGAACCTCATGCATGAATTCAAGGATTTCGCCGTTCAAGGCATTCATCTTGGTGTGGAATTCAAAGTTAAAAACGCCGTCGCCAAGATCGATCAAAGACGCGCTCGGGCAGGTTTTGACCAGTTTGTCCGCACCTTTAAGGGCCTTGAGGGAAACAATCGTCTTACTGACGGCAGCCTCTTTGTAGGTTTCGGAAGAAAAGTCATAATACAGGGTCCTGCCGTTTTCAGTCTTGTAAAAAGTGGCATTTCCACCCGCCAGCAATTTTTTGACTTTTTTCGGGACGGTCAGATTGTCCTGTTCCATTTTGGCCACAGCATCGGCAACACCGATGGCGTCCCAGGTTTCAAAGGGACCCATTTCAAAGTTAAAGCCCCACTTCATGGAGTTGTCGATTTCCACAATGGTATCGGATATTTCCGGGATCCGGTTGGCCGAATAAATCAGTTGACTGGCCACGGCTTTCCACGCATAGGCACTGCCCCTGTCATCACCGTATACGATGGCTTTCATTTTTTTAGGCAGGGTTTTGGCTTTCTTGGCCGCGGCCAGGCACGGGAAGTCAGGTTTGCCGTATTCTTCATATTCAAAAGTTTCAGGATTGATCACCTTGCGGATAAGCTTCCACTCGGGTGTCAGGTCGGTTTTGTAAAAACCGCCGTTGGCTTTTTTGCCCAGAAGTTTTTTTTCGATCATCTTGTCGACAAATTCCGGAATGATAAAACTATTACGTTCCTCGTCTTCGGTAACCAGATCATATGTGTTTTTGGCCACATGGCCCATGGTGTCCAGGCCCACCAGGTCAGTGGTCTTAAACATGGCTGTTTTGGGACGGCCCATGGTCTGGCCGAAAAGGGCGTCAACTTCCGTGATGCTCAAGCCTTCTTCCATCATAAGCTGCATGGCTTTGATCATACCCTGGACCCCGATGCGGTTGCCCACGAAGTTGGGGGTGTCCTTTGCCCAGACGATTCCCTTGCCCAGGAGGCGTTCGCCGAAATCACCCATGAATGACAGAATCTCGGGAAGGGTTTCTTCGCCTTTGATGATTTCCAGAAGGTGCATGTAACGGACCGGGTTGAAAAAATGGGTACCGAGAAAATGTTGCTTGAATTCAAGGCTCAACCCTTCGGACATGGATTTTAAAGGTATTCCCGAGGTATTAGAGGAAACAATGGCGCCGGGCTTTCGAACCGGCTCGACCCTTTTAAAAAGGGCCTGTTTGATTTTAAGATTTTCCACAACGACTTCAACGATCCAGTCACAACGGGAAAGTTTGTCAAAATCATCTTCAAGGTTGCCGATGGAGATAAGGGCCGCATCTTTTTTTTGCATCAGCAGTGACGGTTTTGACTTGAGGATGGTGTCGAGCCCTGCTTTTGCAATTTTGTTCCTGGCGGCCGGGTCCTTTTTTTCTTTATCGGTAAGGTCAAACGGAACGATGTCCAGCAATAGTGTTTTGATGCCGGCACTGGCGAGAAGTGCTGCAATACCGCCGCCCATCACGCCTGAACCGATAACTGCAGCTTGTTTGATCTTTCTGCTCATAATTACCTCCTTAAATAATAGATTGGTAACGTTTAAAAACGGTAAATCGGTTTAATCTCGGGGTTTTTAGATATATATGAATGAACATTCATTCACTTATCAAAGCATGTGTCATTGTGTCAAGAGAAAATTCCCCTGTTATGGACAATTCATACGGATAATTAACAAATTGAAATAAATGATAAAATGTAAAATTTACAAAAAATGAATAGTAAACGTACAGGCGCTTTGACTATTTTTGACTTCCATGAATGATGATGAATAAATATTCATTCATCATTCAATTCTCATTTTTGATCAGTTGTTTCAAATACGTCAGGGTCTGCCAGGAAAAGGTATCCGCCTGGCAGGGGAATAAGGCATTATTGGTGAAAATCGGATCTGACTCAAGGTCATAGCGCGATGCGGCGTCTGCCCGATGCCAGAGTGATGTGTGAGGGATAGGCGTATAATGGGCCAGAACCGGTGTTATACCTGCCTGCTTAACCACCCGTATAGAGGTTTCAATGGTCTCAAGGCTTTGATCGGGCAATCCGATGAGCAGGTAAGCGCCGATCTGCTTTTGGCTGAAGCCCGCCTTCTTGAGACAGATGACGGCCCGGTTAAATTCACGGGCACTTACCTTGTGATCCAAATCATTGCGTTTTTCAAAATCCGTGGTTTCAAGCCCCAGACGAATGGTTTCAAACCCTGCAGCAAACATCAGCTGAGCGGTTTGTTGCGTTATTTCACGGATATGAACCGCATTGGGGGTATGAAAGCGTAGCTTCAGGTTTCGCGTGATCAAATCTTTCAGTATGGGGATGATATGACGATCGGCATTGACCAGCAGTGCATCATCATAAAAAGCAAAATCGATCACGCCATGGTTTTTGTGCCAATGCAGGATTTCCGCTACCACCGAAGCCGGGCTGCGCAGCATTCTTTTGGGGTCCAGGATATTGGAGGCGCAGTAGGCACAGGCAAACGGGCACCCCCGGGACGTGAGTAACGGTGCATAGTTGATTTCATGCTGCAGGTCGAGGGCAGGGTAGGCCAGGGTGTCAAGATCTTCAGGATCATATTCCGGCAACGGGGCAGACCCTGTATAAGTAGCGGCCAGATCAAGAATAGATTCGGTCCCGGACCCGGCAATGACCTGATCGGCCCCGGAATGGCAAACAGCGTGAGCATGGCATAACGTCGCATAGATACCCCCAAGAATAACAGGCACATTCGGAAATACTTTTTTTATGGCGTCAATGGTTTCTTGAACACCCGGGTACCAGTATGTCATCAGGGACGTAACCAGGATAAGATCGGGCGTGCAAAGTGCTTTCAGGTCATCATGAAACCATTGCAACGGGATGCCGTATCTTGAAAAAGTGCGTTGGATATCTTCAAGTCCGGATGGCTTGGCGATTTTCGTCTTCAGATAGGGCCCCCGTCCTTGCCGGGCATGCAGGGCAGTGTGTCCGGTATTGGGATGGAACCGGTCCAGACAGTCGAGATAGGAGATCTTAAAGCCATGCTGCCGCAGGATACCGGCCAGGGTCAAAAGTCCCAAAGGCTTGGCCCAGAAATCATAGGCGGCAAAATCGTGGATCCAGGGATTGACCAGAAGAATGTGAGAAGGGGATATCATTATTGAATGATGAATGGTGAATTTTGAATGATGAATTGGCAGAATCGGTGGGCTTTGGTTTTTATCATAATTTGTGCCATTTTCTAAACGCTTGCAGCTGATGTCCCAGCAAGATTCTCCGGAAAGTATTTCATGGAGGTTTTTTTCAACTCCCGGCGGCTGAAAAGGAGGGTATAGGTCGGCATGCCCACATCCGAGGCCATGTCCAGGGCCATCTGTCGACAAGCCGCTTCATCAGCGGCGTGGATCATGGTGTACAGGTTGTAGGGCCACTTTTTCGATGGATTGCGGCGGTAGCAGTGGGTGACCTGGGTCAGTCGGGCCAGTTTTTGCCCGATCTGCTCCACCTTGTTTTCATCAACCTGCCAAGCCACCATGGCATTGGCTTTAAATCCGGATTTCTGGTGCCGGATGGTAGCTCCGAAACGGCGGATAATGCCGCGACGCACAAGATCTTTAATGGATGATAGCAGTTGGTGCTCGGAAATGCCAATTTTCTGGGCAATCTTAAGATACGGCTGCTGACAAATCTCCATATCTTCCTGGATGAAGGCGATTATTTTTTTTTCAAGATCTGTAATCATAGGAAACCTGTAAAAGGTAAAACCGGTTTAAAACTGATTTTAGGTGCCACAATCAGGCAAAAATATATGCTTTTTTAAAAGCGTGTAAACCGGTAGCCAAAGAATGTCTAAAAGTCAACAATTTTTCGGAAACAATCGTTTAATATCGCTTTTTTCGGCGCGGCAAATACCACGTTCGGTGATAAAGCCGGTGACCAGTCGAGCAGGGGTTACATCAAAGGCAAAATTGGCGGCAGGGCTTGTCTCCGGCGGCACCAGAACACTGCAGACAGAATTATTGTGCAGCCCCTGAACAAACCTGATTTCATCAGGATCACGCTCTTCTATGGGAATCTCCTTTATACCGTCTGTAATCTGCCAGTCAAACGTACTGGAGGGCAGGGCCACATAAAAGGGAACGTCATTATCCCGGGCCGCCAGGGCCTTTAAATAGGTGCCGATTTTGTTGGCCACATCGCCGGTGCAACTGGTCCGGTCAGTGCCCACGATGACAAGATCCACCAGGCCGTGCTGCATCAAGTGCCCACCGGCATTATCAGTGATCACCGTGTGTTTTATCCCGCGTTGACCCAGTTCCCATGCGGTCAGGCGCGATCCCTGGTTCAACGGCCGGGTCTCATCCACCCATACATGGATGTCGATCCCTTTTTTAAAAGCCGCATACATGGGCGCCGTTGCCGTGCCGTATTCAATGCAGGCAAGCCAGCCGGCATTGCAGTGAGTCAGCAGATTAATGGTCCGGCCATTGTTTTTGCGACTGATATTTTCGATCAGGCTCAGCCCATACCGGCCGATATTACGACAGTTTTCGGCCTCTTCATCCGCCAGATCCCCAGCAGCCTGACGGGCGATTTTGATTTTTTCCATTTTCCCGTGAATGGCCAAAATTTTATTCAACATGCGGTCCACGGCCCAGCTCAGGTTCACGGCCGTTGGCCGGGCCGTTTTCAGCCGCAGGCATTCATCAAGGATATACTCGTCGGGCACCTGGTCCCCGGAACAGTTCAGGGCAGCCAGGAATACACCATAGGCCGCGGTGACGCCGATAAGCGGCGCACCCCTGACATACATGTCCTTGATGGCCATGATGGCATCGTCTGCTGTTTTTAGATCGACGGTAATGAACTCATGGGGCAGTCTG
>Ga0307990_1002688_pt1 | contig 14039 bp, 13 predicted proteins | sample EllFjometagen129_FD_203168 | JGI IMG/M metagenome (GOLD analysis project Ga0307990, IMG submission 203168) | Marine microbial communities from Ellis Fjord, Antarctic Ocean - #129 | ecosystem: Environmental > Aquatic > Marine > Unclassified | place: Southern Ocean | collected 2014-10-08
ATTAATCCATCTTGCATGATGCTTTGTGCGAGTTCTTTGAGTTTTTCCGGATCAAAGCTTTTCCGTTGTTGATAGGGGGAGGGAGCGATATCCTTGAGAGGAAGCGTTTTGAGTGCATCGATTCCTGGGATATATCTCCCCATCAAGTATAATCTGCGAAACGGGAATTTTGCGGGTTGCCTGTACCATAATGCCCCCCTATGCAAATTTTTAACTTTGACGACTTCGTGAAAAGTCCAACTTCTGCGTTCCGCTGCATCCTTCGTCACTGCGGCGTACCGTAAGTACGCCTCATTCCTCAGGATTTGCGCGCCTTTAATTTGGATCTTTTTACTTTGCCGTCCAATCTTGACTTTTTGCCGGTGCATCAACTGTTACTTCCTATAAAACGCAACGGATTGCAATACAATTACTGCAGGTCTTGGGGACGCCCTTTATATGTTAATATTTACATAATTTCGACTCGGCACGCTGGTAGAGCAAACTGAAACCAAGTGCTATGACCGGATGGTCGGGAAAATAGGGACAGCGCCTATTTAAAAGTTACGTTTTACCCTCATTCCCACGCTCCAGCGTGGGAATGCATATCCACAAAACCTTACCTTACTCATGAGTAAAATCGTGTCATCCTCCTTTTGCTTGACTTTCGGGTATCATAGCATATAATATGCTATATATATCAGCAAAGGAGGGCAACGTGGGATCAAGAAAAACAGCTACTGCCAGAGCATTAATAGAGCCCGAAGTCAAGAAAGAGGCTGAAAAGATACTCAAAGGCCTTGGATTGTCAGTTTCAACATCATTTGAATTGTTCTACAGGCAGGTTATTGCCCAGCGTGGGTTGCCTTTTGAACTCCGCGTTCCCAATGAAGAAACAATGAAGGCCATTGAGAATTCCCGGCAAGGGAAGGGGAAGGCATTTGCCACACCACAAGAGCTTTTTGATGATCTCGGGATATAAGCATAATGAGATCAATCAGACGCGACACCCAGTTCAAAAGGGACGTTGATCGGATAATTAAACGCCACAAAGATGTCAGCAAGCTGAAAGATATTATCAGACGTCTGGCCAATGCTGAAAAACTGTCGACGCAAAACAAGGATCATCAACTCAAGGGCACTTTAAAAGACTGTCGAGAATGCCATATCGAGTCTGACTGGTTGCTCATTTATCGCATAGCAGGAAGCGAACTTTGTCTCATTCGAACAGAAACACATTCAGATTTATTCGAGTAATTCGGCACGTTTGGGAAACGGGCACTACAGTGCGGGTATGAAACAGATTATAGTGGCCGATGTCCCTATCGGCCGTGTGATTTCTCCTGCCTGTTCGGGGAACAGGCCCTACGGGGGTATTTCCACCGTGCATAAGAATGTAGGGGCCGTTCCCCGAACGGCCCGATATATGGCTTATTATTGACGAAAGAACCAAATGTTTTGACAATTTCGACGAACTGGTATAGCACTGACTAATCGAGAGAAAGGGAGAATAGGTGTGAGTAAAGATATTTATTTGGGACTGATCGGATTCGGGACCATTGGGTCGGGAATGGTGAAACTCATTCAGGACAATGGAGAACTGATACGCAGGCGTCTCGGGGCGCGGTTTGTCATCAAGAAAATTGCAGACCTCGACATTGAGACGCCCCGTGGCGTCGATGTGGATAAGAAGATCCTCACGAAAGATGCACAGGAAATTCTCACAGATCCCGAGATCGACATCGTTGTAGAGCTGATGGGGGGATATGAACCTGCAAAATCCTTTATCCTGAAGGCAATGGAGAACAAAAAGCATGTTGTAACGGCTAATAAGGCCCTCCTTGCCACGCATGGAAAGGAGATTTTCTCTACCGCCGCCAGAGAAAGGGTGAATATGGGGTTTGAGGCCAGTGTAGGGGGGACGATTCCCATTATAAAGACACTGAAAGAGAGCCTGGTGGCGAACAACATCACATCGGCCTTCGGCATATTAAATGGAACGGCCAATTATATCCTTACCAAAATGACTGACGAGAAAAAGGCCTTTGATGAGATACTGAAAGAGGCCCAGGAGATCGGATTCGCCGAGGCGGACCCCACATATGATATCGAGGGAATCGATACAGCCCATAAACTTGCCATTATTCTGTCTCTCTCTTACGGAAAACGCGTGGAACTGGATGATATATACAGGGAGGGAATAACGGCAGTCAGTCGGCAGGATATAGAGTTCGCCGGTGAATTGGGGTATAAAATAAAACTGCTCGCCATAGCGGCACAGAGGGGTGATGCAATAGAAGCGCGAATCCATCCGACGATGATCCCCTTTAACCATATACTGTCCAGTGTCGGTGGAAATTTCAATGCCATTCACATCGATGGCGATGCCTCGGCATCGGTCTTTTTGTATGGCCAGGGCGCCGGGATGATGCCCACGGCAAGCGCCGTCGTCAGTGATCTTGTGGATATTGCGCGGGATATGGAAAAGGGAATATGGGGAAGGGTCCCCTTGCTATCCTATAGAGATGACAAAATCGGTGACATAAACCTGCTGCCTATGGACGATGTCCTGACAAACTATTATTTCAGGTTTTCCGTTCTAGACAGACCGGGTGTTCTCTCCAGGATATCGGGGATTCTGGGGAAATATAACATCAGTATTTCTTCCGTTATTCAAAAGGGGAGAAAACGCGATGGTGCTGTTCCTATCGTCATGACGACACATAAAGCGAGGGAACTGGATGTGCAGACCGCCTTACGGGAAATCAATAAACTGGACATTGTATCTGAAGATACGGTGTTGATCAGGATCGAGGATGAAAAACTGACATGAAATATATAATTCTGCTCGGTGACGGTATGGCGGATTTTCCACTTTCCGATCTTGACGAGAAAACTCCCCTTGAATTTGCCCACACACCCAATATGGACACACTTGCCCGCACGGGCACGGTGGGCCTCATAGATACCATACCTCCGGGAAAAACACCGGGGAGTGATGTGGCAAATCTCGCAGTCCTGGGCTATGATCCGGAGAAGTACCATACGGGACGCGGCCCCCTCGAAGCGGCAAGCATGGGCGTTCTACTGGATACCTCGGATATTGCTTTTCGCTGCAACCTTGTTACTCTCAATGACGACATGAACATGATAGATGACTTTAACGCCGAACATATTACCTCCGAAGAAGCGGAGAAAATTATAGCGGACATCGACAGAGAACTTGGTTCATCCCGCTTTAGATTCTATCCCGGCGTTGGGTACCGGCATCTTTTTGTATGGAAAGATGGTCCCCTCGTCTTTGAAACAACCCCCCCTCATGATATCGTCGGTCAAAAGATAGGGGGAAATCTACCCAGGGGCACGGGCGCTGAAGAGATAATAGGGCTCATGAATAGTTCGCAAGAACTGTTAAAGGATCACCCCGTCAACATCGCCCGCATTGAAAAAGGTAAAAAACCAGCCAATTCCCTGTGGTTATGGGGAGAGGGGAGGGCGCCCGCCATGGAACCCCTCACGAAACGCTTTAATATTACCGGCGGCATGATTTCGGCTGTCGACCTTTTGAAGGGCATCGGTGTTTACGCGGGCCTCGATATTATCGATGTAGAGGGTGCCACGGGTTACATAGATACGGATTACGCGGGAAAGGCACGGAGTGCCCTCCACTATTTAAGAGAACATGACTTTGTCTTCCTTCATGTTGAGGCCCCCGATGAAATGGGACATGAGGGAAATATTCCGGGAAAGGTAAAATCCATCGAAGATTTCGATGAAAAGGTAGTGGGAACTATAATGAGGGGTATGCCCGAATTGGGTGATTACAGAATTGCCGTATTGAGTGATCATCCGACCCCCATAGCATTGAGAACACATGTCTCCGATCCCAGTCCCCTTGTCGTGTTTTCATCCATAGAGAATGAAAACATCGCGAATGTCGCTGCCTTTGGAGAAAGAGAGGCACAGGATTCCGGCCGTATCCTATCGCCGGGGCATGGGTTTATCGGTCACTTTTTGAAAGACTGGAGGGTTTTTGTTGAAAAAGGGTGAAGTCCGAGTCAGGGTTACCTATGCAGATACGGATGCCATGGGCATTGTATATCATACCAATTATATAAAATGGTTTGAAATCGGGAGAACCGAATGTTTTCGAGATATGGGCGTTGTCTATGCCGATATTGAGACCCAGGGTTACTACCTGCCCCTTTCGGAGGTGTACTGCCATTACATTGCGCCTGCACGGTATGATGATATCCTCGTCGTTGAAACAAAAGTAGACTATATGCGGCGGGCAAGCATAAAGTTTCAGTACACCATCATGGATGAAAAGAAGGAACGAGAGATAGCGCGGGGTTATACGCTCCACGCCTTTACCGATAAAAGTGGTAACATTGTGCGCGCCCCGGAATATTTCATGAAAGGCGTTAAGGATAGTCTCTAATATGATATAACCCATAAAGGAAGGAGCTTTTTAGTGGCAAAGGAAAAGAAGATTACAGAAAAAGAGTTGAAACAACCCGACCAGTTCCATAGCATCGCGATGAAAGTCTTTCAATACATATCGGAAGAGAGGCAAAAGGTCTACGTCGCCTCGGGCATTGTGGGCCTGATTGTTCTGGTGTTAGTTGTATGGGGTATCTATACCCTCAGTTACGAGCAAAAGGCCAATCTCATGTATTCAAGCGCCTACAATTCCTATACCCTTGCAGGTGATTCGGAAGATGAGAAACAGGCCTACCAGGGGGCCATGAAGATATACGAAGATCTTATAGCCCGGTATCCAAGGAGCGATGCCGCCAGACTTGCCTTCTACAATACGGGAAATTTATATTTCACACTGGATGAAATCGACAAGTCTATCGAGGCATACAGGAATTTCCTGAAAGAATCCAAAAAGTTCAACATGTTGACATCACTTGCATATTATGGATTGGGTTACTGTTTTGAGGCAAAAAAGGAATTTGAAAAGGCCCTGGAGTCCTTCGAAAATTCAAACAAAAACATAGAGGGTCTGCACTTTATCTCTATGAATTACGCAAATATAGGACGAATTTATGAAAAAAAGGGTGATGTGAAGAAGGCCCTCGATTTTTACAAGAAGGCCCTTGAACAGACACCTGATCCATTGATAGAGGCCCTTGTGAAAAACAAGGTGGCCACTCTGAGCTAAAAGGAGAATTTTTATACGATGAAAAAGTTAATGTCGGGAAACGAAGCTATAGCGAGAGGGGCCTACGAGTGCGGCGTTTCCTTTGCTTCCGGATATCCTGGTACACCGAGTACGGAAATACTCGAGGCATATTCCCGATACCAGGGAGTATATGCGGAATGGTCACCCAATGAAAAGGTGGCCCTCGAGGTGGGAATCGGAGCGGCCCTCGCCGGGGCACGAGCCCTGGTCACCATGAAACACGTCGGCGTAAATGTCGCCGCCGATCCCCTTTTTACCATAAGCTATGCAGGAACGAATGGGGGACTGGTGATCGTAACGGCCGATGATCCCTCCATGCACAGCTCACAAAACGAGCAGGATAACAGGAATTACGCAAAATTTGCCAAGATTCCCATGCTTGAACCTGCAGACAGCCAGGAAGCAAAGGAATATGTTAAACTCGCCTTCGATATGAGTGTACATTTCGATACACCAGTCTTTCTGAGGAGCACGACTCGTGTTTCACATTCCCAGTCCGTAGTCGAACTGGAGGAGCGTATAGAAGGCGAGGACAAAACCGGAATTTTCCACAACCCCGCAAAATATGTGATGGTCCCTGCCAGGGCACGGGTCAGACGGGTAGAAGTGGAAAAGAGGATGATCGAAATCGGAAAGTTTGCCGAGTCCTTTCCGGAAAATAAGATGGAATTGAATAACACCTCCGTTGGCATTATAACCTCCGGAATGTCTTACAATTACGCCAAGGATGTCTTCCCCGACTACTCCTATCTCAAACTGGGAATGGTTTACCCTCTGCCCGTCAAACTGATCAGAGAATTTGCCTCCAAGGTAAAGAAACTCTATGTCGTGGAGGAACTGGATCCCTTTTTTGAGGAGGCGATCAAGGCAATGGGTATCGAGGTGGTGGGAAAGGATATCTTCCCCTATACCGGTGAATTCGATCCCGGAATAATCTCCCATTCCATAACAGGCATATCGGCAGAAACAGTGACATTACCCGCTCTTTCTCTCCCCCAGAGACCACCCAATCTCTGCCCGGGATGTCCCCATAGAGGACTCTTTTATGTGCTGGGAAAACTGGATGTCTTTGTGGCGGGGGACATAGGATGCTATACACTCTCTTTTATGAAACCTCTGGAAGGAATGGACTCTACCATATGCATGGGAGCCAGTATCGGTATGGCCCACGGGATGAGCAAGGCACTGAAAGAGAAGGGGAGGGGAAAGGTAGTGGGCGTCATCGGTGATTCGACATTTATCCATTCAGGCATCACATCGCTTTTGAATATGGCCTACAATAAGGGAAATTCCGTCATCGTCATATCCGATAACAGTACAACGGCCATGACGGGTCTTCAGGAACATGCGGCAACGGGACGGACACTTCAGGGAGAGGTTACGAGGAAGCTTGATTTTGCCCTCTTGGCCAAGGCCGTAGGGATCGAAAACGTGAGGATCATAGACGCCTACGATATAAAAAACACGAAAAAGGTTATGAAAGAGGAACTGGCCAAAGATGCGCCATCACTCGTTATATCGAGGGGAGCCTGCGTATTATTGAAGAAAAAACAAAAGGGCACACCGGTAAAACCCTTTACCGTTGATCCCGACAAGTGTATCGGCTGTAAAATGTGTCTCGGTCTTGGATGCCCCGCTATTTTATGGAAGAGATTTAAAGACGTCGATGATTCCTATAAAAAAACAAAGAAGCAGGAAGGGATATCATCGATTAATACCTTTCTCTGCACGGGCTGTACACTGTGCCAACAGGTGTGTAAGTCGGGGGCGATAGGGGAGGTGCATGATAATGAATAATTCAGGGAAGAGTATATTGCTTGTTGGAGTAGGGGGCCAGGGTATCATCAGGGCCAGCGATATCCTGTCATCAGTCATTATGGATGCGGGATATGATGTAAAAAAGAGTGAAGTGCACGGAATGGCCCAGAGGGGCGGCTGTGTATCCAGCCATATAAGATATTCGGACAAGGTCTTTTCTCCCCAATCCATGAAAGGGGGCGTCGATCTCCTTATTTCCTTTGAGAAGCTGGAAACTCTCCGTTATCTCGATTACCTGACCCCCCAGGGTAAAATAATAATCAATGACGAAGAGATCTATCCCCCCTCAGTCAATATGGGTGAGGGAGAATATCCTTCAAATGTATTAGAGACTGTTAGTGAATATTTCAAAGATGTTAGAGTGGTAGCAGCGTCATCGCTTGCAGAAAAGGCAGGTGATAAACGAATGGCAAATACGGTACTGATGGGGGCTTTATCCGTCCACCTGCCCGTGAATAAGACTATATGGGAAGAGGCCTTGAAGAGGACCTTTTCAGGAATCCTGGCGACAATGAACCTATCAGCCTTTGGTATGGGAAGGAACGTCTAGGGAATATGAGAAAGTTCTCTTTCCATATTCTTCCGCTCTTTTTTATAATTGTTCTTTTTACACCCGTCAATATCGCCCAGGGGAATGATTCAGACGACAGGGGAAGACAGTTTCGTTTTGCAGATCGTCTCTTTGAAGAACAGAACTTCTTCAGGGCGATAACGGAGTATAAGCGATTTATCTTCTTTTATCCCGAATCACGCAGCAAGTGCGAGAAGGCCTATTTCAAGATAGGGATGAGTTATCAGGGGGCACAGAGATATGAAGAAGCCATAGTGGCATTCAGGCTCTTTTTAGAAAAATATCCCGATAGTTCACTCTCCAGTGATGCCCGGTATCACATGGGAATTGCCGAAAAATCCCTCAAGCGATTCGATGATGCCCTCTCCACCTTTCAAGACATCATAGACTCGGATTATGGGGAGTACCGTAATAAGGCCATCTATCAACGGGGCCTCATTTTGGTTGATATGGGAGAGTGGGGAAGGGCGAGGGAGGCCTTTTTGTACATTCCCGGGGAGAGCAGCCTCTATCCTGGGGCATCGGTTTTTTCACAGGGTCTCGATAACATCGACAACATCCCCCATAAATCGCCGACTGTTGCGGGAACGCTGGCGGCCATTCTGCCCGGAGCGGGTCATGTATATACGGAAAGACCACGAGATGCGCTGGTGGCCTTTCTTCTGAATGGTGCATTCATTCTGGCCGCAGTAGAACTCTTTAATGATGACAATTACATTGCCGGCGGGATCGTCACCTTCTTTGAATTGGGGTGGTACACTGGTAATATCTATAGCGCAGTGAGCAGTGCCCATAAGTATAATAAAAGATCGGAGAATGATTTTATACGGGGACTGAGAGAACGGAGTTCCATGTCATTTCGCTACGACCCTGACAACTCCGACACCTACCTCGTCTTTAACGTACGATTTTAGGCCTGTCATGCGGATATTTCTATCAATAGTAACGGTATCCATATGCACCTTCTTTATCCTCTCATTAGAGAGTTTTGGCGGGGAGTCCGACACTTTTGTGCCTTGGACATTTCATCATAGATCAGAAAAAGCCCTCACCAGTCGATCTCCTGAAGTCGTCATACCCTCTTACGCCTCACACATTGCGATATCAGGTCTGAAATTTTTTATTGATTATATATCACGGGTAGATGGAGACAGATGCCCCATGTATCCCACCTGCTCATCATACAGTATGAATGCCATGCGGAAACATGGTTTTCTGATCGGTTTTGTTATGACGGCAGACAGGCTCATCCATGAAAGCAGCGAAATGGACTATGCCCCTCTTGTAAAGGTTGGAAATCGTTACCGCTATTCTGATCCCCTTTCTCATAATGATTACTGGTGGTCCTCAAGTAACGCTTCATCCCTTGACAAAATGTAAATTATTAATAACTTAGGAGTATTATGGCAGACGATTATTATAAGGCACTTGGTTTAACTAAGGCGGCATCAAAAGAGGAAATTAAAAAGACGTACAGGAAACTTGCTCTCAAATATCACCCCGACAAGAATCCCGATGATAAAGCGTCGGAAGAGCATTTCAAGACGATAAGCGAGGCCTATGCCGTCTTGAGTGATCCCGAAAAGAAGAAACAGTACGATACCTACGGTTCGCAGGCCTTCAGCCAGAAGTTTTCTCAGGAAGACATCTTCCGCAATTTCGACTTCAGTTCTATTTTCAGTGATCTTGGTTTTGGCGGACGCCGGCAGCAGGGAAGGGACCCCTTTGCAGATTTTTTTGGCGGACAACAGCAGTACAGCCGGCAGCCCCGACCGCAGAGAGGAAATGATCTCGAGTATAATCTCTCCATAACCCTTGAAGAGGTTTTTAGCGGTGCCGACAAGAGACTGACATTCAGAAAGGGACAAGAAACCGACGACATTCAATTCAAGGTACCCAAGGGTATCAGTTCCTGTCAGAAATTACGTCTTACGAGCAAGGGAAACCCAGGCGTCCATGGCGGTCCTAATGGTGATTTATACATAAATGTAACGGTGCTTCCCCATAGTCTCTTTATACTGGAAGAAAATGATATTATCTTCAACAAGAGCATTAGCTTTACAGAGGCCGTTTTCGGCACGTCGATCGACATTCCCACACTCTCAGGTGCGACGAAGAGAATCAAGGTACCTGCACATACTCAAAACAATACACGAATACGGATGAGGGGTTTCGGACTGCCGGTTTTCAAAAAGGCTGGAAAGGGTGATCAATTCGTGAGAATCACCATCGAGATACCCAGGCAACTGACGGATGCACAACGCAAATTGATAGAAAAGCTGTCTAAAGAAGGTCTCTAAATTCTCAAAGAAGTTTCGATGACCGGAAGGGGGGTGGAAAAAAACCACCCCCCTTTTTTTATTCACATCAACATTCAAGGTCTGATAAGATATGTTATGTAAACTTTGCATGATAGCTAAACCATCGATTCAGGTCTGTCGGGTGGAAGGAAATCGATACTCGATATTCACCCTTGTGACGATGTCTATCGAATGAGAGCACACTGCAGCAAGATGCGGGGAATCTCCCGCTGATTAAGTTCTATCCCTTCACAAGCAATCCAGACAGAGCAACTACCGTGAACACATACATTGGAGACAGCAGAAAGCATGCAGAAACTGGAGGTAAGAAATTGTCGTTCTCATTTTCCCAAATGGCAATTTCGGTAATCGATAATTTACTTTCACGGGATTACAATGCAAGCCCCTGCCCAATACTTACTTCACATGGCTTTGTTGATGTTTGTTCCGTGAGCTACAATGGGCCTTTCAAGGCCACATCAGATTGGACATGGGGTATTTCTGAGATTAATACATAGGAAAAAGTATTGATAAATGCACAAATGGGTAGACTACAGGTTGGAGACTGTTGGGAAAAAGTGGGACTAATACGGATTGTAAAACCACCTTTGATTTGAAAGAGGCAATCGATCTCGCCTGATCTGCACTCTGAAGGGCTTCAGAGTGGCTATGTAATCGGCATGTGAGTAACCCCGGGAAAGGCGTGATATACCTTCCCCGGAGAATCTTTCACATAAGTAGGTGCGTTGTTACGCGAGATTGAAATATCCCTTTAAAATATAAAGCATCAGTATAACCACGATTAACCCGAAAAAGGAAACGATGGTTCCGTATTTAATCATTTCCCTGGTTTCGATTTCGTTGGTGGCAAAGGCAATCGCATTGGGCGGCGTACTTATGGGCAGGCTCATTGCGAGAGAACAGGCAAAGGCCACGCCGATAGCGCCTATCATGGGCTCTATGACAGACACCGATGTTACCAGCGGTATGATCAGGTTTGATGCCGATGTATTGCTCATGAAGTTGGAGATGACGATCGAGACGACTACAAAGACACAGAGCAGCACAAAGGGAGAAACAGGTAAATATGATACATGTCCCACGAGAATATCCGAGAGACCGGACTTGATCATGGATACGCCCAGTGTCAAGCCGCCCGCTACGAGTATCAGAACATCCCATTCAATCTTTTTCAGGTCATCCTTGTTGAGGATACCAAAGGTAAAGAATACAACAATAGGCAGAAGGGCCACAACGGCAGATGGTACATGATGCAGGGGCTGCGTCAACCACAAAAGAATGGTGAGGGTGAATGTACATACCACAACAAGCAGATCCCACGTCATCTCTATCGTTTCGGGAAAGAGTATTTCAAATTTTTCAGTACAGGGTTTGAAAAGTTGAAGGAGTATTACCCACAGTATCAACAACATGACAGTTGCGACGGGAACGCCTATCATCATCCATGTTAAAAAGGATACATCGTATCCCAATCCAGTTAAAACACTTGCCGCGACGGCATTGGGAGGAGTTCCTATAATCGTTCCCAGACCGCCGATATTGGCTGAAAAGGGCACAGCAAGAACCATGGCCTTCTTAAAAGGCGTCCTTCCCTCAAAGTGCGCAATCAGCGGTGTTAGAATTGTGATCATCATGGCCGTCGTCGCCGTGTTGGACATAAACATGGAAAAGAGAGCCGTGATTGAAATGATTCCAAGAAGTACCATGGCCGGATGGGTTCCGAAGGGCTTTATGAATGCCTTGGCAAGCCGTACGTCGAGACCGTGCTTTGAAGCAGCAACTGCCAGAATAAATCCACCGAAAAAGAGGACCAGTATGGGACTGGCCATGGGATTTAAAAATATCTGGTAACTGTTTGCTATGCCGACTTTTGCCAGATGAAGGGGTCCTCCCGGCATTCCCAGTAGATAGATGTTAAGAACTATTACCATAATAGCCGTAGCAAATGGCGGAATAGCCTCTGTGATCCACAGACCTGCCGCACCGACAAATATGATTAAGCTGATCCGAGAGGCCAGCGTTAAACCCGGTATTGGTACAAACCACATAACAAATGCCAGTGATAGAATTATCAATACTTTCAGCGCGCGTTTCCAGTTGACTCTCAGGCTGATGTTACCATTCTCATCAACCTGAATTAAATTTGTCATAACATTAACCTCACAATCTTGATTATATAATGTTGCGGCATATACACCGAGAGGGATAAAAATGCAATAGATTATTATGTATAAAAGTTATGGAACACATCAATCTAGATTAAGAAAGAATTATCTCGACTGTGATATATTTCATAACTAATCCTTTCTTTTTGGCACAATATTTTATCCCTGTTTATATCCCTTACCTTTATGATGAATAAATGTAAGGAATCCCATAAATTAGTGTAACTATCTGTATTTATGCACTTAATTGACTGCTCAGATACTATGCAATCCGGTAAATAGGTTAACCTTTAAGTAACTTAGAAATGTTGTACACAGGCCTTTCCACAGGTCCATTAACGACTTGTGGATGCCCTTTTTTTTCCTAAAGACTTTAGGTAGATAGGTGTATATATGTGCAGGGGAAAGAGGAAAATTAATATAGTTCAAAGAAGAAGTGAGGCGAGTCAGGAAGATACGTGAGCGGAAATGATACAGGAAAAAATGTTATACTAATTCAATATTTCCATAGGCGCCCATTTTATTGCCTGCAATTATGACAATACCGAGGACGCCCTTAATTTCGGAAGCGTCATGTAAGGCCGCTTTAATATCCCCTTCCCTCTTCACCGAGTTACAGATAGCCGTCGCCGTCGCATCGGCCAGGGATGTCGATTTTGATGTGGTGCAGACGGCATCGGCCCTTCCGAAACTCAGGGAATGACCCACAGTGGCCGATGATGTGCATATCCCCAGGGGGGTTTCTTCCGGTGCTATTTTCAGTACAACCTTGTAGCTCAGAGGAGACTCCCCGGCGAATATGCCAACGCGAATATCCCTGTCCACGATCTTCATGAAGATATCACCTCCGTTTTCAACGATGATATTGGCGGAGAATGTAAGAAGATCGAGGCCGACATATTCTGCTATGGCGCCTGCTACGGAGGCCATCGGTCCCACGCCGGAGTCGTGTGCCGCCTCTATCATATCCCGTATAATGGGGGGAGCCATATTGTCTCTGAAGAGCGGAACAATGGATGTTAAAAATTCCGGGTGAATTTTGATGTATTCTTCCAACGTGTTTCTATGCCTGCGAACTGATTCGATGGCGATATCTCTTAAATTACCATCGGAGCTGATATTAAGATCTGTCTCTTTTACCACCACCCGATATGTGGGAAGCCTGTTGCCGGAGATCCTGTTTCTGTAAACCCTTTCAGAATACTTCATAGATTATTTAAAAGAGGTAGCGCCATCTCCCAGTAAGGTGTCCGCTTTTTTCTTAACTTCCTCAGATACTTCGAGCCTGAACTTATCACCAAGGTAGAGGATAGTTTCAGCGTCTTTCGCAGACACTATATGGATAAAGCCTTTGTATTCCCCCCGGTGATCTTCAAGTATATCTTTAAGTGCCTTGATATCCTTCTTTTTGTATTTCCCTGAGTCTATCGTGAAGTGAACGGAGGCGATGGGGATCTTCATTGCATCCACGATGGTGGAAATCTCCATGGCGATTACCTTGGAACCTTCCTCCCCGGCATCGACCTTCCCCTTGATAAAGAGCGGATCATCGCTCTTGATTAAATGCAGAGAGTTCCTGTAAATCTCCGGGAATACGATTACCGTAATGTAACCCTTCATATCCTCCAGCGTTACATAGGCCATCATCTCCTTTTTCCTCGTCGTAACCTCCTTCACGTTACTGACTATCCCCGCAATGGAAACGATACTGCCGTCCTTCTTGTCTCCTATATTTTCCGACGTTGTATTCACGATAAGCTTCAGATCATCTTCAAACTTCGAAAGGGGATGCCCCGTTATATAGAACCCCAGGGTCTCCTTTTCATAGGTAAGGAGTTCGTCATCTTCCCATTCCGTAACTTCCGGCAATCGAGGCTCCATGTCCTCTACGCTGTCAGGCTGATCGAAGAAATTCAACTGGCCCGATTCCCGTTCGGCGTTTTTTTTCTGAGCAAATTCCACTACCATTTCGAACCCCTCCATCATACGGCGTC
>Ga0307990_1002692_pt1 | contig 14024 bp, 17 predicted proteins | sample EllFjometagen129_FD_203168 | JGI IMG/M metagenome (GOLD analysis project Ga0307990, IMG submission 203168) | Marine microbial communities from Ellis Fjord, Antarctic Ocean - #129 | ecosystem: Environmental > Aquatic > Marine > Unclassified | place: Southern Ocean | collected 2014-10-08
ATTTTCATCAAATGTACCAAAAATTGGTATATTTCACTAATCTCTATTCATCCGGACTGGAGACTGCCAACTGGAGACTTGCCTCGAAAAACATAAAATATACCAGTAAGTGCAATTTACGACACTTTATATGTTATTATTGCGAGAAATGGCTATATTTGAGTTGAAAAGAGCGTTATAATGCACTATGGACATTTAATAGAAGCGATAAAGGAACGGCGTGAGATGTTGCAGGTTACACAAGAATCGCTTGCAGAGCTCTCGGGTGTTGGCTTGCGAACGCTTAAGCAATTTGAAAGTGGAAAGGGTAATCCTACGGTGCAGACTCTAACCAAGCTGGCAGATGCCCTGGGGCTGGAGCTTACTTTTCATGTTAAGCAAACAGATACCGGTAAATGAGACAGGCTCTTGTGACATATAAAAATGAAGAAGCTGGGGTACTCACTCAAGAGGATGATGGGACTTTCGTATTCCGATATCAGTATACCTGGTTTGATTCATCGGATAAACCGGCAATCAGTCTTACTTTGCCAAAAAGTCAACAAGAATACCGGTCGGAGTATTTGTTTCCTTTCTTCTTTAATATGCTGCCTGAAGGTTCTAATAAACTTGCGGTATGTTATGCGATGAGAATAGATGAAGAGGATCATTTTGGCTTATTACTTACTACTGCTAGCTACGATACTATTGGGGCGGTTAGAGTCAGGAAATTAGATAGTTAATGAGTTTGCCAGATATTAAATATTGTCCGGGTACCCTTAAAGAAGGTCATTCAACTTACAGTAACACTGCATTTAAAAGGATTTTTAATGGTAGAAAAGTAAGTCATATTTTACCGTATGATTCACCAGCTTCCAATGAAGCAACTGACGAGCGATTTCTGGATAACAAGAAAAGAATTTCTATCTCCGGCGTTCAGGAGAAGTTGTCTGTTATACTGGATAAAAACAAACTCCGACTGTTAAAGGAAGGCGAGCAGGGGGGCTATATTTTAAAGCCAATACCTATTGTCGGGAAAAATGCTGACCAAATGCCGGCTAATGAGCATCTGAGTATGCAAATAGCCCGACAGGTTTTCGGTATGGAAACGGCTGAAAATGCTCTTATATTTTTTAAAAATGGTGATGCGGCTTATATTACGAAACGTTTTGATGTTAAGCCGGATGGCAGCAAACTTGCCCAGGAAGATTTTGCATCACTAGCAGGACGAACACCACAAACACATGGGGAAGATTATAAGTATCAGGGCTCATATTTCGAATTGTTTGAGCTTTTAAGAAAGTATTCACCTGCTTATAGCATTGAATCAGTTAAATTGTTCAAATTGATTATGTTCAATTACCTGATATCCAACGGGGACGCCCATTTTAAAAACTTCTCTCTTATTGAAACACCCCTCGGAGATTTTAGGTTAAGTCCGGCTTACGATCTGTTAAACAGTAGAATACATATTGAGGATACAGATTTTGCATTGCAGGATGGTTTGATCACCGGAAATAAGTCTCAGGGAAAAATCAGGATACAATTTTATAATTTAGGCAAAGAGACAGGGATCTCTGACTCACAAATAGGCAAGGTTTTTACTAGCCTTACTTCTAATAAAGAAAAGGTAGAATCTCTTATTGAGGCTTCATACCTCAATGACAAAATAAAAAGGAATTACACACAGGCATATCAAAGCAGACTGAACAAATTATTGAAATCATGAAAAGAGATGACATCAACAGTATGAACAAGATCATTACATTAGTTTTCCTAACGCTTTCCCTTACAAGGCTGGCTCAAAAATCAGGAGATATTCTGGAAAATATTCTTTTCTAAATAATTGAAATTCGAATCTTGCTATATATCTTACATCCTTGAAATCGAATAGAATAATACTATCTGCTATATTGAATATAAACGAAAGTGGTCCTCTAGCGACTCGTTGTATGCAAGTGTAAAAAAAAGGGCTCTTTAGAAAGGAAAGTGCAAATTTGGGGGAATTTATTTTGTTTTTTTCTCCTCCTCATGAAAAAAATACCTCGGCACAAACAGCACATTTACAAATCGCGCAAGCCACCCCACAACCTAAATTTGCAAAAGAGCAATTTTCCCCTTGCTTGCTCATTCAAATTACCAACACTATCAATGTCCAATTAAACCATTTGTATAATAATATTATAAGTCTGTCGATAAAACTGCCCGAACTGTCTATTTAATTTTAGAAAGGGCTCTTGACCATATACCTTTACATCAGCATAAACATAAAAACATATTGCTATGAAGACAAAGAAAATCAAATTTACACCATTTAACTTTCTACTTTTAAGTTTAGGATTCATTCTGAGCATTGTATCTTGTGAAGAAGATGATGAACGAATTTATAGCTGTGTACGTTTTGTGCCTAAAGCTGATTGACAATTATTAACCAAAAAAATAAAAAGATGGAACGGATTGATGGATTAAAAAGCAATGAGGTAAGACGCGATTTCCAAATCTTAAATATAGATTCGCTTAAACCCAAACAAAAAAAAGTTGATTTAGAATATCATTATGTTGTACCTTGGGAAATAGTTGAAGATGATAACCAAGCACCGTGGGGCGGATTGGAAACACTTCCAGTAAAGCGAATCCGAGAGACCAACCACCATAACAGGGATTGATTAAATTGTATTTGGTGAGACCTGTGACTTTGACATTTCCTCCTGGAACGCTGTCAACTCGTTTCCTACAACTAAATCAATATGAATATGATGCCTCTCATCTCATCTAAAGTTATGATGAATCAATTTCAAAGAACTTACTTCCTGTTTAACAGGAAGATTCATTATATTTGAAAGTGCCCTGATTCATCGCAGGACACACACACCAGCATACAATAAATAGGACTCTGAGCGGTCCGCAGGGCCCAGCGATGAGTCGGTGTTGAACTACACCCGCCGGTGCACAGGCTATGCACTTAATGACAGTTTTAATGGATTTTTGGATAAAAACAGGAAAGGCGTTCTTTGAATTATTGTAGGTTAAAGTGTTTGAATACTTTTTCCCTAGGTAGTATTTCAAGACAATGACTCGTTTTGCATGATTTCTACTGGCAGTCTGGCATACTTTTCCCACTTGCATGGGAGTGCAATATGTTTAGGTTCAGTGAGTCAGTGCTGGAAATGGATCTGGAAACAAACAGTCTGGTGATCTTATCCGTGGCAATTGCTTTACTCTTACCATGCGACCGGTTTTGCATGCCGGGCATCGGCAAGGGTTCACAACCGTAAGCCTTTCAAAGCGCTGCAGGTTTGTTTCGTGAGGTTCTTTGCTTTTAATCAGAGTTTCAATGTCTGGTTTTTCTTCCGGCACAAACTGCAACTCAAGGTTGCGTTTAACGGTATGATTGTAGATGCCGTATCGCCTGATTTTCACAAATCGCTTTGGCAATATGTGCATGGTAAAGCGACGTAGAAACTCCACCCCGTCCAAAGTAATGGGTTTTTTAACACCGCCATCACGATAGTCTTTAGCAATAAAGGTTACTTTTCCGCCATCGATGTTCAAAATACGCTGGTTTGTAATTGCTACCCGGTGTGTGTATTGTCCCAGGTATTTTACCACATGATCCGCGCTTGCCAGAGAAGGTTCACAATTGACCACCCAACTGGTGTTGTATGCCTGTTGCACATTGTGGTTAAACAGTGACAGTTCATTTTGCTTTCTAAGGGCTCTCTTCAGACTATCGAGGAACATGCCCTTAAAAGCCTTGCTCAGTTTACGAACCGGATAAAGATAGTTACCGGAAGACCCAATGTTTTTCCATTTGCCATCGAGGGTATAACCGGCTGCCGGAACGATGCAGTGTATATGAGGGTGTAACGAGAGGTTTTGACCCCATGTATGCAATACTGCCACTGCTCCGCTTTCCACACCAAAGTGGGAGTATCCAAATGACCTTAGGATGTTCCAGACAGCAGAAAACAGCACCTTGTAATACATCCTTTGATTGTGCAAACAAACGACATTCAAATGGTGTGGGACGGTGAATATAATGTGGTAGTGCTTTATGGGCAGTGTGCTTTTAATCAGATCTTCTATCCAGAATGCTTGCTTTGCAGCTTGGCATTTGGGGCAGTGTCTGTCACCACAACTATTGTAGCTATAGCGAACCGTACCACAGCTATCGCACACCTCTTCATGTCCTCCGAGTGCGGCGGTGCGGCAGGTTGCTATCTTACCCAAAACCTTTAATTGAATGGGATTAAGTTTAACCTTAGCAAGCATATTGGCACCGAATAGATTTACCGCATCGGCAAGTTCAAACTTCGTTCGCATTTTTGGGAAAGTTATAGAGCGTATCCAGCGGACTGTGGGGTTTAATCAATGGACATTGAGCCACATGTAGGTAAATCATCGTGGTGGTGATAACGGCATGGCCCAGAAGCTCTTTGAGTGTCACAATATTTAGACCTTGTTCCAGCAGATGGGTCGCATAAGAGTGCCGCAGTGAATGCAGGCTTACTCCCTTGGTTATGGAAGTCTTTTTCAAGTTTTCACGCATGACCCATGAAAGCCCACGGACACTGTATCTTCCATCAGGTTCTTTGCCATTGAAAAGCCAGATGTGAGGGTTTTCGGCGGCTAGGTATTTTTTGAGTTCAACAGCCATGCTGTCAGCCAGAGGAACAATGCGATCCTTCTTGTATTTGCTTTGACGGATGTGGATGGTTTTTCTCTCGAAGTCTATATCGGAGATCTTAAGGTTAATGACCTCCTGCCCTCTCAGCCCTGCCGAATAAATCAGGGTTAAAACGATCCGCTGCTTGAGCAAGGACGGAGCAGCAAATAGCTCTTTGAGTTCACTTTGGTTCAAGATAACTGGCAGTTTGGAGTCACCTTTAAGAGATGGAAGAGCAATAGCATTTCTATTCATACCCAAGAGCCGGTAGTAATAGCGGAGTCCATAAACCATGTGCTTAAAGCTGCTTCGTGAAGGAGACTTAGGATCGCGCGCCAGGGCAACAAGGTATTCGTTGATTTCTTCTGGATCAATCTGCTCTGGCAGTTTTCCGAAATGAACAACAAACAGGGCAATGCGCCTGATGTAATTTTTCAATGTACTCTCGCTCTGACCGCGAAGAGTAACTTGTTGCTCAAGCTTTCGAACAACCTTCTCAAATTCAGGAACAAGCACTATAGCCTGCTCTACGATAGTAAAACCCGATTTCTTTCTCATAATTAGATTTTTTTTGGTTAATAATTTCTAAGTTGAGAAAGAATCGGGTACTTTTAATCAAGTTATCCGCGTAGGCGGATTTAGTTCAACACACGTTATAATTAATACCTCACTCAACCTCAAATAATTAGTTCAAAAATTCTTACCTTAGTTCTTAGATTAATCAAAATACAAGCTACGTTTTGCCGGTACTAATCATAGCGTCGGAACGTTACCCAACATAAAAACAAAATTTTCCATTGGACTAGAAACGAATTATTCACTTGCTTCTTTAACGAATCGAATTGAGTACTTTTAATAAATGACAAACGAAATAATCATATATCAGGAAAATGAGCTTTCTACCCGATTGGAAGTTCGAATAGAGAAGGAAACTGTATGGTTAAATCGTCAGCAATTATCATTTTTGTTCGACAGAGATGTAAAGACAATTGGCAAACATATTGCAAATGTTCTTAAAGAAGAACTTAAAGGTATTTCAGTTGTCGCAAAATTTGCGACAACTGCTTCAGACGGTAAAGTCTACCAAATAGAGCACTACAATTTAGACATGATAATATCTATTGGCTATCGAGTTAAATCACAGCGAGGTATTCAATTCCGTATATGGGCAAATAAAGTGCTAAAGGATTATTTATTAAAAGGTTATGCTGTTAATCAGCGTATGGATAAAATTGAAAATGATGTACATTATTTGAAAGAAAAAGTTAATGAATTTGATTTACAAATTAGAACCAGCCTACCTCCAAATGAAGGCATTTTTTTCAATGGACAGGTTTTTGATGCTTATGTTTTTGTAACGAGTCTCATTAAATCAGCAAAAGAATCCATAGTCTTGATTGACAATTATATTGATGAATCTGTACTGTCTATGTTAACCAAACGCAAATCTGGTGTTGAAGCAACTATTTTTACTCCTAGGCTGTTTAACGTCAACATATTTCGGCTTAGTAATAGCCTAAAGTTAAAGTATGATTTGGTCATTTCAAAGAAGTTTTACTTATTTCAAAATCTATCCTTCTTTTCATTAGAGTTCGCTGCTTAATGTCTTCCCTTCTTTCGAGAATTTCTTTTTCTCTTCCAAAGTAAACATCAGCCGGTGTGAGATTATTTAAGGACTCATGATAGCGGTGATTATTATAGTAATTGACAAACTCTGCTATCCTTTGTCGTAACTGATCTGGACTGTAATAATGTTCCAGCTTTATCACATTCTTCATTGTCCTGTGATAGCGTTCGATCTTTCCTTGTGTCTGAGGATGAAAAGGTTTTCCCCTGACATGCGTGATTGAGTTCTCCTCTAAATAGTCAGCTAAATCACCAGAAACATAGCATGATCCATTGTCAGACAACAACCTGGGCCTCTCATGTTCTTGTAATCCTGTTATATCTAAAGATTTTGATACTATCCGCTCAACATCATCTGAACACATATTCCTGCAAAGTTCCCAGGCAATAATATACCGGGAATAGTCATCCAGAATTGAAGTGAAATAATACCATCCCCAGTGGACGATTTTAAGGTAGGAAAAATCAGTCTGCCAGAGCTCATTTACTCTGGTAGACGGGTCCTTGAACTTAGCTGCTGCTTTCATCACAATGTAATCAGGACTGGTTATTAAACCCCTTCTCTTTAATATGCGGTAAACACTTGACTCACTGATAAACCAACCTTTATTATCTATAATATCAAAGGCCAGCTCACGGGGTGATTTTTCTGGTTTATCTAAAGCTACCTTCACTACTTCTTCACGTTCTTTCTCAGGAATCTGATTCCATTGTTGGCGATCAGGATTATTCCTTTGATACAGTCCTTCAAATCCTTCTTCAAGGTATCTGTTGTACCAATCATAGAATGTACTCTTTGCGATATTTAGCTGGTCTAAGGTCATTTTAACAGTTAGATCTGAGCCTTGCACAAGATTAATTATCTCATATTTTTCACTCGCAGTAAAACGCATGCCTTTGGCCTTTAATAATAACCATTCTGGCTTTTTTTTAACTGCTCATGTTCTAGGACTTTTTCTCCCAGAGTTTTTTTTAGTTCGTCATTTTCTTTGCGCAAGGCTGATACTTCATCTGTATTAGCTTCTCGCATAGTATCTCCGCTCAATCGCTTTTTACCGGCTTCAAGAAAGTTTTTGCTCCAGGTATAATAAAGATTAGGGCTGATCCCTTCTCTCCTGCAAATAGCTGCTATGCTATCTTCACCTTGAAGGCCTTCTAGTACAATACGAATCTTTTCTTCAGAATTGAACCTTCGTTTGGTTCTTCTTTTGATCTCCCGGACAACCTGTTCCGGCTTTCTTTTACTCTTTTCTTGCATCGGATGTTAATTAATATGGTTAAATTACACATTTAAATAGTGTACAATAACTTTTGCATATTAACAGTCCGAAATGTTTGAAGACTTACACTTTTGAAAATCTAATTTGCTCCAAAAAGTTTCATCACGTCATCCTTGTAACTCTTACCTACCGGGAGCTTTGTGTCGGCAACTTCAATTAAATTGCCTTCTAAGGATAGTATCTCCCTAATAGCCACAATATACGATTTGTGTATTCTTACAAATTCATTTGCCGGAAGTGCATCTTCCAATTCTTTCAGGGATGCCAGGGCAGTAATTTTTTTCTTTTGAGTATGAAAAGTAACATAAGCCCTTTGCCCTTCGATATAGATTAAGTCGGTGAAGTTAATTTTATAAAACTTTCGGTCGGCCCGGATGGTAATATAGGTGCTTTCAATTTTGGTTTGGGCTTGGCCGCTCTCAAGGTGTTCGTCAACGTCGGCCTTTATGGGTTCCAGTTTATCAAAAACCTTATTCACGGCCTGGAAAAAACGGTCGAACGAAAAAGGTTTTAGCAAATAATCCACCACATTTAAGTTAAAGCCTTCTAAAGCATATTCCTGAAAGGCAGTAGTAAATATTACTTCGGGTCTATTGCTCAGGCTTTTAATAAAATCTAAACCGGTAATATCAGGCATCTGAATATCGAGAAACAACAAATCAACTTTCCCCGATTTAATTAAATCTATTGCCTTTAAAGGCGAATTAAACTCACCTAATAGTTCTAACTGGGGAATTTTAGTAATGTAATTTTTTATATATTCCCTGGCCAGACGCTCATCGTCTATCACCAAACATTTTATGTTCATAGCTCTGTAAGTTTACGAAATAAATATGCTTAATTCAACACTGTATTTATCCTTACCATCAAATATATTCAGTTCATATTTGTTGGGATAAATGATATTCAAGCGATGTTGAACATTCTTAATGCCGGTTCCACTGCCTTTTATTGGTTTGTTATTGACATCAAAACTATTCTCGATATAAAACTGAAGCTTTCCATCAGCATCTGATATTCTAATATTAATATTTTCATCTTCTTTATCCTCGATGCGGCTATACTTAAAGGCATTCTCGATAAATGGAATAAAAAGCATAGGTGCTATTTCTAGATTTGGATTCATAATATCATTCGTGAGCTTAATGTCTTGTGAGTGCTCCGATTTCATCTGCTGAAAAGCAATATAGTTTTCTATATATTTAATTTCTGAGGATAGAGGTACTTGCTCCTTACTACAATCGTAAAACACATAGCGCAGCATTTCCGATAGTTTTAAAACAGAATCAGGAGCATTATTGGCTTTCATGTATGTTAGTGAGTAAATATTGTTTAAAGCATTAAAAATAAAATGCGGATTGATCTGTGCCTTAAGTAGTTGTAATTCTGTTTTTAGTTTATCTTCAGTTAACAATTTTTCGTTTTCCAATAAGCGTTTGTTATGCTGCATCAGACTTATAGATGTAGCAATAAAAAAAGCAAAGTTGGTTACCAGGAACATGCGTAAAAAATGAAAAAATAAAGGAGGCGGCTTATGACCCTCAAATTTTGAACGGGGTATAAAATTCATATCAATCAAAAAAAACAAAACTGATAAAACAACTATTAAACCTAAAGAAATTAGCATGTATTTTCGTTGATTACCGTAAAATCTGGGAAATAAAAAGTCCACTGTTATTCGATATACAATCAATAGCGAAACTGTATCAAATACAGAAGAAACCAAGGCATACTCAACGGATTCCCAGTAATTTGAGATATTAAAAGATATGGCAAAAAGACCTAACCAAATTAATGCCTGTCTTATTATATTCTTATTATTTATCGTCATTTCAAATCATTTTTGCAAAAACATAACTCAAATACCATTAAACCATCCACAAAATTATGGAAGAGTTCTCCATAAATGAAAGTATTATGAACAAAAGTAGCAATTTAATGAACCAACAGTTCAATCCATTAAACCAAGGTCAAAACAAGCTCATTTACAGGTTGAAATGTCGTTGGTTTATAAATTCAGCCTTTTGGTTCAATAAATTTTCCCGACTCTTTTAAAACCAACACTTTTGCAGCAGTTTTAAATGAAGTACAAAAAAACATCAAAATGAAAAAGAAACTTATTTACGGAGGACTTAGTATAGCGCTGATAATTGCAGCTTTTGTTTTATCGGGCTATTTAATTAGTTCAAAGCCAACGCCAAGTGCGGACAAAAATATTCAGAGCACTATGTTTGTAAAGGCCGAAAAAGTAAATCTGGTTGAGAAAGAATCAAACATGAGTTATCGGGGTCGTGTTACGGCATTCGATATTGTTTCGTTGGCAACCGAAGTGCAAGGTAAAATAATGCAAGGTGATGTTCGTTTTAAGGCCGGCGAAAGTTTTAACAAGGGGGATGTACTGATAAATATCTATAAGGAAGACGTAGAAGCCTCCTTAAAATCAGGCAAAAGTTCTTTCCTTCAAACCTTATCCGTTATCCTTCCCGACTTAAGAGTAGATTATCCTGATGAGTATGAAAAGTGGAATTCTTTTTTTAAAGCAATTGATGTTGATAAAAAGCTACCTGTACTACCAGAAATTACATCTGATAAAGAAAAAGTATTTCTGGCTGCCAACAATGTTTTAGCAAGTTACTACACTTTACAACAGCAAGAAATAAACATATCACGTTATACCATTTATGCTCCGTTTACCGGAAGTTTTAAAACGGTAAATAAAGAAATTGGTGCAATAGCCAGTCCGGGTTCCGAGTTAGCTACCCTTATTCGTTCCGATAAACTGGAAATATCCGTATCGGTTTTTCCCAGCGATTTAAAATGGATTAATAAAGGCGATAAAGTGCAAATAACAGACCGCAATGGTGAATTAAAAACAGCCACCATATCACGTATATCAGATTTTGTTGATGAAACAACACAATCCGTGGACGTGTACATGACTTACCAGGAATACGGTAAGAATAGTCTTTTACAGGGTGAATATGTGGATGTTAATTTTAAGGGAATTGCAGTTACCGGTTTCGAAATTCCACGCGAAGCCCTTGTTGATGGCAACTATGTATATGAATTAACAGATAAAAAACTGAAAAAGGTAAAGATTGAAATCTTACGTCAGCTTGATGACTCGTACATAATTTTAGGTATTGACAAAGATAAAATCATTGTAACAGAATCTATGGCGGGCATTTCGGATAACGTGGAATACGTGGCCCGATAATTCTGGCAGCAACACATTGATAAATAAAGGAAACAACTGATGAAAAAGATAATATCCCTATTTGTAAAATATCCCTTTTACGGGAAAATGGTTATTCTGGTCCTGATATTGTTAGGCGGTATTTCGTTAATGAATATGCGCAAAGCAACCTTCCCGCTTGTTGAATCTAAAGTGATTTCGGTATCCGTTTCGTATCCCGGAGCTACTCCAAAAGAAATGGATGAAGGTGTAACCGCACTGGTCGAAAACAGCATTCGTGGTATTTCAGGTATTAAGGAGTTCACTTCGAAATCGCGCGAAGGTTCGGCAAGTATCACCATCACCGCGTTAAACGGCTACGACATGGACGAACTGTTATCGGACGTGAAAAACTCGGTGGATGGTATCTCAAATTTCCCGGCAGGCGCCGAGAAGCCCATTGTTGCGAAAAACAAGGCAAAGGATATCGCCATGTTTATGTCGCTTAGCTCCGAATCGGATGATTTGCTGGAGTTAAACAATATGGCCAATCGTATCGAAGACGATTTCCTGGCAAGCGGCGGAATATCTCAGATTACGATAATGGGGGTTCCCAACAATTTAGAAATAGCTATTGAGTTGGATGAAACACAAATGCGCAGGTATGACTTAACGTTTACCGAGATACAAAATGCCATTTCGAGCAGCAATATTGATATTTCGGGAGGAACTATTCGTAACCCACGCGAACAAATAAAGGTAATTAGCCGAAATCGTTCGGTAGATCCTGAAGATATTAAGCAGATAGTTGTTAAAGCTAATGCAAATGGCCATTTGATTACTGTTGGCGATATTGCAACGGTAAGCATGCAAACTCCAGAGGATCCTACTAATGGATATATCGATAAAAAGGTTAGTGTTACTTTTATGGTTCAAAAGCTGGCCAGCGAAGACCTCGAGGCTATCTCCAACTTTAGTAATGCTTATATCGATGATTTTAATGCTAAACACGATGATTTTGAACTGAGCGTTAATATGGATTTCCTTGAATTAATTGATGGGCAATTATCTATCCTTATCAATAATGGTATTCTGGGTGTATTTCTGGTAATCTTATTATTATCGCTGCTCTTAAATATTCGCCTTTCGCTGTGGGTTGCTTGGGGAATTCCGGCTTCCTTTCTGGGAATGTTTATAGTGGCTTCTATTTCGGGTGTCACCATAAATATGATCAGCCTGTTTGGAATGATCCTAATTATTGGAATATTGGTTGACGATGGAGTAGTAATTGGTGAGAATATTTTTACGCATTTCGAAATGGGCAAATCGCCACGACGTGCTGCCATTGATGGTACTATGGAAGTATTGCCGGCAGTGATTACATCGGTAACAACCACCATAATTGCCTTCTTGCCGCTTTTCTTTATTGAAGGTCAAATGGAAATGATGTACGAAATGGCCATTGTGGTTGTCGTTTGTCTGGTCTTTTCATTACTCGAAGGTATGTTTGTATTGCCCGGTCATTTAGCTAATCCAAAAGTACTTAAGCCACAAAACAACAAATCGGTTTATGGGAGAGTACGTTTAACTCTCGACAAATATATTTTTGGATTCCGCGATAAGATTTACGCACCCTTTTTAAACTGGATACTAAAACACAAGGGACTTGCGATGGCCGGAATAACATCAATGATTATCGTCACCTTTGGTTTAGTAGGTGGAGGTAAAATTGGCTTTACTTTTTTCCCTGCCGCACCATCCGATATGTTTGGCATCGATTTGGCTTTAAAACCCGGGGTGAATGAGGAAATAACCAAAGAGAAATTATTTTTTATCGAAGATAAGGTGTGGGAAGTCAATGCCGAATTAATGGAACAAAATGGCGATACCACATCCTATATTTCATCAATGAATGTGGGTATGGGTAGTGCCTTTAATGGAACCGAAAGTGGAACCAACGCCGGTACGATTAGGGTGTTTTTAAATTCGCTTGAAAACACAGAGGTTTCCGATGAATTATTAAAAAGGGAGATTTCTAAGAAAATTGGTACAATACCTGAGGCTTATAAATTTGCTGTAGGAGCGTCGAACCGTTTTGGAGCGCCGGTTTCCATAAGTTTATTGGGCTATGACCCTGATGAACTGGAAGCTGCTAAGAATGAACTGGAAGCTGAACTGGCAAAAATGCCGGCACTATATAACATCACCAACAATAGCCAGATTGGTAGTCAGGAACTACGCCTTAAACTGAAACCCGAAGCCTATTCTCTGGGTTTAACTACTCAGTCGTTAATGGCCGAGGTTCGCCAGGGGTTTTTTGGTGGTTTGTCGCAACGCATACAGGAAGGGAAAGATGAAATTTGGGTCTATGTTCGTTATTCGCTCGATAATCGTGAAAATATCGGACAGTTGGAAAACATGCTTATTCATACCTCTAAAGGCAATTACCCCCTCGGAAGAATAGCGGATATCAGTACAGCTCGCAGTTTAAGTACTATTAATCATTACAACGGAAAACGCGAAATACGCGTTGATGCCTACCAGAAGGACCAAAGCCAATCGGTGCCTGATATACTGGACTATATTGAAACTGATATTTTACCCGATATTTTAGAAAAACACGCAGGAGTAGATTTCATGCATCAGGGTCAGCAAAAAGATACCGACGAACAAATGGGCAGCATGATACTGTACTTTGGTCTGGCATTCCTGGTTATCATCCTGATTGTTATGACCTATTTTAAATCGATCCGACAGGGTATTTTAGTTATTGCCATGATACCGCTGGGAGTAATTGGCGCTATATGGGGGCACGGAATTCATGGGCAAACCATTTCAATGATGAGCTTGTGGGGCATGGTAGCCTTATCGGGTGTTATTATTAACGACGCTATTGTATTTATGGCCAAGTACAACCAAAACCTCGAAAGAGGAATGAAAATATTGGAGGCCGTAAAAAATGCAGGTATCTCCCGTTTCAGGGCGATTTTTTTAACAACAGTTACAACAACTGCAGGCTTAATGCCTTTGATTTTAGAGAATAGCCCTGATGCACGTATGTTGATTCCGATGGCTATTGCATTGGCTTATGGAATTCTGTTTGGTACCGTATTTATTTTGATTATCCTACCTGTTTTAGTGGTGCTATCGAATAAAGCAGCCTTTACCTGGAAAAAATTCCGAAGTAAAGAAGATCTAAAACCCGAGGATGTTGAAACGGCTGTAATCAACGCTAAGATTGAAGCTACCTTAAGTATGAATATGTCCCAAGAATTTAATTAATCAATCTAAAAAGGTT
>Ga0307990_1002695_pt1 | contig 14021 bp, 12 predicted proteins | sample EllFjometagen129_FD_203168 | JGI IMG/M metagenome (GOLD analysis project Ga0307990, IMG submission 203168) | Marine microbial communities from Ellis Fjord, Antarctic Ocean - #129 | ecosystem: Environmental > Aquatic > Marine > Unclassified | place: Southern Ocean | collected 2014-10-08
GCAGCTAAGCAAATACAAAGCAAGAATTCCGATCATAACCAACGGAACTATCGCCTTTGCAAGCAACTGGTAGAACCACGTCTGCGAAACCTTGAAACCAAACTGGTAATCGATGGAACTGGTGAACGTATGAAGTATACCGCCCGGTTCACTGATAGCCCCGAGCATCCGGCTGTCAAAAGCACTTCTGGCATACTGGCCCTTGATGCGCGGACGGTAAATATCAAGAACGGCATTTAAAGTCGTCTCGGCTCCAAGAACAATTAGAACTATCGGGATCGCCCAGCTGACAACCGTCAAAACTCCGATATAATCGAATGATGCAAAAGCAAGCGATATCGCAAGAGCGAAAGCAAGCACAGCCGTCGCCAGAAGACTACTGCCGCCTGCCCGCAAAGGCTTCCACTTTCTTTCCGAACTCATCCCCGTCGCGTAACGCGAAAGCAGAAATGCCACAAAAGCGATGATCACAAGAAATACTGAATACAGCCGAGGAGCCGAAAGGTCACGGATAAGTGCCCCCGTATCGCTTGACTTCAGCGAGAAAAACAAAAACAGGCCAAGACCGACCTGGTAAGCGGCGATAACAATCCCGAAGATCGGAATAAACCACTTCTCAAGGATCGCAAGCTGCTTTTGAGCACTCTCGAACATAGCCATACGGTTAGCGTCCGACTGGAAGATCGTATCGGAAGACTTGGAATTTTCAAGCTGGGCCTGATCAAGCTTCTCACGTTCGGCAAGGCTCTGCTGATGAAGCTGAACCGCAAGAACAAAGAAGATCAACCCACCGCCGAGTATCTGCCAGCTAAGTGCGATAGCTGCCGTTGCACCGGAATAAAATCCAATAAGCATCGTTGCCACAAAGAAGATTATGCTCAAACCGAGCGCCGCCAACGCAACGTATTCAGCCCGTTTAGACGATATGTTCATTTATTTTTCCCTGTTCTTAACTGTCATAGTCATTATTAAAGTGCAAAAACGCATTTAATGACGAACAAATTGTCGCTTAAATATGTATCCACTAATAATAAATGCAAGATTGGTTCAAAAAAAATTCAAAAAATTAAATTTCAGTTGCTTTTATTTTTTATTTTGGCGTAATATACCAATATATCGCAAATAAGTGTAGTATTAAATTCAGGAAAAAACAGTGCTAAACAAACTTTTTACAGTTGCCAAAAACACCTTTACCGAAACTCTCAGACAGCCGATTTACAGCGTTATTCTTGCATTTGCGCTGTTTCTGTTCATCCTAAGCCCATCTATCACGATGTACTCACTTGACGAAGACATCAAACTTCTCCGTGAGATTGGACTTTCTACGCTTTTCATAACGGGATTGTTCATTGCAATTTTTTCTGCAGCCTCGGCAATAACCGAAGAAATAGAGTCGAAGACCATCACAACGGTGCTGTCAAAACCGATCGGACGGCCTACTTTTATCTTCGGCAAATTCCTGGGCGTTGCTGTAGCTGTTTCCTTAGCACATTACATTTGTACCATAGCGTACCTCATGATAGTACGCCACGGGGTGCTCGAGACCGCAAGGGACACCCACGACTGGCCGGTGATAATTGTCGCTATAGCCGCACTGTCGGGAGCTTTCTTGCTAACTGCTTTCCTGAACTACTCTTATGACTGGAATTTCCCGTCGACTATGGTGAAATCAATAACGATTTTCGCCACGTGCGGGCTGGGCGTCCTGGCCCTTTTCGACAAACAATGGCAATTCAACCCAGCTGACAACCACATCGAAATCTTCGATATTAATGCCGCAGTGCTCCTTTTGCTAGCCGTCACAGTCCTCGTCGCCCTTGCGGTGATGTTCTCAACCCGGTTTAACGTGGTTCTAACGCTGATTTTCTGTGTCGAGGCATTTTTATTGGGCCTGATAAGCGATTATGTCTTCTCTCGCAACGCAGATGAACATGTATGGGCCAAAATCGGAGAAACAGTCTCGCCTAACCTGCAGGTCTTCTGGATAAGCGACGCAATTTATGAAGGAAGCGACATACCGGCCACCTATATCTTCGATTGCGGCATTTACACGGTATTTTATGTAGGAGCAATACTACTACTAGCCATAGCAATGTTCCAAAAACGCCAGGTAGGATAAAAAAACTACTGTTTTGGGTGGCACCTTCAAGCGAAGCTTGTGGGTGCTAAGTGTCACATTTTTTTAATAAAAATAGCCTCGGCCTCCTGGCCGAATCCTCATTAGTAATTAGTAATTCGTAATTGCTTTCTCCTCCCGCTCGACGGCAGCAGCTGTTACAGTAAGTGTAACCGGCAATAAGATCGCCGCCACAATGAGGACACACAGTTTCCATCTAACATCCGTCCTTTCAAAATCTGAAATTTAAAAACTAGGGACTGTAAACTATTTATTCGCTATTTATTTGCTATTTAATAGGTGACTGTCCCCTATTACTTTTAGTGTACTCCTCGTATATCAATGTTGATATATTTTTAGTCCTTTCTTCAATCCAATCTTTCGTAGACTGCTTTGAAGTTTTTTTTGTTAAGAAGAATTTATTACTGTCGAAACCATTTTTGTGTAGTAGATCAATTTTAGAATTTAATGGTTTGGTGCCAAGTTTATTTTGAATGCCTCCATCGACTAATATTAGATTACCCAACATTCCAATATGTTTTCCATACCTTGATTGACTTTGACTTACAATATGCTCCACTGTCATGGATTTATAATCTACACTCCTCCCAGCATGTTCATTAAGGAGATTGTCAACTACAGTTAATATATATTGAACAATTTTCTTGTCAGTTTTATCTTTGTTGTAGAGTAGAATTTTTTCAAAATTCTCATTAAACTCTTCAAAACTAGGAAACTTGTCTTTGAAATTGAATTCCCTGACTATTTTGTCTTTGTCGGTATTAGTTTGATTGAATAAATTTTTTGCATAAGCTGCATATTTATTAGATATGCCTGATGCCCGCCCTGATGTGATCGCCGTATATAGAAAGTGAAATCTTTCTATTCGTTTCAAGCACGCTTTCATATTTTTAAGACTTAAGGTTTTATTTGAATGGCATCTTAACATTGACAGAACAAATGAGTGCGATTGACTAACCTTAAAAGTCCTTAATGCCCCCAAAGATTCCTTGACGTCTGGATCTATTAAAAAATTATTAGAAAAGGGATTTACCAAAAAAGCATACATTTCAGAGTTTTTTACAATTTCAGGTAGCATTTCTGCGGCTGTAGTTCTTTTCTTTACGCTTTTCTTGAATTCCTTGAAAATTTTTGATTTAGTAATTAGCCCATTTCTTGAAACCCAAAAATGCTGAAAAAAAGTATCTGCATAAATTTTATTTTTATTAAGTTTTGAGATCATTTCATGCCATTTGTTTTTATAACCATCATAGGTCGAATCAGAAGCCTTAAGGAGTTTCAGCAACTGGCTTTTAACTAAATCTATAAGATCTAAATCTTTTCCAGTGCTATTTAGAGTTTGAAATATCGTATACGCATCATCTTCGTTATCTAATTCAACATATATTAAAACTGCCTGTAGCAAATTATCTCTAAGCTTCTTTAAGAATTTCTTTTTATAATCTATTCTTTTACGTGTAATGAGATCTTCACTTATTTTATTATTTATTTGCTTGAATGCAGCTTTTAAAGCCTTTTCTTCTTCTGTCGCTGCATTGATCTCAAAAGCTACATTCACTTCTTTAGGAGTATCCTGAAATGCTTGCTTGATAAAAGGCGATGACGATTCTGAAATTAATGAGTTTTGAAGCACTCCGTCACGATTTTTGGATTGGATATAATTTTGAATTCCATCAACCAAAGTATTCTCACCTAGATCGATGAATTGATTTCTTATTGCACATAGTATTAAAGTGATAGTAGTCAATCTCTGCTGTCCATCAATAACACCTTTAATGTCATCACTTATTTGATAAGTAACCATATGACCTATAAAATAATTTTCGTCACTATTGAAAATATCCTCGTAGAACAATTCAATTTCTTCCTTCCCCCATGAATAAGGTCGTTGGAATCGAGGTATTTTATAATAATTCTTTAGCACTTCGCCAACTGTTTTATCTTTTGCATCTCTTATGTTCATGATTTCTCCTTTTCAAGGTAGTAAACTAGGGACAGTCACCCATTTATTTGCTATTTAATAGGGGAGAGAAATTAAAAGGGTCAGACACCTTTTTCGGCAAGATAGGCAAGATGCCGTTCTGCAAAACTGCCCGGCCATTTAAATCTCTGCTTTGTGAACCCATTGACAAACTCCCAAGCCCTCAACAAACATTTAGTTAGTTCCAAATTCCCACTCAACACATACAGGCCCAAAAAAATCTGTAGCTGACCGCTGAAAGCCGAAAGCTCCTTAGCCTTAAAACTTAACACTTAAAACTTAACACTTTTATCCAAAACCCACAAGCAAAAACCGCCCAGCAATTAAAACTCTTTTTTTTAAAAAAAATCTTTCCTCTTACCCCTCTCTTTTCCTCGTTTTCCTTAATGGCAAAATAACCGCCAAAAACAAATCCGCCATAACAAAAGTTGCAAGCAGAATTTCAAAAAACACACAGGCCAATCTTAAAAAAAATCTGTGTTAATCTGTGTAAATCTGTGGCTAAAAAATCACTCCAAAAACTTACAAGACCCAACCTAACCGAAAACCCAAAAAATAAAAATAAAAAATTAGTGACAATTAGTGTAAATTAGTGGTTCAATTCCATCGCCTTTCTCTTTTACCTTACTCCTTTTTTCTTTGTGTCCCTTAGTGCCTTCGTGCCTTAGTGGTAAAAAACCAAAAGCAAAACAACCCAAAAAAACGGCCTCACTATACTCTAGTTTAAAGGTATACTGCCTTTGTTGAATTTAGTTTCCAGAATTTTTCGACGTTCAAAAAAGTGCAAAAACGCGAGAAAGTGACACAAAAGCGCGCAAAAACGCAAATAAACGCAAATTTCTGACGTTTTTTGAGCGTTTTTAAGGCCCATTTCGGGCTAAAACCATAGGTGGGATATATCGACAATGTCCAGAATTCGCCTGTTTTTGACAAATTAATAACATCTACTCTTGCAATTTTTCAAAAAAACTGTACAATAGTTTGTAACTATAGGAGGCGCCGGCAGTCTATTAAAATAAGGCCGTTAATGCCTCGCAAATGATAGTAAACACTTTAGACAAGGAGAATTATTGATGTTAAGTCCGCAGCAAAAAAGAACTATCATCGTTTGTATCTCGTTACTGGCAATGACTTTATCGACCACCATCTTCGCCGAAACAATGGGCCAGAAGATCATGCGCCTTAAACGCGAAAAAGCACAAGGCAAACAAACAAACTACGATAGAAGCAAACTCCAAACAAATGAAATCATAAAAACAACCAAAAAACCCGCCGCAGAGCCTGAAAAACCAGCTGCAGAACCAGAAAAAACCGTTGCAGAGCCAAAAGCTTTCTCTCTAGTAGAGCCTGTCACAACCCCTAAAAAAACGCCCTCAGAGGCTGTAAACGCTGTTTTTAACCTCAATAACCCTCTCAGCCTCGTCCCAGCCGACGCCCTTTTCTGCGTGCAAATAAACAACTTCGGCGACTCACTCTCGAAGCTCGACCAATACCTGTTAGGCGTATCCCCAATGCCCCTGGCGACGATGCTCAACAGCCAGATCGCAAGCATGATCGGTAGCCCAACGCTAACCGGAATCGACTTCGACGGCAATGTCATTATATTCGTAAAACTCAACCCAAAAAGCGGCAGACCCGAGCCCGTAATCCTTTTGCCATTAACGAGTTACGAAGACTTCACCGGCGGCCATCCAAACTGTTCGGAACCTGACGAAGACGGTTTTTGTACTCTGAAAACAGCAAGGCTGCTATCAGCAAAAGCGGCAGGCGGTAAATACACCTACCTCGCCGAATCCAAAAGCAAACCCATGCTGCTGGACATCATAAAATCCACAAAAAAATCGCTGGCAACCGGCCTGACCGCCAACGAACAGCAACGCGCAAACAACGCCCCACTATGGATTTACGGCAATATAGAGCACGCCGTAACGGCATTTAAACCAATGCTCGGCATGTTACTGCAATCGGTTCCCAAGCAAGGTGACACCGACCCGGCAGCGATGATATTAGACTCTCTCGACCAGCTGAAATCAGCAAGCATAACCCTGACCCCAACAGAGCAAACACTCGCCCTGTCGCTGTCACTATCCGCCAAACCAGACACAGAACTGGCAAACACACTAACCGCCGACCCAACCGCCAAAAGCGGTTTCCAGCTAGCCGGCTACCTCAATGACAAAGCAGCAATGAACTTCGTAGCAAAGCTCAACAAACCGCTGATCACAAAAATCGCAACCCCGATCCTGGACAACCTGCCAACTGATTCAATCCCACGTATGCCAGAGCTAATCAAACTCATCCGTGATACCATCAATTCCCTCGGCAGCGAAATGGCTTACTCAACCGCCAAAGGTTCCGGCGATAACGCCACTAGCTCCAAGCTGATAATCAAAGCCAGCAATAAAAAGAGCACTGAAACAGTCGCTAAAATGCAGCTTGGGCTGGCGCAAATAATGTCAAAGACACAGACTGCCGAGGCTCTGCAAATCAAAAGTACTGAATACGGCCATACTATGATCACCTCACAGAATATGCCAGTGCCGGCTAAGAACCCTGCTGCTACAGCAGCCTTGCCAAGGATGCATGTGGCAGCCGCAAACGATATGGTCGTTACCACCATTGGAAGCATGGATGACATGAAGGCACTTGTGCATAACGTTCAGGCCCGAGCACCCCGCCCTTCCGGGGATATGGCTAAGGCTTTGCAGATGGTTGACAATTCCGACGACATGGATTTTGTGGCGTCTTTGAATCTGCTAAGACTGGCAAGCATCGGAGGTAAAGCGGCTAGCTCGGCACCAATACCGCAGGCTAAGATGTTTGGCGATATGCTTTCGGGGATTAGTGGTCAATCAAAGAGCTGCATGGCACTTGCAGGCAAGATTGACGAAGGCAGGGTTGATGTAAACCTGGTGCTGCCAAAGGAACACCTACAAGAAGTTGTCGGTGCGATCATGATGCAGATGATGCAGCCGAAAACTGGCCAAAAGGCCAGTTTTTAATTACGAATTACGAATTACGAATTGAGGATACCGCCTTGCGGCGGTGGCTATTATTATTTGCGGGCTGGAAGCGGCCGCTACGAAACGGGCCAGTGTTATTATTTTGGTTTTCTTAGTCTGTCTGCTAGTACTGCTGCTGAGAGGAGGCAGGTTGCTATTATCGAACCTACGAGTGCGTAATCTCTCCATCGGTATCTCTCGGCCTGGGTTGCCAGGCGTTTATTTTTGACGTCAACCCAGTAACCGTCATCACCATGGCCGCTTGGTTGTACCTGCTGGATGACGCTGGCCGGTGGAGCGGGGTCGGCGATTCTCCATGCGAAGATACCAAACATCATACATGCTGCTAGTGCCCAGGAAATCGAGATCGTTTTGAAATACGTCTTTGGACGGCGAGTACTTACCGAACCGGCATGGGCAGATATGTCTTTGAGTATCTCGGCGGAATCTGGGTCGTATGAAATGCGGTCAAGAACGGCTGTCCTTATATGTGCGGGCAAAAGATCGGCGCGGCCTTCGGCTACGAGGGCGATGTATTCGTCGTAATCGGCCTGGGACAAATCGTCCGAGCAGGATGAAAAAGCTTGCTCGAATAATATCCTGAGCTTTTGAACATCACTTATATTGTACGAGTTCATATTTTTCCTTTCAGCTTTCAGCGATCAGCGGTCAGCATGCTGTATTTTATGGTCTAATTGCTATTTGTCATTTGCTTTTGTTTTTTTAGGGTTTTATCCCTGCGCTTCGGGTTTTTGTTTTACATCCGTTAATTTGCTGGTTGTTCTGTCCAGGCTTTTTGCCATAGGGTTGCGAAGGCTTTTTCTATTTCTCCGCTGAGGTCTATCCCTTCGGTATCGGCAAATGTTTGCTTTATTATCTCTATTGCCTTTTTCAGGTGGCGGGTTGTTTTTGACTCTGAGAAACCTAACATTTTACCAGCCTGTTTTTGCCGCATGCCCTTTCTGTATACCATCATGATCAGAAAACGCTGCTCTGTCGTAAGACTCTTATACGCCTGCTGAAGCCTTTCATAGACAAGTTTCATCGTATCCTTTGTAACAAGTCTTTGCTGCGGTGAATCGGCGGACTCAGGTGCGGCGCGGTCAAAGCCTTCCAGTGCCGACAAAAAGTAATCCGGTTTTTTCTTTCTGTTTCGCTGTATCGCGATCCGCTTTGAAATGACAATCAAATAATTCAACAATTTTACTAACCCCTTGTAACGAATGATCTTTGCCGGACGGCGACCGTCGGGGAGCGGGTCCTTTTCGGTATCGTCGTCGATGACCTTTGCAATTGTTTCCGACCAGGCGTCCTGCGGTGTCATATCGGCGAGAGGCATGTGCGAAAGGCTGTTCATTATGCGGCCGGATAACTCGGCATCTATCACTTCCCAGGCAGGGTCGATCCTGAAACCGGCGGCACCGGCGAGGTAGAGATCCTCAAGGTGGACGGGCTTAACGTCATTAGAACGGACACCATCAACGTGTCTGGCGAAAAGCTCTTTCGGCCAGAGAATCTTTGCCCATCGAGCAATCGCGTTTTTGTATGCCTTTTCTATTACGAATTCAGCCATAATACCCTTTCTCAATCTGACCTTTGGTCATATTGAGATTTATTATTTATAATTGATTATTTATTATTAAATGATACCGCCTTCGGCGGAAGCTATTTTTACCTGCATGGGCATAGCCCATCCTACCTTATAGTTTGTTTATGTCAAGGCTTGGTTTTGTTTGTGTCGCCTTCCTTTAGTCTTTGCAGCTCGCCTGATAGGAAGTCGTTGAAGCGCTCGAGCTTATTTGAGAGCTTGGAAATATCCGACATCAGCAGTTGATGGTCGAAAGCTCGCTGGGGCTGAAAGGTTGCTGCGACGGTTTTTAGCGGCTGAGCCGGTATCGCGGCGGCTTGAAGCTGAGCAGTATTTGCCGCTGACAGGTCGGTCTGCAAATTGACATACTCGTCCAGAATCGCGACAGGATTATTGGCGGCGGTTGCATATTCGGCCGGGGCGGCGGTAACATGCGGAGCAACCGGGGCAGCCTGACTTGCTACTTGAGCGGACTGAACGGAGGCTACCGGTACGGTGTAACGATACAACAGACCGGCTGTCGTTATTGCCGATGCTGTTACGGAAACGATAATTATAAATATTGTCTTAAACATTTTTTAGCTCCTTAGTAGAACCTTTTCTATAATGAATATAACTTTGCCGCCTGCGACATTGAACTTGCCGCCGAGGACCTTTACATCTCTTAACGATAAACTTCTTCTGGAAACCTCTGCGATCTTTGCCGACTCTATGATCCTCTCGACATCGACGGGAACGAGAACGGCGAGGCGACTGCCAACCAACATTTTAAGCGAAGTTTTTATCGCCGCAAACGCCGGTACGTTATCGACGATTCGCAAGCTGTCGCAATAGCGGATCGTCGGTTCGATGTGCAAGGGCTTGACGCTTACGCTTGTACCGCCGATAACGACCTGCCGCTTTACGCTGCCGCCGGATTCGTAGATTACCAGTTTCATTCCGGAAGTGTTAAGAATCGAAACAGCGTTATTGAGGCTGCCCCAATTGATCCTTACAACCGGTTCGGCGATACCGTCTGTCTGGCCTGCAAAATCTCCCGGACGGTCCTGGGCGGCGATTTGTTTATTTGCGGTCTCTACCAGTTCTGGGATTTCTACGGGCGTCGAAGGCGTTTGCTTTTCGGGCTGCTTAGCGACAAGTTCTGGTTTAGGCTGGGGTTCTTTTACGGCAACTTCTTCGGGCTTTGGCTGCTGCTGGGGCTTAGCGAGTTTTGCGATGTCTACTGCGGCGACGGCTGGGGTTTCGGTGTTGTTGTATTCGGCGGCGATCAACGCATTCGGGTTTATCCCGTAACGGAACAGCCATGCGTGGAGGATGACTGAAAATATCAGGCCTATTATTATTCCGAATTTTGACATTGTATTTTCCCCTGTAAACATTCCAAATAATGTCATGTTTAATAGTGGGCACCGGCAAGGGATGCCCCTACGGTTTTTCTGTTTCTGTTTCTACTGCTGCTAGTTTTACTTTTTGGCCGGCTTTTATCAGGTCCGACCATACCTGCATTATTCTGTGGTGGGTTACTTCTTCTGTTGCTGCCGAGAGTAGTATACATTTGTCGGTTCCTGCGGCAGCGGCGGCTTTTGCGACATCTTCAAATTCTATTACTCCGTCTGAATCATCCGAGAGCGTAACAGTAAATTGTTTTACGGAAACTATGCGTACGTCATCAGCGCGAACCTCCGAGACTCCGCCGGAGCCTACCTTTGCCGGATTGATCTCGACGGCACCGACCTCTACGGATCGGCTGAGCATCACTATCGTGCTGCACAGGAGTATGAATAGCAGATCGACGAAACTTTTCATGTCAGTGTCTCCCGGGCGGTCAGGGACGAAGGCATCAGCCAGGCGATTATGTATTCGCAGACGGCTGCGAGGATGGCGATGGCGAGTCCGTAGACGGTTGTATAACATGCTACGGCGAGTCCGGCACCGGCAGCCTGGGCGGTTATCCTACCACCTTCGAGGCCGAAGCTTTGTATTACTCCAAGGACGGTCCCGAGCAGTCCTATGCTTGGCGGGACGTCCTTGAAGAATGCGAAGATGTGCTTGTTGCGGACGATCTCGGCGTAGTCTATGCGGCGGCGGAAAATCTTTCCGCACAGACCAATCCGCCAGAAACGTTCGACGACGACAGCCGCAAACGAGATCGAACAGGCGAGCAAAAACCACATCATCAAACCGCCCTGTTGGAAATATTCGGCGAACATCTTAATTCTCCTGAAGTCTGGAAAGTATGATCGAATAGTCGATTGACCGAAGCAATACAAACGTCTGGCGCTTCAGCTCGAGCATTGTTCGTGTGCGGCCCCTTTTAAAAGCGTCGGCTCCGTAAACGGATTTGGCGTCTTTGGCATTGGGCTTTTTTGTAAGGTCGGGCAGGTCCGGGATGTCGAGTTCGTACCGGGCGGCCATGGTCTCCAGGTGTAACTGGTTCAGGTCCATGCGGTCCTGGACGGTTACTTGTTTGCCGTTTACCTTGGTCGTGTCCTTCTTTTGCTTGACGAGATCGGCGGATTGCATGTCGAGACCGTGAAGCTCTTTGTGCATTTGATTTCTCTTGATGATGAGCTTGCGGAACTCGGCTTTCTTTTCGGTTGTCATGTCGGCGGCAAAGGCGATGGAAGAAACAGCCGTGATTATTGATAATAGTAATATTAGTTTGGTTATTGTTTTCATTGTGATCTGTCCTTTCTGTTTTGGTCGTTTACAGCTACAATTTTATTTTGAGGGTTTTGGGTCGAACTTTTTTAGTCTTGCGTTTAGTTCGTCGTCGAGCGAGGCGCTCATTACACCGCCGCCGCCGTCAATCTCTATGCTCGAACTGATGGCCTCTGATTGCGATTCGAGGTCTATCATCTTTTCTTCGAGTATGCCTTCCAGCTGAGTGTTAAAGCCGGCCATGCGTCTTTGCAGTTGGGTCATGTTCCTTGAGAACTGGGCGAGTCCCTGGCCGCTTTCGCCGAGACCTTTTACGACTCCGAGCAGGCGTGAGGCACCTTCTACTGTGTTGATCAGGCCTTCGTACTCTTTGAGATTTGTCGTCGTCGCCTCGAACTGGGCGAATAGAACCTCCGTGCCCATCAGGACCTGCTGGTGGGTCAGGGCTGTATTTTCGAGAACGCCGAGGACGTTTCGCCAGAGTTTGCGCTGGTTTGGCGAGAGCTGGTTGGCCATCTGCTTGATCTTTGAGAGCTGGCGGATCGTTCTGTAATGAGCGACGAGCCTTTTCTTTCGGAGCGGATCAGCTTCTTTTGATATTCGTCCGGCGATACCGTCGAGGAGCTTTTCGGTTTTTTTGTCGAGCTTGACCTTGGAATCTCCGCCTGCCGCTTCGACGGCGATGGCGAGTCTGCCGCGGACCTTTCCGATCTGGTCGTTTAGGTAGTCCTGGCCCTTCCACATTGGTTCGAGAACGCGGTCACGACTTTCTAGAACGGTTTCCATCGCGACGGAACATTTCTGGATGGCTTCTTTGCTTTTGCCTTGCTCGATGAGTTTCTGTGCTGCGTCGACGCTTTCGGCGAAGACCTTTAGCGAACCGGCCATCTCTTTTTGCAGCGGATTTACGCTGGTTTCGACATTCAGAACGACCTGCTCGAAATCATAGCCGGCAAAATCTTCGGCCCTGGTCGTCACCTTGACGGGGCGGGCGGGCTGCGCTACCGGGATCGGTTTCACTACCGGCGCGGGCGTTACAGCATTTGCGGGTTGTTCTGCGAAACTTAATTGCGAAATTGCCGCGATGCATACGATTAGAGTTGTGAGTTTGTAGTTTTTCATTTTTTCGACTCCTTAACTTTTGCGATGAGAGGAACTTTTACGCCCATCATCGCGTCTGCTTTTACACGGACTTCACGGTTGAACCTTGGGTCGTCGATGCCAGCCCATTGGTGTTTGGCCGCGTCGACATCACCGGCCATCATTGCTTTTGCGCCCGTTACAAGGTCGTCCATGCTTGCGACGATTCGCTTGTCTTCGTGGGTTTTTGCGTTTTTGCGGGCCTGGGCGAGATGGGTATCGGCGGTTTCCATATCACCGGCCTGGACCGAGTCGACGCTTTGGCGGATACTCTCGTTGAATGCCGCCCTGTTTGGCTGCTGGCACCCGGTGAGCAATGTCGCTGCCGCCAACAAACCAACGAAAGCGTATTTCCTGAACACTTCGAAAATCTTCATCTTTGTACTCCTTTAAAAAAGGTTAATATTGCATATCAACCGTTCAGACGCTTTCGGAAAAAAAACTTGCAGTTTTTTTTTGTAAGGCGAAAAGCGTAAGGAGTAAGGCGGAAATTGCGCAGGGAGACCTTCGTTTATTGGGGGTAAAGTAAGGTTTTTGAGGTGGGGCTTAGCTTTTTCTGGTTCTTATTAGTGTTATTGCTGTAAATAACGCTAGTGCTCCGGCGACTGATACTGCTGCTATCAGGGCTGTGTTTGAGTTTATTATGCCGCCGGATGGGACCGAGGGGGCGTTTGCGGCAATTTCTATGCTGGTTTTGCCGGTGGTTTTTATGGTTAGTGACGGATCGATCTTTTTCAGGACCGCGGCGATATTTAATGCCAGATCGTTTGTGATTATGCGGAATGTGCTTCTTCCCTGACTGTCGGTGGCGTCTACTATGACCTCTTTGATGAAGCTTTCAGCTCTTAGGGCCTTTAGGATCGCTTCGAGTCGCTCGAAGGGGAAGGCCGAAGCTTTTACGGTGATCTGGGTTCCGCCTCTCTGGTCTATGTCGTTTAGCCAGTTGACCGCTATGCGGCGGAGGGCCTTTTCCATTGCCGTTGCGGTTACCGTGCTGGTAACGTCTTGCATGGCTCGTTCGGTGGTGTCTGCTTTTTGCGAGCCGTCTACCACTTCGCTGGCGATGACGCGGGCGGTGTCGGCGGCGATTACTTTCAGGATGGCTGTCGCGTCGACGGGGTAGAGGGTTATTCCGTGATATTGCTGGGCGGTGTATTTTGTGCCCTCTATCTGGACGGAGACGAAGTAGTCTGCGCCTGCCTCTCGACTTATCAGGGCCGCCCTTAACGGGTCGAGGTCGCCTTGTGAGGCCCTTTCGGCATCGCGCCGTTTGTTCTCTTCGAGCATTTCCAGGTCGATCACGGTGAGGGCCTTCTTTTCGAGGATTCCCTGTAATTCGGCGGTCAGCCTTCGCTCGAAGGGCTGTTTGTCGACCGAGCCTACTACCATCAGCCTTGGGTGGCCCTTGCGTTTTATCAGAGCCTTCCAGGCCTCGAATTTTGTGTTGATGTCGGCGCGGGAAACTATTGACTCGACGCGGACTGTGTAGAGTCCGTCCTGGTCTGGGTTATG
>Ga0307990_1002696_pt1 | contig 14020 bp, 10 predicted proteins | sample EllFjometagen129_FD_203168 | JGI IMG/M metagenome (GOLD analysis project Ga0307990, IMG submission 203168) | Marine microbial communities from Ellis Fjord, Antarctic Ocean - #129 | ecosystem: Environmental > Aquatic > Marine > Unclassified | place: Southern Ocean | collected 2014-10-08
AACTTGGCTACCACTACCACCGTCAAGCGTAAAGTTGATGGTACCGCTACCGTCGCTCGCGGTGCCCGGTGCGTACCATATCGCAAAGCCGGTGCCGGAGCCGCCGCTTTCATAGATGGTCTGAGCGAAATCGCCGGTGTCCGCGGGTTTGATCCAGAATTCCCAGCTAGTGGCAACGCCTTCTCCGAACAGGCCGTTCCAAGTTGCGTTGTCTTTATCGCCGGAACCGCCGGTGAAGCGGTAGGCCTTGGAGATGCCGCTGAGTCCGGTCGAAACGCTTTGGAGCGAGACATCGCCACCAAAGCCGAAGTCCTGAGAGCTGTCGGCGGTGGTCGACTTCCAGGTCGCGGAATCAACCCCGCTGACCACATCCTGGGCATCAAAGTTCAGACTGAGCCCTGAAGCAATATCGGAGGCCGCCGACAAGGGAACCAAACCCACCAACATCGCCATTGCATTGAGGGCAACAACGCATTTTTTTATAACTCGCCTATTCATAGAGATACTTCTCATACTCATAACGACAACTCCTCTTTTTTTCTTTAATGTAAGATTGAACTGCAATCAGATCTAACAAAAAACACACCTGCCATAACAAAACAGCTATGAATTCCATATCCTAAATCTATATTGAGCTCACGATCAGGCAAATAATCACACAATTGATCTCCACCATAGCGAGACACACTCATGTCTCATTTTTACTAATGATACTCCCCTCCTAACCCTTAGTCAACCACATTTCGCAACACCACATTTCGCTAAAAAAATAGACAGTGCCTACTTGCATTACCACACGTTTCTAATTATTATGTAGACAGTGCAAACTTTTGGGTTGGGGTGTAGGACAAGCGGAGGTGATTGTTTTCTTCTCGATTCAATCTTGAAAATATTATACTTAACTTTGCCGTTGGGTTGTCCAAAGAATGGGGACCCCCTCTCATTATCGCATACTGGGATTAGGTAGTCACTTGTACGAAGCGAGCAAAATCAAAAAGCTTTGTCCCGATCGCGGGCTCAAAAGTCTGTTTGTGGGGCAGGTTGTCTCGCAAATGGGCGACAGCATCTATATGATTGCCTTGATGTGGCTAGTGCTGGAGTTGACCGGCTCCAAGGCCGCCATGGGCACGGTGGCGGCTTTGTCGCATCTGCCCATCCTGCTTTTTGGTCTGCTAGGCGGGGTGGCTGCGGATGTGTACAATCGTCGACGGGTGATGCTGGCCGCCGATGCGATGCGCGCTCTAGTGGTCCTGGTTCTGCCCCTTACGATGCTTTACGGCACGGTTAATTTGGGGGTTATCTATGGGGTCACCTTTGTCTCAGCGCTGGGGATTGTTTTTTTTAATCCGGCGCGGGATGCTATCGTTCCCGAACTGGTGCCACCGAGTCAGCTGGTCAAGGCCAACTCACTGATCCAGTCCTCGCACTTTGCCGCCATGCTGCTGGGACCCGCCGTGGCAGCATTGCTGCTGAGTGCGGTGGACCTGGTCCACTTGTTCACCATTAATGCGGCGACCTTCGGCATCTCATTTGGGGCTATCCTGCTTATTCGCTACAGGCCGACTGGACGGCAGACTGCGGCTCGAAAGTCGACTACCGGACATCTCGGGGAAGTCGTACGATATGTCTTTAAAGAACGGCGACTCCGCTTTCTCCTGATCCTCACGGCCATAAACAACTTTTTTATTATGGGCCCGGCCATTGTTGGAACCCCGATTTTTGTGAGGGAGATTCTACATCAGGATGTGACCCACTACGCATTCGTCGAATCGACTTTGGGGCTGGGTATGATTATTGGGGCGATTCTGGTTAACCTGGCAGCCCGTTCTTTAGGCAAGGGAAAATTGCTGTTGCTGGGCATGCTCTTCGACGGGGTTACCTATGCGGTCCTGTATTACTGCGGCACAACCATGGGTCTGGCGGCGTTGATTGCTTTTCATGCTCTGGGTATTCCGTTTATCATCGTGTCGCGCACGGCATTGATCCAGGAGTGGGTGCCCACCGGTATGCAGGGGCGGATCTTCGGGTTGGCGGGAATGGCCGTCGTGGGTACGACCGCCGTGTCATGCGGTGCCGTGGGGTTCCTGGCCGAATCGATTCCCATCAATCTCATCTTCGGCGTTTTTGGCATCTGCGCCACCCTTTGCGGCATCGTTGGATACTGCTATACCAAGCTCAGAGAGAGTTGATGCCCCTTGAAAATATTAAACTCTCTCGATTTATGATACTTCTGCATTCGCATGCTGAATGTCTCTGGCCCGCTGATGCTTTTGAGCTGTATGAAAGGCTGCTGGGAATTTCGTAGCGACTTTAAAGACGGTTATTAGCTGCCACCTCCGGTGAGAAGCAGTGTTGCCAGTTTTGCCCGCTCGGCTTCCTACATGTTTTCTGAAATTGCTCTGCCAGCGATCCCACCCAATCAACATTCCGGGAACTCGCGCGACATCTTAATGAAATAGACACGCTTTACCCAGAATCAAATTTGCGGATGCGTTATGAGTTGGTCTCAAAATAAATCCCCGAGATCAGGAGGTCTGAAACTGCAGCAAGCCCTCAACTATTGACACAAACTCCAGCCACCTTAACGTGCCCAAAAGTAGTGCTTTGTATACAATTTTTCGCTCTTGGGTAACTACCAAGAGAAATACGTTTTTGAACCCTTGGTTCTTTGGAAAAGTCTTGGGAAAACTGCAATTTTCTGCGTTTTTACGCGTTAGATTTCGTCAGATTTCAAACTTGCATATATACTTGATAAATAGCACCTTACAACAATTACAAATCCTTTCAAAAAACCTCAAAAAAGTAGGCAAACGGGCTTGGGTTACAAGAGGTCGAGAGTTCAAATCTCTCCGCTCCGACCATTTTTAAAGCCTGTATTTGTTGATTAAACTCAATGAATACAGGCTTTTTTGTGCCCTGAATGCTACACCCTGCATTCAGTTACATTTTGCTTCGGTATGTGTTTCGGCGTTCAATTTACCGAAACATTGCCGAAACAAACGAACATCACCCGACAACAAGGGCAGCAGGGATCACTCTCCGGGCAGGACTTTCAGCTCCAACAATTCTTTTGCCTGATCAAATTACGCTCTTTGCAGCGTAAGATTGGCTAAATTAAGTAATAATCCGAGACGATTTTATTTGTTGATCTTTCATATTTGAACACCTTTAGAACTCGCGCACTTCTTACTCCCCATGTACCATCGGGACAAAACGAACCGGCAGGTCATCCTCCTGGATAACCTGTCCCTCTTTTTTGCGCAGTATCACAAGCCTTTGCGCAAACTTCTCTCCAACCGGGATAATCATCCGGCCGTTCTCTTTAAGTTGATCAACCAGCGCTTCAGGGAGTTTTTTCGGTGCGCATGCAACAAGAATAACATCGAACGGCGCATGCTCCGGCCAACCTTTATAACCGTCTCCGGTGAGAATTTTCACCCTGTCATACCCCTCGGATTTCAGAACTATCCGGGCATGCTCCGCCAGCTCGGGTAAAATCTCAATACTGTAGACGTTGACACCCATCTCGGCAATTATGGCGGCCTGGTATCCCGACCCCGTTCCGACCTCCAGTAGCTTTTCTCCCTTTTTCAGGCTCATTTTTTCCGTCATGTATGCGACTATATACGGCTGTGAGATTGTCTGATCATGTCCAATCGGCCAGGGGTGGTCGCCGTATGCGGTCTCATCCTGACGGAATTCCTCCGGAATGTACATATGCCGCCGGACTTTGCCCATGGCTTCCAGCACCGTTTTGTCCGTTATCTTGTAAGCACGCAGTTGTTTGACCATTGTTTCACGCATAGCTATCCACCCTGAATTAGTGGGTTGTGTAGAAGACTCACTCTTTTTAACTACAGATTTGTCGCTTTCATTTTCTTTTTCACATGATGTAAACAGGAGTGATATAATCATGCATGCTGAAACCGGAATCAATATTTTTGTCCAAATCTTTATTCTGCACCTCACATATAGTGCAATAAACTCTGCACTCAGGTATGTTCTTCGTTTCGTTGCCTTCGCTTCGCGCCAGCCTTTATTTTCGGTGGTCGCGGGCCATAAACGGCGAAGCAAAGAGCGGCAGCGCAAGATATGAGCCAGGGGGCTTACGCGGAAGATCAAACTTGCTGACAATCTCAAAGTCATTATCCAAAGAAATCGGCCACGTATAGTTATCATGATTGGATGCTCCTGAGCCAGAAGCCGTCCGGAAAGGGTTTCGAACGAGGTCGAACTAAACCAGTTACCTGATATTGAGCGAGATTGATTGACTTGTTGCCAAGTCAACCCCTTGTGCATCGAGTCGGGCTTCTAACTTCCACTTGAGGTGCGTTGACCTGTCGTTGAGGAGACGAAAAGCAGTCGTCAGGGCCTGTCCGATTGTGGAATTCATGAATTCCGGTGATTGAGTGTTCGGCGTTGGCATTTCGAAGTTGTACCTTGCTGCAGTTCCAGCAGCGTATGTATTTGGCCCCTCCACAAGGAACTCATCCCTGTAGATCTCATGAGAACGCGTCCGCGTCTTTCCGTCTTCATAGGTCTTGGTTACCTGTGTTCCAATCAGGCTTACGATAAGTTTGTTTCCCTGGATGGTTTTCTTGGTGTGCAGGTCGAAGCTGCCGACTATGCTGTCACCTGGATTGAAAGCTGTACGGGGCATCGATAGTTTAATGGACCCTCGCATGAATCGGACAATATGATATGCGATGGTGGCTACGATTCCTCCCGCAACTACTAAAACAATTATAATCAATACTGCATTCTGGAGCATTATTCATCTCCTCACTTTATTTTCACAACAGTAATTAAAAAAATAGCAACTAATGTTTCATATGTCAACCAGGCATGTTTTGGTGATTTGACTGATTCATTGCTGTTGTTTCCCGACCGGTGCTGCATAGATTGTAAATTCTTCTTCGCCATCAACATCGAGCAATTTGTCGCAGGAGTTCTGATCATAGGCTGCAATGGCGCATGTACCTGCTCCGATAGCTTCACAGACCAGGTAGAGGTTCTGGCAGACATGTCCCGCATCAATTGCGATAACCTTGTGTGCAGCCAGGTCATAGCGCCACTCCATGCGGGCTGGAATTGCTGTCCAGAAAAAAGTGACTGCCGCAGTGGCGACAAACCCCTGTCCCAGACAGGCCTGCGCCGCTTTGCGACCGATGTTTTCGTCGATAGACAATAGTGCCAGCCTGTTGTCAAAAGGAAGGTATCTGTAGAGTCCTGACTGCAGGGATTCCACCCTCTCCACTGCAAGGTAGGTTTCGAAGGCATGGCGAGATCCGGCTGACGGTACGGTGCGTAGCGCACACTCCGGATGCAGGACCTTACGCACTCCCTGGGTGGCCCAAAGCAGTGCTGTCAGCTCCCGCAGGGTCAGAGGTTCAGAAGAATAGCTCCGAACGCTCTCCCTGCGCAGGATTGCCTCGCTGATCTGCAGACACCCCAGTTCGGCCAGTGCTTCCCGCCCGTCAGGAAGCTCAAACTGCGCCGTCTCTTCAGGGCAGGGCTTCTGCAGGGGAGGAGCCGGCTGGTGCCTGCTCTGGTTTGTCTGCGAGAAGTCAATCTCCTGGCGGATCAGGTCTTTCAGCAGATAACGGTATGCTTTGTATCGCTCATTCATACGCTTGTCCATTCGATGTTCGAGTTTATTTCAGCCTTCTGACATCTTCATTCAGTATCTTTCCGTCAACGCTGTGGTGACGGAAAACTGCGATCGGTTGACCGGCCGCACGTTTTACCTCTACCGTAAGGTATCCCCCGGTTACATTGAGACCCGTCATAAACTGGAAATGATTTCAGGTGTAAGAAGGGTGAACAGCTTGTTGCGGCTGGCGCGTTTATCAAAAGTGAGTGTAGTCTCTGCACCATTCATCTTGTTGATTCTGGCAATCAGGCAATCAGCGTAATCTCCATTACCAATTGAGTAATCAAGCATAGCGGACCATGCCAGGTCCTGCTTTGAGACATCAAAGCACTCAGTTGAAAGTATCTGCTTTAATACTGTCGCAATTTGTAGTCTGCTGTATCCGTAAGAAAAGGAGAGAACCCAGACAAATTCGCAAAGAACTATCAAACTGATGATTGCCGGTTGAGCAGCCGAACAGCGTTGCTCAATAAATTCAGATGCAAGAGCGCTCTGCTTTTTGTCATCCTGCACTACAAAGCGCACCAGCACATTGGTATCAATCCCTGAACTCACTGCATGCTCCTTTTGCAATGTCCTTATTCATCATATCAATTGAAACAGCTTTAGAGGGCTTAGGAAGCAGACCCTTCAGTTTAGAGGCAGGTTGCTTGATTGGTACCACTTCCAGTACGCCATCGTCACGCATAACAAAATTTAACTTATCGCCAACCTCTAAACCGCATTTATCACAGATTGGCTTTGGCATGGTTATCTGCCCTTTAACGCTCAATGTTGCAACCATTTCAGTTTCTCCTTACCTATATTTGTGTTCCATATACAGTAAGATACATCACCATTTGGTAAGGAACAAGCATAATCTTCCGGCGGTTTTTAAACTAGTGGGCCAGTTTTGTCGAAGCCGGCCGGTTAGGACTGGCAGACGGCATTAAAACTATAATTGGAATCAAACCCGAATTTGATGTACATTTGTAGAAGGAGAGATATTCATTCGTATACACAGGGAAAACAAACATGAAATCTTACGAAGTTCTGAAAGAGACCGTAAACAAAGTGGGAGCAAAGAGGGTTGCCGCCGAGCTAAACCTTTCCCCGATTGATCTGCGCATGATGAACAACAAAGGCAACAAACTTTATAGGCACATCGTAATTACCGCTGCTGCCATTGGGATAATGTCCGGCTGGGTGGAGTTCGGGTTAGCGGCAGAGAGCCCTGCAATTGAATTCACGCATATTCCAGCTTATGAATCGCCTGATGATCTGACAGGGCAGGTCTCTAATGTGAACTATCCTGATTACAGAGTTGCCGTCTACATCTACATTGGTGGATGGTGGAGCAAACCGACTTTTGCAAACCCGTTATCGATCATCCAGACGGACGGAACATGGGCATGCGACATCACAACCGGCGGATCAGATATATATGCCACACAAATTGCCGCATATCTGGTATCGGCAAACTATGATCCGCCACTGGCCGCAGGCTGGTCCCAACTGCCCGACACACTGAAATCAAACGCGCTGGCGCAGGTGCGCATCACCCGTCCGTTTTCCCGAAATCTCTCCTTCTCAAATTATGGCTGGTCGGTCAAGGACTCGCACGGAGCACAGACTGGTCCCGGCAACAACTATTTCTCGGACAGTGTCAGCAATGTATGGACCGATGCACAGGGGAGCCTGCACATGAAGATCTGCAAGCGAGCTGACATCTGGTCATGTGCAGAGCTGGTTTCACAGCGTAGCTTCGGCTATGGAACCTATCGGATTTTTCTGGATTCAACGGCCGATAACATCGACACAAATGTCGTTCTTGGTCTGTTCACATGGAACGACGATGCCCCATACGCACATCGCGAAATTGATGTCGAACTCTCACGATGGGGTAGTGTCACCGATACCAACAACGCACAGTTTGTAGTGCAGCCATGGGATCAAGCCGAGCACCTCAAGCGCTACCGCATACCGCCGTCTATCACCAATTCCACCCATAGCTTCACCTGGCATTCCAACCGAATTGATTATATCAGCCATGAAGGGCATTTTACTCTGCCACCATCATCCAATACAGTTGTTTTCCAATGGTCCTTTACAGAGACAAACGAAGTTCCTCAGACCGGCGGCGAAAATTTCCGTATCAACCTCTGGCTCAACAACACATCCGGCACAACAGACGGAGAGGACGAAGAGATAATCATCAACCGGTTTGCCTTTATCCCATACCCCCTGCCACAACCAGTCTGGGCAGACGCCCAGTGGACATCTAATAGCGAGTTCTCTCTCACATCTACCGCAGAGCCACAGGTTGCATATCGGTTACAGACATCAACAAATCTGACCGATTGGAGCACACACTCCACCCTCACGCCTACAAACGATACACTCAACTTCACCGATGCACAATCCCTGCATCCTCCCCGCCTATTCTACCGTCTCTCCATCCCCGACCAATAGTCCAAATTGAGTTAACAAATGCCAAAACCTTTCACACATACGATAAAGTGCGCCGTTTGCAGGCACCAGTTTATTCACACCGAGACAACATGCTATAAAAAAGGTCCGTTGATTATATCCTGCTGTTGCAGAGTATCTATGTAGGTCCCGATTGCATCGGGACTGTCCGGTTGAAAACCGGACCTACTTTTTTGAACAACATCTAAACACATTTTTGCAAAACGCGCAGCGTTTTTTTCTAAAGCTGCGATGTTTAACACACAACCAGACATTTAGAAAAAATGGTTTCGTATATCACAAGAGCTCAGTATGGTTGCAGTCCCGCTCAGCGGATCAGCTTTAGTTTTGATTATCTCCTCCGCAACAAGCTTAAACACATAAGGCGCAGGATTCGGTAGATGCGACTGCGGTTCATCCAGCCATACAACTACCATGTATGAACAACCGGAGAGTTCAAAGCCACCAATGAACGAACTCTGGTGTTTTACACGACAGTACCTATCATTTATAACCTTTTGAACAACGGCACTTTTACCGGCAACAGAAACCCCATCAACTTTTGCCTGCCGACCCGCGCCCTCTTCAACACATAGCTTCAATGAATCATAAATATACTCAGCCGTATTCTCTTTCATCACCCTTTCAGGTTTTGGAGCTCTTCTTTTAACCCACACCTCTCCTGAACGTATTGCAATTGCCTCGACCAGATGCGGTTCAACCATTATTCCTCCATTATAAATGGCGGTGTATGCACGGGCAATTTGCATTATGGAGAAGGAACCTCCATGCCCGATAGAAATATAAGCAGGATCACTATTCGTCCACCGCTTCGGATCACGAAGTAATCCATCGGTAGCTCCGGTAAATCCAACCGAGCAGGATCTACCTAACCCCCACTCCATTAGCGAGCTGTGCAATTTAATTCCACCTACCATATCACCGATATTTGCCATGCCGGTCCTGCTCGAACTGGCAATAATATTCATTGGAAACATCTTTGCTAAACACTCTCTGTTTACCATTATATTTTCATGACTCCAACCACTGCCGCTACAATCAATCAAACTGTTTTCCTCAATTACCCCGAGAGCTAATGCTGAAGCCACAACCAGCGGTCGAATCAAAGCACCAGGTTGACAGACATCAACGATCGGGCGCCAACTTAAAGCCGATATATCTTCAGAGGTTCGCTTCACACCTCCCGATACACAAGGAAGCTGCACACCAGCCAATATCGCCCCGGTGGATGGATTCAACACTATAATATGAACCTGCTTCGCTTGCGTAGATTTTTTTGCCGATACAGCCACAGAGTGAATCCTTGTTTGCAAATCTGAGTCCAGCGTCAAGCGCACATCGCGGCCTGATGAAAGAATCCTGTCATAAGAGTGCTCAACCCCGCTTAATCCCTGTGATTCAACTCCGCCACCAACTACCCCAGCCAGATGGCCAAGCGGCATACTCTCAGTATACTTTCGTAACCAGACCTCCTCCGTAAAAATATCTCTGAGATTTAGCGCCATAACTTTTTCGACGAAATCAGGATCGCACCCTTTTTTAAGTAGTGTATAGCGTTCACCGCTTTTTAGTGCTCTACTCTTCACCTCAGAGAGCTCCATATTCAACACTGCCGCAATCCTCTCAAAGTCCTCTGCAACCCTGATCGCCCTAAACGTCGCAACATCAAAGCAGATGTTATATCCCTGAACACTCCACGCCAGCTGCTCTTCTTTACAACTCAGGATTCTCCCTCTCTTAGTTAATTTCCTGTTACGCTCGCGCATGGACTCCCGGTCCTTCAAGGCCATCTTTGTTTCTGCACTGTATAGAGATTTACCGAAAACAATTTTTGCAGTTTTCACTCCAAACAGAGATATTAATATTAAAAATATGGCAACGACAACTTTAACACGAGTGATAGATGCAACCCAATGGCTGATTTTCCATCTGTCAAATAGCGCCAGATTAACCTTTGATTGCTCACGGCAACACTCTGAATCAAAGTTATATAATTGGCATAAACCCTTATCGTGGGCCTCACAACTGCCATCCTTTCTTAACGCATATAACACACCCAACAACAAGCCGTGGAATAATAAAAGAACTGGATCATAACTTAAAATTGGATAGTTGTACGAATGCAGATCCGGAAAATGGCCCAAGTTTACAGCAATGCCTAATATTGGCGACACTGTCAGAATTGTTGCACAACCTGCAGATACAACCTTCTTCTCAAAACATTTTTGAAATGCCACAACTTCCCAAATGACGTATATAAATATGCCGGTTAATAACAAAACAACGCATCCGGAAAGGAATCCACCATGATGACAGATACTCCCGAAAACAAACCTTGAATAAGAGTCCATCGTATTCAACGGTGCCGCAATACTTCCGAAAGCGCCCCCTCCGTTAATATCCAATTTCGATAAATATACCGGATTCGAATATATTGCCTCAAATATCTTACTCCAATCAACAATCATCTGCATTCTTGTGGGAGTATTAGCAAACACATACATGGCAAACCCAATATAAAAAATCAATATTTCCGTCACCAGAACCTGATAGCGCGTCCACGGCATTTTTGCAGCAAACAAAGCTACCACAGGTGTACAGAAAAAGAGTATAAGCATAGCTGGATTGCTCAAGACAACACATGCAATCACTGTTATGATAAACATCACTCCCAGTAAAAAAGCAGCTTTCACAACTCCTAATCTCAGCCGAGACGCCAGGAAAACTTGAGTCACTATCAAAGATACATAATACATTCCGGTTATAAATGAACTGTAAATATCACCGACAGCTATCCGTTTCCCGATATCGAGATTATCAACAACCGGATCAAGCATCATAAACCCAACAAGAATCACAGGGAAAGCATACCAATACCTGAAAATATATTTATGCAGGGAAAACCTAGCAATACACCACGCAAAACCGAGCGCAAAAAGACCGGCAACCCCCTGCTTGATCGCCATTATCTGATAGACATTCAACCCACCATTAGTCCTAACGGAATCTGCCAAGCCGCATTCAAGTAACGACCATACCGACATAACCAGCAACCCTACCACCGGAAAAATCAGATAAAACGTACTGCACTTACCGAAAATTAACCTATGCTTACTATTCAAATTATCCTTCATATGCTCAATCATATCTACCGACGAGCATTTATTCCACTATAAATATCTTTTAGTTTTATAATTATCTCTGGTGCTTGTTGCCTATTTACGCTAAATTAATATCTAAGAAATTGGGGAGTTTCATTTTTATCAGTGTAACAGGAGCAAATAATGCCAACTAAATCCAGAAAAGGATCAGCCAGGGCAAAAAAAACAACGGCCAAGCAATATGGTTGTTATGGTAATTGCAAAGATAGTTTATCCCAGAACAATTCTTATGCATATCCTTATAGAGTATTCATAAGCTACTCTCACCTTGACGCTCCTTTAGCCCTGAAGCTTAAAATTTTTCTGCGCACACTCGGACTACTCCCTATAGCCGATCATGAAATCAGAATTGGAGAATCTTTTTCAGAAGAGATAAAGGAGATGATTGAGTGTGCTCATGTTTTTATGCCGTTGGTAACCCCCACAGCCAACAAACGACTCTGGGTGCATCAGGAAATAGGCTATGCAAATGCGCTGCAAGTACCCGTTTGCCCAATAGCTATTGGGAAAATGCCTTCAGGAATGAACTCTAATATACAAGGCATTCACATAAGCAGCTCAATAGATGAATTACCCGATCTAAAAACCAAAGCAAAATTAACAGGTCCAATATTCAAAGGAGTCTTAACTAAGCCGGAAACAGACTATGTTATGGGAATTATTAAAGACCGGATCAAACACGAAACAATTCATGATCTTGTTACATGTGCCCAGAATCGCCCTAGACAAGGCCGCTTTGACTGCGCAAAGCACTGGAGTGAAAGACAGTCAATTTTAGTCACCTTAACTGAAAGCGCACGGAAAAATGGATGTAAATTGCTTAAGACCCGCGACAGAAAAAAATTGCTAAAACCAGATATCTGGCGGTTACGCCAGAGAACTGCTTTCGGATCATTCAGTATTCCTGATGCTGGAGTAAAGAGTGATATATGGAACCTCCGCGATCCAAATCGTTATTATACAGAACAAGCTCGGCGGCTCTTAAGGAGCGAACGGATCGCCATGACAAAGTATATGAGTTGTTTCGGATGCGACCTTATAATTGACCCCCGCGTAGCACTGCCCGAGCAAATAGCAAATCTCCCTGAAGGTAAAAAATCTAAATCAGGAAAACCACTTACCAAAGAAAACGTTAAGTTTAAACACAATGAACTTCAAACCGCTTTACGCATACGTTTACTTGTTGATTTAATAACCAATGTAAAAGTTAAAGAAAAGCTCCGCGTTGTTATTCCGCCAACACCTGGCACTCTCACAACAAATCTAAATATAGCAGGAGACTGGTTCGCCACTGAAGCAGTGGTTCCTCTCTATGGAAGCGCAGGATACGAAAGAACCATGTTCACCCGCCACGCACCGACTGTCTTAAACATGATTGACCGCTTTGATCAGGACTTCCGGGACTGCCTACCGGGTGCAGTGATTAACAGTGACACCATCAAAAATGCAAAAGAATCTGCGTTGGCAAAGATGAATGAATGGCTAAACCACATTTACAAGATCCTATCTGCGGATCAGAAGAGGCAATTAGCAAAAGCATGTAGTGAACTTGGTATCAAATAACAGTATCGGGGTTTCAAAATTATGGCAACAAAGAAAAACAAACCGGATTGTAATGCTGAAACATCATCAATGCGCCACATATTCCTTTCCTTTGCCCGGCATGATGACGAAGCTTTTGTTAAGCGGCTGTATAACGACTTAATCAAAGCTGGTTTTACAGTCTGGGATGACCGTAAATCTAAAATTTCTAATCAGCTTATCTTTCGTCAGGAGATAAAAGACCCCATACATACCGAAGAGATTACGATTGTAGTTATTTGCAGACAATTAGGTGCCAGTGAAGAGTGGGCAAGTGAGCAAGAACTCGAGAAGGAATACGGAGATGTACCTATCATACCAAGTTTCCGCCTTGCAAATATTTTTTCATCACTTCCCAATGGGGTTAAAACAGCTGCAATGTGAGGACTTTATAAACAATACTGAACACAACGCAGTTTTTTTTCGTTTAATCGAGCATCTTCAAAATATTTCAATCTTCAAAAAACCACTGACGTCAGATGAAATCACGGTTGCATATCCACATTGGAAAACGAAGGTTATTGGACGTGCAAACGGTTGCAATACGGTTCAAGAAGAAGTAGAAATAACAGAAGTTGAGAGTGCTGTAAAAAAAGACAGTTCCCAAGACTCTGTAAAAAGCGAGGATGTATTTATTGACCCTCTTTCTTGCAGTGTATATTCACAAGAAAAATTCACCGCTGGAGAATGCCTATTAATTGAAGCTTTTGTACACCTATCAAGCAAGAGAGACAAGGTTAAATCCACTGCAGCTGAACACAATCATGATGCGACTGAACGACTGTCAAAAATTCTTAAACAAGATCCCTCTATAGGTTCAACCATTTATATCCAACTGATAATTGGTGGTATTGAGATTGAAGATAGTGTGCAAAAGATAAGATGGCTGGGATATACAGATTCAACTCAATTTCTTGTAGACGTTCCTGATACCTTTAAACAACGACAAATAAAATGTCAGTTAATAATTCGAGTTGATAATGATAAACCTATTGGCTCTTGTAAATTTATAGTAACAAACTCTAATTATGATCATAGGCAGAGTAATAAATCAGTCAAACATGAATTTAAACGATATGAACATGTATTCATTTCATATGCATCAAAAGATCGTGAAGAAGTTTTAAAACGGGTCCAAACTTACAGTGTTCATAAC
>Ga0307990_1002697_pt1 | contig 14019 bp, 12 predicted proteins | sample EllFjometagen129_FD_203168 | JGI IMG/M metagenome (GOLD analysis project Ga0307990, IMG submission 203168) | Marine microbial communities from Ellis Fjord, Antarctic Ocean - #129 | ecosystem: Environmental > Aquatic > Marine > Unclassified | place: Southern Ocean | collected 2014-10-08
TCGCTGTGCTCGCCAAACAGGCAAAGTCGCCCGGGTACGAACAGTTCGCAATGATTGTGATCTTCGGCTGGCATCCCAAAGCTCCCTGCGCTACGGCGCCCCACACGGCGTCGAGCACTAAGCCAAGCACACCCGAGCCCCTACGTCAACCGCAAAGCGCGGCGGGTGCGTTTGCCGCCGGTCCGCAGCAGCGCCGCGCCGGCCAGGAGAAGAAGCAGGCTTGTCGGCTCGGGCAGGTTATTGTTGTTATCTGCCATGGTGAACCAGGAGTGTTTCATTGCGATGTAGTCCGTCGCGTCGATCACACCGTCGAAGTTGAAGTCGCCGTCGCGCCATTGGCCCGGGCCGCCGAAGTTCCCGGCGAAGTTCAACAGGTCGGCGTGCTCGAGCAGGCCATCCTCGTCGCAGTCTCCGGCGACGCCCATAGCGCCGTCGGCCTCGAGTTCGACAATGGTGGTGAACTGCTGCGAGCCACCGGCATTGCCGCGTATTCGCACGGCCTCGCCCGCTATCGGGTCGAACGTCATTTCGATCGTCTGGTAGAAAGCGTTTGCGTCCAGGGCCTCGCTGAACGCCAAGCCGCTTACGGCTTGCCACAGCCCGTCGTGAAGGACCTCGACGGTGAGATCCTCGAAGAAGCCGCCACGCGGAGGATCCTCACGCGGGTTGGTGTTGGGTCTGTTGTAGGCGAGGTCGCCTTCGTAGAAGACGACCTTGTTGAGAGTCATCTTGCGCGGAAACTCCAGTTGGTACCAGTCCCCGCCTTCCGGCTGGGAGTTCTCGCCGTCGTAGGTCCAGTAGGGGCGATGGCCGTTGTAGCGAAGGTCGGTGACGCCATCAGTAATCGACGCGAGGTTGTTGCGGTCCAAGGAGGGGTCGTATCGCGACATGCTGGCCGAGACGCCTACCTGCCCGCCAGCCGCGACGACCCTGCCAACAAGCCCGTTGGGGCCAGCGGGGTTTGGCAACTCCGGCGGCGCGGTCACGACGTCGTCAGGCAGATGGTAAACCTTTTCCGAGCCCTCGCCGGCGACCGATCCTCCGGCCGCAACGATTTGCATCTCTGCCGCGGCAGTGAAATTCTGGGCTACCTGCGACACGGTGGTCATCGCGCCGATGGCCGTCAGGCATCGCGCGTCGTAGGCGTCCGCGGGTGTCGCCGGCAGCTCGGCCAGGATGCCGCCGCTGTTGCCATCGACGTCGGCATAGCCCTTGATTATTCCCAAAAGTCCCGCGGCAGTCGCCGGGTTGCAGTCGGCGTCGTAACCGCCGAGCACTCCGATCTCGACCGTCTGCTGGAAGTCGCCCTCGCCGTAGAGCAGGGCCATGGTCGTCAGGCCAAGGTTGACAGTCGACTCGGTCCAGCCCCGGAACCGGCCCTTGCTGCCGGCGGCCGAACCGTAGGTGTCGTAGAGCATGGTCTGACAAGCCCGCCAGTCGTTGCCGTCGGCCTGGTGAAAGCTGCGCACGGCCTGGATCACCTCGAACGACCGCGAACTCGCGGGCACGACGGCAAGGGCCTCGCTGATAACGGTGGGCACGTCGGACTCCATCGCACCCGCAGCGTACATGGCCGCGTAAAACTGGGCCGCATGGACGCTGTAGCCCTCGTTCGACACGGCCGCGAAAGTGCCCGAAATATCGGCCGCTTGCTGGCGAAGGCCCGGTACGAGAGCGCCAAGGCTCTCGGTGGTAATCTGCGAGTCGATCGCGTAGGCGCGGACATTGTTACGGAATTTGCCGGTCGCGGGCGGGCTGAGGCTTGCGCCGGTCGGCGGCGGGTCCATGAGGTAGCGTGCCTGGCGGTTGGCGATGTATACCGACGAGGCCGGGACGTTGTCCAGCCAGGCTTGGCGGATGTCGGCGGATGTCGGGGCGGTGGCTTGACCGAGCAGGTCCAGGTAGAGGTATTCGAAGCTGGTGTCGTCGTCGGCGACCCATGGGTTGGTGGCCAGGACGCCGTCCCAGTCGATGTTATAATTGAGCCCGCCTCGGTCGACATGGCCCTCGACAGGCCTGCCGGCGTAGTTGCCGATCAACTCGCCCATCCACATGCCCTGGACCTTGTCGAGATAGACGTCGGCGGAGATTTGCCTCTGCCCCGCAGCCGAGGCCCCCATAGCGGTTAGCAACACGGCGGTTATCACTGCCGCGCACAGACCGGGCATTTGCCTTTCGCAGAATCGGAACATTTCTAAGACCTCCTATGGCGAAAAATTATAGCCATAGGATGTCCAGTCGTCAAGGGTTATCGGCGATGGCGTTTTCGACCAGTTCGCACAGAACATGGTAGATCACCTGCTGGGCCTGCTGGATTCGCGGGGTGTGATCGTCCGGCACGGCGAGCAGCACATCGGCCAGCTCGGCGCAGGCTCCGCCGCCGGCGCCGGTAAGGGCGATGGTCTTCAGGCCAAGGTTGCGCGCTTTTCGCAGGCCCTCGACGACATTGGGCGAGTTGCCCGACGTGCTGATACCGATCGCCACGTCGCCGGGTTGTCCATGGGCCTCGACCTGGCGGGCGAAGACGGCCTGGTAACCGTAGTCGTTTGCCAAACTGGTCATCACGGCTGCGTCGGCGGTCAGCGCGATGGCCCGCAGGCCTCGTCGTTCGCGCAGGAATCGTCCGACGAGTTCGCCGGCGATATGTTGGGCATCCGCGGCGGACCCGCCGTTGCCGAACAGCAGTACGCCTCCGCCGGCGCGATAGCTCTGGGCGATCAACTCGGCGGCGCGAGCGATCTCGCGTTCCAAAGCTTGCCCGGTGGCCTGGATGATGTGGGCGGCGTCTTCGAAACGTTGGCGAATATCATCTGTCATGTTGCGTGCGTCCCGCGTTTGAGCCTGCTCGCTGAAGCGAACAGGCCTCACAATAGACCCTCTTCGACTATGCGACTTTGCGATTACTTCTTTTCAGGATACCGCAAGCGTTGCCCGTCGCCAATGGGCGGCGCGTTACTTTCGCTCGGGTAACGTCGATACGATGTCCTTCCGCAGGCTCAGCAGTTCCTTGAATGCTCGCAGGATCACGCTGATATTGGCGCCTGTCGGGCAGCCTGCAATGCGGGGGCGATGGGTTACGGGCACTTCGGTGATGGTGTAGCCTGACCGTATGGCACGGGCGAGGATTTCGGCGTCTATGAGCGCGCCGGTGGACTTCATCTCGATCCGGTCGAATATCTTTCGCCGGTAGAGCTTGAAGGCGCTGTCGATGTCCCGGCAGCGAACGCCCAGAACCAACCTGACGAGCCGGCCCCACATCCACGCGTTGAGTCGGCGGCTCATACTGTCCCGTCTGCGGCGGCGATAGCCGCTGACGATGTCGTACTGGTCGATCAATTCCAACAGCGAGCGCATCTCGGAGATGTCGAACTGACCATCGCCGTCGGTGTAGAAGATGAGTTCCTTGGTCGCCGCGCCAAAGCCGCTCCGCAGCGCCCCGCCGTAGCCGCGGTTGGCGGGGTGATGAACGGCGCGGATTCGCGAATCGCCGTCGGCGAGTTCATCGATGATGACGCCCGTTTGGTCCCGGCTGCCATCGTCCACGACGATGACCTCGAAGTCGTCGCTGACGGCCGGCAGGAATGCCATCGCCTCGCCGACCACGCGGCGGATGTTGTCCTGCTCGTTGTAGCAGGGGAAGAATACGCTCAGTGGGTACTTGCGACCCTGCGGGTTGTCGGCTTCGCTCACGCTGTTTCTCCAGTGCCTGCCGGGGCTTTCGAGCCTCGTTCAGACAGCCAGAATACCAGCCCCGGCAGAGAGAGCAACATCGGAGTCAGTCTCGCCAGCAGTGCCAGGGCAAGCACGGCTGAAGTGTCGGCGCCCGGCGAGGCGGCGAAGAACACCAGGTACATACCCTCGACAAGCCCCAGCCCACCGATGCTGACGGGAATGGCTGCGACAATGTAGATGACCGGCACGAAGAGGAAATAGAGCTGGATGGCAGTCGGCAGCTTGAGCGCCTGGCCCATGCACGCGATTCCCCCGGCCAGCAGCAGATGCACGCCGAGAGTAAGTGCCGTCACGGTCCCGGCGGCCCTGGGCGACCGCGGGAGCGACCGGAGGGTGCGTATCGCGACGCGGAAGTTTTCGGCACGTGGCAGTCGGGCGACGATGCGTTCGAGTCCCACGGCCCGGCCTACGCGCCGACTGAAGATCACCAATGCCGCCACGCAGATGACCGCCAGCGTAACGCCAACGGCCCCCGCGGCCCGTTGGGTTTGGGGCTTGCCCCAGGTTGCCAGCGCCATCACCCCGGCCAGCACTGCCATGCCCGCCAGACCGGCGAAACGGTCCAGCAGGACCGTCGTCACCGCAACGGTTCGCGCCTTGGTTTTACGGGAGACAAGGTAGGCGCGGACCACGTCCCCGCCGGTCGAGCCGGGCAGGAAAAAGTTGAAAAAGTGCCCCACATACATCAGCCGGATCGTTGCCCACAGGCTGATGCCCAGCGATTCGTGACGCATGAGATACCACCAGCGAACGCCCATGAGGGTAAGCTGCCCCGTAATGATCGCCGCGGCGAGAAGCAGAAGTCCCGGCCGAAGCCTGCCCAGTACGCGAGACATGCCCGGATGGACGACCTGCCCGGCGACCGAGCGGACCTCGCCGACCTCGCCGATCTCGCAAAAATCCTCCGCCGACCGCCATGTCTGTTGCCCGTCGGGCCAGGCCGTCAGCACCCGCCCGTCGCGGACCTCGATGGCGCGCACGCGCTGCCCGTCGCGGGTAACAACATAGTCGTTCCACGACACGCCCGAGACAACCCACCAGACCAGCCCAGCCGTGACGGCCAGCTTGGCAAGGAAGGTCGCAATCTTGCGAACACGCCAAAACATCGCCGGATTTCTCCCAGGCCTCCCGCGTCCGCCCACAAAGCCGGCGTCGAGTGCCATTTCTCCTCTATCGACTCTTGCCGCTGATGGCTGGAGGTCATCATCCGCTAACTAATGGGTGACTGTCCCGAATGGGCCTGCTAAGGCGGATCGAATGCCGGGAATAGTCTCTGGACGGTTGTGCAGACAGTCTTTGCGTTGACGATGAAGTTTTGGTCATTACCCATGTTTGCCCGATGGACCTCGACAGCGGCGTCCGGCCCTTCTGCGGACGCATCTGCGAAGAGTTCCGCAAGTTGGCATCTGAAGCGTTTGACCCACCGTGGATGGATTTCCGCACTTACCGCCTGAAAGCACTTCTGCAAGACATCAATGGCCTCGCGGAACATCACGGCAATTGTGTAGATGTAGTAGCAATCCTTGCGCTTAGCTGCCTCCTCTCGCTGTCGGTCGCGGATCAGCACCTTCTGCACAACGTAGGCGGCGGGATTTGGTATGCGTACAAGGAGCTTCCTCTCGGGGACCTCCACGGCCAGGCCGGCTTCGACCAAGTCGATCCGCCAAGGGTCTATGAGCAGGATATTCAGGTATTGCAGTGGCTGCGCCAATAGGCCATCGTTGATCTCCACGCCTCCCCCTTTCGTAGCGCTGTGTCGTCGCCTTCTTCCTCGCAGGGGGCAAAGGAACTCCACATCAAACGTCTTATCGTGGTCCTGTGGAACATACTTGACGATGGGAGATGACGCCGCCGATGCCAAGAACTCTTCCGCAAAGCCGGCCTCGGTCATCAGCTTTGCCAGAGGAAGCGTTTCTGCGGGGGTCTCAAGTCCGATACTGCCGGCAATATCGATATCCTTGGTGACAATGGGCTTCAGACCACTCGATGCCGCAGAGGTACGCGTGTAGAGGGCACCTGCGCAGCCACCTACAAAGACCAGTTGGCTCAGATATGGCTTGACTGTTCGGGCGGTCCTCACAAGAAACGCGTCGTACTCTGGGCTTATCAGCATTAGAAGCGTCCAGGCGGTCTTTTCTTCAGTCGAGGCCCCAATACTTTCTCGTAGATGAAGTCGGCCTGTTCCCGGCCACGAGCCGGCGACCAACGAACATCGAGATAGCATTGTATGATGTCACATATGGGTATCCCCTGTGCCAGGCCGTGGCCATCGAAGATCGACTGATTTGATACTGGCTCGACGATTTCCAGGTGTCCTTGTTCTTGCGGCACCTCGGCAAGATCCCAGGCAGACAAGAACTCGTCAGCACGTCCATTAATGTAGATCATCGCTGATCTGACGTTTGAGCGGCCCAGATGCATGAGTTCGCATGCGAAGTGTCCACCTATCACCGCTCTTGGTTTGTTATCTGCGTCATCTTGGCCGCGAAGTCGTTTCAGGATTGATTCTTGCAGGCTCTGCCCTTCCAAAGGGAACATTGGCGCGACATGCAGACGTCTGCCTTGTGGCTTGAATCTGGCGGCTGCGGCCCATTCATCGAGCAGGCTCTCTATTCGACGGATGACAAATCCAATCGGGGAACGCTCGATATAGCCGGACGCTTCGGCTGCGGCAACAAACTTGGAGGCATACGGCTGGGATACGCCACCCGCCTTGGCTAACTCACTTACGTTTCGCGGGGGTGCTGCGGGACCGCTCCAGTATTCAGGCTCAAAGCCATTGAGAAGCAAGACCTTCATGAGCCACTGGAACTTTGGCGCAAAGAGCCTGCCTCGGGATGGACTCCTGGCTGGCGCCGACCGCAACGGTTGGGAGGCCAGTGGCGGGAGGTGGCCGCACTCGCGCTGTCCCCGGAGGTGAAGTACATAGTATCCCATGGCATCGAGTAAGAAGCTGTCTAATCGTGGGGCATGCCTGCCAATATACTCCAGGATTGAGGATATGTTGGCTGGGCTTGGAACCATGATCGCCAGCATGCCCCTGACCTGTGGGGGAGAGGAGTCTTGCTCGATAAAGTACCTCATCCTCAGGATTGCATCCGCGATTTTCCCTCTGGCAACTGCCGGGAACTGTCTGCCAAGGATCTTTGCCTCAACATGGAGTCTATCCAGAGGTGACTCATACACATAGTCGAACGCTTGGCGCATGCTGTGGCCAGCAACGTTCTCGTGATAGCGATGCTTCTGGAGAAGAGCCGCCAAGTTGCTCTTCAAGTAGGCTTCCATTGTTTCCGAATGGTGTTCTTTATCGTACATGGGGATAGTATTCCTCTTCGGGAATGTATTACTATATAGGAATATATTCCACTTATGCAATACTATTCGGCCATATTCTCCCAGTGGATCAGGATTGTTGCAGCTCTTTTCTTCAGAGGAGGCGAGTGCTTGGACAGGGGTATGGGGAAGATCGCAGCGGGGATAGCCAATATTCACCGGCATCCGGTCGGTCCGCATCGGGCACCCGGCGCGCACAATAGCGTCGCATTGGGGGGAGAAGTTTGCCTTGGGCAGGCGGTTACCGGGTCGGTGGCGTTGTTGGCTGGGCTGTTGGGGCGGGGAGCTTGCCTTGGCTTCGGAGTTCTTCGCGGCGGGCGATTAGGGCCTTGGCGCGGTCCCTGGAGGACATTCTCGCGAGCTGCTTGCGTTGCTCGGGGGTGAAGCTTGCAACTACAACCCGGACCCACTCGGCTCGGGCACGGTAGGCCTCGCGTTTTTGCTTGTTGAGCGACAGGAATGCTGAGTAACTCCGCAGGAGCTTTTCCTGCTCCTTGGGGTCCTTGTCGAGGAACGCCACGGCGATGCCGCGGAACCGCTCGCGCTGTTCTGGCGTGAGCATTTGCCATTCCTGGCGGTTGTGATCCATCGACGCGGCCAGGCTTGTTCCGCCGCTCATCTGAAGGCTGAGCTTCAGGCGCAACTGTGCTGCCATGCTGCCGCGCGTCGGGCGCGTCAGCAGGTCCGTACCGATATCGCCGCTCTCGGCGCCCCGGGCGATCTCGGCGGCGCCAGCGGCCTCCTGTGCCCGTGCGGCTGTCGCAGGCAGCGAAATCGCCGCCGCGAGAACCAGCACCAGAATGTTCCAAATCCGCGTTCTCATTGCTGTCTCTATATTCCCCGTTCCTCGCTGTCGATCTGCTCGATAGCTTGGAGGGTCTCAAAATCCGCAACCACCTCGTAGTCGTTAAAGAAGGTCAGGTTGCGAATGATCTCTTCCTGCAAGGCCGGTCGCTGCTCGGCAGGGACGGCCTGGAAAGCCGCCGACTGGGCAAGCTCCGGTTCAACAATAACTGTGCCTGTTTCCTGGCCACCACCGGCGATGGGCCTCTCCGGCCCATCCAGCCAACCGCCGCTGAATACCGCCAAGCCGACCAGGAGAATCGCCGCAGCCGCAGCCGCCGGCGCCAGCCAACTCGCCACACGCAAGGCCCGGCGGCGTCGTGTTTGTTTTTGCACGGCCAACATGATCCGCCCGGTCAGTTCCGTCGAAGCCGGCGGGGCCGTGTAGCAGTCAAGCAGACTCTCTACTTCCTCGAAGTCTCGACGAGTCTCGCGCCACGCGGGGTCGGTCTGGAAACCTCGCTCAATCGCCGCGGCCCGTTCGGCTGGGCACTCGCCGTCCATGTAGGCTGAAAGGTCCTCGATTTCGCTTTCGGTAAGATCTCTCGCGGGTATGCCCGCCAGGATTCGCTGGGCGAGCCCGGGCTCTTGGGTTGGGACGGTGTAGCTGTCCAAGGCTTCGTGCAGGCCGCGAAGGTCATCGGCGGCTTGGCGCCAGATGGGGTCCTGCTGGATATGGCGCTCGACCTCGGCGGCGGCATCGGCGGATAACTCGCCGTCAAGCCATGCCGAGAGAGCTTCCCAATCAGATTGTCTCAGTAATTCACTCATTTTCAAACCTGGCAGGCCGGAGCCTTGATTTCTGGCTCGGTCCCTTCAAGGCTTCAGCCGGGATAAGTGGTGCTTTTCCCAGGAAGCGCCTCGGATGCAACACCCACAGTTCCAGACGTCCGTCCTGTTTCTTAGTCGGCCAATGCTCTAGTGCCCTTCACTTTGTATAACCACGCTGTCAAGGAAAGAGTCGCGGAAAAAAACACATATTTTGACGACTTCTTCAGAAAGCGACGAATTGTGTGATCCGCCATAGTTTCAGCTTGTCCCCACGCTCGGCACAGCACCCGGCCATGCAGGCGGTTAAGCGTCTGTCGGAGAGGTGGTTACAGTATTTCGATGCTTCGGCAGGCGACGGGTTTGTGGTTGGGGAAGTCGGCGGCTCGGTCGCGGTCTTGGACTTGGACTCGGCGGATCAGTTTTGCGGCGAGTATGAGCACTGATCCCCACCCGGCGAAGCGTTGGCAGACCCAGCGGCTCTTGCGCGGGAGAAGCGGCAGGTTGACGCGGTCGGCCTCGAGTGCGATCGGTTCGAAGCCGTGTATGCTCACCAGTTCCTTGAGAAACTTTGGCGTGTAGGCGTGTACGTGCTTCATGCACTGGAGCCAGTGGGGCTGTCGGCCTCGGATGAGGCGGCGGATTTCCTTCCAGTATCGCAGGTTTGGCACGGCGATGACCATCAGCCCGCCGTCGCGAAGCACGCGGTTGGCGTGGTTCAGCGGCGCGTGCCAGTCCAGCACGTGTTCCATGACGGCGCCGGCATGCACGCCGTCGAAGCTTTCCGGTACGAGCGGCCAGGGGTGTTCGGCGTCGCAGACCTCGCAGGCGTCGTAGTTGCCTCGCGCGAGTTGGGCGGCCTGTTCGCTTATCTCCAAGCCGACGATCCGATATTCTTCTGCCGGCAGGAAGGGTCTGAGCGGTCCGACGCCGCATCCGACGTCCAGCACGTCCCGCCGTCGGCCTGGCGTTGCGGGCAACAGTTCGGCGAGCAACTCGCAGACTCGCTGAATGCGGACGGTTTCCTTGGCGTTGTATGGTTTGTCGCCGTGCCATGCGGTCGCGTTGATTGCCTGCTTGAATTCGTCGGTCATTGGCGTGAACCTTCACTCTGGGCGCCACGGGCGAGGAACTGGTCCAGAAGCTCCTCCTGACGCGCCTGCATGCGGACGGACCCGCGGACGGATTGGTCCTCATAGCCCATCACGTGCAGCAGGCCGTGGACGATGTAGAGCATGAGTTCGCGGGTGGGTTTCAAGCCGCGGGCGGCAGCTTCGGTGACGGCCAGGTCGCCGCAAACGATCAACTGCACGCTCAGTCCGGCTTTTGGGGATTCGGATAGGTCGAAGCTCAGCACGTCGGTGGTCCCGGCGTGGCGGAGGTAGCGGCGGTTCAGTTCAGCCATCTTCGCCGAATCCACCACCGCGATGTCCACGTCTCCGACGCGGCAGCCCTCGGTATTGGCGACAAAAACCACCAGTTCCGCGATTCGTTTGCGCGGGACGCGGATGGCCTTCTGGGTCGAGGAGATCGCCACCTTCGGTGAATCTGTTTTCTTCGCTGCATTCGCCGTCATGTGCGGCAAGATACCCGCCGGCTTGGGCGTATGCAACGACTTCAGTCTTTCCGAGAGCGGCGCTTCCCCAGCAAGGCCAAGCCCACCCCGGCCAGCCCCGAGGCTCGCTCGGGATTTCAGCTCCGGCGTCGCCTGCCCCTCGGCTGAGCTCGGGACCTTCGGCGCTTCAACAAAGTAGGAAGGCTTGCGGCCAGGATGACAAAGAGCGTTGTCGGCTCGGGAATCGGCGCGCCGGCGGGTGAATTGTTGAAGCTGGCCTCCAGGGCTGCCAAGTCCAGCAATGTAACGGTGCCGTCGAAATCGAAGTCGCCGCCCGTCCAAGTGGCCGACTGGGCGAAGTTGCGTTTGAGCGTAATGTAGTCGCTCGCGTCGATGTCGCCATCGAGGTTGGCGTCGCCCGCATCGGGCATATCCCAGCCGATGTCATCCAGGCCCGCGACGTCCAGGAGGGTCAGGCGCTTGCGAGTGCCTTGAAGCAGGCTCGGAGCCATCGCAACTTCCTGCACCTGCCCGCCCGAGAGACTCTCTGTACCTGTGGCCCAATGCGATCTGTCGGCCAGCGGTACAGGCCCGCCGTACAAGGCCTCGGAGGCCGCGCCCGTGAACGTGTTGTTCGTGGTGTTAATCAGAGTGTCCCACGATTCTTCAGTGCCGAAACCGAGTACGTGGCATAATTCGTGCAGGCACGTGGAGAGAAAGTCGTTCTCGTCATTGCTGGCCGGGCCGGAAGAAAGGTCGTAGTTCCAATCGCTGCTGGAATTGAAGGAGATCGATCCACCCCAAGGCCCAAGGTCGGTCGCGAGAGTCGCCAGCGCTCCGGACTGGCCGCGGGCCTTCACCGTGTTGCCCCACTCGGACGAGCCCACGACGGAACTGTAGCCGCCCGGACCGGCCATGCCCAGCGTAAGGCTGCCTATGTTTCGGGCACCGACATACACGATCATCGTGTCGGCCGGCACAACCAAGCCTGGCTCATATACCCAAGAGCCCGTCGATGGACTGAAGAAGCCGGCTGACCACGTGTTATTACCGCCGGGCACGATGGCTTCGAGGTTGTCGGTGAACATCTCGAAGTTTCGCCCGGCGTTCTCGAGGGTCGCGCGGGCCTGGGCGCCTTGACCGCTGGCTGGGTCGAAGAACTCTGACGAGTCGTAATCGTAGTTGAATTGAATCGTTAGCCCCGACGCACTGGCAGGGATGAGCGCCCACAGCATCGCTCCGGCAAGGGTGGCCGGGAAATACAATCTGAGAGATGTCATAAGTCTCAGTATCCTCCGGTTCTCTCGTAATCGCTGAAGCATTATAACATTATAACATGCCTTCGCCGCGGGTCGGTTGTCTTTTTGGCGCGTGGCAAGCGCCGGCCGCTTTGTTGAGAAGTGCCATTGGGCAGATTCATTGAGGTTTGCCGGCGGGGTTATGGCTTGGGCTTGCTCGCAAACAGGCTCGCGACCCTTGCCGCCAGCAGCACGGGCCAGGCTCGCAGGTTGGTTGGCTTGTATCGGATGGCCTTGGCGAGGTAGCGTTTCGCCTCGCGGGGTTTTCCCTCGGCCAGCAGGAGTTTGCCGGCCTTGTAGTGGACCCTGGAAAGCCGCCGCATCGCCGGAGCGGGCTTCAGCATGTCCGCGCCGCCGAGTTCGAAGTAGAACCTCTCGAGCATTCCCGCCTTGGTCCGCCTGCCCCGGCTGCGGTTTCGACGGGTGAGGCTCTGCTCGCTCCAGCGTCGCAGCGCCAGCGGCTCGTCGATGAGTCCGAACTCGAACTCAGTCGAGACTCTCAGCCAGAACTCGTGACCCACGGAGACCGGCAGGGATTCGTCGAAGCCTCCGCAGGTCTCGATGACTCTTTTGTGGAACACCGCGGCTGGGTCGTGAATGAAGATGCTTTGGAACAGTTCCTCCGTAAGCCGCCCGGCTAGGCATGGCTTGGAGTGGCCCTTGATGACCTCGCCAGCCAGCGTTATCGGGGCCATGGGCGTGTAGACGATGCTCAGTTTTGGATTGGCCGCGAGATAGTCCATGCATCGTTGGAGTTTCTCCGGCTGCCAGAGGTCGTCGGCGTCCAGCAGGGCGATCCACTGGCCTGTCATCTCCGCGACGGCCCGGTTGCGGGCCGCGGCGAGGCCCTTGTGCTCGGCGCGGATGGCCCGCATTTCAGGCCAGTCAGCGGCGAGTTTCTCCGCCACGTCTGCGGTGTTGTCGTCCGAGCCGTCATCGACGACGATCACCTCGTAGTCCTCGTACGTCTGGGCGCGGACCGAGGCTATCGCGTCGGCCAGCAGGTCCGGGCAGTTGTACGCGGGAATTATCACGCTGACGGTCGGATTGCTCATTTCTCTCCTGACTTGGCCGACCCAGACGCTGTCGCGGTTGCCGACGACAACTCGCCGGCGCGGCGGTATACGCGGGTCGTGCCTATCTGCTTCACCGGCTGAAGCCCGCCGGTCGCGTTCAAAAGTTCGGTCAGCCGGTCCGTGTACCGCGCATCCAACCCGCCGGGGTCGTGGATTACCACGTCGATGGCCTGGCGGGCAAGCAGATCTCGATAAACCACGCCAGCCTGGTCGGCGTTCCATGGATTGTTTACGCCGAACGAGTAAAGCGGGGCGATCACCTTGCCGCTGAGCAGATGCAACATGCGGACGCGGTCCTTGCGAACATGCACCTTCTCGCCGGGCGCGACTTCGGTTTTCACATAGTCCGCTGTCGCGTAGAGGTCAGCGTACTTGCCGCCTTCGATCACGTCGAGGTATCGCTCGCGATGGCCCTGGTAGCTGTAATAGCAGGCCGAGCGAAGAAGCCACGGCGCGTTGACCGCGCCGATGACAGCCACGGTTACGATCACGGCCCTGGCCATGCCGCGGGGCGCGACCTCCGGCCCCCGACGGCGGCGAAACCATCCGACCCACGCGATGACGCCCTCGATCAGCCCAAGGGCGAACAGGGGCGTCAGGGGCATGAGGTAGCGCGCCTTGGACGCGTTGACATTAGAGGCCAGGACAAGCGTCAGCACGCTGAGCACGCACGCGACGGCGGGCATGCGCAAACCGCGCCGCCACTGGCTGGCCATCCCCGCGACGATCACCGCCAGCAGCGGATAGCCCAGCAGCATTATCCAAGGCCCCTGGAGGCCCGTGAACAAGTGCCCCGTTGTCTCGGGCAGCTTGACCGCCAGCAGCGCCAGTTGCCACACGCGAAAGCCCAGGCCGCGCTGAGGGTTGGCCAGGTGGCTGGCGATGTAGAGTGATGGCTCGCTGGAAACGCTTCGCCCGAAGATGTAGAACGCTCCCGCCGTCGCGATGATCGACGCCAGTATCACCCCGCAGATGACAACTCGCTTGCCGGCGCCGGCGCGACCTCCGGCCGAGGCCTTCGGCGAGGACTTGTCAACCGCCATCGCCACCGCCAGCGGACCCAGCAGAGCCAGCCCGGGCAGGCGGATAATGATCGCCCCGGCTGAGAGAACACCCGCCGCCAGCGCCCACGCCCACGAGCCGTCCAGCATTCGCCTGGCTGAGTACGCTACCGCCCAGAACAGCAGCGCGAACGGTGCGTCGGTGAGGATCAGATGGCTGTGGTCGTAGTAGACGTAGCAGAGCGCCGCCGTCAGCACCGCCGCCAAGGCAAGCCGCAGCCTGACCATTCGCCGCAGCGTCGCATAGGCTACCGCCAGGCTCGCCAGGCCCGTCAGGCACATCATCAGGTTCTTCGCCCAGAAGGCATCGCCGCCCGCCAATCCCTCAGCCGCACCCAGCAGCACTGGCAGCC
>Ga0307990_1002698_pt1 | contig 14015 bp, 10 predicted proteins | sample EllFjometagen129_FD_203168 | JGI IMG/M metagenome (GOLD analysis project Ga0307990, IMG submission 203168) | Marine microbial communities from Ellis Fjord, Antarctic Ocean - #129 | ecosystem: Environmental > Aquatic > Marine > Unclassified | place: Southern Ocean | collected 2014-10-08
GAAACTGTCTTTCCTTCCTGTTTTGATGATCGGCAGAATTCCCCTTGATGAAAACATTCTGCTATCATTCGATAGCTCGGAGAATGCCATGCGAGCTGTAGAGTATGTGGCAAGAACACTGGGTGGTTTTGATTTCAACATAACCTTGCTCCATGTTATTCGAGGGATCAGGTATTTTCAGGCAGAAATCCCGGATCTTTTTTTACCCAAAGTTCACATTGAAGTTGCTGAAAAAGAGATAAGTTCCGCATTTGATAAAGCAAAACGTTGTTTGACAGACGCAGGATTCAAATCAGATCAGATATCCACCAAAGTAATTTCAGACGCCTATAGTCGCGCAGAAGCTATTGTCAAAGAAGCTAGAGATGGAGATTACGGAACCATCGTTTTAGGCAGAAGAGGGTTGTCCAGGGTGGAGGAATTTTTTATGGGAAGGGTAAGCAAGAAGGTAATTCAGACCATTAGAAATAGAGCGGTGTGGGTGGTAACTTAAATAGAAGGTTTTTGGATCATGAGCGCTATTAATCCGGATAAAATTTTTTAGCCCCTTAAAGATGCTTCCGCATCGTATGCTCGAGCGCTTTACTCAAATCGACTATGACAGGGAAATTGCCCTGGTGGCGCTTTGCAGTCCGGAACTCAATGAAAAAATGTTGGGCGTTGCCCGCATTATTACCGATGTTTACAACCGAAAACACGCAGAATTTTCCGTTATTGTCGGAGATTCCTGGCAAGGCAAAGGTAGGTATTGGTGCGGAGCTGCTCAAGCGTTGTCTGTCAATTTCCAAAGACCGTGGGATTGAAAGGGAGCATTACCGATTTGTTAAAATGGTTCTCACGCATTAACTTATTTATTTTTGAGCGAAAACCTCGCCATCGGGTCTCGGGTTTCAGGTGTCAGGTGTCAGGTGTCAGGTGTCAGGAATCGCCAGACCTGAAACCTGAACACTGACACCTGAAACCAAAAAGTCTTGGAAAGCTATTAACAAACTTGTAATGCACCCATTGAAAAAGTGACGGGTATTGTTTTGCCTGAAAACACACAAATGTTGGCATTGGCGAAAAAATTGGGTTTTAACGCCAAAAAGGTTACGGGAGAAAGTGACTATAAATTAAGTATAGATCTTAAGAAGTTATAAAAAGGAAAATCTTACATTCCATCTCCTTCAGTATTGAGTCACGGGCTTAATGCGCCGGCTTTTGAAAAGTGATTGACCATGGATATTTAAATGGTCAGGCGAATGATTTCCTCAAGTATTTTGTTATAACAAGGTCCCAAATCATCAGGGTCCTGTGCATAACAGTATATGCCTTCGGGTTCAGTAGGAATGAAAGTGTCAGCACTGGAATCGTTCGCCATGCGCTTAAGAACATCTTCACCCTTCTCATTATCTGGTCCGGACCCTTGGGTCAATCTGTATCCTAAACCAAGAGTGTATACAAAAATACCTTGCTGTCTGGCTTTTTGGGCCATGTCTTCCACCAGATTCCTTGATGCCCTGTGAGCCATTAAATAAAGATTATCTCTGTCAGTATAATAATTTCCAGTTCTAACATAATGTACCGATCTTCTCGGGTGGCCGGGGTTTTCAACAAGGAATACATTTTGATCCGGGTCTGTGGGATCTGCTGTGGAATCTACGTCGTGGCATCCACAATCTCCTCCAGATGGAGGAGATCCATAATTATCTGTATGAGGATCTCTACAGTTGCCATCGCCGTCAAGTGCATTTGCATTGCACGGGTTGTAATAAGTGGGAAACTTTACAAGCTTGTTTACTATTCCCGAGCCATAAGTTCCGTCTGAGTCAGGACGGGGAGGTACCCTATAATGTTGGAAAAAACCATATGGGGTCCCTGCTGTATTTGAGGCAGTTCTTATGGACCCGACATGGTCGTCATCGTAGTCCAATGGATTGCTTACTATTTCGAATGTTGAGGCGAAGGTATTTGGAGCGCCGTCAGTAAAAAAAACGATGACTTTTAGGGAAGCCGGATTGTTAACGGTATCAATCTGGTGCTTGCCCACCCAAAACCCCTCCGAACAGTTTGTAAATCCATTAAAATTAAAGGCAGTTATTGCAGTATTAACATCATTTTTGTTAAATCCCCTGTCCGATTCAAAAGTGATCGGCACCTCACCACCAAATCCATATTTTATCAATGCCACTCTGTCAATGTTCTCGTGAAAATGACCAATAAAAGCTATGGAGCTTAGTTTTACATCATCTTCACTTCCAATTAATGACTGGGTGTTGTCAACCACGAAAGCAAGGTCAACCCCCCGCCTGGTGGCCTTTGTTTCGGCGGCTACGGCGATTGAATCACGACCCACGATTTTCATAAATATGGTGGGCATAGTCGCTGTGGCCCAGACAGAAATCGTGGTATCCCCTGTATTTGGGTCTGTTACTATAGCATCGGCAAAATCTTGGGGATGATTTGCATTAATAGGGCAGAAAGATGGAACACTTCCTCCCATGTATTCTGTGGGGTAGTTGGAGTTAAAAAAGGTTGTAGCAGAAGCTCTGGCTTCGTCAGTACCATCTGCAATGGACCGTGCCGCAGCGATTGCCGCTGCATCAAGGGCAGCGTTCAACTTGGCCTTCACGCTGTATCCCCGACCCGAATCTATGGCAAGCCCCACGAGAGTCACCAGGGTTATGATAGAGAGGGCCACAATGACCAGTACCTGACCCTTGCAGTCCGTTGATTTATATATTTTCATACGACCTCCTTCAATATTAGAAGATGTTGCGCGAATAAATTTCAAGATTATTTTTCATTACATAGCTGATGATGGGGGTATAGTTGTAGAAAACCTCCACCGCATAAACTGTTTGTCCATCATTAAGAGAAAGTTCTATTCCCGAATAAGTTCCAGCGCCGTCACCCTCCAAGTCAGCAACAGGAGCTCCGGAAACGGCACACTTTCCATCCGTCCAGGAACTGCAGTCGCCCCATACTCTGCTGCTGGCCGCATAGCCGCCATTAACATACCTGTCTTGCTCCTGGACTATTGGATTTACCGTGTTTGTGCCTGTTCCGTCGTCAACGCCCGTAACCTCAGTAAGGTAGATCATGCCGTTGGCGCCCATGTTCAGGGAATCGGCAGTGCTGGCGATTGCGGTCATTATTGTCTGAGGGGTTTCCTGGGTCCTGGCGGCCAGGTTGGCGCCTTCCCGGCTCATATTGACAATGATATTTTTAGTCAGGATGGATCGCGAGTATTCGAACACACCGAATCCCAAAAGGAGCAGTAACGGAAGGATTATGGCAAGCTCCACCACAGCCGCGCCGTCTGATTTTTTCATCATTTTCAAGCTTTGGTTTTTCATTGCGCCTCAAGGACCCGGGTCAAATTTTTCGTTTCTCATGGTAGAAGACACCGTAAAATTATATTCTCCATTTGTAAAAAAAAGTTTGAGAAATGGAGTCAATAGATGCCAGGTACAATTGAGTTTTACCACTATTATATTACCGGGATCACCGGGATAATAATAATCATTTCCTTCCCCCGGATCTTCTACTCCATTTCCATTGGTATCATAATCAGTGCTCCAATTATGGTCTTGAGTATCATTCCCATTTACATCAGTAACCACAATGTCCTCAGGATCTAAAACTTTGTCAAAAAAGCCCATGGATTGGCTATGAATCTTTTCAACCATTGCGTTAAAACGATCATCCTCAAGCCAATGCGTTTCTGTGTCAGTCACATCGTAAGTATTGTATGCCATGTCTTGCCGGCCTGTAACGGCATAACGCGTTCCTTCCCTCACGGCGTGTTGCATGGTCAGGTGTATGTAGGACATAAGAGCATACTCTACTATGGAAAAAAGTAGGGTCAAAAACAAGACCACCACGAGTGCAAATTCAAGGGCAGAGCTACCTTTTTCATTTCTATTTATCATGAGACGTCCTTTTTCGGGAACGATAATTATCCGCTGTTTTCTTTGGTTCTTAAGATAAGAGCATTCAATTTGCTGAACAATGTGATAGATTGTCTCTATAATTGTGAAAAAAAGTTATCTTTTATGGCACATCGCCTTACTATTCTATATTTAGCTTTCGGTGTGTGTCAACTAAAAGGGTAAAGTTCAACAGGAATATCATACAATAAGACCGCACAGCAGTCCTGGTTTATTTGTTATTTGGCGACAAATACAGTTTTCGATGTTGATTTGCTTACCCCTCCATCATCGGTAACAGTGAGGGTGACGGAGTAATTTCTGATCTTGCGGTATCTATGCCAGGGATTTTTCCGAGTGCTGGTCTTGCCGTCGCCAAAATTCCAAAACCATGACACAATGGTTCCGTCACTGTCAGTGCTGCGATCGGTGAATCTAACTGTTTTTCTCCACATTGTGGCATAGCTGAAATCAGAAGCAGGTGGATTATTCGAAAGCTCTTTTTGCCTGATGTAAATAAAACTATCGGCTGAACTTTGAAGCCCCCCATGGTCTTTTACCGTCAGTTTGAATTTTAGATTCTTATCAAGCGAGTCTGTTTTCGGCGCAGTAATAGTCGTTACGGCTGATGTGGGGTCAGACAAGGAGACAGGGTCTCCATCGACCTGGGTCCAAAGATATGAGGCAATACCATCATCAGAGTCCTTTGAGGCTGATCCATCCAATCTAACTAAAGACCCCTCTGTAGTCTCCATATAGTCCGGAATAACAACTGCTGTTGGCGGTTCGTTTTGCCAACTGATATTGACGATACACGAGTCGGTATCCTGCAAGCCGCCGGCATCGGTTACGGTTAGATTAAAGGTAAGGGAAGCACCGTCCGGCCCCACGTTCGGCACCGTAAACGTCGGCTGGGATGACGTCGGGTTTGAAAGGGTAACCGTTGGTCCGCTGATTTGAGTCCACGAGTAAACGGCAATGCCGTCATCAATATCCAAAGAAGAAGATCCGTCCAGGGTAACAACACTCCCCTCATTTACAGTCTTGTCAGTCCCTGCGTCAGCCTGGGGCGACTCGTTCAGCAAGGTAACATTTACAACACACGAATCCGTGTTCTCAAGTCCGCTATGATCGACAACGGTTAGTTCAAAGGTCAAAGAAGCGCCCGTTGTTTCAACATCAGGCGCTGTAAAAGTTGCCTGCTGGCTATTGGGGTCCGAAAGGGTCACCGGAGATCCGCAGGTTTGGTCCCAATAATACGAGGCAATACCGTCATCCGGATCTGTTGAATTTGATCCGTTCAGGGTGACGAGCTGGCCGGCATCAGTTGTCTGATCCGGGCCGGCATTTGCAATCGGCGGTTCATTGTTCCCAGATTCCGTTACGATTATCTTATCTATTAAAAGGTTTCTGTCTTCAGGTGAATTATAATAGTCGTTTATAAAGGCGATCACAACCTCATGCGTCCCTGAGGTAACGTATGCTTCGATCGTGTATACAGTCCAATTCGAGGAGTCCACAGTGACAGTTCCCACATTTGTCTGATCTATCCGCACCTCCATTATTGGCCAAGCTCCCCCAGCAAAACTACCCTTGGCTGTCACATCGAACGTATAAGTCCCTTCCGTTTGGAAATTAACATCATCTGCGATATACCCGTTTGACCAGATGTTCCATCCATCTGTTGTCGGTCCACCAGTGGTCTTGATCAGCATGTCTTCCGCTTCAATGGTTTTCTCTCCACCAGACCCAGATGTTTGCGCAAGACAGACTTCGTTGGAATCGCCGCTCTCGAATCCTTCGGAGTCAAATGCTTTTGCCACAAAATAATGCGTCTTGGTGTCATCAATATTATAAACTATCGCCGTCGCTTCTGTACCTTCCCAGGACGGATTGGTGTAATCGTATGATTGACCGTCCTCGCGTAAAAATACTCTGTAGCCGGCCAAATCCGGTTCACTGTTAGACGTCCACTCCAAAATCACACGAGTCGACGCGAAAGAATTATAACCGGGAAACAATATAAAGGTCAGCGTTGAGAAAATAAACCAAAAAAGAAAAGAATAATTGAATCGATATTTACTTATTATTTCAGCCATAATAGACACCTTTCTCTGTATGGGATAACTTCTAGAGAGAAAGGCGCCGACAAATGGCTCAAGGCACAATGCCTTCTACTTCGAGCAAAATGAATTCTAAAGGTATTTGGCAACCCGGCCGTCATGTCCCGATAGATCGGAATTTAGACCCGTGGCTTTGCGTCCCCGCTTTTCAACGGGTTTGCCCTTTCACTACCTAGATGTATCCAGGATTGATTGATGATTATATAGTTAATTTAAATCAAATAAATAATTCCTTTTTAGCTTTGAATGTATATATTTTTTACAAATTTATCGTAGTAACATGCAAAAAACGTGCACAATCTAACATTTCTATTTGATAATTGCTAAAAACAATAAATTCCAAATAGTTATCATAACGTTCAGATTGCATATCGATAGTGTTTGACAATTTATGTCAAAGAAAGTGCTATTCTTCGTCAGGTTTTAAATTATTTTTGCTAAATATTAGGGAAAGAAAAGCGGAAAAGTCTCAAAGACGGCGTTACGCTGCACCGAAATCAAATGCGTTCACCCTGTTTAAAAAGATCGGCATCCTTGACAACACCGAACGACTTTATTATACTTTATTTGTGAAATTCTCAATCGATTTAAAATGGTTAGCGGTGAAAAGGGGGAGAATTACCGATTTCTTAAAATGGTTCTCACGCATGAACTTATTTATTTTTGAGCGAAAACCTCGCCATCGGGTCTCGGGTGTCAGGTTTCAGGTGTCAGGAATCGTCAGACCTGAAACCTGAACACTGACACCTGACACCAAAAAGTCTTGGAAAGCTATTAACAAACTGGTAATGCACCCTGAAAAGGAGTCCTCTGTGAAAATAGAGAGCAAGAAACCCCCGGATAAGGAACTTGAGACACAAGGCGTTCTCTCCTGGTTCATATGGGAAAAAGAAATTTCCCGGTTCGACCGGCATTATGACAGCAGCTATTTGGTTTTTTTTGGTCACTAACCCACCCAAACAAAGCAGGCAAATAAAATGAAACTCGGGATTATCGGTCTTCCCGGATCAGGCAAATCCACGATATTCGAGGCATTAACCCAAAGCATTCTTCCTGAAGGCCATAAGAGAGAAGATCGTATCGGGACCATATCGGTTCCCGACAAACGCTTGGTCGCCTTGAGTAAAATGTATACTCCCAAAAGGACCATTTATGCCCGGGTGGAATATTTTCTCCCGGGAATGCTGGGGCAAAAAAAGGATCGGAAAATTTGGAATCAGGTTAGGGACTGTGATGCTCTGATTCATGTGATCCGAAATTTCGGTGGTTATGGTTTTGAAAAACCCAGACCCTATCATGATTTTCAAGGCATGGATCAGGAATTGATATTTGCTGATCTTGTTGTAGTTGAAAAAAAACTGGAAAATATCGAACTGGACAGAAGACGGGACAAAAAGACAGCTCCTCAGGAAATTTCTCTTTTAAACCAATGCCTTAAAAATCTTGAAAATGAGACGCCTTTAAGAAAGTCCCCGGATCTTGCATCCGCCCATGAGTTAAGGGGCTATGCGTTTTTATCGACAAAACCCATGCTGGTTATGTTTAACAACGAAGATGAGAATGACGCGATTCCTGAAGCAAAAGAGTTGACGTCCACGGAAAATTGCACGGTGATAAGGGGTAAACTCGAACAGGAAATTGCACAGATGTCCGTTGAAGAAGCAGAGGAGTTTTTATCCGAGTTCAATATTACCGCGTCTGCTATGGACAGGGTCATCAAACAATCCTATGAACTGCTGGGTCTTGTCTCTTTTTTCACCGTGGTTAATGATGAAGTAAAAGCCTGGACCGTAAAAAAACAGACCCAAGCCGTTGACGCGGCAGGAGAAATCCATACAGATATGCAAAAAGGGTTCATACGTGCAGAGGTGGTTTCCTATGAAGACCTTATGAGCGCAGGCACTTATCATGAAGCCAGAAAGAAAGGAAGTGTAAGGCTTGAGGGAAAAACTTATGAGGTTCAGGACGGAGATATTATAACTTTTCGTTTTAACGTATGATTCGCCTGTATGCCTGTATAATGAGTCGGGCTACCCGATTAGGGCAAACGCATTTGAATCCCAATACCCAGAGAACGCTCCGCGACGGCGTATATCTTTTTCCAACCGACTGAAACTTGTGCTTAAGCACCCGTAAGCCCGAGCCGCGCCAGAGGTGTTAAGAACAATTCGTCGCTGAATTATCCTATTGATCTTTTAACTCATAATTTCATTCGGCTCGGACTAACGCGTGCTAACGCCCTTCAAGCAGTCAGTCGGTTTCCAAGAGAAACACGCCGTCGCTACGCTGCACGGAAATCAAATGCGTTTACCCTTGCTATCCGATTCGGTATCCGGGGTTTTGGATGTGTTCGCTTTTGCAGTGCGGGCACCGGCTCGGGCGGGTAAATCGCTTTCGTTGTTCAAAAACGAATCCGCACTCCAGACACTCGGCAGGTATGATTATCAGTTTTCTTTTCTGAGCAGTTACAGAACGCGCAATATGAGAAAGATGCGTATAGACTTCTTTTTCCCGAATCTTTATGGTCTGTGAGATCTCTCTGGCACTCATCTCTCTTTTTTCCAAAAGTTCAATCATCTGCTTTCTTATGGTTTGCATGTAATTTCTGTATTGCTCGGAGATAAAAAATAACCGTTCACCGGTTCAGAGGTAAACCCGCAATTCCTGAACCGTGAACGGTTACAAAAAAAAGTGATACCTTTCTTCCTGCCTTTTACTTGCGGTCGGAAGGGTCGGATGGCACCATTTTTATTATTCCGCCGATTATATCTCCATTAGCAAGCTTGAGACCTGTTACAACCACCCTTTGTTTTTGCCACAGGATAGTTCTCAAGGAAGTGATGTAAGAAGTACTACCTCTTTGGTTTACAAAAGCAGTTCTATATCGTGTGCTGCCCATTTTAAACTCGATTGAATATACCTTTTTTTCTCCTACGATCAAATATGCTTCTCTTTGATTAATTTCCGAAATAACTGCATTAATTTCAAAAGGCTCCATACTGTCAAAATCGATGCTTTTCGTTGAAGATGCAACCGTATCATTGGGATGCAAAAGCAACCCCATTCCTATAGCTATCAAGAGAAAAAGTGTCTTTGTGAAAACATTTGAATAATTCATAAAAACCTCCTGTTAATCATTAACCCATTAATCGTTAATCTGGCGCCAATAATAGGTAGTTAAAGCTGCCGTTACATTTGGATTTTGAGTTAAAATGCCGCCTTCGACTCCGATATACATCTGCGGCCCGCCTTCAAGTATGGCAATCGACGGTGCCGATGCGATGGATGTTCCGATAACCTGGCTGCGATCCAGTTTCCCCTGGGTGACGTCATTGTCATCCCCGTCCGTTTCCGTCTCTTCGCTGTATTCGTGAGCTGCCTCTCCGGTTTTATAGTTCAGGGCATAGAGACGAGCCTGCCCTCTGCCGGAAACCACTACACACGGATCATCTCCTTCGTCGCCGCCGCCTGACTCGGGCGTATAGGTGGTAAAATAGACCACGCCGTTAAATACCGTAATGGAAGATGTGACCTTTTCCCCGGAATTTTCCAGTTGGATATACCAGCCTTTTGAATTCGAAAGCGCTTCCCGGACGTCGGTCCTCTGAGCCTCGGTACCGAGTACAATCAGGTTGTCGGTAACATCCGTGAGATCAGATTCAGTTAGGGTGGTAATGGGAAGAGCATCCCAGGAATTTTCTATCGCATAAATACGATTTACAACGGTTGTCTTTTCAGGATCGACCCGGTCTCCGGTTCCAAAATAGATCATCTCACCGAAGTGTTCCTCAACCGCATCCGGCGCATAAAAAATCTTCCTCTGGACACCGTCATCAGCTGAGGCCGAAAAAAGCTTTCTCCTGCTCCAGGTGCCATCTTGATCGTCATCCTCAAAAGCAAAAATACTACCCCCGAGATCTCCTGCATAAACTCTGTTTGTAAAACCATTCCCACCTGAATCGAATCCGGAAACATCCACAATGCAATGGGTCATATCCGTATAATTTCCGGCATTAAAATTCAGGGTGCTGATCGCCCCATCCGGGACCTTTATGGTAAAGACGGCCCTTCCCAGGGTATCGGAAACGGCCGGGCTGCTAAGGTCCTGGTTGGTGTCATAGCCCCCCCCCAATAAGAAAACCGTATCCGATCCGGTGGATGTCTTAATCGTATGTGTGGTCGGTGTACACCAGGACTGACCAAGGGTTGCGGCCGCACCGTCATCACTGCCATTGCCGTCGCCATCTTCGGTAACCAAAAAATCGGACGCTATCTTATAAAGATAACCTGGCGCGTTATAGGTTGTAACATCAAGAGCATAATAGTTGTATCCCCCCCGGCGCTCCCCGAAGAAAAGAATCTTCTGGCCCGTATCTTGATATACTGCAGGGGATCCGTCCACAAAATAGTCATGGACAGTAGTCGAATCCGACAATTGTTTCAATTTGGCGAGTTGATCCGGCGGGATGAATCCCCATACCTCGTTGCCGTCACTGTCGTTGAAACAATGCATCATCCCGCCGTTGCTCCCTGAAAAAATAAAAGATCCGTCATCATAGTGCACAACCGATGGCTTTGAATGGAGGATATCTCCCAGTATCCAGTCCCTGCCGGTACCATGGATGTCGTTGATCACGGCATTTTTTTGATCGCTGTTATCAACATCGAGCGTAACAGTCGTAATCAGGGTGTTGGTCGTTGAGAAGGCGTTTGATGAGTCGATCAGGCTTGCCGCGGATTCCATATAAGTATAAAGATTCCGGCTTGGCTGATCAAGGAGGAATGCGCCGATGCCTCCTTCAAGCACATTGGGGCCATCCGGTGAGGTGGACCAGTAAGATTGGGCATTGTCCTTAATGGTTCCATTCGACAGTGTGGCCGCAATCCCGTCGACGCCAATGATATTTCCATTTGAATCCAGTCCGTATTTCTTAATATTGCCGGCCCACCTGCCGTCACTCTGGGGTTTAAAAAAACCCACGTAAAGAGAGTTGCCGGCATAGGTTCGGTTCGTGCGGCTCACGGGTACCACCGGAGAGACATACACCGCATTCACATCCGCAATATTGGTCATGATACTCTCAAATACCGCCGTAAGCCCTGAAATACTGTTTGCCGTGTAATACTCCCCACCGCCGTTTGTTGCGGTCTCTTGTAAAAGCTCCTGCTCCGTTTTAAAACCTATGGTATAGGTAATGACATTCTGTTTTTCAAATGACTCTCCGGACGTGCCCAGGGAAGAATCCAGATCGTTTTCATAAAGATACTTGGCCACATCGTCCAGATAATCTGAACCATTATATGGATAACTCCTCGACACCTCATTGCCGTCACCATCATAGTCACCAATGGTATCCCCATTGATATAGGTGCCGGATGAAAGTTTTGAATCTTTATCCTCAGTGGAAGCACCGTCCGTCATCAGAATGATATAGTTCTTCTGGCAGCGGTACTGCATGGGGCTGGTGTAAGTACCCGTGTTGTACCAACCTTCCTTTCCGGCAAAATAAAGACCGGCCTCGGCCAGGGTCTCGGCCAGGGGGGTCCAGTCTGAAGTATTAAGAGCGTCTACCGAATTAATTAAGGTAGTTTTGTTTTCGGTATCGCACAGTTCAACGATACGCCCTCCCTGATTATTATTGAATCTCATCAGTCCGAATCGCACATTATCCGTGTTATTGATGAGAGTTGTGATGACTTCCTTGGCTACAGAAATCCTGGTTCTCGTGTCACCTACTCCGGACGTATCATAGTTTACCCAGTTTCCCAGATACAGATATTTCTTAGAACCTTTGCAAATATAGCTACCATCTCTTTTTTGTTTGATACGAATTTTAAAAGCATAGCCCTTGGTTTCCAAGTCTGTTTTAAGATTTGGACAGTCCGGAAGGCTCGTATAATTATCTTCAAATTTGGAATAGCTGCGATACGATTTTTTATATACCGCATTTGTAGTATAAGCGCCCGTATAGATTGTGGCCGGATCATAGTATTCTCCTGTCACATCTTTTGTGCTCATGCTTCCTGACGTGTCAAAAATAATGAGGATGTTGGGTTCAACCGAAATGCTTGCGGTCCCGTAAATGCTGGTATCATCCGCCCAAAGTCGAGACGAAAAAATAAAAATCAGGGTCAGAACTATTAAAAAGTATCTTTTCATGGCCGATCCTCCTTTTTCAAAACAAATAACAACACATCGAATATTTTATCATTAGTATTTGAGAAATTAATATTTATTAAAGACCTTATATGTTCCTATCTGAACCCGGGCGTTTCCGTTTATCGAAGTCGCTGTAATTCCATATCTGCGAACTTCATAATCATTCAAACTATATCCGGACCCAACCGGAGGAGGGGATATATGTTGCTGCGCCGGCAGATTATTGGCGTTAGCGATATCGGAGTCTGTATTCTGGATACAGCGAATCTCTATATTCACGTCATCCGTACCGTCAGAGTCTATATCTACATTATTCTGCGTGTAAGAAGCCGCCGTCTCATCGGCTGACAGGAAGGTGTTTGTCATCCATGTGTTGGTCATTTCCAGTGCATAATGATTTCCTGACTCGGCCTGATACAGGTTTTGAACGGCCTGTCTTCCGTTTGCGGCGATTTGCACTTCGATAGTGGACGTTGTGGTGGCCGAAATACCCAACAACGTGAGCAAAACCAGCATAATCATGGCTAAAACGATTATTGATCCATCCTCATTTTTCAGCAGTGATTTTTCTTGCATGGGTTATCCTTAATTCATTTTATTACGGACAATGTTATAGCGACTGAGATTTTACACTAACAAGCCGGGTTGTTTTCCCTCGAGCAGTGACCGTCACAGTGATGAGCTTGGTACCGGAAACCGGGGTGTTGTTGGTGACCGTCCAGGATATGGTATAAATACCATCAGGAGTCATTTCTTGATGCGTACGGAGAGCTGAGTCTTGGCCAGGAGGATTTCCAGCTGCCTCCAACCAGGGATCAGAGTATGACAGGCCCATAAGTTCTTCGAGCTTATCCTGGGCCCAGGTGGTACGGTTTGTAATTTGACCGGCAGTGGAATTCACCCTGATAGCCGAGATCTGCATAGCGCCAATGGCAAGCAGACCCACGGCAAAAATAGAAATGGCAATCAGCACTTCTATGAGGGTGAACCCTTCATTTTTTTTCGACTTTCTAATAGCAGATTCTATCATATATGCTTTACCCGTTCTCATGAGACTATCCTATAAGCCCAAATTTCGGCATTTGATGACTGTTGTTAACCGTCTCCGGCTAAAATTATCATTCTGCGCACCTAAAATCGTCGTCCCTTGTTGATTTTCATAAACAACATTATTTTTTGAAGGCGACAAACTCCTGCCCGTCCGGGCCACAATGGTTATTTCCACCGATCTAATATCGGCAAGCGGTGTGGTGATTGGATTGCCGGCGGCATCTAAATAGACAAAATTAAGGGCATCGATGTTTTCAGCTACTGGTTGCAGACCACCACTCCAGATCTCTCTCCCTAAATTACAGGGGCTGCCATCAGCAATTCCATCTCCATTTGCATCGTTTGTCAAAGCATATCGTATCTGCTCATTAGGATCATTTGCAGGGCTTGTGCCTGTAAAATTGCCATCTCCATTTTCATCTATTTTGAATTGCAGTTCCGCAACATTCGCTATCTCAATTGCTGCCGTAGCATCTCCCGTGGGATCGTACCCTGCCATTCGAATCTCTCTTTGCATATGGTACATTGCAGCCCTGATATTCTGCTGCATGGCAGCAACCTCTTCCTGTACCTGATATGATTTAAACTGGCTCAAAAAAGTCGAATAGATCGCTCCCATGGCCAGCAAAGATACGGCCATGGCAACCAGAAGTTCGACCAGGGTAAACCCTTGCGTGTTTAATTTTTCTTTTTTTTCCACTTTCATGCAATCGTTCCTTAAGATTCCCAGTTGGCACCGTTCCATCGTCGTAAAACGGTAAGGCCGTTGGT
>Ga0307990_1002699_pt1 | contig 14011 bp, 13 predicted proteins | sample EllFjometagen129_FD_203168 | JGI IMG/M metagenome (GOLD analysis project Ga0307990, IMG submission 203168) | Marine microbial communities from Ellis Fjord, Antarctic Ocean - #129 | ecosystem: Environmental > Aquatic > Marine > Unclassified | place: Southern Ocean | collected 2014-10-08
GATTATCTAATATAAAGATAATCATGCAAACAAATCAATATATTGATGTTCTGATATTTATATCAACAATTCAATGTTTATAAAAACAAAAAGGTCGGAAGAAAAAATCTTCCGACCACTCCTGAGTTAGAACTCCCTTTTTTATAATTATACCGAATTGTTTTAGTTAAATCATCCTGACAAATTATGGATAATATAAGCGGTATAAATTACCAAAGTAATTTTTAATTAATACTATTCTTCTGTTTCTATTGCTTCATCAACTAAATCTTCAACTTCTTCAGTTACAAGAGAATCTTCTTCAATAACATCAATTAATAAAGAATCTCCCTCAATATCAACTAAAGTAGAATCCAATTCATCAATAACGCCATCCAATTGATCAGCAATGTCTTGCGTACTGGTTTCACAAGATGTAAAAGCAATTCCTGCAGTAAATAATACAGCTACTAAATAAACTAATAATTTTTTCATTTTAATAATATTTTAAAATTAAACAATAAATATTTATGATTAATAAGATCTATTAGAAAAAGTAACCCATTATTTATTTATTTATAATTATTAATTTTATTTACTTTGGGTTACTTATAGTAAAAATTGTTATTAATATTGAATGCATAAATTAAAAAGTGCATATCGTAGTGATACTGAAATAATAGAAGGAATAATAGAAGGGAAAAATATAGCTTTAGAAATATTATATAAGCAAAATTTTTCTACTATTCTTCAATTTATTTTAGGAAATAATGGAAGTGAGCAAGAAGCTAAAGATATTTATCAGGAAGCAATAATTGTTTTTTATAATAAAATCAGGGATACAAGTTTTAAGTTAGAATGTAAAATAAAAACTTATTTATATTCAGTTTGCAGAAGATTATGGCTAAATGAACTTAAGAATAAAAAATTAAATGCAGGTGACATTACTGAATATGATAATTTTACAATTTTTAATAATAATCAGGAAAATGATTTTTTATTAAAAGAAAAGCAATTGAATATAATGTATGAAAGTCTTGCAATATTAGGAGAACCATGTAAAACAATACTTTACGATTTTTATATTGGAAAAATAAATATGCAACAAATTGCTAAAAAAATGGGATATACTAATACTGATAATGCTAAAAATCAAAAATATAAGTGTTTACAAAGATTAAAGAAAATATATTTTAAAACTTATGATATTCAATAATAAGTAATTATGGAATTCAATAGCGACATACATGATAAAATTGATAGTTATATATTAGGGGAACTTAATGGAGAAGAATTACTTGCTTTTGAAAATGAGATAGCTTCAAATCAAGAATTGGCAGAAGAAGTAAATTCTCAAAAAGAACTTATTGATATAATTAACGAACATTATCAAAAAATTGAGTTAAAAAACAAACTTGATAAATTCCATTCTGAATTAAATATTAAAAAACTTAAACCTAAAAGAGAAAAACGATATTTAAGGTCAATTTTTACAATATCAATTGCTGCTTCAATTGCATTATTGGTATCATTTTCTTTCATGTATTTTTCCGGTTGGTTCGAATATGGAAAACGTGTAAATACATACACAAAATTGAATAACAAATTAAATGATCTTTCAACTACCCAAAAATCAATTTGGGAAATACTAATTACATCCGACGATGAAAAAGAAGTAAAACCGGCTTATCCAAGCGGAACAAGTTTTGTTATATCTTCAAACGGCTATTTAGCAACAAATTATCATGTTGTACGTAATGTTGATTCAATTATTATTGTTAATCAACTTGATAGCTTGGTAAAATTTAAAGCAAAATTAGTATATAAAGATATTAAGTTTGACCTTGCTATTTTACAGGTTATTGATACTAATTTTAAATCGTTTAAGACAACACCTTATATATTTAATAAAAATTATGCCGACCTTGGAGAATATGTTTATACTCTAGGGTATTCAAAAGAAAAAATAGTTTTTGGAGAAGGTTCGGTTAGTTCTTCAACCGGATATAAAGAAGATACTATTGCATATCAAATTTCAATACCAGTTAATCCGGGAAATAGCGGAGGGCCATTAATTGATGTAAATGGGAATATTTTAGGTGTAATTAGTGGTAAACATTCTGATAAATCAGGAGCAACTTTTGCTATAAAATCAAAGTATTTATTAATGCTTATAGATTCTATTTCAAACGATTCTGCTTTTTCAAGCCCTGTATTATCAAAGTATAATAAAATAAAATGGTTGAAACGAAAAGATCAAATTAAAAAATTTAAACCTTTCGTATATAAGGTTGAGGTTTATAAATAATATGAATCCCGAGTCCGACTGAACTTGTTTCTAAAGATTTCTCACAAAAATTATTGTTAATTAAAAAGTTTTATTATATTTTTACTTTTTTGAAACAATTTAAAACTATGAGCAACAAAAAATATTTTTACTCATACGGAAAAGAAAAATACGGACCTGTAACTATAGAAGAATTAGGGTCCGTAAATATTAAGCCAAACACTTTGGTATGGTGCGAAGGAATGAAAGATTGGCAATACGCAAGAGAACGAGCCGACCTTTTACACATTTTTAACAGAAGGCATACACCTCCGCCAATAAACAACCAAAACATACATGTTCTTGAAAAGGGATATAATTTGCATAAAATCAGGACAATGTTCTTGATATTCCTTATTGGTGGATTTTCCTTAATGGCAGGAATATACGGAACTTTATTTAACAGTATGTCTGAAACAGAACTATTAAATGTTAGCTTATTATGGATAATACCAATGATTTTTGGGATATCAGGATTAATTAGCCTTGGAGTATCAAGCAACAAACCTGTAAAAGCAGCATTAATTACAACAATAATAATTACTTTGTTATTGTTTTTTCTGTTTAATTTGCTGTGGTCAGCCTTATAAATTCAAACCTGCACAAAATTAAATTAAATTAGAACAGATTTCATAAGATTGTTCTTACACTTTCAAACAAGTTGGCATAACCACCTCTTATAGCACATATTGCGCTTTGACGAAAAATATTATATGCAAAAAAAAAGCAAGATCCTTGATCTTGCATTTTTTTGGCGCCACTAAAATATTTGTTATTCTGTAGCTTCTTCTTCTGCTTCTTCTGCAACTTCTTCTTCTGCAACTCCTTCTTCAGTAACCTCTTCTTCAACAACTTCTTCTTCTAAAGCTTCAACTTCAGTTTCTAATTCTTCTAATGCACCATCTAAATCTTCTGTTAATTCATTAAGAGCATCTTCTAAATCACCTTCTGTTGTAGTTTGGCAACCGTAAAAAGCAACAAAACTTAACATTGCAAAAGCAACTAATACTAATTTAAATCTTTTCATTTTTTAAATCTTTAAGTTATATTTCTTTAATGTTGATTAAGTGCAAAGGTAAAACATTATTTTAAATAACAAACTTTAACAAAACAAAACAAAAAAAAATTAAAATATAATTACATAAATATATTTTTATTAATGATAACATCGTATTAATTTTGTACGTTATTTTATTTAAAGATGTTTAGCAAAGAAGAAAAAAAACATATTGAACAAGAGTATAAAAGTTTATTAAAAGTTTGTATAAGATCTAAAACAAAAGAAAGCAAAGATTTAATTAAAAAAGCTTTTGATATTGCTAATGAAGCTCACAATGGAATGCGTCGCCGTTCCGGTGAACCTTATATTATTCATCCAATAGAAGTTGCTAAAATAGTTGCCGATGAAATTGGTTTGGGAACAAAATCAGTTGTTGCCGCTATATTGCACGATGTAGTCGAAGATACAGAATATACAATTGAAGATATTGATAAATTGTTTGGGAAAAAAATAGCATCAATAATTGATGGTTTAACTAAAATTTCAAATATATTTAATAAAGAAGCATCATTACAAGCCGAGAATTTTAGAAAAATGCTACTAACCTTGTCTGATGATGTAAGAGTAATTTTAATAAAACTTGCTGACAGATTACACAATATGAGGACACTGGAATCAATGCCTCAACACAAACAAATAAAAATTGCAGGAGAAACTCTATTCCTTTATGCTCCTTTGGCTCATCGTTTAGGTTTGTATGCTATTAAAACAGAACTGGAAGACCTTAGTTTAAAATATGAACATCCTAATATTTATAATGATATACTTCAAAAAGTAAAAGGTACTGAAAAAAAACGTATTTCTTTTATCAATAAGTTTTCTTCACCAATTATTAATGAATTAACAAATCAAAAGTTTAAATTTGATGTAACCAGCAGATCTAAATCAATCTATTCTATTTGGAATAAGATGCAAAATAAAAATGTTCCCTTTGAGGAAGTATATGATATTTTTGCTATTCGTATAATTTTTGAATATAAACCAAGACTCAACGAAAAAACACAATGCTGGAACATATATTCTGTTATAACAGATATTTATCAGCCAAATCCTGATAGACTAAGAGACTGGGTAAGTACTCCAAAAGCAAATGGATATGAAGCTCTACATACAACAGTAATGGGGCCTGATGGGGAATGGGTTGAAGTACAAATTAGAAGCAAAAAAATGGACGAAATAGCAGAAAAAGGCTATGCCGCACATTGGAAATATAAAGACGATGATTCGAAAGAAAGTGAACTCGATAAATGGATAAAAGAAATTAGAGAATTACTGAAAGATCCTGAATCAAATGCCCTTGAATTTCTTGATGAATTTAAAATGAACTTGTTTTCATCCGAAATATTTGTCTTTACTCCTAAAGGAAATTTACAACGTTTACCAAAAAATTCTACAGCACTTGATTTTGCTTATGAAATACATTCTGAAATTGGAAATTATGCCATAGGTGCAAAAGTTAATCATAAGCTTGTTGCTTTAAGTTATAAACTCAATAGTGGAGATCAGATAGAAATAATTACTTCAAATAAACAAAACCCTAAAAAAGATTGGTTAGATTTTGTTATTACAGCTAAAGCTAAAACTAACATTAAAGATGCATTTAAAAATGAACGCAAAATAAATATTAAAATCGGGAAAAAAACACTTGAGAAAGAACTCAATAAATTAAGACTTACGCCAAATTCAGTTACTTTCAGAAAATTACTAACTGGCTTTAATATAAGAAGTAAAGAAGAACTTTACATGAAAATTGGAAGTGGGATTTTTAGTATTGAGGATATTAAAAAAGTTATTAAAAAGAAATCAAAAAGTAAGTTAATTAGATATTGGCAATTGCAATTATCAAAAACAACAAGCAGAAAAAAGAAAAGTGATAATATCATAAATACTGGCACAATAAGAATTGATAAAAAGAAACCTTTTATACTTACAGAAGACGTAGAACAAGATAATTATATGATAGCTAAATGTTGCAACCCAATACCCGGCGATGATGTAATGGGGTTTGTTAACCACAACAATAGTGTTATTATTCATAAAAATAAATGCCCTAATGCTATTAAAATATCTTCGAGTTTTGGAGATAGAATAATTACTGCTAAATGGACAACCCATAAAATTCTGTCATTTCTTGTACGTATTAAATTAACAGGAATTGACAAAATTGGTCTTGTTAGTAATGTTACAAATGTTATTTCAAAAGAATTAAATGTAAATATTAGGTCTATATTTTTTGATTCTTCAAATGGGGTATTTGAAGGTGAAATAGACCTTTATGTTCATAACACTAAAGATTTAGAGAATCTGATACAAAATATAAAGAAAATAAAAGGAGTAAATAAAGTAACCCGAATAGAAGATGTTGATTTAGAATAGAGGCCCCTCCTTTCAGATAGTTATCGGAGCCCCAAAGTGAAGGAACTAGAAAACAAAACATTACAAAATTTGTAACTAATCAGTGTCAAATATAAACTATAATTCATTCAATATGTGTAACTAATATAGTTTCACGCAAAGTACGCCAAGCAAATCGCAAAAAACGTAAAGTCAATATGAAACACACACTGATTAGTTACCAAAATTTTTAGAAAATTTTATTTTTCTCCCTTACTGCTAAAACCAACAGCAATAACTTTAATTTTACGTTCGTATGCTGCAACGGGGCTGTATACCGAGTTAATTAGATCAGAAAGTTCATCACTAATATTTTCAGAAGCAGTATCTTCACCATAAGCTTCTTCAATAAATGTTAATTTATTTCCTAATTCACTTGTTCCTTCTATATATGGAACAAACATACTGTCATTGTATTGATAGTAATAATTAATTAAACTATTGATTCTTCTTTTAGAAAGGTTTACGTTATAATCTGAAGCATGTAATGGGCTTGCAAAACCTTTAATTGTGATTTCAATATTATCACCTTTTTCTAATAGTTGTTCCATTAATAATGTGAAATTAGTAAGGTCGGTATAGCCTTTTATCACTTCATTATTAAAAAATGCTTCAATTTTATCTACTAATATCTCCTTTTTATTTTTTTTAGCTCTTCTTGAATATTCAGTCTTATACTCATCAACCATGTTAATATATTTAAAATAAGTCTGATTATAAGCAAATTCTGTAAGGGTATCACGAGTACGTGGGTTTGGTTCATCATTGTGAAAATACAATGTTAATGGTACCAACAATTTTATTTCATCCTCTAAAACCTTAATTTTGTTTTCTGTTATTTCTTCTTCAGTAATATACTCGGGTAATTCGTAAGAATAAATATCATTACAACATCTGTCGTTATTGTATGTAAATGCTCCCTTTCTGTTAGATGCAAAATAAGCGTTTTTTCCTTTCGAATTTATGTAGAAATACAATTCATTATCGCTTGTATTTAAAGGATACCCCATATTTTGTGGTTCTTCCCAGTCAATAAAATCACCTTTAACTTTAAAAATATCGAACCCGCCAATTGCTTGATGCCACTGTGAACTAAAATAGAGAGTAGAATCCCATGAATCGTAAAATGGTGTAATATCATCATCAATGCTGTTAATTTTAGAGGTTTGCTCAAAATAAAATCTCTCTTCTTCGCTATATTTATTTAAATTACTTCCCAAATTCATTAATTCACCATAATTATTTTCATCTGTAATATTACAATACCAAATATCTAGTCTTCCAATTCCACCTTTACGATTAGAAACAAACATCAAGTATTCTTCCTCTCCAATATTGGCAATAGATGGCTGAGTAGCAATAGTTCCCAGTTTGTTAATTTTATCGGGTAAGCGCTCAGGTTTCTGCCAAACTCCGTTTTCTAACTTACACTTATATATCTCGCTTTCAATAGTCGAATTACCTGCTGACGAAATACAAAAATATAATGTTTGTTGTAATTTACTAAATGCAGGATTTGTTATGTTAAAAGTGTCTGAATATATAATTTCATTAAACGATTTATTAGATGAATAAATTCCGTTTCCTTTTTTTGATTGGTATAATTTTGCATAAAATTCTGTGCTATCAGGATGCCCCAATGGACGAAGAGAACCATATAAAAATAGAGTATCATTAATATCGGTTATTCCAAAATCGCTGTAAACAGAATTTATTGAAGTATCAAGATGGGTAATGTTTAATCCTACCGGTTGTAATTTATGATAAAAGGCATTTTCGCAGGCAATAACTTCATATTTTGCTTTTTGTTTATAGTATTTTTCAACATTTACCGGATTGCTCTCAATAAATTTTAAAAACTTGCTGTAATTATACTGGGCTTTTTGATAATTACCGGTACTTTTACACACATCTGCCAACCAAAAAATTGCAATAGGATATTTTTCTTTTTCGGTTGCTATTAGATATCTATACCACTTTATTGCACTTTTATAATCGTGATTTAAACGGCAGGACTCTGCACATAAATATGCAATACGTGGTATTTTATTAGTTTTTAGTGCTAATTTAAAAGATTGCGCTGCACCATAGTAGTTTCCTATGTTGTAGGCATCTTTTCCTGCTTTTATTATTTTATTTATATTTTGCGAATGTGTTTCAATAAAAAATAATAAAACATAAAATAGTATTAATATGTATTTTAGATATTTCAGCTTAATACTAATTATTCTTTTTTAATAATCTTTCAAGAGTTTCATCAAGTCTTGGACCTCTAAGGTTTTTAGCAACAATAATTCCTTCGCCATCTATTAAAAAATTAACAGGAATACCTCTTACTCCATATTTAGCAGCGGGTGCTGAATGCCATCCTTTAAGGTCGCTAACATGATATTCCCAAATCAACTTGTCTTTTTTAATTGCAGCTTTCCATTTATCTTTATTATTATCTAACGAAACACCAAAAACAGTAAATCCTTTTCCATCGGTAAATTTTTCGTCTTTATATTTTTTATAAGCAGCAACAACATTTGGGTTTTCGCGTCTACAAGGACCACACCATGATGACCAAAAATCTATTAAAACCATTTTGCCTTTTAATGAGGAAAGTTTTAATTCTTCTCCTTCAGGATTATTATGCGCAATTTCGGGAGCTTTATTTCCAATAGCTGTTCCTTCTATTGCATATCCATCGTCTGTTTGAACAATGCCATAATTAACTTCTATATTTCTATTATTTGTTCTATCAACAAATCCGTATATCAAAACGATAACAATAAATAATCCGACAATATAATTAATGGTTTTCATAATAATTTTTCAATTTATTTAATATATAATAATTTACAAATATAAAAAAAATTATGTCGTGGTTATCCCTATGTAAAGCGATTGTTCACTTCATTTCAATTGCTCAACTTAGGTTTCATTTATCTAATCTGTTTATCTGTGCACCAATTTTATTTAAACGCATGTCAATATTTTGATAACCTCTGTCAATTTGTTCTATATTATGAATAGTGCTTGTTCCTTCAGCCGATAGCGCAGCAAGTAAAAGAGCTACACCTGCACGAATATCGGGAGAAGTCATTCTTGTTCCTCGCAAACGATATTGTCTGTTTAATCCAATAATAGTTGCTCTGTGCGGATCGCAAAGAATAATTTGTGCTCCCATGTCAATTAATTTATCAACAAAAAACAATCTGCTTTCAAACATTTTTTGATGTATAAGAACAGTACCTTTTGCCTGAGTTGCCACAACCAAAAATATACTTAACAAATCGGGTGTTAATCCCGGCCATATTGCATCAGAAATTGTCATTATTGAGCCATCAATATATGTTTCAATTTCATAATGTTCCTGAGCAGGAATATAAATATCATCACCCTTTCTTTCTAATTTTATTCCTAATTTTTTAAACGAGTCAGGAATTACACCAAGATTATCATAGGAAACATTTTTTATAGTAATTTCTGATTGTGTTAAAGCAGCCATACCTATGAAACTGCCTATTTCAATCATATCGGGTAATACATTGTGAACAGTTCCTTTTAGATCTTCAACTCCTTCAATTATTAACAAATTTGAACCTATACCTGATATTTTTGCTCCCATATTGTTAAGCATCTTACAAAGTTGCTGAATATATGGCTCACAAGCCGCATTATAAATTGTAGTTTTACCTTCTGCAAAAACAGATGCCATAACAATGTTTGCTGTTCCTGTAACCGATGCTTCGTCTAAAAGCATATAAGCACCTTTAAGTTTATCTGCTTTAACTTCAAAAAAACTATTTGAAACATCATACCTGAATTTTGCACCCAATTTCTCAAAGCCAATGAAATGCGTATCAAGTCTTCTTCGTCCAATTTTGTCTCCTCCCGGTCTTGGTATATATGCTTTTCCAAATCTTGCCAATAAGGGACCAATAATCATTATTGAACCTCTTAAACTGGCTCCTTGATTTTTAAATTTTTCAGAATGTAAATATTCAATATCTATATCTTTGGCAGTAAACTCAAATATATTATCGTCTGTTTTAACAATTTTTACACCCAAGTCTTTTAATAATTCTATTAGTTTATTTACATCTCTAATATTGGGAATATTTTTGATTGTAATAGTTTTGGATGTAAGCAATGTAGCACAAATAACCTGTAAAACCTCATTTTTTGCACCCTGTGGAATTATTTCTCCTGATAGTTTATTACCGCCTTGTACTTCAAAAACACTCATTTTTTTATTTTTTTCTAGGGAGTACTCGTTTTTTGGGTTTTGTTCTTGACAATATATCTCTTGTTTCTTTCAATTTCATATTTTTATCAACAATAATCTTGCCATCTGAAATTTTCTCTAGGTCTGTAAAAATTGTAGAATCGTTTACAGATTGTTTGTTCCACATAAGATATGATTTTTTCATATGGTTAGCAATTGTTTCAATTAAAATTTCACGTTCTTCACCTTCTTCTAAATCGATAACTGCATTAATAAAACTTTTAATATTTCTACCATAATGCCTATGATTACTTTCTTTTAACATATAAGGTACTTTGTTGGGTTTTTCTTTTAAAATTTTAGGGAACCCAACCTCAACCGGATAATCAATATCTAACTCATAATTTGACATCATTGCCAAATTATTCCATAATTTGTTTTTGAAATCAGAATGCTCATGATATTTATTGCTTAAATTACCCATTACTCTAATTAAAACTTTTGCCAATCTGGTTCTTTCCTCTTTGTCGTCAACTGTTTTAATATAATCTACCATTTTCTGAATATTTCTTCCATATTCAGGAATAATCATTTTTTCTCTTTGTGTATTATATTCCATATATTTTAATTTTTTACAAATGTATAGCTTTTAAGAAATATAGCAAAGGAATATTATATCTCTTTTGAAAAATCCCATCATAACCCTTTCTTGCCGGCAGGCTAGGGTTATATTATTCTATTGCTCTATTTTCAATTTTTTCCACTTCTCTTTATTAAAAAGTTCTCCTGTTTCTGTATAATGTTTCCATTTACCTTTTTTTATACCGTCCTTAAATTTTCCCTTAAGTTTTAAATTGCCCGTGTCATAATAAAATTCTGCATTACCATGAAATTCACCCTCTTTCATATAAATTAAGGCTTTTAAATTACCATTTTCATAAAATTCCTTGTACTCTCCATTAATAACATCTTCTGTGAAATTTACTTCTGCTTTGCTTGTACTTTCTTTATTATCGTAATAGAACATTGCGTTGCCATCTGCTTTTCCCTCAATAAAAACAACTGCTGCTTTAATATTTCCGCTTTCATAATATATACGCCATAATCCATCTAATTTTTCATCTGTTATCATACCTTCAGATATAAGAGTGCTATCAGTTGGGTCAATTGTATCTATATAAAAATATCTGAATACTCCTTCTTGTTTTAATTGCTCTTCTGTTAATATGGGTTTAAAGCCTAATGTATCGTATTCTTCAATAAATAAATCATCGGCTGCATTTTCCATTTTTTCAAGTTCTTCGTACATCAAAGCATTTTCATCGTGATATGCTAAAAGTTTTGTGTCATAAAAATTTCCCTTTGATGTAAGTTGAAATCCAATTTTTGCAAAGCTTAAAATTATCTCTTTATTATCGTGTATTGATACACGAGTGTCTTTATCGCTATAGAAATATAAATGCTTATACAATTTTGGCATTTGAATAAAAACTGTAACATTTGATTTATTGTTAAACTCATTTTTAAAATCCATAAAGTCCTCGCTATGCGACAATGTTCTTCCTTTCATATAATTATCAATAAAATCCATTATTGATGAAGGAGAGTTACTAAAAACAACATAATCTTCTATAAATGTATAATATGGTTTTTCTAATTTCCCAAACATTTTACCCAAAAACAATTTAAAGAAACCTTTAATGTTAAGATAATTAATTTTAAAATTTTTGTATTCTATTATCTCAAACTTAACAGGAGAGCGTTTTTTTACCTGTTTAGTGAATTTCTCCATACCAAGTTTTGCATCGTCAATATCTTTTGTGTGAATAGCAACTATTATATCTTGTTCTCTGGCATTACTTTCGGGTTGCATTTTTACAAAAGCTATTTCATTTCCTATCCAGCTAAAGAAAACTTCATTTAGGTCAATTTTTAGGAACTTTTCAATACGTTTAATATTTTTATCAATATTTGCATATTCTGTACTATCCTCATCTGCGAATTGTGTAGATATACTTTCGTAAAACTCATTAAAATCGTCAAAACATAATGCCATATATAATGCTGTTTTATCAGACAATATATTATAAGCATTCATCGCTCCGGGTTTTACTTTTGATAAGGCATTCAAATACGAAGGAATACTATCAAAAAAATTTGTAGAACCTTCCAAACTAAGCAATTCATTTTTAAAATTCATGTTAAACATTGAGTATGCCATAGCATTACTTAATGAGTTTGCCTGCTCACTTTCTTCGTCCAAAAAACATTTCAGATATTTGCCGAGCATTGAATAATTGAAATAGAATTTGAATAAATTTCTTTTTTTAAGCGATTTTGAGCCTGCAATAAAATATTGGTCTTTGTTCCAGTAATTTTCTTCTTTTTTATCAATAAGCTTTTCAATTAAGCTACTTGTATAGCTTCCTGCAAGAAGATTATCAATAATTGTTATATAAATGGTTTTGTTTGTTTTATTATCTGTTAATTCTGTAATCTCAACTTTTTTATAATCTCGTTTTTTAACAGTGTAGTCGAATAGCCCGAATATATCGGAAAGAAATGAAATTTTAGAGGCTTTTTCAATATCTACAAAAAATATAAAATCATAATCAATGCCTGAAGTCATGTGTGCGGAAATTAGCAACTGACGGTCTTTTAGCAAACTGCTTACTAATTTATTTTCTTTAATAAGACTGTCAATTTTATCGCCACTCTTGTTGAGGTCGCCAAAATACTCTGTTGACGTTAGGTGATTCCATATTTTACTTTCGCTAACAGCCGACCAGGCTTCATTTAAGTTTTTTGTTTCTACAATAAAAATTGCATCATCGGGAATAATGCTAAAAGCATTGCGTTGGGTGCTTTCGCTAAAATAGATGTAGGCAAAAAAGCTACCTACTACTACAACTATTACTATTATAATATATAGGAGAATTTTGAAGAATTTTTTCATGTGTTTATGTTTTTAGCCGCTAATTCGCGAATGTTTTTTATTGCGAATATAATTATCTCTTGTTAGTTTGGACTTGTACCCAAAACTTTTTTATAAAAATACTTGCAAAAATTTAATATGCAAAATAAAACTATTTATTTTTTGTTTTTGCAATTATAAGCACACGATGTCGTAGCAGGGCACTGATTACAAATCAGCGCCATTGGGGGTCTTTATATTAAATCAATAAATTTTTCACTGTTATTTTCATTTATTTCAAATTTAATGTCAGTGACATTATTAAAGATTTTTTTTAAAACTCTCATTACAACAATGTTTTCAAAAAGTAATTCATATTTATATTCATTTTGTCCCGTATTTATAACAATAAAATTTTTATTACCTCTTTTCGATTTGAAAACAGAAATCAACCCTGGATCAGGTTCGTCCTTATATCCACAGTATGTAATTGTCAATTTATTTATATCTTTATATGATAATGAAAAATTATCATTAATAGTTTCAATAAAAAGCTCATCATTTTTAAAGGTAATAAAGCCATTTTCAAAATAATTTTTTTTATACTTAACACTAATTAATATAATTAATACTGAAAAGATTATTAAAATCAGTACTATTCTATTAAATAAATGTTGCATATCAAATAATATTGGTGTAAGAAAAGCCATTAAAGTAAGAATAAGTGCTATGATTAACATTATTTTAATATATTTTGGAAAATATGTTTGGATTATTTTTACTTTAATTAACATTTAAAAATATTATTTTAATATACTCGACTATTTACTTTTAACTTGTCTAGGATCATTCGTTTCAAGTCTAATTGTTTTTTCACTTTCAACATCCCCAAATGGAACTTCTACCCCTAACTGGCAAGTTTCCGAACTTGTGGTCTCTACTTTTTCCATTAATCACCCCGAGTACTCGGGGCGATATTGGAGAAAACTCTCCTTTTAAAAAAAAAAAAAAGCCTCACCCCAACCCTCTCCAAAGGAGAGGGAGTTTTTGACTTTTGCTATTTGCTTTTTGGCTTTTTAATTTTACTCTTCTTCTTTCTTTTTAGTTGATTCATCTACCTGAAAA
>Ga0307990_1002700_pt1 | contig 14010 bp, 10 predicted proteins | sample EllFjometagen129_FD_203168 | JGI IMG/M metagenome (GOLD analysis project Ga0307990, IMG submission 203168) | Marine microbial communities from Ellis Fjord, Antarctic Ocean - #129 | ecosystem: Environmental > Aquatic > Marine > Unclassified | place: Southern Ocean | collected 2014-10-08
TAAATGCACTAAAAGAGTATAAAACTTCTGATGATAAAACAGTTAAAGATGAAGCATTAATAACTTTCCGTGAAAATTATAATCATTTCGGATATGGTTTTCTTCCTAATAAAGAATCTGCAATACCTAATGTTCCATTGACATTTTACAGTTTTCATATAATGGTTGGTTTAGGCTTTTACTTTATATTTTTATTTGCAGTAATTTTGTATTTCTCAAAGAAGCAAACTTTAGAAAAGAAAAAACCTTTGTTAAAAATTGCATTATGGTCAATTCCACTTGGATTTATTGCTTCTGAATTAGGTTGGGTTGTCGCTGAAGTTGGTCGTCAACCATGGACAATACAGGATCTTTTACCAACAATGGCATCAACATCCCATCTAAGTGCTTCATCAGTACAAACTACATTCTGGCTTTTTGCAGCATTATTCACCGTCTTACTGATTGCTGAAATAAAAATTATGACGCATCAAATTAAATCAGGACCAAAAGAAGAAAGGAGTTAATTATGTTTGAAAATTTATCATATCTCACTTTACAACAATATTGGTGGATAATAGTGTCATTACTTGCTTCACTATTTGTGCTTTTAATGTTTGTTCAGGGTGGGCAAACACTAATAGGTCAATTGTCGAAGACTAAGAAAGAAAAGTCATTGCTAATAAATTCTATCGGTAGAAAATGGGATCTTACTTTTACTACTCTCGTAACATTCGGAGGTGCATTTTTTGCCTCATTCCCATTGTTTTATTCAACAAGTTTTGGGGGTGCATATTGGGTCTGGATGTTGTTATTATTCAGCTTTATTATACAAGCTGTGTCATACGAATATCGTACAAAAGCAAATAATTTCCTTGGACAAAAAACTTATGAAACTTTTTTATTTATTAACGGAATCCTTGCAACATTACTAGTAGGTATCGTAGTAGGAACATTTTTTACAGGCTCTGAATTTTCGGTTGATAAATTAAATATTACAAATGTTTCCAACCCTGTTATTTCAAGATGGGAAACTGCAACTCACGGTCTTGAAGCAGCTTTTAATATTACTAATTTAAGCCTTGGAATTGCAATATTATTTTTATCCCGTGTATTGGCGAGTTTATATTTTATCAATAATATAGATAACGAAACTATTGTAAAAAGAGCTTCAAAACAAGTAAAATTTTGTGCAATTCCATTTCTTGTTTTCTTTTTATTTTTTATAGGATTAATTCTCACAAAAGAAGGCTTTGCCGTTAATCCGGATACAAAAGAAGTATTTATGGAAAAATTTAAATATCTTAACAATCTTATTGAAATGCCGATAGTATTAATTATGTTTTTAATTGGTGTTGTTGGAGTGCTTTACGGAATTTTCCTTGGAGCTTTTAAATCATCCGGAAAAGGAATTTGGTTTAGTGGCGCAGGTACAGTATTAACAGTTCTTGCAATTTTTTTAATATCAGGATTTAACAACACTGCTTTTTATCCTTCAACTTATGATTTACAAAGTTCTTTAACTATTCAAAATTCTTCATCAAGTAAATATACTTTAACTGTAATGAGTTATGTTTCTTTATTGGTTCCATTTGTTATTGCATATATTTGGTATGCATGGAAGTCATTAAATAAGAAAAAAGTAAGTGAAGATGATATTAGTAAAGATGATATGGCATATTGATGTATGAAATTTAGTAAGCAGTATTCAATTATCAATCATCAATAAATAAACCCATTTACTGATTATGAATAGATAATAAGAAACCTTAACTTTGCATTATTAAAATTCAATAAAATGAAAGCAAAAAAAATTAAAGAAAATATTTACTGGGTTGGTGCAATTGACTGGGATGTAAGAAATTTCCATGGTTATTCAACACAAAGAGGAACAACTTATAATGCATATCTTATTATTGATGAAAAAATTACATTAATTGATACGGTAAAACACTCGTTTACAAATGAAATGCTTGCACGTATTTCAAATATTATTGACCCTTCTAAAATTGATTACATTGTATCTAATCATGTTGAAATGGACCACTCGGGAGCTTTGCCAAGAATGTTGGAACTTGCGCCTAATGCTACTATTATAACATGCCCCAATGGTGATAAAGGTTTAAAAGCTCATTACAAAAAAGATTGGAATTTTAAAATAGTTAAAACAAATGATAAAATTTCACTTGGCAATAGATCTTTGGAATTTGTATTAACGCCAATGGTGCATTGGCCAGATAATATGGTTGCATACATGCCCGAAGAAAAGATATTATTTTCAAATGATTCCTTCGGGCAGCATTATGCTTCATCCGAAAGATTTGATGATGAATGTCCTCCTGACATAATTATGGAAGAAGCAAAAAAATATTATGCAAATATTGTTCTTCCTTATGGTAAACAAGTTCAAAAAGAGTTGGAAGCAGTATCTGCACTCGATATAAAAATAATAGCACCAAGTCATGGGGTTATTTGGAGAAGTAATTTAGATAAAATAATTCCATTGTATCAAATATGGAGTAAAAACGAAACAAGCAAAAAGGCTGTAATTGTTTATGATACTATGTGGCATTCAACTGAAATAATGGCTAATGCCCTAATGGAAGTCTTTGAAGAAAAAGGTTTTAATACTTCAATAAGAAACCTTCAGTTTAACCATATTTCAGATATTATGTCAGAACTGATTGATGCCGAATATATTTGTGTAGGCTCCCCCACCCTAAATTCGACAATGATGCCATCTGTAGCTGGATTCCTTACATACATGAGTGGTCTTGCTCCGAAAAACAGAAAAGCAATATCTTTTGGTTCTTATGGTTGGGGAGGTAAAACTATGGACGAAATAAATAATTTTTTCAATAAATCGGGATTTGAAATAATTGGTAGCGAAAAAATAAAATACATACCAAGTGAAAAAGATTTGGATGAGTTTAAATCAAAAATGTTCGAAATTATATCTTGATTTGCAACTATTTAAGTGGTATTTGTGATTTTATTTTTTGTTAAAAAATATTAAGCCACAGATTCACAGATAATAAAATCAATCTTTTTGAAATTAATGAGTTTTTGACAAAGTTTACAATTAAACCTAAAGGATTTGTTTTGCTTCAAAAGGTCAGACTTACGCTTGGTCACGTCCCAGAATAGCCTGTCCCGTACAGAAGGTCGGGAGGTGGTTGGACAATAGCCCAAAGTCCAATAATGAGAACAACCGTAACACTTTAAAGACTAAAAAGGAGAGGATATTTTTTTTTCACAGAACAATTTCAGAAATCTTACCGAACTGTGTTAAATGAGATACAGCTTGAAATTTCTTTTGTCTATTGAACCGCCGTATACGAAACCCGTACGTACGGTGGTGTGAAAGGTGCACTGGCAGTCATTCGATCGTCAGCCACCTATTCGATTGTATGCCGTGCATTCTTATTTAGTAATTTTAATCCAATAAGGCACTTCCAATATTTTCAATTTACTTTTTAACATCCAATCTATTGGGTTTCTTATTAAATTGTGTTTCGGGTTTTTAGACCTTGCATAATACACACAGTAAACATGATATGGTACTAAGTCTGCATTTATATGAGATTTAATTGCTGTTGCCCATTGTTTTTTACTTAATGTGAAGCTATTTTCGTAACCACCTTCAGTTGATTTAATTTCCACAAGAATATACGCTTCGTTATTCTTTTCGATAATTATATCACAACCAATACCTATTTTATCATCCTTATTTAGTTCTCTAATTGTAATGGTTTTGTCATTTTTGTACTTATGTTCAAGGAGTTTCAAAATATATTCCTCACCTCTATCGCCTGTCTTCTTTTGACGTTTTGTAGGTTGTCCTGTATGACCCTGATAATAACCACTATTGCCTGAACCTTTACCGAAATTATCAGTTTCTTGATGATCAAAAGGAACTGATTCTTCACTATCATCAATTTCATCTTCTGAAAAACCATCATCTAATTCAACATTCTCAATTTCTGGCAGATTATTTTCATCTTCATCCGACTCATCTTCATCTTGTGATGATTCATATTTTGCTTTCAGCCTTTTTATTTCTTCTTCTAAATCCTCCTTTTCTAGCTTCAATTTTTCAAATTCGTCTAATGGAATAGCTTTAACTCCATGAGATTCTTCGAACTCTCTAATTGCATCATCAGCAAATTTTAGAGCAACATGCAAAGACATTCCTGATTCTAAATCGATACTATAAGCTTCATCTAGTTCTGCTATAGTCAATTCATTAGGCTTTCTTTTAATATTGTATTTATCAAATACCCACCTTTTCTTTTTTAATATTTGAATAAACTCTGTATCTGAATACCTAATATTTCCCCATTCTTTTCTGCATTCAAGAAGTATATTCCAGAGTAGAATACTTCTCCTTTTGTCTATTTTTTTTGACAGGAATTCTTTTAATCCTTCAAGGTTATCTCCATTATCATTCCAATTATTTGAATTTCTATCTTCATTATATTCAAAATCTACATCATCATCATTTATATAGTATCGTCGAGGAATAAAGAACAATCCAAGTTGTTGAAATTGCTCCCTGAATTGATAATGAGATTTTCCATTTTTCAGATAATTTGAGTCAAGAAATTTTGCAGTTTTGGTCTTTCCTAAGAATGATTTTAATTCTTTGTTAGGGAAATAAATCTCATCAGGCTTAAACAATTCAATTTTCCTACTTATCGGGTCTTTCGCTGGTAACCATGGTTTTTCTTTTAATGCCTCGATTATTTGTTTTTCTTCATCTGCATCAGATTTCCCAAAAGCTTTCAAAATTACATCAAGATCGTTTTTGTATTTTCTGTAAATCTTTTGATTATGAGTTATTCTTGGAATCGCAAACTGGATAGCTTCCGATACAATATTTGGTGCTTTAAGTCCAATTGCTGAAAACAACTTTTTTGAGGATTTATTTTCAAAAAAGAGACTTTTGACAACTGGGTACTCACTACTATTTTTTGATGGTAGATAAACATTTTGGTTTCCGCTTTCATTAAATGGTGCAATCATTTTGTTCGTGGAAGTTCGAATAAACTTCTTAAACCTTAAAGGTCCATCGTTACCATAGCGGTTAGTTCTCCACAATGAACTATTGTCACTAATAATATTATAAAACTCTATTAACCAATGATCTTCTTTATTCTTAAAGAATGAATTCTTAGCTACTTCACAGAAACCCTGTACACCATATGATGGGATATTTAACTCTTTTTGAAAGAAATCTTTGATATGAGATATATCTGAATTAATTGATTTTGTATACAACCATTTACTTATACTAAAAAGACTTGAAATATCATTATTGTCAAGTAATTTAGAGAGACTTGTACTTGTGAAAAACATTACATCTTTTATATGAGCTAAGCTCTTGTCTTGTGTCGGTATTATTTCTGTTTTTTTCTTATAGAGATATTTATAAAGTGAATCATAAAATATTTTATAAATTTCATTGCTTTGATAATTAGAATTACATGGAAATATTCTCCATGTATTTAAATTAATAAAATCCAATAGTTTTAACTGTTCTATTTTTTTAACGAATAATTGAGATAACGCCTTGATTAACTTAGTATTTCTTATGTCATCAGCAATATTGTCTCTTGCGGCTGTTGTCAAAAAGGGAGCGTGTACTAAAAATGGCAATGATGTGTCTTTTTCTGTAGGGAAAAATGCAAATAATGGTGAATATTTTATTTCTTGAAATTTTATTGTTTTTCTATTTTTAAAAACTTTAGAAGTAATCTTTATTGGTAAGTTTTTATTTCCAATTTTGTAATTCGATTTTATTGAAATGAAGTTTTCTAATTCACCATTTTTTGTTACTTCAACCATACTCAAATTGGATTTTCGGAACTTCCTTGATTTGAGACTTAATTCTCCTTCATCTTTCCCAGTATCCCATTTAATTATTTTGATATTATTAAGAAACAATATATATGAATAATCCAAATTGGTTAAAGCTTCTTCAATGCCTCGAATTATTTTTGTTCGTCTCTTTTTTTTGAATGGTAATGTAATCCTTGTAAGATCAGAGAACTCACTATCAATAATTTCGGGTATAATGTAATGTCTTAATTTGAAGTGAAAATAATCTGAATGAATTTCTGGATTATCGGTAATGTAAAAAACAGACTTAAAACCAATTCCAAACCTACCGATAGCATTTGTTTTTAGTTTCTTTTTTTCATTATTTCCAAAAGTGGTAATTGCTTCGATATCCTTAATAGAAAATGGATTTCCATTGTGCTCAAATATTAATGAATCATCAGCTACAGAAATATTAACTTCTGTTGCTTCTTCATCCTCTGCATTCTGGATTAATTCAAAAATAAAATGAGATGATTGCTTGCTGTAAATTTGTTCCCCAACAATCTCATGAGATTTATCTTTGTTTTCTTTAAGAGATAAATAATGAGCCTTTCTTTTCTTTTCTAACTCCTTTATAAGTATTAGTTCGCTTTCAATCATGGTTATTGCTTTCTAACTATCTTTTCCCGCATGGCATACAACAGTTTATATAAGAATAGTAGCCGACTGCGGAACTCAAATCTTTCATTTTACGATAAAGTTGAAGCGGGCTACAACCCTTGAGTTTACTACTTTCTCGACTATTATTTTTATACATTGTGCTTTCGTGCTTTATTCAAAGTCTTTATTATTTATTTTTTCGAGTTGTTCGGTTATCAATTTTGCACCTATGGATTTCGAAAATTCCTTAACCTTTTCGCCCGCATAAGGATCAATGATATATGATTGTTTATTTTTATAATCAAAGTACTTAAAAATAATATTGTTGACTTCTTCGTCTTTTGCACCATACCCGATAAGTATCAATTTGTCTGCATTTTTTAAGTTATTTTTAAATAATTGGAATAATTTTTCGAATAGCAATGGTTCACCATATCGTTCAATTTTAGATGTTGTCCCTGTTAAAAAGTCGGGATGATAATTAATCCAACAATTCTCGTATGTCAATTCACCTTCTTTGTTTTTTATTTCCTTATACAAATCAGTATTTCCAATACCATATCTTGATTTTAAATATGTTTCTGGAAAGAACTGACCACTTTCATTGCGATAATATAATTCGTAATCTAAACTACCATGTAGTTTATATAAACGAAAATTTCCAAAGTAATTACCAGTATATCTTTGAAGTCTTACCATATAATCACGGTTTTCTTTAGTAAATTTCCCGAAATATTTTGAGCCTAATTCTTCAAAGCCATCACTCAAATTACCTTCTAAAAAAACAGTATTGTTAAATCTTTCAAAGAATAAATCATGATTTAGTGTATGAATGTTTAATACAGAATTTTTAGACAAATCCTTTATGCTTTTCATTATTCCAGTATAACCACGGAAACTTTCATCAATTAGGTATGGTAAATTGTCGTAATATGAATTTCCGTTTTTGTCTTTAATATAGTGCGCTACTACTTGTGTGTAAACATTTTTTAATCCACTTTTTAAAGTCTTAATGGTAGTTACATTATCAATAAAGGGCTTACCAATATCATTGACACTTTTATCGTCAGCTATATCTTCTGTTATGTAATCATAAAACTCTTCATAATCGAAATAACCCTTTATTTTGTTGAAATGAAGAATTAATTTATAACAAAATTCAAATTCTATGTCGTAGCTGGTTTTATAGCCAAGGTCTGGCTTTTTACCATCAATTCTTATTACCAAATCTCCGCTTGGAGCAAATGCAAAATTATCATCAATAGATTTCAATAACAATTCGTTCAATTGATTACCGAGTGGATACCCCATAGGAGCTGAAAAACCAGCGCCAAAGAGAAACGATATTGAATTAGACATCTTTAGTTTTATTTTTTTTTTCAGAATTAATCAATTTATAAGCAACGAATAATAAAACGGGAATAATTGTATAAAAGATAAATTCTGAATAATCATAATCCCTTAATCCTTCACTAAATGGTGCAAAATCATCATCATATTCAAAAAATTGTTGACTTGTGAATAATGCTATAAGTAGATTAATTGTAATCCACACAATGTAAATTCCAATAACCTTATTAGTAATTCCTAATTGAGATAGTACTTTCTTCATTTTTTTTTATATTAAATTAGTGTCCTTGTTCTTTGCATGAAGCACAACTCCTAAATATTTACTACACTACACGCTATATTTCGCATTTGTCCATTGTAGTGTATTTTGTTAAAATGTTGATTAATAGTGTTTTTGTATTTGTAAGATATTGTTTTATAATTTTATTTTTCAAATGTATAAAAATATTTAAACTTTAAAAAGTCGTGGCAAGACTTTTTAAAGTTGTTATTTTTTAGTATTGAAGTTGTTTAAAGTTTCCGTAATAAAATTATTGAAAATGCCAGTAATATCAGGCTTTTCCAATGTAAATCATTTGTATCAAAATCCGAATCTGCATTGAGAAATAACCCTTGTACATCTATATCTGCTAATCGAACAGAATTTATCATCTTATTAAATCAGTGAGACTATAATTTTGTGAAGCAAAATTATTTAGTCGAACTGATCCCGAGCAAAGTCGAGGGATCTCCAGGGTTATATTCCCCGCCGCTTGCGGCGATAAGAAATTAGTTTATATATAGATACCCCGTCTGGCGGCGGGGAGCTTCATTATTTTTTACCAAATGATATGCATCATTGTGATTTCCCGCTATTGGGTCACTACATGCCACAGGAATACCTTGACTATCAGTAATAATGAGTGTGTTGGTGGTTTTACTCTTTTTTCTTTCTTGATAAGCTACGGATTCTCCTCCACGTTTTGCTGGTGTATTTGTACCATCAAGCTGAATACTTGATAATCCTTCACTTTTGTATTGTTATTAATTTTGGAAAAATTAATATATGGGCAAATCTCTTTTTTTATAATACTTTTGTTCAATAACATTATTTTTTGGAAAGAATGATACGAATGATTGGTTAACAATTATTTTACAGCTAAATAATTACCAATAAATAATATAATACTAACTTAAAAATAAAAAAAATGAAAACTTTTAATTCAGTTGATGAAATTCTTGATTTTGCTATTAAGTCCGAGCAAAGTGCACTTGATTTTTATACAAAGCTGGCTACTAATTCCAAAAACATTGCCATGAAAGAAGTGTTTCTAGAATTTGCAGAAGAAGAAAAAACGCACAAGAAACGTTTAGAGACAATAAAAGAAGAAAAAAACTTTAAAGTTGAAATTGCTAAAATTCAGGATCTTAAAATTTCTGAATATATTACTGATGTTAAGCAAAGCGATAATATGACTTACCAGGAAGCATTAATACTTGCAATGAAAAGAGAAAAAAATGCTGTTAAGTTATATACTGATTTGTCTGCAATTGTAGAGGATGATAAAATGCGAATATTATTCAAATCACTTGCAAACGAAGAAGCTAAGCATAAACTAAGATTCGAGATTGAATACGATAATGAGGTTTTAAGAGAGAATTAATTTTTAAGCCTAAATCGTATGATGGTTTTTATTCCATCCCCAAAACCTTAATTAACTCTTCAGGAAGTTGCGGACGTCCTTTAGCATTTACGCTGGTTCCAATAACAAATGCTTTTGTCATTAGTACATTATCTGATTTTCGATAAATAAATTGTTCGAATCCAAAACGCAAAGGTGAAACTCTGGTCATATTCAAAGAAGAAATAAAGCTATCGCCACTTCGAAGAGAGCCTTTATAATCAATCTCAACACGTATCACTATCAGGTTTATTTTTTTTTCTGTGAGTGTAGAAAAATCTAAACATATTGATTTTAAATATTTATGACGAGTATGTTCAAAATAATTTTGATATACTGAATTATTTACTATTCCCTGCATATCGCATTCATAATCGCGAACATCTAATTCTATCTGAAATTGAAAATTTTTCATAAATTAATCTTTTCGTGCAAAAATAATCATAATTAATTTCATTTTTTATACAATAATTTTACTGGTTTTGGAACTCCCATTATAACAAAAAAACTCACTAATCTGTTTGTAATACCAACTGAACATCCAAATTACCGATATATTTCGTTTCTTTTTTCCTTTCTCTGTGTTAAATATTATTTCCATCCGTACGGATGCAAAGAATATTTGCCTTGACAAAGAAAAAAATATTTCAAAATATTTATCAGCAATTTAGAAATTCAATTGGTATAATTGCACGCACAGCAATTAACAGAAAAGGAAAAAATATAAATACTTGATAAAATAAGATTTATTGACTTTTTAAATAAGCGTATAAAATTTATTTTTCTTTGAAACAGATTATTACTTTTGCATAAATTGATAAAAGTAAATCTTGAAAAAGAAAACTACATCTCAAAATAATTTCAAAACAAGTAGTGTGATAAGCATTTCTATATCACATCTTGTGCATGATATTTATTCGTCTTTTCTTGCGCCAATCCTGCCATTGTTGATAGAGAAATTTGGCATTTCATATTCCCTAGTAAGTCTGTTATCATTTATACAAAAAACTCCAAATATCATTAACCCATTCATAGGATTGCTTGCTGATAAAATCCAAATGAGGTATATGGTTATTATCACCCCGGTTATTACATCTATTTCAATGAGCCTTCTTGGTGTTGCATCGAGTTATATTATTCTTGCAATACTTTTATTTGTAATGGGTATAAGTTCTGCATTTTTTCATGTTCCTGCTCCGGTGATGATAAAAAAATCATCAGGAAATCAACTTGGAAAAGGGATGAGTTTTTATATGATAGGAGGAGAAACTGCACGTACTCTCGGACCTCTGATAATAGTTGGTGCTGTTTCTCTTTGGGGTCTTGAAGGCACATGGAGGCTTATTCCTTTTAGTGTTCTGGCTTCCGGGATTTTATTCTTTAAATTACGTAAAATAAAAGTTTCTGATGATATTAAAAAAGCTGAAAGGCAAACTGGCATAAAGGAAACTGTCAAAAAATATTTATCACTTTTTATTGTTCTTTCGGCATTTGTTTTTTTTAGAGCATTTATGAGGCAAGGGCTTTCATTATTTCTTCCAACGTATTTCACCCAAATAAAAGGTGAAAGCTTTGAATTCAGCGGTATTATTTTTGCAGTCTTTCAATTTTCGGGTGTTTTTGGAGTTTATTTTGCCGGTAAATTATCAGACAAACTCGGTAGAAAAACTATACTTTTAATTCTTAGTATTTTATCTCCGGTAATGATGTGGTTTTTCTTATATTCCAACGGTAATTTTGTTATACCGTTTTTGATATTACTTGGGTTTTTTCTAATAGCTCAGGGTCCTGTTTTATTAGCAATAATTAACGATATTAATTCCGATCGTCCGGCTTTTATTAATAGTATCTACATGACTACTAATTTTGTTATTAATGCTGTGGTTGTTATATTTGTTGGAATTTTAAGTGATGTTTTTAGTTTAGAAATAATGTTCAAATTTTCTGCAGTTTTTGCACTTGGAGCGATACCATTTGTTTTTATGATTCCGAAAAAGAAATAACCACCACCCCTTCCTTTTCCCCTTAGAAGAGTAGTTGATTGAATGCAACTAATTTGTTTTTAACCTTTTATCTATTTTTATTACCATAATTAATTACTGTTTTCTATTTTCCCAATAACTCACATTTTATGTTAACATATTCAAATTATTAAATCCCCTTGAAAATTCTTGCAAGAGACAATCCCGGAGCATCCACTTTAAGATCCATAAAATATCCAAAAGCAGTTTGGTGAGTGTCGTAAGCAGCATTTTTCATTCTGGCTTCAACTTTATTAAAAAGTTCAATTGTAAAATCAGGCATGGCTTTGCTATCTGATAAATGCGCAAAAGAGTGAAGAACAACTGTGTTAGTATTATTCTTTTTTGCTGCCCATTTTAAATTTTTCACTAATTTCTTTTCAACACCGGAAGGATCACTTTCATCATCCTCTTCTACCTGAATAAATCCAACCAGAGCATTTTTAAATTCTTCGGCTTCTGTTTTTTCTTCTACTTCTTCAAGAGTTTTTATTGTTGGTTTGTAGTAAAAACTATTGCAATAAATCATTAATATTTTCATAAACTTGTTTTTTACAAAATTACTAAAATCTGTTGTATTTTATTTTGTATTGATTTCTAATCATCCAAATTTATAAAATTTCAAACTAAATCATAAATCATTTTTCTCTAAATTTGCCAAACACAATTTCATTAAACAAAACCATGAACGGACAAACACCATTAGCTGAGTTACTTCGCCCAAAAGACCTTGATAATTATATTGGTCAGGAACACCTTATCGGGAAAAATGCAATACTTCGCAAAGTTATAGAATCGGAAAATATCCCATCAATGATTTTATGGGGACCTCCCGGTGTTGGAAAAACTACTCTTGCATTTATTATTTCTCAGCAACTTAAGCGTCCGTTTTATACTTTAAGCGCTGTAAGTTCAGGTGTAAAAGATGTGAGGAAAGTTATTGAGAGTGCAAAAAATGATTTTGGTGGAGCAATTTTATTTATTGATGAAATTCACAGATTTAGCAAATCACAGCAAGATTCTTTACTTGGTGCTGTTGAAAAAGGAATAATTACTTTAATAGGTGCAACGACAGAGAATCCCTCTTTCGAAGTTATTTCTCCTCTGCTTTCGCGATGCCAGGTTTATATTTTAAAATCACTGGACAAAAAACAACTTTTATTTTTATTATCCGTTGCAAAATCCCATCTTGAAAAAGAAAAGAACATTAAAATTGAAATTCAGGAAGATGAAGCTTTGCTGAAAATTTCAGGTGGTGACGCACGGAAATTGTTTAATGCTCTGGAACTTTTCGTGAATTCAGAATTTAACTCTGAAACAATTACTGTTACAAATAAAAAAGTATTAGAAGTAATTCAGGAGAACCTTGCACTTTATGATAAATCTGGGGAAATGCACTATGATATTATTTCTGCATTTATAAAATCATTACGAGGCAGCGACCCAAATGCGGCTGTTTATTGGCTTGCTCGAATGGTTGAGGCCGGTGAAGACCCAAAATTTATCGCCCGACGTATGCTTATTCTTGCCTCTGAAGATATTGGAAATGCTAATCCAAATGCACTGCTTTTGGCTAATACTTGTTTTGATGCGGTAAATAAAATCGGTTGGCCCGAAGGAAGAATAATTTTATCGCAAACAGCAATTTATTTGGCTTCTTCACCAAAAAGTAATGCTTCATACATGGCAATAAAAAATGCTGAAAAAACTGTTCATCAAACAGGAAGTCTTCCTGTTCCTCTCCATTTGCGAAATGCTCCAACAAAATTGATGAAGAATATTGATTATGGAAAAGGGTACAAATATGCACACGATCATGAGGGGAATTTTACTGAATTAGAATTTATGCCTGAGAAAATAAAAGGACAAAATTTTTATGATCCGGGAAACAATCCACGTGAAAATGATATTAGAAAAAGACTAAAATTCTTGTGGAAAAATAAGTATCGCTATTAAATTGAAAATATTTAAAGAGAAAACCGCTAAGCGGATGATATTAAAATAATAACACTAAAGCTAAATATTTATAATTAGCTTTATAAATGTTAAAATATATTTAAAGTTAAAGGATAATAAACATTTAAAAGAGAAACCCGCTAAGCGCCTTCAAGGCGCTAAGCGGATGATTATAATCAGCTGGAGTGCATTTGTAAAACCGCTAAGCGCCTTGGAGGCGCTAAGCGGTTGATATTAACTTTCTTGTCCTGAAATAAGTTAACACAAAGAGTAAACAAATTTCAGGACGGGACAACTCTTTTAATTTATAATAAATCAAACTTAATTATTATCATTAAAGATGAAAAAACAAATTATTTATCTTCTAATCATATCTTTCGGAATAATAAGTTGCCATAACGAACAAAGCAACTCAAAACTTCTTATTAATAACAATTGGTTGTTCAAAGCAATTGAAGATTCTACCTGGCTTCCGGCTACTGTTCCCGGTTGTGTACATACTGATCTTTTAGCAAATAATATTATTGAAGATCCTTTTTACAGATTAAATGAACATAATA
>Ga0307990_1002703_pt1 | contig 14005 bp, 13 predicted proteins | sample EllFjometagen129_FD_203168 | JGI IMG/M metagenome (GOLD analysis project Ga0307990, IMG submission 203168) | Marine microbial communities from Ellis Fjord, Antarctic Ocean - #129 | ecosystem: Environmental > Aquatic > Marine > Unclassified | place: Southern Ocean | collected 2014-10-08
CATTTGCTTGATTTTGGCGTATTTCAAGAATTGAGAGATGTGACGTACTTCAATCAAGTTATGGTCTGTGATGGTACTGTTGCCTGGCCGCATGATCAAGATATTTGCCCCGACACTCTATATATCGAAGCAGTCAAGAATACAGAACCAGCCGCTACACCCAGACTCCCAAAAAGCTGACGCTTTTCGGGAGCTGGTGAGCTTCGTGTTCAAAGCAGATACAATGCTCAAATCAAAATACAATTTGCCGTATCCTCTAATCCGTACGAAGGGTGCTACCGCCTCGCATTCAGGCGGGACAATCCACGGTCGTGCCTCCCTGAGTTTAATTGATGCCTAAAGCTTATCTGGCAAATCATCTTTATTGAAATCCCGTCACTCAAAGACAATATTTCTGTTATTGATTAGACATTCTATACTCGCTCTGCTCTCAGCACTCATTTTATTCCTTGTTGACGATGACGGTCACGGGTATTATTGGGTGATCGAATGTGGCATGGAGAATTGGCTATGACTGAACAGGATGTACGTTGGCAGCAACGATTTTCGAATTACCAAAAGGCATTGGCTCAATTGAGCGATGCTGTATCTTTGGCCCAAGAACGAGATCTATCTGACCTGGAAAAGCAGGGCTTGGTTCAGGCCTTTGAATATACCCATGAGCTCGCATGGAAAACCCTCGCGGATTATCTTAAATGTCAGGGATATACAGATCTGTTTGGTTCCAAAGATACGGTTCGCAAAGCATTTTCTGTTGGGTTGTTGGAGCAGGGAGACGTGTGGATGGATATGATCAAGAGTCGCAATCAAAGCTCGCACACTTACAATCAGGAAGTGGCCGACGAAATCGTCGCTGCCATCAGGACGCAGTACTTTAAAGAATTTTTGGTACTCCGAGAGACGTTCATGAGGCTCAAAGATGCGGAGACAGAGTAAATCATGCCATTTGGATTGACAGCGGATACTGTTGACAAGATCAGAGGGGTGTTTGCTCAATATCCTCAAGTGACTAAAGCCATTCTCTATGGATCGCGTGCCAAGGGTATCCATCGCAATGGTTCAGATATAGATCTGACTCTCAAGGGCCCAAGCCTGGATCTTGGTTTGGTCAATAGAATCAGCAATGACATCGACGATCTGCTCCTACCCTACACGCTTGACCTGTCCATATTCAGTCAGATTGAGAACCCGGATCTGGTGGATCACATCCATCGGGTGGGCGTGGTATTTTTTCACGCCTGATTAATCATGGCCAGCAATTTTTTGTGCACCACAGGATTGCCCATGATGCTGGGGAGGGTGCCGCTTTCGTAGGTCGTGAGGTCTATGGGCCAAAGTGGATTGCCTTGCCAATCGGAGACGATGGCACCTGCCTGTTCTGCGATGAGGCAGCCCGCTGCGATGTCCCAGAGTTTGGGTGTGAATAGAGTCATGCCTGCAAGCCCGCCTTTGGCGGTGTATGCCAAATGCAGGGCAGTGGTGCCTATGTTGCGGAAACGGGTCTTTGTCATGAGTTCATAGACCCAGGATGGGATAGTGTCACCAAAATGACTGTCAATGCCTATGCTGCAGTATTTGTTGAGTGACTCATTGGATACAGTCATGGGAATGCCATTATCCTGGGCTTGGCCTTGGGCTATGGCCGTATACATGTGGTCTGTACAGGGGTCGTAGATCACACCCACAATGGGACGGCCATCCTGCATGGCACCAATGCTGACACTAAATTGGGGCAGGCCGTGGGCGTAGTTGTTAGTCCCGTCAATGGGGTCAATGATCCACCAGATGCTATCGGAATCAGATGGGAGGCATTTGAATATCTGGCCCTGGTCTCCTTCTTCGCCTATAAAACCGTGTCCGGGGAATTTGGATCGAATCTCTTCTATGATCAGAGTCTGGCACTGTTGGTCCGCTTCTGTGACCAGGTCTGAGCTGTTTTTTATCGATGTCTGGGTTGTGTCAATCTTGTCCAGGGCATGGTGGCCTGCTATGCGTGCCGCTTTGACCGCTGCGTCCAACATGGATTCAAGCGTTTCAGTGTGACTTGTCATGGTATTTCTATCGTATCCAGGGTTTTCTTGACAGTTTTGATTAAGGAGCCTATTCTACTTGCCTTATGACTCCAGACCAACAAGGAATTTCTCGAAATAGAAAACTCAAGGCCACTTCTGGTCAGCGCAAAGGTGCTCTGGTGCTGTTCTTCGCGTCTGCGATCATTTTTGTGGGCGTGGGCCTTCTTGAGGCGAGTCAGTACGACATTGGCCGTTTTTTTATGCCATGCGGTTTTAAAGTGAGTCATGGTTTGCCTTGTCCCACATGTGGGTATACCACGGCATTGCGAGCTTTTGCCACGGGTCATGTTGTGGCTGCCTTCAAAATTCAGCCAGCCGCTTGTATGATGTGTGTGGCCCTGTTAACAAGTGGTGCTATCGGATTTTACGTGGCCGTGACTGGACATTATCCGCACTGGTTAAGGAAGGGGTTGGCCCAATGCAGGCTAAAATATGTTTTTCTAGCGTTTTTTTTGGTAGTATTTCTGGGCTGGACTGTGTTGTTGGCTCAGGCATATGCTGAGAAAACTTGATCATTTGTTTGATATTGAGGCCAAAAAAAATAACAGGTTCGCGTAGAATTCGTCCAATAAGGTGACCACTGTTTTTTTAGAAAAGGGGTGAAACCAGGAATGAGCAAGAAGTTTCTTCAATCTAATAAAAAGATTTCGCTTTTTTTGGGCTGGATTAATAGAATGAAGGCTCGAATGCATGGGGGTGCATCTGTTACAACGGTGGGGCAACAGAGAGCCAATGCTTTATATTTCTACAAAATCTACATGGAGTTGCCGTGATATGAGTCTTTCGTGGTTCAAAAAGTGGCGATGGATAGGGTTGGTCACTGTAGTATGTTTTATGAATGTATCTCAAGCGAGGTTTCTTGAGGGGCATCTCAGGCACAAACAACCTCGGTCTCGCCTGGCCTCTCCGCCCACTGCAACCATAGGTACGCATTTCAAGAGTGCTTTCAAGCTGGGGAAGCATGGTTACACACGCAATTTTTCAGAGCAAAATGGCATTATTTACACGGCTCAGGGGGGACATATTGATATTGCCCATTTGAGAAAGCTTGCTGATTGGACCGCCTATCTGGCATCTCAGGTACAAGAGAGTCTTCAAAATGAGGAATCCCGATTCACGTATAAAATGTGGGAACCCTCTCGCCATTATGTGACATGGTCATATCCCGACAATTGGGCAAGCTTGCCTCCTGCTGAAAAAGAAGAAGCCATTCATGCCATCGCCATTGCGGTTGGACAACATTTGGCTTATACCGCATCCACATGGCATGAGATATTAACATGGCACGGGTATCGCGGCATTGGTGTGTGGCCGGAATTTCAATCATCGTTTTCTTGGGAAGACAATTATTCCAACCTTCTTGGCTGTCATATTGCAGGTGCTGCCTTATGTGATCCTGATTTGAAGTATTCTGACGCAGTGACCCGGGAGATTAAGGTGATGATTAAAATCCTGGGTGGTCAGACCAAACGTGTGGCCCACAAGGCCAGTGCTGCCGTACGCGGGACATGGTTCAGTGGGGATTTGATATTCCTCAAGAGTTTTAAGCGTCACTTTGATATTGGGTTGACAAATGGGTATGTGACACCATGGATTGTCACCTGTGGCGCAGAATTTGGATTGGCCACAGCTCAGCCGGCATCTATTCCAGTGCCCAATATGGAACCGTTGTATCGACATGGATTTGACTTTACTCTCGAAATTGAACCCCGAGAGTTTGAAAAGAACGAAATTCTGAGAATCGTGTATCCCAACAAAAAAACTGCGAAGAAACGCATCACGCCTGAACTCCATTTTAAGCTTATTATGGATGCGATTATCAAGGATGCGACAAGGCGATATGGTCCTGGTGTTCAACAGCCCTATGGCCCCAAGAATCCTGCACCGGTTTCGTACGTGACCTTGGATCTGGCTTTGGGGGAGTCTATCCAAAAAAGCAATCATTCCTATTGGGAAACTCTCAGCGCTGGCAATTATAAGGCCATGGATAGCGTTCAGTAGGCAGCAACACTAAGGGATGAAACTTGAAAGGTACAAGCTGACGGGTGTTTCGAACCTGGCTTTTCCCTCTCAGGTTTCAAGTTTCAGCCCTTAGCTTTTACACATCACCCACCAGCCCGTTTGGCTTTGTAGCCCAGTGTGTGTAGTTCCTGGACGAGCTGGTCGCGGTGTTCGCCCTGAATTTCAATAAGACCATCCTTGACGGTGCCGCCTGCGCCACATTTTCGCTTGAGTTGCTTGGCCAGTTTTTTCAGTTCTTTGGCATTCACAGGTAGACCAGAGACAATTGTGACGCCTTTGCCTTTCCTGCCTTTGGTTTCTCTGGATACACGGACCTGTCCGTCCCCAAGCGGACCCTCAGAGCCTTGGCCGCATGAGCAGCTTGTGATGGGATTTGCGCATGTCGGACACATTCTGCCTTGACGGGTTGAAAAAACGATGCCTAAGTGACTGCCATTGGATTCTTTCATCTCTGGCATTGTAGTCAAAGTTTTGCAAACTTCAAGAACCCAGGACTTAGTACTTGGTACTTGGTACTTGGTACTGAGTGCTTTAAAAGGCCTCGTATTTAACCCGTTGATTCTATGTCAGCGCAAAAAAAAAACACCTCCTGCGTGCGGAGGGAGAGGAGAGAGAGAGGAAAGCGAGATATCCGCAGGAGGGTGTTTTTTTAGAATAAAGCGATTCTTTGGGTAACCGCATTATTATTTAATAAAGTGTATTGTAAAAGAGCAAAAACCCCACGGAACATAAAACACCGTTGGCATACCTCAAAGAAGCTCATCACGTAGGGTACTGAATATAATACGATATTCAGCAGCATGATGGCATGAGGTTTTACCTCTAAATGCAGGAGGGAAGGGCTTTTTACCCTGTGAGAAAAAACTAGAATCTGTTACTTCTGTTACTCTTGAATCGATATCAGGGCACGATTTAGTCTGGTTGAGTTGAGGGAAACATCGCCAATGCGAGGTGGACCATTCTTTTCTTCGTGACGCAACATGCCATTAAGTAATGTCGGATCGTAGTCGTTCCTGTTCAGCACGTACACGCCAATTTCGTAGAGGCTCCAAGGTTTGGGACCCCCAAAATGATACAGCCCTGTGAGGTTGTGTTTGAGTGTGCGAAGTGCGACTGTCGCAACTTCTTCGCAGGACACACAACTGCGGTATTCGTCATAGAAGAGTGTTACACGCAGATTTCGTTTGAATCGGTTCTCGATCCAGTCGACAGCGCCTTTTTGACCGCCGATTGAGTCGCCTAGGGGCAGTGCGATTCGAATAATGCAGTGTTTTGCGGCCATTTGGATCTGTTTCTCGGCCAGAACAAAGGTGCGACCGGCCACGCTGACTGGGTCGGGTGCCTGGTTTTCTGTGTAGCCGCTTGGGGGAGGGTCGATGCCTGAAAAGACCAGGTCTGTGCTGACATACAGGATAGGTAGGTCACCAAATGTCTCAACCACGGCTTTCGCGCCCTGGACATTGATCGCATGGGCCCAGTTCGGGCGTTCTTCGCACACATCCAGATCACACACACCTGCACAATGTACAATGTGAGTCGGATTGAACTGTTTTCGAAGGGTCTTCAGGCTTTGAACATCAGTAATACAGAGGGGGTACACGTTAGAATCATCAGGGACCTCCATTTTGGGCGGCCTGACGCCGAGCAGACGCTTTTGAGGCAAATTATGCATTAGGGCCTGAAAAATCGGCCATCCGTGGATGGAAGTAATGCCTGTGGCCAATACACGCCAGGATTCGGGAAAATCAATTTTTGGTGGATTCATAGGGTATCAACAAAAATGGGATTGTACTCATTGGGCCGTTTTGATACAAGAGGAAGAGGTTGATATTCAATAACTCATCAAATTAAGGAGAGTGTATGCGTTTACCAAGCGTGTTTCAGTGGTCTTTCTGCGTGCTTATTCTGAGTTTTACACTGGTTGGGGCCGTTGAGGTTGAAAAAGAGAGCCCGGCTCAGGCTGTTCATTTGCACTTGAGTGGGATGGTGTCGGAGCCGGTGATGGTGGATTCTCCCATTTTGACCAGCCATATGGGCTTGAGCCAGCTTGTTCGTGGTTTGCAAAAACTGAGTCTGGACCCGGATATTGATGCATTAGTCCTGACATATGATAGCATGGCCTTTGGATTTGCCCAGCTTGAGGAGATTCGTACTGCGCTGGACAAGGTTCGTGAGAAGGGTATTCCTGTCTATGTCCATGCCGAAGGGATGACCACCGGCGTGTATGCCCTGTTGTGTGCAGGGGATCATTTGAGTGTGGCGCCTGCCTCAACCCTCATGTTGACAGGCTTGTCTGGTGAATCAATGTACCTCAAGGGTCTGTTGGACAAATTGGGCATTCAGGCCGATTTTATGAGTATGGGTGATTACAAGTCTGCCGCAGAATCCATGACGCGTACCGGCCCCAGTGATGCGGCCCAGGAGAATTTGGATTGGCTGTTGGACGGTTTGTACGACAATTTGGTGGGTATGATTGCTGAGTCACGTGATATGGCCCCGGACCAAGTCAAAGCGATCATTGACCAGGGACCATTTATGGCAGAAGAAGCCCTGGGTAAAAAGCTGATTGATGCCGTTGAAACCAGGCAGGCCTTTTTGGAACGCATTGAAAAGGATCTGGGTGGGTCTGTGGTCTTCAATAATGACTATGGCAGAAAAAAACGTAAAAAGATCAATATGTCCAGCCCGTTCGGCTTATTTGCAGCCATGTCGGAATTATTTAAAGTACCTCAACGTTCAGCCCCCAAAGATACGATCGCTGTGGTGTATGTTGAAGGTACGATTGTGCCTGGTTATGGGCAGGCCGGTTTGTTCGGCGCCGCAAGCGGGGCATATTCCGGTACTATTCGAAAGGCCCTTGAAGCCGCAGCCAACGAGGACTTTATCAAGGCTGTGGTGATGCGTGTCAATTCGCCTGGCGGTTCTCCTGAAGCCAGCGAAGTGATTCTGAATGCGGCACGTGCCGTGCAGTCAAAAAAACCATTTGTTGTATCCATGGGTAACACGGCTGCCAGTGGTGGCTATTATGTGGCCTGTGGTGCTGACGCCATTTATGCGGACAGTGCAACCGTGACCGGCTCCATTGGTGTGGTAGGGGGTAAGCTTGTGACACAGGGCTTGTGGGACAAACTTGGTGTGAATTGGGTGAGTGACAAACGGGGTGCCCATGCCGATCTCTTTAGCGCATCCAAACCTTTTGACGAAGATCAACGCCAGGTGTTTGCCTCCCACATGGAGGCCATCTACGAAACGTTCAAGGGGCATGTGGTCAAGGGACGCGGGTATCGATTACGCAAAGACATCAATGACATTGCAGGGGGACGCGTTTACACGGGCAAGCAGGCGCTCGAATTGGGACTCGTCGACTATCTTGGAGGCCTGGAGCAGGCTATTGTCTGTGCCGCAGAAAAGGCCTCTATCACAGAGTACGACATTGTCGGTTTACCGGAAGCCAAAGATTTTATCACCCAACTTATGGACGAACTTTCAGGCACCGCTGAGCGACCTTCGGACGTGAGTCTCGCCATGACCTCCACATTCCCATCCTTAATGGGCACGCAAAACGGCCTGCTGGATCTTCTGCAAAAAGTTGAACCCAAACGAGCCCAAGTGTTTATCCAGGCCCTGCATCGTTTGGAACTTATGCGACAGGAAAACGTGATCATGATGATGCCCTATGATTTGGTTCTGGAGTAGGCACTCCCAATTCACTGTTCCACAATTGATTCTTTATCACATCCCCACTATACTATGTACTGGTTTTAGGTGTTAAGTGTTGGGTTTTAAGTGGACTGCTGCCGACCTTACACTGTTTGCCGATAACTGAAACCTATTTTCTAAATACTGAACACCGAATACCAAAAACTGGTTTGATATGCCCTATCTGATTGATGGTTACAATTTATTATGGTCGATTTTCAAGAACGACGAACATTTTGAGCCTGTGGATGATGCGGGGCTGGTCAGTACGTTGAGTCTGTATTGCCAGGATGTGTCGGATTATGGTGAGGTCGTGTTTGACGGAATTGGGCCGCCGAACAAACGTCCGTTTAAGCAGGTCACGCAATTGGATGTGATCTTTTCCGGGCAGGGCATTGAGGCAGATGACGTGATTGAAGATAAAATCGCTATGTGCCGATCGCCGAAAAAACTTTGTGTGGTCAGTAGTGATCGTCGGATACGCTATGCCGCTGAAAAGGTCAAGGCTCGGGCGATCAGATCTGATGAATTCTGGGCCAGGGTGCTGAAGCGATTGCTGAGAAAACGTGGTCCCAAAGAGCCATCAGGCAAACGCCACGGTGTGACCGATTCTGAGACACGTGAGTGGCTCAAGCAGTTTGGTTTGGACTAGACCCTGGAAAAACAGCTTTCAGCGGTCAGCAATCAGCTTAAAGGCTACACTACCTGGAACTTGCTTAACTTTCTTATCAGCGTGGGGCAAGGCCCCACCCTACTTAGAATGAGTCTGAAACTTAACACTTAACACCATTTTACTTTGAACTTTACGGAGTAACGTATGAAAACAAAAGTGGCTGTACCGATTAACGCATCCACCCAAGAGGGTGTGCTGGAACAGGTGGTTTTGGCCCTGGAAGCAGGTGCTGATGTGTTGGAGTGGCGAAGTGACTACCTGGAAGGTATCACGGCCGATTTGGCCGGGCAGGTGATTGGCCAGATTCAATCCAGGATCGGTTCTCAGGCCGAGTTGTTGGTGACGTGTCGTGACAGCCAGGAGGGTGGGGTTGGGGCATTGTCATTGGATGTGCGTTTGGCTGTTCTGATTAATGCCGTCAAGCTGGGTGTTCAGTACATTGATGTCGAATTTGCGAACTACCAAAAACCGCATGTTCATCAGGCCGTTGATGAGGCCTTGAGTGAGGTTCAGACCTGTCGGTTGATTTTGTCTGCCCATGATTTTGACGGTCGGTTCGGTGATATCCGTGCCTTGTACAGGTCAATGGTTCGATGCAATGCCAACGCCATTGCCAAGCTGGTGTACAAGGCGGATCATATTAATCACTGTTTTGAAGCATTTGACGTGTTACATGCCAGAGAGGGCGATGCGATTGTCCTATGTATGGGACAGGCGGGCATAATCTCCCGTATCTTGGCACCCAAGTTGGGTGGTTTTTTGACCTTCGCCAGTTTGGATGCTGAGAGTGCCACTGCCCCGGGACAGATGACCGTGCAGCAGTATAAGACTCAATATCGGCCGGATGCCATGAATGCGGACACCGAGTTATACGGTATCATGGCTGATCCAGTTGGACATTCCATGAGTCCGGCTATACACAATGCCTGTTTTGCGAAGTTGGGTTTGAACAAGCGGTATGTGCCCTTTCTGATCACTGGGTGTCTGAATGATTTTACTGAGTTTCTGGATCACTTGTGCGCCAGGTCCTGGCTAGCAGCACGCGGGTTTAGTGTGACCATACCGCACAAGGTTCATGCGCTTGAATATACTCAGGCCCGAGGAGGGTTTGTTGAGCCCCTGGCCCAAAAGATAGGTGCCGTCAATACGTTGATAAATGACCCAGCGACCTGCAGGCCGAGTGCCTATAACACGGATTATGCCGGGGCCATGGATGCGATATGTCAGACCATGAAAACTGACCGGGCGTCTCTCGCAGGCAAGTCTGTGGCGGTGTTAGGTGCAGGTGGTGTATCCCGTGCCATTGTGGCCGGTCTGATCGATGTGGGTGCACGTGTGAGTATTTATAACCGTACCGTCGAAAAGGCTCGAATTTTGGCCGAGGCCTTTGATTGTGATTATGCTGGCCTGGATGGCCTGAACAGTATGCAGGTAGACTTGCTGATTAATGGGACCAGTCTGGGTATGTCGCCACGTGTGGAAGAGATGCCAGTACCTGAGACCGCGTTAAATGCGAACATGGCAGTTTTCGACACGGTATACAATCCTTTGGAGACTCGCCTGCTTAAAACAGCCAAGGCAAAAGGGGCTGTTGTGGTGGATGGTCTTGCCATGTTCGTGGGCCAGGCCATGGCACAATTCAAGCTGTTCACGGGTCAGGCCGGTGATCCAGACCTGATGCGCGACGTGGTGACGGCTCATTTGAGCGAAAGGTGACATTGGCTTGAGAACACGACAACGATTTTATATCAGAGGGCGTGTGCAGGGTGTTGGGTTTCGTCCCACGGTCAGTCGGTTGGCCTTGAGTCTGGACCTGACCGGTTGGATTCGAAATGATACCCAGGGTGTGGTCTTGGAGTTACAGGGGCCTGAGCCCGTGATTGATGCCTTGATTGAACGTCTTCAAGGGGGCGACAAGCCCCGGTTGGCACATATACAGACATGTCAGCAATATGCTGTGCCTTCGATGTCCGAAGAAACGTCCTTTGTGATTCTGGCCAGCGACACCTCTGGTGATCCTCTGGCCCAGGTCACACCCGACACGGCCGTGTGCGATGCCTGTTTAGCGGAGATGCGTGATGCCAAGGACTTCCGTTTTGCCTACCCTTTTATTAACTGTACGCATTGTGGTCCGCGTTATTCCATTGTAAAATCTGTACCCTATGACCGTCCCAATACCACGATGAGTGTGTTTGATTTGTGCGATGCATGCAAACAACAGTATATGAACGTTCAGGATCGTCGATTTCATGCGCAGCCTGTGGCCTGCCCCACTTGTGGTCCGACGTGTTGGATTGCAGATGCCCAAGGCGAGACACTTGAAGCCGTCTCGGACAGGAGTATCACATGCGCTGCCGAGGCACTGAGACAGGGGAAGATCGTGGCGATCAAGGGAGTGGGCGGTTTTCACCTGGCAGTGGATGCCTGTCAGGAAGAGGCTGTTCAACGTCTGAGGGAACGCAAACATCGTGACCACAAGCCTTTTGCATTGATGGCGTCATCCATGGCTGTGATCAAACGTTATTGTGAGGTGGATGCCAGTGCAGAGGGAATCCTGACCGGCGCACAGAGTCCCATTGTATTGCTGCCCAAAAAAGAGGGGTCGAATCTGGCGACTGGCGTGGCTTCGGGTGTCAACACATTGGGATGGATGTTGTGTTATGCCCCGTTGCACTGGATGTTGTTTGCTCAGGGGCCAGACGTGCTGGTCATGACCAGTGGCAATGTGTCGAATGAGCCTCTCATTTGCCGTAATGATTTGGCTGTGGAGCGACTGGGCAACATCGCAGACCTGTTTTTAATGCACAATCGTGATATCTACAGGCAGGTGGATGATTCCATTGTGCATATGATGGACAGTCAGCCTGTATTGCTGCGTCGATCCAGAGGGTACATGCCCACGCCTCTGTATGTACAACAGGCCAGCGATTGGGACATCCTGGCCACAGGGTCTGATCTCAAAAATACGTTCTGTTTTGTGAAGCAGGACCAACTGCTGTGCAGTGAGCACATTGGTGACCTGGCTGATGCCGGCGTTTATCATCATTTTGTTAAATCCATTGATCACCTTAAGGGTCTGTTTGGCGTGACGCCTGCGGTTGTGGCCTGCGATTTACACCCTGGCTACTACTCTACGCAGTATGCCAATCAAGTTAAAGATGTGACAGTGATCCCTGTGCAGCATCACTGGGCCCATGTGGCCTCCTGTTTGGCTGAGCATCAGGAAAATGGCCCAGTCATAGGTTTGGTAGCAGATGGCACTGGATATGGCACTGACGGGGCTGTGTGGGGTTGTGAGTGTTTGGTTGCGACATTGGAGTCGTTCGAACGTTTCGGGCACTTGCAGTACTTCTCTCTGCCAGGTGGGGACAAGGCGGCCAAGGAACCGTGGCGGCCTGGTCTATCCCTGTTGGTGCAGGCATTTGGCCCTGATCTGGAAGGGCTTGATGAGTTGCTTTGTGAAAGGGTGTCAGATTTTCAGGCATGGGGTGTGGTTCGTCAACAATTGGATAGGGGCTTTAATTGCGTGGATACGTCCAGCCTCGGGCGGGTGTTTGATGCTGTGGCGTGGTTGTTGGGATTGGGGCAGTATAATCATTTTGATGCCCAATTGCCCATGGCCCTGGAATCAGTAGCTGATGCAGCCATGTGGCAGGGATATTCTTTGACGCTCGACACAGATCACGTGCCCATGCTGTGGCGCATAGACCGTATGATTAGTGAACTCGTGCGTGATATTCAGACTGGGTGTGATGTGTCAAAGATGGCCATGAAGTTCCACATGGCATGGGTTCAGGGATTTGTCGGCATGGCAGAGGCCGTTCAGGCCCGTACAGGCTTGAACACGGTGGTTCTGAGCGGCGGGGTGTTCTGTAACAGGGTTTTTCTGATACGGACGATTAAGGCTTTAAAGCAACGTGGTTTTATCGTATTATGGCAACAAGGTTTTCCCTCAAATGATGGTGGAATCGCTTTGGGGCAGGCTGCGATTGCTGCAAAACAGATGGAACACTTTTGCCTTGACCGGCAGAAGTGATGGTTCCGGTTAAAAGGTTCTCAGTTCACGGTTGAAGGCCAATAAAACAAGCCCATTCGACCACTGGAACCCTGGAACCCTGGAATCGTGAACCCTGAACTATGAACTGTGAACTGTGAACCTGCTTTGGCGGTTTCAAATCGCTAAAGCACAACAAACTAGAAGAGGTATTTATGTGTTTGGCTGTACCTGCAAGAATAGTTGAGCTAGAAGATGATAGGGCGAAGGTCGATGCCATGGGCAACCGATGGCAGGCGAGAACAACCCTGTTGCCTGATGTCAAGGTTGGCGACCTGGTGCTTGTGCATGCGGGCTTTGCCATTTCCAAGGTCGATGAAGAGGATGCAAAAAAGACCTGGGAATTGTTCGCCCATCTCGACGACTTTAATGAGACCACCGATAAACCTTTTGGATAATATTTATGTTGGATAAAATTAAAAAATCACAGGAAGTCATCAAGGCAGCCTGTGAAAAAGTGGGGCGACGTATCCAGGTGATGGAGGTCTGTGGGACCCATACCGTCTCCATTTTTCGCAGCGGTGTCCGTTCAATTCTGCCTGATGGGGTGAAGCTGTTATCTGGGCCCGGGTGTCCTGTTTGTGTGACGGATCAGGGCTACATTGATGTGGTACTTCAACTGGCAGACCGTGATGACTGTCTTATTGCGACCTATGGCGATATGATTCGTGTGCCTGGCCAGGATGGATCTTTGGAAACACGTCAGGCTAAGTCACGCATCGTGTTGAGCGCGGATGACGCTCTGCAACTGGCCAAGACTTACCCGGACAAGACAGTGGTCTTTGTGGCCGTCGGATTTGAGACCACCACACCGGCCACGGCTGTGGTGGTGCGTGATGCCGCACATCAAGGCATCAAAAACTTTTGTGTGCTCTGTGCGCACAAGCTGGTGGTGCCTGCGATGCAGACATTATTAAGTGCGAAGAATGACAAGATTGATGCCTTCTTATGTCCAGGGCATGTGAGCGTGATCATTGGCTATGAAGCCTATGCTCCTGTGGTCAATCAATATAAACGGCCCTGTGTGGTGGCCGGGTTTGAACCGGTGCAGATCATGGAGGCCTTGGCTGAAATCTGTGATCAGATGGCCAAGGGACAACCGATGTTGAAATCAATGTATACTGCTGTGGTCACGGCCGAGGGCAATTTGACCGCTCAAGCTTTGGTCAGCGATACATTTGATGTGACTGATGCCTATTGGCGAGGTTTGGGTAAGATTGAGCAGAGTGGATTGGAACTTAAGCCAAAGTACGAGGCCTTTGATGCCTTTAAACGATTTGGCCTCACAGAAGTGCCTGGCCAGTGTAATACAGGGTGTCGATGCGGCGAAGTCTTGTGTGGTCTCGTTGATCCCAAAGACTGTGGGTTATTTGGTCAGGCCTGTACACCCGAGTCACCTATTGGCCCCTGCATGGTTAGCTCCGAAGGCGCCTGCGCAGCATGGTATAAATATGGCTCTTAATTTTTGATTTTTGATTTTAAATT
>Ga0307990_1002704_pt1 | contig 14002 bp, 10 predicted proteins | sample EllFjometagen129_FD_203168 | JGI IMG/M metagenome (GOLD analysis project Ga0307990, IMG submission 203168) | Marine microbial communities from Ellis Fjord, Antarctic Ocean - #129 | ecosystem: Environmental > Aquatic > Marine > Unclassified | place: Southern Ocean | collected 2014-10-08
GCCAATTGTGAACCCGACTTTCTTACGGAAAGCCGGATGCGGGAAATCCGCACGTCCGGTTTGATGAGGGGGGAACCCGCTTGCGGGTTCCTCTACTCTGCCGGTTAAAAAACTCTCCCTCTCCACTCTGCGCAACCGGCGGTTTCGAGGGATAAAAAAACCGGGCCGACGCGTGGGCATCGGTCCGGGTTTCTGCAGCTCTGCGGGTCGGTTTAGTTGCCGGCCATCATGGCGGCAACGTCGGCTTCAACGTCACCGGTCGGTTTGATGTTGAAGTTTTCAACGAGCACTTTGGCGACGTTGGGCGACAGGAATGCGGGCAGGGTCGGGCCGAGGCGGATTCCTTTGACGCCGAGGAAGAGCAGGGCGAGCAGCACGATGACTGCTTTCTGTTCGTACCAGGCGATGTCGTAAGAGATCGGCAGGTCGTTAATGTCGTCGAGTCCGAAGACTTCCTGCAGCTTCATGGCGATGATGGCCAAGGAGTAGGAGTCGTTGCACTGTCCGGCATCGAGGACGCGCGGGATGCCGCCGATGTCGCCGAGATCCAGCTTGTTGTAGCGGTATTTCGCGCAACCGGCGGTCAGAATAACGGTATCCTTCGGCAGGGTTTCAGCCACATCGGTGAAGTAGTCGCGGGTTTTGTGACGTCCGTCACAGCCCGCCATGACGACGAAGCGTTTGATTGCGCCGGTCTTCACTGCGTCAACCACTTTGTCGGCCAGTGCCATCACCTGATGGTGAGCAAATCCACCGGTGATCGTGCCGGTTTCAATTTCTACAGGTGCCGCACAGGTTTTCGCCAGCTCGATGATTGCTGAGAAGTCCTTTTTGCCGTCTTCTGGTCGATCCGCAATGTGTGCCACGTCGGGATAGCCCGCGGTGTTGGTGGTGAAGATGCGGTCTTTGTAGGCATCTTTCACTGGAGTGATGCAGTTGGTGGTCATCAGGATCGGTCCGTTGAAACTCGCGAACTCGGTGTCTTGTTTCCACCAGGAACCTCCGTAGTTGCCATGAAAATTGTCATACTTTTTGAAGGCCGGATAATAGTTGGCCGGCAGCATTTCGCCGTGGGTGTAGACGTCGACGCCCGTTCCCTGGGTCTGCTCAAGCAGTTCTTCCATGTCTTTCAGGTCGTGACCCGAAATCAGGATGCCCGGCTTCGTGCCGACGCCAATGTCGACTTGGGTAATCTCGGGGTTGCCGTAGGTTTCGGTGTTGGCTTTGTCGAGAATCGCCATGGAACTTACGCCCATTTCTCCGGTTTTCAGGGTCAGGGCGACCAGTTCGTCAACCGATAGGTCGCGAGTGGTGGACGCCAGGGCCTCTACTGCGAATGCGTAGATCGCATCGTCTTCGAAACCGAGCACGGCGGCGTGTTCAGCGTAGGCGGCCAGACCTTTCAGGCCGTAGATGATCAGTTCGCGCAGCGAACGGACATCTTCGTTCTTCGTGGAAAGAACCCCGACGGTTGCCGCTTTGAGCTGGAAGGCCTCTAGGGTGTCAGCGGTCCAGGTGGCGCTGTCGTGCAGGCCGGCGATCGAATCGACGTGGATCGCGTCGCGGATTTGGATGGCCTCGCGAATCATCGCCTCAAAGCGGGTGCTGTCAAAGTTGGCGTTGGTGATGGTAGTGAAGAGGCTTTCAAGAATGAAGCGGCCGGTTTTTGAACCGATGGCGTCTGCTTTTTCGCAGCGGATTGAAATTCCCTTCAGCAGATAGATCAGCAGATCCTGCAGATTGGCTGTTTCTTCGGTTTTCCCGCACATGCCTCGCATCGTGCAGCCTTCGTTCTTCATGGCTTCCTGACATTGATAACAAAACATAACTATTCTCCTTTGGTTTGGTTTTGAGATTTTGCGGGAGCGTATCCCGTGGTGACGTCCTTGTTCTTTTCTCCGATAATTTTGGCCAGCTCATCGTCGGTCTTTTTGAAATTAATGAGTGCCAGAGGTTTCAGCGGCGGGGGCGTCTTTTTTTCACTCATTATTTTATCCAGTTTGTTTCGTGTGATGCATTCGCATCTAAATGATGCAGATCAGAATACACTCATTCGAATAGGAAACCTTGACCTGCGTCAAGGATCGTAAAATTTGTCTCATAAAGACTGCTCATTAAAACCGCCTCTGAACTGGATTCTATCGTGCGGTTCTGTAGATTTGAAGCCTATTTGATGGATAAAGCCGGTGAAGGAGAAACCATGGGAGCACTTTCAGACGGAATGAAAAAGGCAGGGTGGCCGATTGTGCGTGAACGGAACGGGGGCTGGACTGTGTATGCCTCGCAGGCCCGGGCGTATTGCTATGACCCGGCCTCGGGCTGGTCTGTGCCGGAGGAGGAGGTCGCGGCCGCGCTGGAAAAGGATCTGCAGGAGATCGAGCAGGGCCAGTTGAACGCCATCCGAACCCTGTCGCGCATGACCGCGCTGAATCATACTCGGAATCCGTCGCAACCCATCGTCCGAGTTTGCAAAGACGGTCTCGTCGACGGAAAGCGGGTGCTGCACCTGGGGACCGGGCTGGATCGGTTTGCAAAAGACACGTTGCTGAAAGCGGGTGCTGTGTCGGTCGATGACTACGACCCCAACTTTTATCCGGATCGTTCGGTGCTCGATTCCACCTATGACGTGGTGCTGTGCAACTATGTCCTTAACATTCTGATTCCGACGGAGCGCAAGTTAGTTTATGACGACATCGCCGCTTGCACGGATTCGCAGGGTGCGGCCTATCTTTGCGTACAGGGGAAGTGGCCGGTGCTGAACAAGCACCGAGTCGTTCGAGCGCATGAAGACGGATATGTGATTCGGGATACCTCCGTTCCGACTTTCCGCAAGGGATATGACTCGCAGGATTTAATCGATGAAGTGTGCCGAATTCTTCACGGCACCGCGGAGCAGGTCTGCATGTTTTACAGCAACTCGCTGGTGCAGTGGCGTCCGGAAGCTTGAATCTAGAAACTTGAAACTTGAAATTTGGAACTGAGGACCGAGGACTGAGAACGTAGAGCAGGCGTCCCGCTTGCTTATTCCAAACCTTGGAAACTTTTTAACCGCGGATTACGCGGATGATCGCGGATGTGTCCATGCATTGGAAAAAAGGTTCACAAGCGCCCCGCTTGCATGCGCCTGAGTCGGTAATTTTTGAGCCGCGCTGAAAGCGTAGCGATAAATAATTTGCGAAGCAAATAGTGACGCAGGAACGGTTCAAGATCGCAGAGAACTCAAAGATTAACTGTAGCGTCGGCTCTACGAGCCGATTTCTTGACCGCCGTCTTGGCCCGCTATAGCTCGAAGAGCGACGGCGGGAGCTATGCCGAAGGGCAAGAGAACGTATAGATTTCAAGAACGTAGACGTGGTGTCCCCACCGCGTTTCTTTGGATGGATCGAACGGAGCAAGCAGGGCGATTCGGATCAGGTTTTGACAGACCTGAGACGCCGTCGAAAGTGCTTTTTGTATTTCAAAAAGAAGGTAGGGCTGGCCTTTCCGAGGACGCCGCGCCCCGCACCGAGTTCCAATATTTGGAGGATTTTAACCGCGGATCACGCGATCCGAATGGGTCGAGATCGCCCACGATACTTTTATTGATCCCGAGACTTCGGGACGGGGCGGATAGGAGTGGTTCAAAAGAAGAGAGCGACGCGAACGGCAACAAGGTTGAAATTCTAGTCAAAACTAAAATTCAAACGGTCGTTTGAATTTGTTGTTTGAATTGTTTGACGGGGCGTCGGGCGAAGGGTAGTTTTCAAATTACTAATTCAAACAGGGATTTGAAACTATGACAGACAACCCGACAACCAAAGAGCGACTCATCTACTCCGCCTGCGAAATTTTCGCGGAAAAAGGCTATCACGATGCCACTGTAGCGGAAATCTGCGAAGCGGCCGGGGCCAATATTGCGGGGGTGAATTATCATTTCGGCGACAAATTAAACCTCTATCGGCAGGTTTGGGCATTTCTGTTCGAAAAATCGGCCGCTAAATATCCGCTCCCGGCAGAACTTGACGAGATCGGGTCCGAAGTCTGGTTGCGGCGCTTTATTTACTCCCGAGTCGAAGAAATTTTCGATACGGGTATCTGTCACTGCTTGCCGCAATTGCTCCACCGCGTGATGGGTGATCACTCAGAAATGACCGATTATCTTTTCGAAACCTATTTGAAACAGGGTCATGATCAGGTCAAAAAGGCAATCAGGGCCCTGATCGGCCCCGGTATCACGGACAGTCAGCTGGAATTGGCGCACATCAACTTTATGGGCTTGCACATCTTCCTCAACGTCGGGCATCAGGAAGATAAAAACCATAACGAGAAAAGAAAACGTCTGCCTTCCTCCGCCGATCCCGCCGAACTGGCCAGACAGGTTGAAGAATTTGCCATTGGTGGACTGCTTGCCACCCGCGCGTTGGTTCGAAGCACTGAACAATGATCATGAAAAAAAATGGTTCTATATAGAGTTTTGAGGTGCGGAAGGATTTTTCACAACCGCTGACGCTAGAGGGAGTCAGAGGGATAGAGAGTTGGAGCTTTTGACTGAAACGATCGAGTGTCTGCTGATCGGGCCGCTCTTTCTTTAAGTGTGGCAACCTCAGGGGCTCGGGGCGGATTTGGAGCCGTTGTTGCTGGGATGCGGTTGTGCGTAAATAAGGGTTTGAAATGAAACGAATCAGATGGAGAGAATTTTGTGCGGGGCTGTCGCTGCTGCTGGGCTGTACGGCCTGCACCTCGCTTTGGGGGCCGGCGGGTCGTGCGCAGGATGCGTTGCCCGAGGCGTATCGGGCCGCGAATGCGGGTGACGTGCTGACGAGTGACTGGTGGGCCGCGTTTGGCGACGAACAGCTCAACGCTCTGATGGAAACCACGCGGGCGGGCAACCTCACTCTCGAACAGGCTGCCGCCCGTTTGCGGCAGGCCGAAGCCTCCGCCGTCAAAAGCGGCGCGGCCCGCTTCCCGTCGTTGATCGGTAGCGGAGAGGGCAAAACTGCCTATACGGGTTCCCGCGACATCTCAACCGTCACCACGGACACCTACAAGCTCGGCTTGAGTGCGAGTTATGAACTGGATTTATGGGGGCGCGTGGCGTCCGGTCATCGTGCGGCACTCAGCTCGCTTGAGGCGAGCCGCTTCGATCTGCAAACCTCCGCGATGACCGTTTCGGCGCAGACGGTACTGACTTATTACCGCTGGCAGCAACTCAACGCCCGGCTGACACTTCGCAACGAGCAGCTCGTAGCTCGTCGCAAAATGCTCTCCGTGATTGAAGAGCGTTTTAAAACATCGCAAGCGGATGCGCTCGATGTGTTGCGGCAGCGCGAGCAGGTCGCCGCCGCAGAAGCGGCAATTCCTCCGGTAAAAGATTCTCTTCAGGCTGCAGGCAATGCGCTCGCCGTGCTGACCGGCCGTCCGCCGCAGACCGATTTGGGCCTCGTGGTGAAACCGCTACCGGAACTGCCGCCGCGTCCCGCAGCCGGGCTGCCCGCCGATTTGCTGGCGATGCGTCCCGACCTGCAGGCCGCTTGGGCGGAGCTCGAACAGTCGGACTGGAATGTGCGCGCCGCGCAGGCCGCCCGCCTGCCGGCCATCACGCTGACCGGTTCGATTTCCACGTCGGATGAGGATGTCGACAACCTGTTTGATAATTGGGTTGGAAACTTAGCGGGCGGGTTGGCGATGCCGCTGATCGACGGCGGAAGCCGCCGCGCCGAGGTGCGCCGCACAAAAGCGGTGTCCGACGAAAGAATCGCCGCCTACCGCGCGGCGGTTTATGACGCGCTGACCGAGGTGGAGGACGCGCTTTCTACTGAGCAGAACCAACAGGAGAAGCTGGCCGCGCTGGTGCGCCAGAGCGGTTTTTCGCAAGCGACCGCCGACGAGGCAACTCGTCGTTATACTCGCGGGCTGGAGACGTACTACGACGCGCTGAATTCGCGTACATCCTGTCAGGCTCAGCAACTGAGCGAGCTGACCGCCCGAATCGATTTAGTCGCCGCCCGTGTGCAGCTCTGCCGCGTGCTCGGCGGAAACTGGGAATCTTTTATGGAGAATTACAATGAAGAAAAATAAACATTTCACTGCCGTTTTAATCGGGATCGCCCTGCTATGCGTCGGCATCGTCGGAGCCATTGCGTTTGTTAAAACCAAGCCGGAGGCGCAGCGCAAACGCTCGATGTCGTCCATGGTGCCCGTCATCGAAACGGTGCCGCTGCCGGTGGCGTCCCTGCCGCTGATCGTAGAGGGGCTCGGGACAGTGATCGCCGATAAATTGGCGACGATGCAATCGGAGGTGAGCGGCCGAATTATTGCCGTCAGCGATGCACTGGTCGAAGGCGGCCGTGTTCAAAAAGGTGAGGTTCTGATTACAATTGAGGCCTCGGATTATCAACTGGCGCTTGCCAAAGCGGAAGCCGGCTTGCTGGATGAGCAAAGCGATTTCCGTCTGGAAGAGGGCAATCAGGCCGTCGCCCGTCATGAGATGACGCTGATCGGCGAGGACGTCGATGAAGCCTACAAGGATTTGATGCTGCGTGAGCCGCAGCTCAAATCGGCCCAGGCAGCAGTAAAGAGTGCGCAGGCGGCGCTCGATAGCGCCTTGCTCGATTTGGAACGTACAGAAATTAAAGCCCCCTTCGACGCGGTGATTGTTTCGGCCGATGCGGATATCGGCGACTATGCCCAAACGTCCACCAAGTTGGTGGAACTTGCCGCGACGGATCGCTACTTCATTCGGGCCTCCGTGCCGCTTAGCTCGCTGGAACCGCTTCCAATGCTTGGAAAAACTTCCTATCCGGTGGCGGTGACCCTTTCGGATCAAACGACGCGGGTGGCGCAGACATATAAGCTGCTGCCGGATTTGACGGAAACGGGGCGCATGGCGCAGATGCTCCTGACGGTTGATCATCCTTACGATTCCGCAGAAAGCCGACCGCTGTTGTTGAACGAGGTGGTTCGGTTTCGCGTCCGGGGCGAGACGGCCGATGGCGTTTCCCTGATCCCTCGCACGCAGTTGCGCGATGGCGATGTGGTTTGGATGATCGACGGCAAAAACAAACTGCGGATTCTTTTGGCGGATGTTTTGCAGGGCTACGCCGACGAGGTGCTGGTGCGGATTGACGGAGCGGAGGGCATGGAGGTGGTGACAACCGATCTGGCCGCCGCTGTCGAGGGAATGCAACTGCGCCGCGTTGGCGAACCTGCACCCTCTGCTCAGAACGGCCCCGCTGGAAAACCGGGAGCGCGTCAATGAATGAATTTATGAAAAAGGCCAAGGGGCCAATCGCTTGGATGGTCAGGAACCCGGTGGCGGCCAATCTATTGATGATGCTCTGTCTGGTGGGCGGCTTTGCCACCTTTACCACTCTGAAACAGGAGGTGATGCCCGACATCTCCATCGATATGGTCACCATCAGAATCTCCTATTCTGGCGGCACGCCGGAGGAGATGGAGCAGAGCGTCTGCTTGGCCGCAGAAGAAGCGGTACGGAGTTTGGAGGGGATCGAAGAGGTGACTTCCGTCGCGAAAGAAGGTTCTGCGACGATCAAGGCCGAGCTGATGGAGGGCGTGGATCGCGTCAAAGTTTATCAGGATATCAAAAGTGAAATTGATCGGATTACGACGTTTCCGGACGGGGCAGAAGAGCCGGTTGTTTCGCTGGCATCGCGCAAGCGCGATGCCATGGCGTTGGTGTTGTATGGCGATACGTCTGAAATGAATCTGCGCAATCTGGCCGAACAGATCCGCACACGTCTGCTGCAGAGCGAAACCATTACGCAGGTTGATTTGAACGGAACCCGCAATCTGGAAATCAGTATTGAAGTTTCGCAGGATGAACTGCGTCGCTACAACCTCGATCATCGATCGCTGGCTTCCTCCATCAAAACCCAGTCGCGCGAAATTTCCGGCGGCGGTATTAAAACCGACAGCGGCGAAACCTTGCTGCGCATGCAGGAGCGGCGCAACACGGGTACCGATTTCGCCCAAGCTCCCGTACTGGCTTCCGAAGATGGAACCCCCCTTAATCTGGGAGAGATCGGCACGATTGTTGACGGCTTTGAAGATTCCGACCGTTCCGCCACCTATAACGGCAAACCAGCCATCATGCTCGATATCTACCGCGTCGGGGAACAGACTCCTTCGCAAATTGCAGACGCCGTTTCCGATCTGTTGCCCCAGATCAATGAGCAACTGCCCGAAGGGATTGAGATTGCCGTGCTCAGCGATAAAACCGAAGTCTTCTCCCAGCGCGCCAACCTGTTGCTGCGCAACGGTGCTTTGGGACTCGTGCTGGTGCTGCTGGTGCTCGGGTTCTTCCTCGAAATGCGGCTGGCCTTCTGGGTGATGATGGGCATTCCAATCTCTTTCCTCGGCTGCATGTTGCTGATGCCGGCCACCGGTCTCTCGATCAACATGATCACCATGTTCGCTTTCATCGTGGCCCTCGGGATTGTGGTGGATGACGCCATTGTGGTCGGCGAAAATATTTATCATTATCAACAGGATGGCATGGACTCTATGGAAGCGGCGGTGAAGGGAGCCCGCGAAGTCGGCACCCCGGTCGGTTTCAGTATCCTCACCAACATCGTTGCCTTTATTCCCTTACTGGTTATGCCCGGCATGATGGGCCGGGTGATTGGCATGTTGCCTATTGTCGTCATTTCCGTATTCACCATTTCCTGGGTGGAGAGCCTCTATATTCTTCCCGCCCATCTCAGCCATGCCCGCAAACGTGAGCCGCGCGGCGTTTTCGGCATACTCCATCGCGCCCAGCAGCGCTTCAGCCACACCTTCCGCAATTGGGTGAAAACCAAATATGGCCCCTTCCTCGACCTCTGCCTGACGCACCGTTATGTCGTCGTGTCCGCGGCGCTCGGTCTGCTGATTTTCGTCAGCGGTTTCTGGGCCAGCGGCCGCATGGGATTCTCCATGTTTACCACTGTTGAATCCGACTCTGCCAAAGCCTCTGTAACGATGCCGTTCGGCGTGCCGGTCGAAAAACCCAAAGCCGTTGCCGAACGGCTGGTAAAAGGTGCTGAAGAGGTGCTAAAAGAAACCGGCCATCCCGAACTGGTGGAAGGCATTTTTGCCGATACCGGTCGAAGCGGTAGCCACACCACGCAGGTTCAAGTGTTTTTGGCCGATGCCGAAATCCGCGATGAAATCATGGGCACTGAAGCCTTTGTTCAGGCTTGGCGTAAAAAGGTCGGGGATATCCCCGGCGTGCGCTTCATCCGGTATGCTTCCGACAGCGGCGGCCCCGGCGGCGGAACGGCCCTCACCATTGAACTGCGCCATGATGATGTCAACACATTGGAAAGCGCCGCGCGAACTCTCTCGGCTGAGCTCGACACCTATGCCCTCGTGCAGGACATTAACGACGGAGTCGAGGTCGGGAAAACCCAGTTTGACTTCACCCTCAAGCCCGAAGCCATCAGCCTCGGCCTCTCTGCCAACGACATCGGTCAGCAGGTCCGTGCGGCCTTCGAAGGCACGGAAGTGCTGCGTCAGCAGCGCGGTCGCAACGAAGTCAAAGTCAAGGTGCGCCTGCCGGAAGCGGAACGCACCCGCATGCACAATTTTGAAAACTTTATCCTGCGCACCCCCGACGGCGGCGAAGTCATGCTCTCGGATGTCGTGGATACCGAAATCGGCAAATCCTATACGACCATTACCCGTCGCAACGGCATGCGCACCCTCACATTGAAAGCCGATGTTCGACCGAAATCAAAAGCCGGCGAAGTGATGGCGAAGCTCGACGCCGAATATTTCCCGCAACTGCTCAGCCAGTATCCGGGCCTCGACTACAGCTATGAAGGACATACCGCCGACCAGCGCGACAGCTTCAAAAGCATGGCCGTCACGATTCCGCTGGTGCTGCTCGCCATCTATGCGCTACTGGCCATCCCGTTCAAGAGCTATGCCCAACCGCTTATCGTCATGATCAGTATTCCCTTCGGCATCATCGGTGCCATTGTTGGTCACCTGTTGCTCGGCTATGAAATGACCATGATGGGCGTCATCGGTATGCTCGCGCTCTCCGGGGTCGTGGTGAACGATGCGCTGGTGCTGATTAGCTTCGCCAACGACCGGCGGAAGCACCACGCTAACGCGCACGACGCCGTGGTCTCTGCTGGCATCCAGCGCTTCCGCCCGATCCTGCTCACCACGCTCACCACCTTTGGTGGACTGATGCCGATGATGCTCGAAACCTCGCGCCAAGCTAAGTTCATGATTCCGATGGCCATTTCGCTCGGCTTCGGGATTCTCTTTGCCACCTTTATCGCTCTGCTTCTGGTTCCCTGTCTCTACATGGTGATCGACGACTGCGGACGGCTCAAACAGGATCTATTGACCCCCCACGATTAGGAAACGCATTTCGGACGCAAAGAGCAATACGCAGTACGTAATACGCAAGATCCCCCATGAGTAAACTTCTTGAAGGAAATGTAAAAAGACACCTGATCAAACTGACGCTTCCTGGCATCGGCGGCATGTTTGCGATCATGGTGTTCAACCTGACGGACACCTGGTATGTGTCGCGGATGGGAACCGATCCGTTGGCGGCCATGGGCTTCACGTTCCCGGTCGTGATGATTGTTGGGGCGCTGGCCATGGGCTTTTCTTCCGGTGCGGCTTCAATTATTAGCCGAGCGCTCGGTGCGAAAAACCGGAAACTCGCCGCTCGCACGGTTTCCGACGGTCTGGTTTTAACCATCGTCGGGACCACCGTGGTCAGTGCAATTGGTTACCTGACGATCGACCCACTTTTTAGCGTGCTTGGCGCGGAGGGCCGCGTGTTGGAACTGGTTCGCGAATACATGCAGATCTGGTTTTTCTTCGCGGTCGCCGCCATCATGCCGCCGGTCAGCGACGGCTGCCTGCGTGCCGCCGGCGATATGGTCCGCCCGGTGATCGTTATGTGTGTCTGTGCGTTGTTGAATGTGATTCTTGACCCGATTTTCATTTTTGGATGGGGCCCTGTTCCCGCTCTCGGAATGAAAGGTGCGGCCATCGCCACCGTGATTGCGCGCGCGCTGGGCGGGTCTGCATCGCTAATCATCTTGCATATCAAGCACCGACTGATCGATTGGACCGTCCCGCACATCCGTGAGGTGCTGGCCTCATGGAAAGAAATCATTCGGCTCGGCATTCCCGCTGCGCTGACGCAGGCGCTCAACCCGGTTGTGCAGGGCTTAACCATTCGTCTGGCGGTCGGGGTTGGCGGCGTGCAGGCCGTGGCGGCCATGGCGACCGGCACGCGGATTGAATCGTTTTTGCTGATCGTTGCCATTGCGTACGGCACTGCGCTCGTTCCGTTCGTTGGCTACAACTACGGCGCCGAAGCGCATCACCGCGTGCAGGAAGTCCGTCGCATCAGCATCCGCTTTGCGCTCATCTACAGTGCCGTCATATTTCTGATTCTGATTCCGTTGGCTGGGCCGTTGTCCCGCATCTTCAGTAACGATGGAACGGTCGTGCATTTGAGCGTGATGTATCTGCTGATTGCCGCGACGGGTCATGCAGGACTGTGCATTAGCATGTGGTTGAGCCAGCTGCTCAACGTCATTGGCAAGCCGCGCCCGGTTCTGGTGATCAATCTGTGCCGGGTGTTTATCTTTATTATTCCGCTCAGCCTGTTGGGCAGTCGGCTGGCCGGCTTTGCCGGACTTGTCGCGGGCATCGCGCTAGGCAACCTGCTCAGTGGCGGCCTAGCTTATTTCGTCACCCGCCGCCAGCTCGCCTGAAGCGTTTGCAAGGGTTTGAATGGTCGAAGCGCCGTAGCCCAACGGACAGAAGCCGTTGCCACCATTGTATTAAGGGCGACGAGGTGTGCAGTGCGACTGCGGCGGGAAGGTCTCGCAAGCTCAACCGTTCCCGCCCTACAACCCTTAACGTCGTGCCATTCAAATCTGACCCTCATCCTCGCGAAGGAACCGAAAGGTGGAACCCGACCTCCGGGCGGGTTCGCTGCGCACAATAAAATGACGAATCAATAGGACGGACACCTTTTATTTCAGAACCATTTTTGTTATGGGTATATTTCACAATTATTAATGACCACCTGAGACGAGGAGATTGAGGACTAGTTATCGTTCTTCTAATTCTGAACCCAAGGGTAGGAAAGCTATTCTTGCGCATTCTTACTCCTTTGTGACGGATAAATTTTTTTCTCCTCCCCATATAGTTTGATGGTTAGCAAAACTTGCACTATTTAGTAGTGGCAAAACCTAAAGGAGAAACAATGAAAGACGATCCCCAAAAAACTAAAAATTGGAAGGATCATCTCGTAAGACAAGATGAAATTGACCGCTATTTAGACCGCGGCAAAGATTTTATTGATGACGATGCAATTGAAGCTGAAATTGCGGCTAATCAAGAAGCTTCCCCCGAACGCATTCGTGCCATTCTAAAAAAAGCACATGACGTCAACTTAATGACATCAGAAGATGTTGCGGCTCTCGTAAACGTTACGGACCCCGCCTTACGCAAAGAAGTGTATACCGCTGCTTGCGAAATAAAAAAACAAGTCTACGACAACCGTCTGGTAACATTCGCCCCACTTTACTGTGGGAGTAAGTGTGTAAATCGCTGTAAATATTGCGGATTTCGCAGTGATAATGATGATATGAAACGCCGTGTCCTCACCATGGACGAAGTTAAAAAAGAAGCAGAAGTGTTAGCTGGAAAAATCGGACACAAGCGATTGGTTATGGTTTACGGTGAACATCCAGAAACAGATGCTCAGTACATTGCGGACAGTATAAAGGCCGTTTACAGTGTAAAGGTACCGACGAAACATGGATTTGGACAAATTCGCCGTGTAAATATAAATGCCGCTCCCCTGCCAATTGATGATTTGGAAATTCTGAAAGAAGCCGGAATCGGAACATACCAAGTATTTCAAGAAACCTATCATAAAAAAACCTATGGGGAAGTCCACCCAGAAGGAACGCTTAAAGGAAATTACCTGTGGCGTTTATATGCCCTACATCGCTCCATGGATGCAGGAATTGATGACGTTGCTGTCGGGGTTCTGTTTGGTTTGGCTGACTGGAAATTCGAAGTCATGGGACTGGTTGCTCATTCAGCAGATCTCGAAAAACGCTATGGAATCGGACCCCACTCCGTTTCTGTTCCTCGTCTTGAACCCGCAGAAGGCACTGATTTTTCTTGGGTAAAACATGGGGTGAGCGATGACGACTTCAAATATCTCATTGCCGTTTTGCGTGTGGCAATTCCTTATGCCGGCTTCATCGTAACCAACCGTGAAAAACCGGAGATGCTCGATTCTGTAATTGATATGATTACCCAACGCGATGCGGATTCTCGCCTTGGAATTGGGGCCTATGCGGATGCTTTTCCGGATGAAGAAACGACTTCTGACGGACACCAAGAAAGCGAGAGACAACAGTTTGTACTTGGCGACATGAGGAGCTTGGATATCGTTGTACAAGAAAGTATAAAACGGGGACACATCATCTCGTTCTGTACAGCTGGCTATCGTTGCGGTCGTACCGGCACCAAAATCATGACCTTGCTCAAAACGGGAAAAGAAGGCCACTTCTGTAAAATGAATGCGATCTTAACCCTTCAGGAATACCTGGATGATTTTGCGAGCCCTGAGACACAAACGATGGGGAACGACCTTATTTGCAAAGAGCTTGGTGAAATTGAAGATCGACCTGCAGACTTTACAGCAGCGCAAGTTGTTGAACTTAAAAAAGCCCGCAAGCGTATTCAAAATGGCGAACGCGACATTTACTTTTAAGGGGCAGGGGGGGGGCATCCGCCGCCCCTACGTCCCGGGGTCAACAAAAAGACGCGGAGTCCACGACCTATACCCGTAGGCGAAAGAGACGGGCAAATCATGTTTTCGGTGGCTCCGTGTTCGCAAAAAATAAACTAGAAAAAGCAGTGAGAAAAAATAATGGGAATGATTAAAACGCAGGAAGAGATTACCGAGATATCCAAAATGGCTGAACTGATCTCCCAGCTGTTACAGAAAAGCCTTTCA
>Ga0307990_1002705_pt1 | contig 14000 bp, 9 predicted proteins | sample EllFjometagen129_FD_203168 | JGI IMG/M metagenome (GOLD analysis project Ga0307990, IMG submission 203168) | Marine microbial communities from Ellis Fjord, Antarctic Ocean - #129 | ecosystem: Environmental > Aquatic > Marine > Unclassified | place: Southern Ocean | collected 2014-10-08
CATAATATGGCCAAAGTGGCCGTTCAATAGCGGTCACTTTTTTTCTTTTTCCCCCATTGGTATCCTTTTATCTCTTTTTTCATCCGTTAAACTGAAAAGGGGCTGACTTTTCAGACAGCCCCTTTTAGTTTTTATATGCTTAGCTTGTCATTCTGAGCCTGACTCCGAACGGAGTTGAGGAGGAAGGGGAAGAATCCATACTTAGTTCAAACACCATGGGCGTAACTTATCAAGGAAGAGGGTCTAGGAATTGGGACGTAATATGGATCCTTCGCTTGCGCTCAGGATGACAACCTTAAATTTCAGGTAAATTATTCGCCCTGGGGGGTGGAGATGGAGCAGAAAACTTCGTTACAACAAATACTTCTCAACTTGCACGTTATCTCGCCCCAGCATATCCCGGAGCTGATTGATCAGGTTTTTGCTGATCTTTGTTGAGGCATTAGGGAATTCAAGTAAATGGGCTTGATCTTTTTCAATGATCTGGAATGTAAAGCGATCATTACCAGGATAGCTGATCAATGTGCCGTAAACCTGACGAAGCCTCAGTTTATCCCTCATCAAGTCTCCCCGGTTCTTGAGGATCACTGTGATCATATATGTTGAATCCTCATCCAGTGTTATCGCACCCACACGCTCTGGCACAAGAGAAGTTTGTTCCGGTTCTTCCACGGGCTTTTCGTTTGGAATAGCAACCTTCTCATTCGCAGACTGTTGTGCTTCAGTTATTAACGGAGGTGTCTTATCGACTGGCTGTGGTTTCTCACTTTTCGGCTGATCTGTTTTTTGAACTTTTGGCGATGATGTTCCATAGTCCAGGGGTGGGAATTCTGGTTGGGGTGGTAGATCTGCTTCCGGGACAGGTTCATAGATCATGGAGTCTTCAACCGGCGGCCTTTCCGTTGGGGATGGTCCTGCAGCCGATGGTTTGTTTTCTCGATTTACAAATTGAGGAGGCGGTGTCTGGGTCGATCGAGGAGGCGTATCAATGGATTCGATCTGGGAAATACTGGTTGAAACATGATCCACCAGCACCTTGGTTTCTCCACCATTTGCATCTGCTTTACCCCGGACGTAAATAATTTCATCAAACCGGATCAGCTCCGCATATTTTTTCCAGGTATTGGGAAAGACTACCAGGTCGATCATCCCCTGAACATCCTCAATGGTCGCAAAGGCCATCGCCTTTCCGTTTTTGGTTTGATGCTGCCGGATCTTGGTGACGATACCAGCAACACTGACATATTCATGGTGTTTGGCTTCGCTGAGATCCTGGGCGAAGTGGGTGACGTGTTTCTCCAGGCTGTCCATTACTGTACTGAGAGGGTGGTCTGAGACGTATAAACCAATCAGCTCTCTCTCCCAATCCAGCTGAGCCCGGCGATTGATGGCTGTTTTAGCATCCGGCAAGACAATGGCTTCCGCGAGACCAGTGCCATCCCCGAACATGGAGATCTGTCCGGCATCCGCAGCCTGAAAATTGGAGGAGCTGATCGCCAGTATCCTATCCATGGACTCGAGCAGCGCAGGGCGGCCACCAAGGTCATCCAACGCGCCTACCTGGATGAGAGATTCCAATGCTCTTTTGCCGACTTTCCTGAGGTCTACCCGGCGCAGAAAATCATTTACGTCCTTGAATTTCTTCTCACCTCTGCCGTGAATGATCTCTTCAACAGGTCCTTCACCAACGTTCTTGATTGCGCCCAGGCCAAAACGGATACAATTTTCTCCTGTGGCACCATCTTCGATTGTAAATCCCCAGCAGCTGAAATTGACATTGGGTGCCAGAATTTCTATTCCCATCTGCCTGGACTCGGATGCATAAAGAGTGACTTTGTCCGTGTTGTTCTGGTATACGGTGAGCAGTGCAGTCATGTACTCCACAGGGTAGTGAGCCTTAAGGTATCCTGTTTGGACCGAGATCAAACCATAATCTGCGGCATGGGCTTTGTTGAAGCCATAGCGGGCAAAGTTTTCCCAATCTGTGAAGATATCTTCTGCAGTTTTTTGATCAAGACCTTTTTCAACAGCGCCGCTTATGAATTTCTTTTTATGTTTTTTGATCTCTTCCGGTTTCTTCTTGGCAACTGCTTTTCGAAGACTGTCGGATTCCGATGGTGTGTAACCGGCAATCGCAACCGCGCTGTGCATGATCTGTTCCTGGTAGACCGGGATGCCATAGGTTTCCTCGTAGATAGGGATCAAATCTTCATGGCGGTAGCTGATCTCCTGGCGATTGTGCATACGGTCAATATAATCCGGGATGAAATCCATCGGACCTGGACGGTAGAGAGCCACCATGGCGATCATGTGTTCCAGCCGGGTCGGCTTCATTTCTTTCAAATAGCGGCGCATACCAGAACTTTCCACCTGGAAGAGGCCAATCGTCTCTCCCCGGCCGATAAGCTCATACGTTTCTGGATCGTCCACCGGGATATTATTCAAGGTCAACTTGACATTGTGCCGCTTTTCGATCAGATCACAGGCCTGAGCCATAATTGTCAGGGTAGAGAGTCCCAGAAAATCGATTTTTAAAAGGCCAAGTTTATCAACGACTGACATCTCGTATTGGGTGACAGTATTGATCGGGCTGTCGCCTATATTGCCTGTGGGTCGGTGCAGAGGGGCATACTCTTCTACAGGCACATCTGTCACAACAACTCCGGCTGCATGTGTGCCAGCATTGCGGACTGTCCCTTCCACGCCTTTGGCAGTATCGATCATGGTTTGCAGATAAGGGGCATTATTATAGAGCTTTTTAAATTCAGGAGAATTATCCAATGCCTCCTGGATGCTCATCGGCGGCTGATTGGGAATGGCTTTGGCGACCCGGTCCACTTCCTGAAGGGGGATATCCATGACCCGTCCTACATCGCGAATGGCAGCCCGGGCTTTCATAGTGCCGAACGTGATGATCTGGGCTACTTTATCATGGCCATATTTTTCCGCGCAGTAGTGCATCATCTCCGCACGCCTGTCATCCGGGAAATCAAGATCGATATCGGGCATCGATACTCTCCCTGGATTGAGGAACCGTTCAAAGATCAGGTTATGTTCCAATGGGTCGATCGGTGTGATCTCAAGGCAGTAGGATACGATCGAACCGGCCGCTGAACCTCGTGCGTTGTACCAGATGTTATTATTCTGGGCGTATTGGATCAGGTCCCAGACAATAAGGAAATAAGCATCAAACCCCATAGTATTGATAATATCGAGTTCGTAATCCAGCCGTTTTAGGATCTCCGGGTCATCTGCCCGGCTCTGGTAGCGCATCCTGAGCCCTTTTTCACATAATTCTCTTAGGAAAATATCAGCTGTTTTTCCGTCCGGTACCGGGAAATTGGGCAGATGATATTCCTTGAATCCTAGATCCACGTTGCAGCGTTCTGCGATCAGAAGCGTGTTTTCTATCGCTCCCGGTACTTCTGCAAAGAGGTTGCGCATTTCCTGGGGAGTGCGCAGGTAATAAGTCTCATCGGTCATGCGCATCCGTTTTGGGTCGCTGAGTATCTTCCCGGTCTGGATCGCCAATAGAACATCTTGAAGAACAGAATCCTCTGGGTTAATGTAATGGACATCATTGGTGGCGATGAAATTGGCATTGTAGCGGGGTCCCATCTCGATCAGGGACTGATTGATCTTCACCAATTCCGGGATATCGTGCGACTGCAGTTCCAAGAAGAAATTTTCCGGACCGAAAACCTCGTAGTACCAATCCAATTTGGTTTTGGCGTCTTCCAGCCTGCCCTGGTTGATGGCGCGGGGAATTTCCGCAGCCATGCAGCCGGAGGTGGCTATGAGTCCTTCTGAATGTGCAGCCAGGTATTCATGATCAACGCGGGGGAAATAATAAAAGCCCTCCATTTGTGACGCAGACGCGATCTTCAAAAGGTTCTTGTAACCGGTTTGATTTTCCGCAAGCAATAGCAGGTGCGAAGAGCGTTTATCGAATTGGGGTTCGCGGTCCTTCATGCCACGGGCAGCCATGTAGCCTTCGTACCCGATAATTGGTTTAACGCCAACTTCTTTGGCTGCATAGTAAAAGTCCACTGCGCCAAACATGTTGCCATGATCCGTGATGGCTATGGCTGGCATATCCAGGTCTTTGGCTCTTTGAACCAGGCGTTTGATATTGGAAAAACCATCCAGGATAGAGTATTCAGTATGAACGTGAAGGTGAGCAAAAGACATAGGCTTTACGTATAAAATTGTCTATTATTTAGATAATCCTATTATACGCTTGATTAGCCTGAATTCTTCGGGAAGGGCAACTAAAACAGACTGTTTAACCTTAAAAATTTGGTGATATAGCATTTAGAGATCGTTTTGTCTGTCTTTCTGACGCTATATGGATTGCAGAGGAAAAGTCTATATTAAGATGGAGAATATTTAACCGCCCTATTCTAAAAGGTTTGGAAAGGAAAGGGGATCCAATATTGATCTTTTGCTGGTACGCAAGACAACACGCAAGGGTTATATTGGTGAATTGAGATGGGGGACTTTCTGAATTAGTAATGGGGAAAAAGGTGTCTTCCCCTTAAAACAAGGAGAGCCGGGTGCGCCATACCCGACTCTCTGTAAGGAGGAGAAGAAGAGAAATATCTTTTTCTGATACTAGTGTAGCATTTTGGAGCCCGCTCTGCTTGACGACAACCTGACGCTTTCCCTACGCTTTTCATACGATTTGAGGTTTTTTCGGGGGTGGTATACTGATTAAGAATGCCATTTTCAAACAAGGATGAAGTCCATGACAACCCCGATTTATCTGAATGTACTGCAAACAAAAATGCTGGGTTTGATCGGGGTGGCGGTTTCTCCGCTGGGTCTGCTGCGGCTTCGTATGTTCCAGAAAAACAAAAAAGAATTTTTATCTCTGAATGAAACTTATGGCGAGGGACTGTATCAATACTCGGAGCTGGAAACCGGGGTATACCTGGAACAGATCAAATCCTATCTGGATCAAGAGCTGCAAATATTCAACCTGCCAATCGATTGGAATTGTTATACTGATTTTCAAAGAGAAGTTCTGGAAGAGACACTGGCGATACCTTTCGGTGAAACTCGATCCTATGGGCAGGTTGCTGCAGCCATCGGTCGGCCAAAATCTTCCCGGGCAGTGGGTCAAGCAGAAAAACGAAATGAGATTCCGCTGGTAATTCCCTGCCACCGGGTGATAGGTTCAGATGGCAGCCTTACCGGATATGGTGGAAAAGAAAACACAGATATTAAAGCCGATCTGTTGGATTTTGAAAAGATTGTGTTGAAAAGAAGCGCTGGCTAATCGATCCAGATCACAGCCTGATTTTCCAGAACTCCCCATGAATTCAGAAATTCCCCCTTGTATTTTGTATATACTTTTGCACCGTCCAAAATAATGATCTTGTCTTCGGTGTATCCAATGGCTATGACCGTATGCTCAAATTTGGCAACGGTGGTCACTGCTCCTCCTGCGGCGGTGTAAGAGACTGGAGTTCCCTGTCCCACATGGCCAACAACCCAAACGATCACAGGCCTACCTGCTGCGATCTCAACCTTTAATTCCCTCCAGGTCATATCCCGAACATATTTGGCCTGCAAGCCGAATTCCCTTAACCGTTGGGCAATAGGTTTGGCGTGCACGCCATAAGCGTTAGGGGGGATTTGCCCCCAGCTGCCATAGACATTGCCAACAAAACCTTTATCAGGATTATCATGAAGAGGTATTCCATTAAAGAAGGTGTACTCGTTAATTGGCTTGCCAAAATAAACAGCCCAATCAACTGCAGAACGAGCTTCGCAGCTGAGCGGCATGGATTGACTATGACCAACTATCCCCTTGATATTTACTTTTGCTGGTAGGGTAGGTGCATTCGTCGGTGTAGGAGTTGGCGTGGGCGTTGGTGATGCCGTAGGTGTAGGAGTCGAAATTGTGAAAGAGAACGGCGTTCTGGAGGGTTCGGGTGTCAGGGAGGGTGATCTCCTGGTGTTTAACACGGATGAAGTATGAGGAACTGCAGCCAATGCCTGGCTGGGTTCCTGTTGGTGATTGAGGATAACGTAAGTGATAAAACCACCCAGGGTAAGAAGATTCAGAGCAATTAAGAATGGCACGCTGAAGAAAGATGTGATTTTTTTTGAGAGAGATGAAAGGCTGTCTCCCGCTTGTTCAGGTTGGGTAGTAGGTGAGCTCATAAACCGTTCCAACATCATCAATTGATCACTGGACAATACAGAAAAGTATTCCCATTATACTCAAACTTGTTCTTGATGAATGGACAGGAGGCATAATATTACAGCCCTGTAAGGTGTAGTATTTTCCCGGGCTTGTTTTTCCCCTAATACCGGGGGACTATCTTTTGGAAATTCCTGTGTGGGACTGTATAATAAAAAGGACAGAGAGGTATATATTATGATGTCTCATTGGAAATCGATCGCACTGGGAATACTTTTATCATTATCCCTGCTTTTTACTGCCTGCAGCGCCCCTTTGTTGAAAGCTGAAAATCCTCTCATAAAAGTGGATACGGCTGTTCCTCTAACGGATATTCCACCTACATACCTTCCTAATGAAACGCTATCTGCCACAGAAACCGTACAACAACTCCCGGAAACTGAGGAAGCAAGGAGCCAAGATATGATCACAATAACCCTGGTTTTTGATAATTATCCTTATAAACCCGGACTTGAAACCGCCTGGGGTTTTTCTGCATTTATAACCTATCACGATCAAAATGTGCTGTTTGATACAGGCGCTTCGGGAAATTTATTGCTGAAGAATATGGCTGCCCTGAATATCAAACCTGATCAGATCCAGAATGTGGTCCTTTCACATGAACATTCCGATCATACAGGTGGTATGCAAGCCCTGGTATCGGCTGGAGCGGATCCTAAGATTTACCTTCCACCATCTTTCTCTTCAGAGTTTAAGAATTATTACAACCGCCAGGTTGATCTTATAGAAGTGACTCCCGGTATGAAGATCATAGATCGAATGTATACCATTGGGGAGATGCAAGGACCTCCTCCTGAGCAGGCGTTGGTAATTGATACAAACAAAGGTTTGGTAGTGATTACAGGCTGTGCTCATCCAGGAATTGCGGAGATCGTACTGATGGCGAAACAGCAGTTCAAGGAAGATATCTACCTGGTGCTGGGTGGCTTCCATCTGGGGAACGCCAGCGCCCACGAGGTAAATGAGATCATCAAGGAGTTCAATCGTATTGGCGTTAAATATGTCGCGCCCTGCCACTGTTCAGGAGATCAAACTATCAGTTTATTCCGAAATGCCTTTGGTGAGGATTTCATCCCGGTAGGGGTTGGCAAAGTGATTGAGATTGAAACCTGAGAATTACCTTGATCGCTTTTCTGTAGCCGCCCAAGTCCGATCTACTGAATGCCCAACCAGGGCATTCAGTAGATCGGCCAGGATGCCGTAAGCAGTCGTTCGGGGGGAAGGGTTCTCTTCGATCAAAGAAAGTTTCCCCAGTACATCGCTGGAGATTTCCAGGATGGCTGAAGTGCCAGAGACATTATAGAGATGGGATGTCTGGTTAACCAATCGGGGTTCTATAACTGCCTTGACACCATGGATTGACGAGGGATCCCGTTTTGCATTACATACCAATTTCCAGCGCTGCCCAGATTGGGCAGCGTTTTCTATCATATCAGGAGTTATTCCCCGGATACCTGTCCTCTCAATCATTTCTGGTGTAAACGGGATGTCCATTAAAACTGTCACCAACGCGGAAACCTTTACTGCTGCATCCCATCCATCCACATCCCCGCTGGGGTCGGTTTCTGCAATGCCAATTGATTGTGCATAGCTGATCGCTTCTTCCTGGGTTTCTCCTTCTTCCATTCTGGAGAGGATCATATTGGTGGTGGAATTCAGAATTCCAGAAAAGCCGATTACCTTGGCCCCGGGCAAACCGCTGCGGGCTATGCTGAAGACTGGCGCTCCATCCATCACTGCGGACTCGAATAAGAATGAAACTCCTTTCCTCCTGGCCAAACTACCCAGTTCACGGTATCCGTGTACAACAGGTCCTTTATTGGCTGTGATGGCATGGATTCCCATCTCCAGCGCTTGCTTCAGATAGGATATGGCAGGTTCTCCTGTTTGATAATCAACCGGGGTGGTTTCAATCAGGGCGTCCGCCCCGCATTTTTCTATGAATTCAGCGCTGTCAAGGATCGGAATAGAAGAATAATTATCCAGGGATTTGCCCCCTCTGTAGGCGTCTAATACTTCCCGAAGAGGTAAACCACGCGGATCAACTGCCCGTCCATGGCTCCCAGAGCCAATTCCAACCACACGAAAACCAATACCCGGTTTTTCGATTAAATCATCTTTTTTCTCTAGCAGTAGTTCTACAAAGGCCTGGCCAACATTACCAAAGCCCAGCAAAGCGATTTTATATTCCGGAAAAGGAGGAGGAGTGGGTGACATTGTTATCAGCCTTTTTTATGGCGGGTTTTGATGGATTGGATCTCTTTTTCTGTTAGTGCAGGAATTTCGTCTGTGGTTTTAATGCCGAGGGCTTTTCGCTGTGCTTCTCGCCAGCCTGATAATCGGTCCTGGACCTCAGGTTCATATCCCTGGGTGGAAGGTTTATAAAAATATGTGCCCAATAAAGAGTCCGGCAGATATTGCTGGGGCATAAAATGTTCTGGGTGGGCATGAGGGTACTTGTAACCCTTGCCGTGTCCGAGCACCTTACCGTCTCGGCTGGCATCCTTTAGATGGATTGGCACTCCGGTACGCCCTGATTTTTCAATAACATCATAAGCTTTGAAGTAGGCACCGGCTGAATTGGATTTGGGAGCGGTTGCCAAGTAGAGCACAGCTTCCACAATGGGATAGATCCCTTCCGGCAGGCCAATGAACTCATACGCCTGGGCAGCAGCATTGACAACCACCAATCCCATCGGGTCTGCCAGCCCGATGTCCTCACCCGCAGAGATAATCAAGCGTCGGAGGATAAAGCGGGGATCTTCACCGGCATAAAGCATCTTGGCCAGCCAGTACAAGGCAGCGTCAGGATCGGAGCCGCGAATGGATTTGATGAATGCTGAAATCGTATCGTAATGGGCGTCCCCGTCCTTGTCATAGAGGACAGCCCGGCGCTGGATGGAATCTTGAGCTATATCTAGTGTGATCTGGATGACCCCTTTTTTGTCTGGCAGGGTTGACTCAACCGCGAGTTCCAGGGCGTTCAAGGCATTGCGGCCGTCACCACCAGAAACTCGAATCAGGTGAGCAAGGGCATCCTCTGCCAGGTCGATTTTCATTTCTCCGTAACCGCGTTCTTTATCATCCAGAGCTAATTGGATCAAAGTGTGTATATTTTCATCTGTTAGCGATTTCATCTGGAAGATTCGCGATCTGGATACCAGAGCCCGGTTGACCTCAAAGTAGGGGTTTTCAGTTGTAGCGCCGATCAACGTAATAACGCCGTTTTCCACATAAGGCAGCAGGCCATCCTGCTGGGCTTTATTCCAGCGGTGAACTTCATCTACAAACAGAATAGTGCGTTTCTGATGCATTTTACGCAGTTCATCCGCCTTGGCTATGACCTGACGCAGGTCAGCTTTACCGGCCATAACTGCAGACAGGCTGGTGAAATGCGATTGGGTGTGATTGGCGATCACCATTGCCAGGGTGGTTTTCCCGGTACCGGGAGGTCCCCAGAAGATCAGTGAGGAAAATAAACGGTCTGCATTGATTGCTCGATACAATAGTTTGCCCTCGCCGACGATCTCATCCTGGCCCACAAATTCATCCAGTGTTCGGGGCCTTAGACGTGCTGCCAGGGGGGCTTTTTTCTTGAGCTCTTCTTCCATAGCGTGGTCAAATAGATCCATGGGGTTATTTTATCATGCGAGAATTGCTCAGATAGCTGCCAGGGAGGATTGAACCAGCTTGATTCCGGTTTCATGATCCGCACTTATTTGTTGAGAAAGGTTTGTGATAATTGTCACATAAAAATCTGTCCCAAGGAGAGTACAATTATTTTTATTTGCCCCATAAATTCAGGAATGCATCAAAGATAACTCCTTTTTTCCATTTGATTGGGAATACAGTAATTTATTTTCAGGAAGGCAACTCGAGAAACTAACATAAGAAAAAACACCAATAAAAGTATCAAGAAAAGAACAAACTGGAAAACAATACACCCGGGAGATATAACGATGCCAGTAATCCAGAACGAAAACTCAAAGACAAAGAAGAAACGTGGCTGGGTAATATTCGCTGCTGGCTGCGGCGTTCTAACAGTAGTTATTCTTATGCTACTGGTAATCTATCTGGCCATTGGCTGGCAATCTTATCAGAATGCTTCCCATGTTAATAGTGAAGTAGAATCTAAAAATCTGGTCGTAAATGAATATGATCTGGGTCAAGATCAGATAGATGCATATTTTGATTATGGGTATCCGGAAGCATTTAGGATTCTTTTTTATGATGAAACACTTTCCGATGGGTCCATTGGTCCGGTTCGTTTAGAGTCCTGGACCTATTACAGTCAGGGAATTGAGCTCACTTTTATAAATGGGAAAAAAACTGGCGAAGAATCTATTAACAATTTCCAATTGGGTGACCTACAACTTCCTCCTTACTACCCGGAACAATTCAGTGCCTATTTATCATTGGATGAAGTCATTTCTGCTGCCGGATTGGATCAATATGCTGTTATACCGCTTGAAAAAGAATACCTTGAGGGGAGCGAAGTATATTATGGACCCCAACTTTCCTTTGGAATGAAGGATGGAGAGCTGCGAATGGTTGAAGTCATGGGAATAATTGAATGACTAGTAAGGGAAATTCATTACCAATAATTTATTCAATTAAGTGAAATATTTAAAGGAAATGAAGATGAAAACTAAGTCATTATTGTTATTAATTGTTTTTCTGGGCAGCATGATACCGGTAACAAATGTTGATGCAGAGAATCAAATTCAAAGAGATTTTGATGATTCAGTAGTCTTGTTGCATGCCAGCAGAGCGATATTGCTGGACGAGGAAGATCTTTTGGAAACGTCCAGGGCACCGGGAGCGATGCAAATCGCGAACCCATCAACCCCGGCGGACGCCAAGGATGCCGCGCTGGCCAATCTGATTCAGGCTACCAAAGATCAAAGGAATTCACTGGATGCTTCCTGCAGCCAGTTGAAAGAAGTCTACAGCTCCAGTGACCATAGGTGTGAACGCCAGGTATTGGAGGATTATTGTTCCACTCAGAAGGACAAGCTAAACCAGCGACTGGGATTTTTGCATAAACTGCGCGGTGACCGGCGCAAGCTGATCACCCGGATGTGGCATAGTGTAAAACGCTCGGCAGAAAACGCTTGGCGCGCGGTTGGCCCTGTGGGACGGCGGCTGCTGCGTCGGGTGGGCCCGGAAGTGGTAGAGGTGGTGCTTTCAGGCGGGGTATTGAACCTGGGAGTGCTGAGAAAAATATTGATTAAGGAAGCCAGAAATATTGGCAAAGGGGAACTGGAACGACTGCTTAGCAGCGGAATGGAACGCTTAATGGCAGGGCAGGCTGCCTTCGCGCAGGCTGCGGGAGTGGGTGACTGTACCTCTGAAAAGCTCCAGGAAGCCCGAGAGAAAGTTCAAGATGGTCTTTCCGGAGAAGATCCTGATGATCAACCGGATGAAGCAGATGCTGAGATAACAGAAGGCGATAACTGTGATTCTTCTGAGCCATGGATGAGTATTGAATTTTGGGAAAATAAGGTGCTTCCCACGCTGGTTAATGAGGGTAAAGGTTGTTCGAATACTTCTGTCTATAAAGGATGCCTGGAACAAAAAGCAGCAGAAGGAATATGCCAGGTAGATGCCTTAGCTGCCTGTGAGACTGTCTATGAGGCAATAGTACCCACCAGACTAGGTCAGAATGTACATATTATTGATAATGAAGTTTACTTTAGGGATAGTGATAATCACTTTGAGATTACATTCCCCTTGAGCGGAGGTCCAGTTTCTGGTTACATAGCTGTAGAGTACCTGGAGGGCAGAAAAGGTAGCGGCAATTATTGCCATGTTACTACCACTTTTACCTTTAGTGGGACTTACGATCCCAATACTTGTCTCTTGAGTGGTGCTGGAGTGAAAACGCTTGCCTGGGAGGAAGTCGGGGATGGGCTTTGCTTGGGATATCAGGATCCGTATGATGACCAGACTCGGACTTGGGCTATGAAAATTACCAATGGTGTGCTGAGTACAGGTGCTCCAGAGCCGGTTATTAATATTTCTGTGACCTACGGTCTTCAGAATTACCTGAAATAAGGGACAAAGTCTTAGAGAGTACACTCTGAAAGAGGGTATAAGAGTTCAATGTCGCCTAAATGTCGTTAAGGCGACATGGTCTTTCTGGACAAATTTTCTACAATGGGGGAAAATCTAGTTAGAAGGAGTTTGTCATGAAACAACCTGATTTAGGTCTCAAAGTATCTGAATTACGAAAAGAAAAAGGTTTTACCCAGGAGCAATTGGCTGAGGATTGCGAGGTCACACCCCGCACCATTCAGCGCATCGAAAGCGGCGAAGTAGAACCCCGGGCTTTCACACGCAACAGCCTCAGCAATGTGCTGGAGTTCGATCTGGGTAAAAACGATGTAGGTAATGAACGTATAGTGGTGGCTGCTCTGCATCTGAGCAGCATGTTCTGCATTGTTTTGATCCCGTTGGTGATCTGGACCTGGTTCAAGAATCGCAGCTATCAGGTCGACAAGCACGGACGCCAGGTGTTGAACTTTCAAATCAGTATTACCCTGGCGCTTTTTGCTGGTGTATTCTGTCTGGCTGTCGGCCTGCCTGCGGGTTTAATATTCCTCGAACAAGGCTATGGTGATACGCTGTTGATGGCAACTCTTGCCCTTGCCAGCGTTTTCCCCATGATCCTGATCGGCTTTTTTGTCTTCTATCAGGGTGTTGCAAATACCCTGCGCTACCTGAATGATCAAGAAACACGTTATCCCCTCAGTATCAAATTCCTTAAATAGATCGACTATTCTCCAGATAAAACCTCTCAGTGTAATTCCTGAGAGGTTTTTTTTTATGCAACTTTTCAGGGGGATTTCCGTATAGTACTATGGTCAACTTATCGGATATGCAATTCTTGAGAATATGAACACAGATAACCTGGCTCTCCCATGTATTTTCTACTGCGCTGGGAATCCCATCTTCACAATTCTCAATTACAATATCCATATTGGGAAATGACGCATCCCAAGAAAATGTTAAGTCTGCACCTGAACTTGTATTAATAAGGTTCATTCAAAAAGGAGAAAAAATGTCAATCCTCAAAAATCCTGTCCAGGCATTTATCAGGAACTTCATTCGCCTGATTGTGTTGGTCCCGCTCTGGCTGCTCTTTGCCTTGCACTTCTTCGTTCGGGGTATCAATGGCGGGGCTTCCAGCCAGTTTGTCTACGGAGGGATCGTAACCCTCATAGTGCTTTGGTTGGCGAATATCATTGCCGGGATGTTTTACATCCTACCCCAATGGGAACGTCTGGTTTTGCTGCGCCTTGGTAAATCGGTCGGAACCAAAGGTCCTGGCTTGTTCATCATTCCGCCCTTTATTTACTCAGTGGCACGCATCCTGGATGTCCGCATTCAGACATATGAGGTGAAAGCCACCAAAACTCTGACCAAGGACAATATCCCCATAGACGTCACTGCAGCTGTTGAGTTAGAAGTGGAAAATCCTGAAAAAGCAGCTATTGCTGTGCAGGACTATTGGAAGACCACCGAGTGGGCCTCCATGGAAGCGCTGAAAAGCACCATCGGCGGCAATGATCTGCGTCCTTTATTAAGTGAAACAGAAAGAATTGCGACAGATTTGAAGAAAATCATCGATGCTGCAGCTTCTGATTATGGGATTAATGTACGGGCCGTGCGCATCACAGATGTTGGCACACCCCCATCCTTGATCGAGGAACTCGCTGTTATCGCCCGGGCGGAACGCTCCGCCAAGGCCAAGAAGATCCAGGCCGATGCCGAAGTCAGTGTCGCA
>Ga0307990_1002706_pt1 | contig 13998 bp, 8 predicted proteins | sample EllFjometagen129_FD_203168 | JGI IMG/M metagenome (GOLD analysis project Ga0307990, IMG submission 203168) | Marine microbial communities from Ellis Fjord, Antarctic Ocean - #129 | ecosystem: Environmental > Aquatic > Marine > Unclassified | place: Southern Ocean | collected 2014-10-08
AAAGTTGGCCCAGCCATAGCGCACGGCCACGGGTGCTGCGACTTCGGGCGAGCTGACTTCAACCAGATCCGTGGAAACGATTTTGGCCTGGGCTACCACAAACTTTTGGTCGGCCCCGCAGATGGTGAAACCGTTCAACCCATTCGCTTCGACCACTGCGGCCGCGGGGCCTTTGCCGGGCAGATGCCCTCTGGTGGTATTGAGCGCCACGCGGCGCGTTTCCAGCCCGCCGGATGTGCCGTTAAATTGGATGCGCGCCTTGCCGTCTTTGAGCTTCATTCCTCCACGGGTTGGAAAATCCGCATTCCCCTTTCGGCTATCCAGCGACTCGGCCAGCAGCGCGAGGCGCTCGCCGGGGATTCGCTTGGCCTGCGGATGAATATCCTCCTTTTCACCGGCATCGGTGATGACGACCATTCCACTGTTAGGGATGGATTCCAAACAGTGGGTCTGGGCCTCGCGCAGCCAGGCCCAGGCTTCGCCGGTTTGATCCCATGACAAGGTTTTGAAGGGCGCGAGCTGTACAAACAAGAAAGGAAAGTCATAACCCCATAGCGTGCGCCAAGAGCCAATCATATCGCCCACCAGTTGTTCATACAGTTCCGGCCATTGGGAGTCGGATTCGCCCTGATACCAGATCACCCCGCGGATCGCGAAGGGGGCCAGCGGATAAATGGTTCCATTGAAGAGATGCGACGGCGCGCGGATGGCACCCGGATTGTTTTTAGACGGCTTCCAGTTTTCATTCGACGGATCGAGAAAGCGGGCATAGTCGGGATTGGCTTCGAGCACCTCGTGCGGCATCCACATGTTGGCCTGGGTGCCACCACGAACCGCATAGAGCAGCCCGACCGGCACGCCGGTATCGCGCTGGAGCTTTAGACCAAAAAAGCCAGCCGTCGCCGAAAACTCGGCCGCGAATTCCGGTGAACAGATCTGCCACGAATCCTTGTAGAAAGGATCGATAACCAGCTTCTGGGTCGCTTCCGGGCTGCCCACTCCGCCCTCCTTGATCTTGAAGAGACGAACCTGGTCATTAGAGAAGTCCTCCTTGACCGTATCCCAAAGCAAATATTTCTTCATCAACGTCGCCATGTTCGACTGGCCGGCGCACAGCCAAACGTCTCCAATGAGTACATTGGAGCGTGAAACTTGAAACTCGAAACTTGAAACCTGAAACGGTCTTCCGTCAGACGATGCGGGCATGGGGTCGAGCGTGATTTTCCAATGCTTGGAAGAATCGGCAACCGCCGTCTTTTTCTGGCCTGCGAATTCAACGGTTACTTTGGCACCGGGGTCGGCGGTACCCCAGACGGGTACCTGTTGGTTGCGTTGCAACACCATATTGTCGGTGAACATTTCATTGAGTTGCAGTTCGGCCTGCGCCGCAGTGACCACACTCAACACAAATAAGATCCAATATCTTTTCATTCCAACTCCTACCGTCTTGGCGTTCTTTTTTGCTTTTTCATGCGGGCGGGCCGATCCGTTTATTGTGCCCGAATATCTTTCAGCAGGTTTTCGAGGACATAGCGCTCGCCGCCCGACCAGCCTCCTCCATGAATATACAGCACCACCGGAGCCCCGTTTTTATAAAGGTTTTTCTCCGGTAGAATCAGATCCATCGAAAGCTGTTCGGCGTCTTCAAATCCCTGGACCGTTTTATACTGAAAATCGCGAACGATATTCGGACAATCTTTATAGATTTTATCGGCGCGCCCTTTTGCCGTGGTTTTGGCAAACACGGAATTCATCACTAAAAGAATCAATACTGATATGACTACTGTTTTTTTCATAGTGTCACCTTAGCTAGCTTGGCGGGCTATTTCTTCCGCTTTTTATTGTAGATCATCTTCACTCCGCCGCGACGTTCGTCTTGGAGAATTTCATAGATCGCCCGCCCGTCTCGCCTCAGGTAAAAAGTCCGGCTTGCGCCATCCGACGTGATTTCAAAGGTTGCCCCCTCGATTTGATAGGTAGCCGGGCTCGTTTTTCCCCGCAGGTTGATGATCTCTGCTTGGCCGCCTTTGAGTAGGGACAGAGTTTCTTTTTTGCCCTTCCACCAGCCGAGTAGTTGCTCATCTTCAATGGAGGAAGCGGGCCAGTATCCGTCGACCCTTTCGTCCAGCTCCTTTTCGAGAAGAGCGAAATCATTGAACGCGAGGTCGAATTGCTCCTGATAGAAGTGTGAGATGGCCAAAATGCCCTTCTTGTATGCCGCGGGATTGCTCAGACCAAGGAAATTGTGATTCATGTCAGGGAAGATAATAACTTCGGCTTGGCCGCCTTTCGCCTCAATCTGTTTACCGAACTTGAGGCTTTGCGAGGCGTGGGTGAGGATATCCTTGCCGCCGTGTAGCAACAACGTGGCCGGAGGCGGAGAGCGCAGGTTGTGGAAAGCGGAGGCCTCGAGAGCCTGCTGTTCACTGGCAAGTCCGTAGAGGGCGCGCGATTCCTCGTCGGGAAAGAGTGACTCCTTGTTGTCCATTAAATCGTAGACGCCCCAGCATCCCAGATAGGTTTTGCATTTCGGCACCTGCTGAGCCATCAGCGCTGAAAGCGGCGTGCCTGCCGATCCTCCACTAAATCCGATCCGCGACAGATCGGCGTTGAATTCTTCACCCCGCTCCCAGAACCAGGCAACGGAATCTTGAAGGTCGTCCATCGCCAACTGGAACGTTCCGTTTTGGTTTTTGCAGCGATAGGCCAAGCCGACACAGATGATCCCCAATCGGTCGCAAAGTATGCTGGCTGAGCCGACACCGGCACCCGGAACTTCCGTTTCCGTCCCCCCGTTCCATCCCCCGCCATGAACGTGAAACACCACCGGAAAGGGACCCGCTCCTGTTTCCGGGGTGTAGATGACGATAGGAATTTCCATGCCATCGACCCCCTTGACGATGGCTTCGGTTTTTTCACTTGCGAATCCCGTTAAGGGGAAGGTTGCCGCTAATGCCGCAACTGCCATTACTGATGATAAAAAACTGCATCTTTTCATTTTTCAATCTCCACAACAGGTTATTTACACGGCCAATGGTTAAAAGTTAACGGTTCTGTTTCCGCTCAGGCATTTCGGTTGAATGCGGCGCTTTGCCACTGACCATTTTGGCGGCTTCGCCGGTCAGCCACAGGTAGTGGTCGGACGGCAGATCGTCATAGGTCTTGAATTGGCTCTTTCCCTGCGGAGGATGGTTGTCGACCTTGTAGATTTGAGTGCCTTCGTCGAGTTCGTCGAACATGGCCTGATAGACCATCGTCGCACCGGCTTCTTCAACCAGGGCCTCGTATTGCGCCCACAGGAATTTTCCGCCTTCACGATCGATAAACGCACCGGGATTCTGGTCCGGCTGACCCGCCTTCAGGTTGGCCCAGCAGAAACCGGGAAAGACGACGGGCATGAAATCCTTGCCGTTTTCATCGCACCAGATGCGATCTTCTTTGGCGCGGCCCGCGGCGTAGTCCCTCGCCGCCTGCTGGCCGCCGAAGCGCCCGACGGTCCACGGCGAGATAATGTCGGCGGCCTTGTAGACCGGCCCCCACTCGGCCAGATCGCCGGCATCGCCATCGCTCGTGCGCCAGTTCGTGGAGGTGCCGAGCAGGACGGTCATGCCGCCGTACTTGGGATCGTTCTTGAAAAAGTCCACCAGCTCGGCGATGTCCTTCGAGCCATAGCCGCGGCTGTCGTTGATGCCGATCCCCCAAAGGCCGATGAGCGGCTTGCCGTTGTGCCGCTGGTAGGCGGTGTCATTCGGGTCGCGCGAAACCTTCATTTCATCGACGAGAGAGCGCCAATCCGCCTTGAGCTTTTCGACATAGTTGCCGGGCATGGAGGTGAGGTCGTACATGATCGAATAGGTTCGTCCATACTTGTTCGCCCCATCGCGGCAGTGTTCCAACACGTTGTTCATGGCCGGACGGCTCAGGATTGCCTCTTGGTCGGCATCGGTCGTGACCTCCATGATAAACCGTTGCAGAAGCACGCCATCAATGCCGTAGTCCTTCATCCACTTAAAGTGACGCATCGTGGTTTTGCGGTTATGGGAACTATAGACATAGGCTGCACTGCCGTCGGCATGGCGGAACGGGGTCTTGAATTTTTCATTGTCGTCGAGTTCGGACAGGTCGGGCCAGTAGTCAACCCCGCATTCGCCCGGCCAGAAATACATGCTCAACTGGTTGCGATAATGTACCCAGCCCAGCCCGGAGCCGTCGCCCGGCGCGCGGTACCAGCCCTGGTAGCCGCAGATCACTTTTCCGGTGAGCGTGGACTCGTCGACCCGGTCGGCTTTAAGCAGCTTGCGCTGATTTTCGTCGAGCGCCTTCAGCGCATCCTGATAGAGCTTCAGCGCCGGCGGGAATTCCCCGTTGTTGCGGATCAACTCGTTCAAGATCCCCAGCCAGAGTTTGGCTCGATAGGGATGCAGGTTTTCCGGGGCCACATAACCGAACTTGTTTTTAAACTCCGAACTCGCCATCAGGCGGCGACGCAGCCCGTCGGCATTGAGTTTGCGCGATCGCAGCAACTGCGCGCTTTCCTTCAGACCGGTTTCATCCACAGGTCGGCCGAGCATCTCTAAATAGGCGGCATTAATGACCGCCTTGAGCTCTGCATCGCCGTACTCGTGCGACTGATAGCCGTTTTCATCGGATGGCGCACCCTGGACGCGCAACAGAAAGTTGATGTGCCTCTTGCTCTTCACAAACTCGGGCTGGAGTTTAGTGTCCAGCGTCGTTTTGGCGTTATAGATGAACGCTGTCGGATCGTCGGGCGGATTGCGCGGGTTAGGCCCCGGTGTTTTTCCGGAATAGGTTGCCGTACTTTTGTTGCCGGTAACCTTCCAATCCTTGATCGTGTGAACGACAAACCCGTAGGCCGCGGCATCACCCGCCATGGTGTTGCCGGTCACCTCGCCGCCGACCAGAAACTGGCCGTTATTCTTCGGCGCCCACTGCGGTGCTCCGATCGGATAGCCCATATGAATCCGCGCGCCGAAGGCATCCACATAGTTGTTGCGGATTTTATCGCCGCGATAATCGGAGTCCGTATCGTTCAGCGCATAATAATCAATCGGATCGACCAGATTGATCCCGCCGAGCGATTCGCGGGAAATCGAGGAAATGACGTTGTTCTCGATCACCGAACCAGGCCCGCCGAAAAGCACGATCCCCACATCAGTCGGGTCGAGAATCAGATTGTTGCGGATCACCGAATTCAGCGAACCGATGGTAAATCCATCGCCCCATCGGAATGGCGTTTCACCCTGTTCGCGCCCGTTGCCGCGCGGATCCACACCGGCTCCGAGAATGATATTGTTTTCAAGCAGCAATCCGTCGGCGCCGGGATGGACTTGAAGGGTCGACCAGCTGCGCGCACTCATGAACACATTTTCGCGAATCACGGCCCGGTCGCCGCGATGACCGCCAAAGTGAAGCAACGAAGGGTAGACGCCACTGGGCGGTTTGGGCAACGGTGGAAAGTTGTAGCGGTTTCCATCGCAAACCACATGCTCCAACCGCACGTCGGCCAGGCCCCCGCCTTCAACCAGCCGCATCAGCTGTTCATCGGCAATCCGCAGGATGGCGTATTCGGAAGGAACAGTTGCGCCTTCGGTATAGATTTTCTGACCGGCTTTTTTATAACGAAGCGTTTCGGTCAGGTCATAGACCCGCCCCTTCATCAACGCTAAATCATCGCCCTTATCGAGCACCGTCTGCAAATCATCCCCCGGCTTCACCAATTGCTCTGCGGCAAAAAGCGTCGCGCCCAGCGCAACAAAACAAAGTGTCAGCATCCATTTTTTCATCATCTCAAATCCTATCGTTTATTTCCCCAAGAGGAGGAAGCGGTCTTTATTCGCCGCGCCACTCGCGGACGGCTTCGGACATGGCAATCCAGTTGGCGGGCTCGGTGTAGTCCGAAATCTGGTTGCCGGTACCGATGGCAATGCCGCCGTGCCCTTCGATCTTCGGCAACAGTTCGCGGACATACTGCTTCACCTCTTCCGGCGTATTGAGCGTCATGATGTTCATTTCGATGCCGCCAAAGTTCCCGATGCGGTCACCGTAGCGGTCGACCCAAACGTCGAAGCTATCAATGGCATCTTCATTCGAATGCTTGGCATCAATGCCCGCCGCGATCAGGTCATCCATGACGTCATAGATTTTCCCGCAGGAGTGAAGCAAGAAGGGTTTGTCGTGTGAATGGACCAGATCAATAATCCGTTTATACTGCGGAATGACGTTCTGGCGGATCTCATCCGGCTGGATCAGCGTGGAGGAGCGAAACCCGAGGTCATCGCCAAAGCGGCAGATGGCAAAACTGTCGGCATGGTTTTCAAGTAGCCACGCCCAAAGCTCAACCATCAGATCCCCGATTTTTTTGAAGAGTGCTTTATAGATCTCCGGCTCATCGACCTGCAAAAAGGCCAGTTCCTGAAACGGCACAAAATCTTGAATGACTTCGAAGACGCCGTTGCCGATGCCGCCGATGGCCTTCATGCCTTCCGGCAGCGCCTCGCGCAACGCGCAGAAGTCCTCGTCGAAACGCTCCACATACTCCGCGAGCTTCCGCCCCCACGGGTAGGCCTCGACATCCTCCATCGTCTCGATGATGGCCGGCGCATGCCCCATCAGAGCTTGTCCCTGCTGAACCAGGTTGGTCGCGCAGTGCTCGAACGGGATGCAGTCGTAACCGAGCTGGATTCCGCAGCGGGCGATGCGCCGATAAGCCTCCACCTTGTCGGCATACGATCCACCCAGCAGCGGGATCACCGGCTCCCCGATGATTTTTTCGACGACGCTTGAATCGAATCCGTGTTCGTACAACGGCAGGCGCTTCGCCTCGCGATTATACACGGCATCCACCATGTGTGTGTAGTCTGGCTCAAATTTTTTCATAGTTCTGTCCTTTTGCTTATTGCTCGATTGTTAATCGTAAAAGTTGCCTTTGGGCTGATTGCGGAACCAGATGAAATAGAGTCCGGCAAGTGCAACCAAGCCGAGACTGAAGGTTCCGTAGAATCCGACCCAGTTATGGATGATAAACAGCATCGGTGCCAAGAAGAGGCAGGTCTGCCAGACCAGTGCGAAAGGCAGCGCCAGCAAATCGTTGCGGTGCTCGCGGCTGGTCTTTTCACGCTCTTCGGCCGAGAGAGTGTTTTTCAAGTGGCCCCAAACCCCGAACGGGCGGGTTTCTATATACATCTTTTTCAAGACCTTATCGTCCGTCGGTTTCGTCAGCAAGGTCGCAACCACCGAACCGATGAGTCCAATCGTCAGGATGGAAATAAACTGCCAGACTTCGCTCAGCCCCGGCCAAATCATACGTTGGACAATGGCCGCAACCAGACCGATCAGCGTTCCGATCGCGCTGCCAGCTCCGTTAAAGCGCCACCAATAAAGGCGCAGCAAACTCGGCACCAGGAACCCGGCGCCAAAGCCCATCATCATCCAGCCCCAGATATCGTTGATGCTGTCAAGCGTACGTGAAAACAGGAAGCCTAACGCCACAATGCCGATGACTGTTCCCCAGCTGGCATAGATCAGCTCGCGGGTGGAGGCTTTCGGCCGAATCCACTTTTTATAGAAGTCGTTCACGAACTGGCCGGTCGCCACATTCACTAGGCTTCCAAAGGTGGACAGCGCCGCCGCAACCAAGGCAATCACCAGAATGCCGCGCATACCCTTGGCCACGGAGATCATTAATACCGAAGAGAGGATTTTTTCAGGGTTCACGGTGCCTTCAAAGCTCAGCATATTCATCTTTTCGACCCATTTGGATTCGCCCATTAGCGACTGCAATCCAGAGATGAGCTCCGGGTCATATTTATCCGGCGAATTGGAGAGGCTGGAAATCAGGGTGACCCACTCCGGCTTACCGGTGTCCGGGAAAGAGGCATGGATCATCTCCGCCGCCTGCCCCATTTTGGACTGGTCGGGAACCAGATCATTGACGAGATAGAGCCCCATCACCGCGATACCGATCATCATTGGCCAGCGTACCGTCATCAAAACCGTCCACAACAAGGAGAGCTTGCCGCATTCGCTGTCGTTCTTGGCCCCGAAATAGCGCGGATCGGCACCGGTACCCAAGCCAGCCACGATGGTGCGGACCAGGTAGAGCGAAGCAAAGATGATGAGGTGTTTATACACTTCGTATCCTTGGGGAACATGCACATTCCACTTCGGCACCCCGCTGATCCAGTCCGGATTGCCGGTCACCTGCATCGCAATCGCACTGATTTCATCGACGCTGCCGATGCCCGCAAACGCTTTGATCGAAATATAAATGACGGCCGTCATGATGATGATGACCTGGAACATGTCGGTAAAAATCACGCCATAGAAACCGGACATCATCGTATAAAGGGTTGCCATGATCAACAGTGCCATCGAGCAATACTCAGGCGGGAACGGCAGGAAGGTCGAAAGAAAAATACCGGCTCCGATGATGAGGTAGGCCAGCATACCGATGGTCGTCAGCACGGTGGCAATCACGCCCATCAGCTGAGAGGCACGTCCGCCCCAGCAATCGCCGAAGCGGTAGATGTTCCACTGGGCGCCCGTCAGGCAGCCCGACCGCCGGTGCCATTTCCCGGTCCACAGCATCATAAACGGCAGCATCAGCACGGCCCCGCCGCGAAATTCAACGAACAGCCCTTGCGGCCCCAGCAGGAAGAGGAAGGAAACAATGACTGCCGTACCCGCTAGGTCCAGAAAACTGGCCATCCCCGAGATGCCCATCGCCCACCACGGAATGTTGCCGCCGCCGCAGATATAGTTGTCCAGACTCTTCGAAGCCTGCCGCTTTAGATAAAATCCCAGCCCGATCAGTACGATCACATAGAACAGCATGAAGGCATAATCGAGCATCCCGAAATAGTCAAATAGTGTCATCTGTAGTTTCTCCTTAATTTGCCTTAATCCAATTCCACGGCCAGCGTGACGATCCCCTTGCCACGGGTCCAAATCGAAACGCGGTTTCCCGACACCTCCGGATGGTCGCCGGTTTCCTTTTCATTCATATCGGTGTACACCGCGCTTTTGATCTTCCGATAGAACACAAGATCCGTTTCGGCCGGTTCGATATCCGCATTCAGTAATCTGACAATCAGCCGGTTGCCGCGCTCCTCCTTTTTGATGGCGCTCAGCACGAAGACCTCGTTGGAGACGGACATCATGCCCAGTTCGGCTGGCATGCCTCCCGTCGCGGCCTTCGTCTGGGCGGGCATTAGGGGGGCATTGAAGCGCTGCGACTCCTTAAAGAGGGCGCTGTACGCAAGTCCGGCAGAACCGACGTAGAGACTGTAGGAATAGGTGCTCATTCCCACGGCGTATGATTTTTCCTCGGGGCGATGCTCCATGACCGAAGTCGTGCAGAGTTCGTTTTTAAAGGAGCGGAACAGCGTCAGCGCCAGAGTTCGCTGCGCATCGTCGAAAATTTCGTACTCGGTAGCCCCATGACCCAGAATGCTGAAATTGCGTGCTCCGTCCGCAAGCCCGGCAAAGCGGACAAAGGGATAAGTCAGATATTCGGAGTCGGCGTAGGGATTTTTTTCATCCCGGCGCACCCGGCGCTCGACGACATCGAACATGCTCTCCGCATAGGAATTTTCAGCCTGGACATCGACGGAAAAAAGCACCCGCAACCGGTGCTGTTTTGTCGGATTATTGACCCGGGTGCTGACATCGAGCGTGCGTGAGTTTTTCTCCAGGGTGAAGGTGGATTCAATCTTCATAGTTGCCGCCGGCGCACTTCGTCTTCCTGCCCGCAGGTCTTCTGCGGAGCCGTTCTCGATCGCGTCCGGTATTTCCATGTCCAGAGCGACGGTGACCGTGGCGCGAAGCGCAGAGGCTTCGGCGACGCGCACATCAGCTTTCGCGTTGAGGGAGAGGAGGGGCTTTTCATCGCGCAAGGAGACGTGAGTCCAAGCATTCCCCACCTCGCTACAATCCTCGAAAACATGCAGGGATTTGTATTCCTGGCTGGTTTCCTTGTTCAACAGATCGATCGTTCCGTTGCTGTTGAACCGCACGTGCAGGTATTCATTTTCGAGCACGTCCGCTGAACATCTGATCGCCGGTTCCGGAAGCGGTGCCGAACCCTTGGTGATGACGTATGTGCTATAACCGAGCGACGGAACCTTGCCGGCTTCAAACCAGATCTCGTATTCATCCGAAAACGTGGCTAGCGCCAGATCCGTCTCGTCGCGGTAGACCTTGTTAGCATGGCCGGTTTTCTTTGCGGTAAAGGATACGTCGTTCTCATCCATATCTTTTATGCAGAATTCGTCCATGTCGAGTTCGCGGGGAATGTCGATATAAGCGCAAACCAGCTCCGAGCGCTCTGCGGCAGCCGGATTAAACACGGCAACCAAAACATCATCCGTAGACAGCGACGAGGTGTCGATATCGCCTTGCAGTCCGGTGAGGCTGATCTTGCAGATCAGCTTGGAAAGCGAGATCGACTCACTTAACCGGTGCAGGGCATCGTCCGCAACCTTCTCGACGGAACAGCCGGCGACCGTGTCGTGGGGCTGGTATTTCATAAACTCTTTCCAGGCTATATCGAGGTACTCCTTCGGCCACTCGGCGTGGGTCATGAAATTCATCGCGGCAAAGGGTTCGGCCTGGCGTACCAGCATGTTCTCCGCCTTGCGGGCAACGATCTTTTGCTCCATGCGCGCAGAAATGATGTCATTACCGATTCCGGCGATGCCGTCATCGTTGAGTTCTACATAGCGAACCTCGCCTTCAACCGTGTTCAGGTCGAGTCCCTTGACCGCCTCCTTTACACTGCGGGCATATTCGGGAAGCGAGCTGTAGAAAAAGGCCTCGTCCTCCTCCAGATACTCCTGGCAGGCCTGAATGACTTCGTCCTCGCGCAAATCGGGCGTCGACGTGTCCATGCCGTGCATGAACGCAAGCTCACCGGTTCCGAAAATCTCTTTCTCCGTAGCGATCAGGTCCCTGAAATTCTCCTTGAGGTTATCCAGATGCAAGGTTCGGTGCGGGTTCAGGATTGTGCCGTGATCATACCGGTTTTCGCTATCGCACAGCTTGAAGCAGGTCTGATCATTTTTCCAGTGGTAGCGACGATTCATACGTTCCTCTGAAGCTTCGAAGAAGCCCGGTCGCCAGACGCGGATATAAAAATTATAGCGGGCCATGCAACCGAAGCGCGAAACCAGGATTTCGCTTCCGTCGGCCCCTTTCCAGACAAACTCCGAACGGGGAGCCTCCTTGTCGGTGATGCCGCGATAGAAGAAGGCCATATCAATGCCGAATCCGCGGTACAGCTGGGGAAGCTGGCTCATCTGCCCCCATCCAAAAGGAGTATAGCCAACGTCCATGACCGGGCCGAACGCCTCGGTGACGGTGTGGCCGTACAGCAGATTTCTCAGCACGGCCTCGCCGGAGAACGTATTCATGTCCAGCGCGGAATACCACGGCCCCGCATTCAGCCGCCCCGACTTAACCAGCGCGGCTAATCGCTCGCGGTTCTGCGGCCGGATTTCCAGATAATCCTCCAGCGGCACAGACTGGGCATCGAGCAGGAACTTATAGCCGGGAACCTTGTCCATAATATCGAGCAGGCTATCGAGAAAGTTCACGGTCAGTTTTCGCGAATGTTGAAAATCCATGGTCCACTCGCGGTCGAGATGTGTATTCGGAATAAAGTGCAGGTTGGTTTTTTCTTTGCTCATAGGATTCATTCGTCCTGTTTCATTGCTTTACTTATTAACCTCAAGTTATACCCTTGGTTGTCGCATTTGTATTTAGCCTCAATAATTATTGATGTATCATTTTCGACGCAGTAAGTTTTCATTCATGAATCCTGAAAGAATCCCCGGCAAGCTGCCGCACCGTCCTCCGTCCACCGCATCGCAAAGCCGGATGCTCGCATTCACCCCGTATGTACGCGAAGCGAGGGAAACGATGCGCCCGACATGGCACATCCAGCCGAGAAAAATTTTCGACTATCTACTGGTTCACTGGATCGATGGAGTCGGCGAAGTTTCCATCGGCGACCAATCTTTCACGGCCCGGAACGACGACCTGTATTGGATTCCGCCGAACACGCTGCATGCCATGCGCGGCGATGCCCCCGGCACCCTGCTTCGCTATATCCATTTTGACTTATACTACGATCCGGCCCGCAGTCATTGGAGCGCCGACATTCCCGGCGGAACCACGGATCTTTCGGCATGGCCCGAACGCATGCACCCGCCCGGTGACGATCCAATCATTGAAAAATGGTGTGGAAAAATTAAAGCCAATAATCCGGTTCTGATCAGCAAACTGCTGCAGCGCATCATTCTGGAATACAAGCAGACAGAGACGTCGAGCCTGCTCATCTCCGGACTGGTCAATCAGCTTCTCGGGCACCTGCTGGAGAGTCAGGGTCCGAGGACCCCACTCAACCCCCGGCATATCCGGATCATTGAAAATGCCATGCAGCATATCCAATTGCGCAGCCATGAAAAACTGAACATCGAAACCCTCGCCCGCCAGTATGGGCTAAGCCCAACCCATTTCCGGAAATTGTTCAAAGACCACTTCCGGCAAAGTCCGCGCACCGCCCACCTGAATGCAAAAATGCGCACGGCCTGCGACTGCCTCATCTATTCCGACCTCACCATATCGGAAATCGCGGATCGGCTTGGTTTCACCAACGTGCACAACTTTTCGCGCGCCTTCCACAACGCCATCGATTGCGCCCCCACCACCTACCGCGCCGGACAGAACACCATCGGGAAAGCTTGAGTCATTGCGGGATGAATCAGAGCTCGTTTCGCATAAGCTCTACCCTTCCCCGCATTGCTTCGGGGAGCGACTGTAACCTTGCACCATCGCGGTGTGCTATCAAGGATGCAATACCTTGACAAAGATACTGTTCGAAAACGCCTCGGAGAAACCGTGAACATTTCCACCGCTGATGAACCCAGTTGCTTTTTCCACTCCGCTCGGTCACGGGTGCGATGCCTGAGTAATTTGCGACCTCCTCAGCGGAGTTGAATCGGGTGCGATCTGTACCGAGCGCAGCGATCAAGCGCGGCCCGAACACCGCTCCGGTAGCCGGGAAGCTAGAAATAATCGAGACATCCGAGTGTGATCTGTACACCTTTAAAATCTTTCGATCATATTCTTTGATGCTTTCGCGGAGCACCTTGAGCTGAGCCACCAGCGCCAGAGCCTGCATGCTATAACTTTCGATGAGCACCTCGTCGGTAGTCACCGGGTCGGCGGCATGGATCGTTTCGATTCGTTGATCCATGACTTTTTCAGAGCGAGAGTTTCCACGCGTGTAAAAGGTTCGGATGGTGGTTTCTCTGGATCGTTGTAGCTTATCGAATGTTGGCCATTTGGTGATGAAATCTAGGGCCATCGGCTCATTGAGTTTATCCCCGGCCACCTTGCAGGCCAATGGATAGTATGTTTTCAGGCAGGATCTCAAGGCGTTGGTTAATTTGACACGGAAGTCGACCAGCCCGCGCCGGTGCTCGCACAGAAGTTTTAATTGGCGGGTTTGTCCCGTGTCCGGCTGCCAGGCTCTAAGCTTATAGTTTGAGTCGCGAACGATGCTCATAATCAGTTCGGCATCGGTCGGGTCATCTTTGGCACCACTGGGCTTCCAGGCATCCCGCATGGAGGCAACTGTAGAAGGGTTAACAATATAGATCGTAAGAAAGGCGTGTTCCATCAGTAGATACGCCAATGCGCCTTTCGATTGCTCCAGCCCAACCGCAATTGACTTCCCTTGATACCGGTCACGCAGGTTCAGAAGCCACTCATTCAATGTCTCAGGGCAGTGCTCGAGCACTCCGGTTTCAAGGGGATCTCTCTCCGCATCCCACAGACAGAAGTCATGCTTCTCATCGGCCCAGTCAAACCCTATAACCACCGGGAATTGCTTATTTTTATTTTCTTTAATCATGTCCGTTTCCTTTCGTATTTTATCGAGGAACACGCTGGCTTCGTGCCTGCGAAAGACTTATA
>Ga0307990_1002707_pt1 | contig 13996 bp, 12 predicted proteins | sample EllFjometagen129_FD_203168 | JGI IMG/M metagenome (GOLD analysis project Ga0307990, IMG submission 203168) | Marine microbial communities from Ellis Fjord, Antarctic Ocean - #129 | ecosystem: Environmental > Aquatic > Marine > Unclassified | place: Southern Ocean | collected 2014-10-08
CTTCGGTCTTTATGCCGTACCCGGCGACGGATCTTTACGCGGAAGGCTTACAAAGCGGTTTCTTTGATCGAGATTACTGGCGGGAGTTTGCAACGGACCCAAGCGTTGATTTTCACCCACGGCTTTGGATTACCTCCGGGCGGGAAGCTGAAATAATGAAAAGTCTGCTTTGGTTTTATCGCAGATTTCATTTGCGCCCATCCTATATCTGGAAGCGGCTTTCTCGTTTGACCGGATGGGCGGAGTTTCGTAACAATGTTCGAGGACTGTTGACTTTGCTTTCAAAAAAGAGATGGAAATTTGGCGGGTAGAGCGGATACAAAACTCGACAGGGAAATAACAAAGAGCGACCAGCCGGAGCCGCTGTTCATCATCATTCCGTGCTTCGATGAAGAGAAAACGATTTACCGATTGCTGGAAAAGTGTCGCGACGTTGATGTGACGCCGCTGGGACTGCGCAAGAAGATTATTCTGGTGGATGACGGAAGCGCGGACGGAAGTCCGCAGGAAATTGAGCGTTTTAGAAATGACAACCCCGACACGCACTTATGTCTTTTGACATTGCAAAACAATCGCGGGAAAGGATATGCCATTCGACATGCGCTGGAAATGTGCGAGGGTGGCATTGTCATCATTCAGGACGCCGACTTCGAATATTATCCTGAACAATTTCCGCTGGTGCTGGAGCCGGTCGTGCGGGGGATGAGCGACGTGGCCTATGGCTCCCGCTGGATAAATCCAGGTGCCATGAGCGTGTCGGGCGCTCTCTATTTTCTTGGAGGGTGGCTGGAAAACCGTTATCTCCATCTGCTGTATCGCACCAACATCAGCGACATCGCCACCTGTTATAAAGCGTTTCGTACAGACCTTATCAAGACCCTGGATTTGGAATGCACCGGTTTCGAATTTTGCCCGGAAGTGACGGCGAAACTGCTAAACCGGGGCGTCAAGATCATCGAGACGCCCATCAAATACAAAGCACGAAAAAAGCATGAAGGGAAAAAAATTGGGTGGCTTGATTTTGTCGTCGCCATCTATACGCTCACACGGCTTCGATTTCGGAGAAAATAATAGAGCAAACGGCTTTGCCGGAATCGGGAACATTTTTCATTCAATCACACCCAACTGACGGGTTAAAGGTTTAGGGACATTGGCAAAAGTTCTGCTCATACAAAGCGCATTCATGTACAAGCACCATACCCATCTTCAACCCCTGGGAATTATGTTCGTGGCCTCGGCCATCCGGTCTAAAGGTCATGACGTGCGCATCGTGGATATGAAGGTGGAAAACATTGGTGTCGCTGAAACCATACGGAGGGTTGGCGAATTCAAGCCGGATGTCCTGGGCATCACGGCAATGACCTACGAATCCGACTGCATGCACGCGCTGGCCACGCAGGCGCGCAAGACCATGCCGGACATGCCCGTGGTTGTCGGCGGAGCCCACGCGGCCAACATGCCCGATGAGACCCTGCTGAAAGGAAAGGACATCAATTACGTGGTGATCGGCGAGGGCGAACAAACTTTTACTGAATTGCTGGAGGTGCTGGAAAACGGCGGCGATGTCCACGGCGTGAAGGGCATTGCTTTTCGGGACAATGGAGAGGTGGTTCGCACTGAGCCGCGTCCTTATATCGAAGACCTGGACGCCTGGCCCTTTCCGGCCTGGGATCTGATCCCGGTGAAAAAATACTTCGATATCCCCCGGGGCGGCATCATTTTCCACTACAAAGAATTCATGACGGTTTTCAGTTCCCGGTCCTGTCCCTATCAGTGCATCTATTGCCACCGGAATCTTGGCAAAGTCTATCGGGCGCGCAAGCCTGAGCGAGTCGTGGACGAGATCGAAATTCTGGTCAAAGATTACGGGATCCGAGAGATTGAGTTTATGGATGATATGTTCAACTTGAGCAAAGAGCGCGTGCAACATATCTGCCAGGCGATTGGGGAACGAGGGTTGGATATCAAGATGACCTTCCCCAACGGCATGCGGGCCGACCTGCTGGATGTGAAAACATTGAAGGCGCTTAAGGCGGCAGGCATGTACCGCACCATGCTGGCCATTGAGTCCGGCTCGCCCCGGATGCAGAAACTCATGAAGAAGAATGTAAAGCTTGAAAAGGCCAAAGAGATCATTGAAGAGGCTGTGAAATTGGGGATCATGACGCACGGCGCTTTTATGCTCGGCTTTCCCACGGAAACTGCGGATGAGATGCGGATGACTATCGATTTTGCCCGCCGGTCGAAATTTCACACAGCCGCCTTTTATCGGGTGCTTCCCTTTCCAGGCTCCGAACTTTACGAGATGGTGAAAAAGGAAAAACCTGACATGGAAGTCACACCTGAGCGATTCGAGTATCATTCCTCGGATATCAACTTGAGCAGGGTTTCCGAGGAAATGGTTACCGGCTTTCGCAAACGGGCCTATCTCCAGTTTTATCTGAATCCCATTCGCCTTTTTCGGATATTATTTCGGTTGCCGAACAAGATGTATCTTGTGCCGCGTCTGATCAAAATGTTCATCAATCGGGCGCTGGAACAATAATGCTTATCCGCGCGGATTGGCAGTGATCAACTATTTAGATTTCTAAAATGATTATTCAATGCGCCTGGAATGCGCCCTGGTGTATCTATAGCCATCCAAGCATGCGGAACTGCCAGTTGAATCCACCGTAGAAACGTGAAATGGGCGTTCCCACGCCGTCCGTCAATCCGCTGGACGCGCCGACAGTCAGTCGGAAAGGATTTTCCAGGAACCACGTACTCCTGAGTCCGCCGAATAATTCTGAGTATATTGACGAGTAATCACTTTCGCCGGTGTAGGCTCTGGCCGCGTACTCGCCGAAGATTTCCAGACCCCAGAACATTCGGAAAGTCAGTCCCGTGTTTATCAGTAATTCATCGCCCGATTCGATGTCGAACAAACCGGGTTCGATGCCGTCCGGGAAAATTTTATAGCCGACATTGAATGCATAGGTAAACCATTCATTGCCGAAATCAAGGATCAGCCGGGGTGCCAGAGTGACTTGTTCGTCCGATACAAAGTTTTGCGCGTCGCCATTTCCCATCGCAAATTCCGTCATGACGGCGATGCCGAAGCCGTCGATTCGCCGGTTTGCGAACATGTATTTCACCGCCACGCGCATATCTTCGACAGCGTTTTCCTTCCACTCATAAATTTCCAGATAACGGGAATTGAAGCTTCTGCTTGGCGTTGAAGCATAAGACATGCTGACGTTAAGGGCATCCCATAATCCAAAGCCGGCCAGAACATTCAGGCCGGTTTGATTGTATATCACAACGTGCTCGACTCCCTGAGGGTCCGAGTAAACCATTGGGCGGTAAGCGTAATCCACGAAACTGCCGATATGAATTCCCAAGTGCCCAATGGGTTCTGATCCCCATGTGGTCAGAAGGCCGCTGCCATCAGAGGGTGGCTGAAAGTAGTGAATGTTTTTATTGAAAACGTCCTTTTTGGGATCAAGATCCTGGGCCTGAGCTGACAGAGAAAAAACCAGCAGGATAAAAATGGAAAGCCAAAGAGTAAAAGCGCGACGACCAAAATAGGGTCGATTGCTTGTTGCCATGGAAAATCACCCGTCCTTTCGATGGGAAAGTCACTTTCAAGCCGCAACGCGAGGCAGCTTAAAGATGGTCGATTCATACAGCAAAACCGCTATTTGAGTCAATACGTGCAGACTGAGAGCTATTTGCGCTGTAACGATTTTCAAATTATGTCCGTTCGGGTTCCAGCGCCTTCAAGCGGTGAGCCGAACCGAGAAACAGCGCAAACCATATCAAATATATGACAATCTGGCGATATGATGGAATTTCGGTGCACCGGTCTTCGGATTCCCCCTTGATCCTTGAGGGTACTCTGGCCGCTTTGGGTTTTTTCACGCACCACACTAAGGGAAGGTAATTTTTCCTATTGCCCGGCCCGGATCGCGCCGACCGCCATCGCCAACATCACGATTAAGGCGATGCCCATCCGCAGTTTCATCTTTTCCCCCGCGAATGAAGTGTCGCTCAAAGCGGGGGATCGGCATAAAAAGGCGACGGTCCTGTTCCATAGAAACGCGGACGACTCTACCGTACTCGCTTGCGCCGCATGTTTTTCGTTTCGGGCAGTCAAAACCATAAGCCGCTGCGGGGCAGCGATACTTTAGCGTCATTCGATCCTTTTCAAATCCGCAAAAGTCCATCGACCTCGTTTCGAATTTGCAGGTTCCGCCGCTTTTTTGCCCGACGCGGTCAATGGAGCCTTCCTGATCGTAAACGATGTTGTCGGCCCGATCTGGAAACAGCGGTCGCGTGGCTTCGCCGTCCTTTCACATGTGCCGAATGACGATGATCGGTTTGACGCCGTACCCGTCGAAAAGCTTCCGGTTGTTTTCCTCGCTGCCATACCCTCTGTCGGCGGATAAGTCCTCGGCGGCATAGGCGATCTCGGGGTGATTTTCCTCAAGCGATTCCATCATCGGCGAAAGCATCGCTGTATCGGAAACGTTTGCCCGGGTGGGATCGAAAGCTATGGGCAGTTCGTAATCCGCATCCACGATCAGGTGGAGCTTATAGCCGAAGCATTTGATGATTTTTTTCTACGCCGACCGTCCTTGCGCTTTCCCTTATAGACTTTAACGCCCTGATTCGCGTCGGCGTCCCGGCGCTCTGGTTGCTCTCCAGCAGAGCCGTATCTTCCAGGCAGGCAGAACGAAAAGAACATGAATCAGGAGAACTGTGGTACGATTTCAAGAAGGGAACCGGGAAGAAGCGATATCGACCCCGATCCTAACTTTTCGACTGTCCAGTCAAAGGGGATTACCTTAGGCGGGATCTTGGGATTGAGAGTCAGTTTTTTCCGCGGTGAACAGTCTGACCAGCCCCCAAAAGTATGGTTTTTCCCTGAAGTTTCCGAAACCGGCTTCAACGAGCAGCTTTCTCCAATCACGCTTGATATAATCGGCGGCATAAGGACACTCGACATAGCGGAAGTACCAGCGCACGTAGAAAGGTTTTTTCTCCGGGTCATACTCCCCGTAATCGAGAATGTGAAACATGCCCTTTGGCTTGAGCGCGCGATAGGCGTTTTTGAGCACTTCAATGCGTGATTTCTGGGGCAGCCCGTGGAGGACAAAAGAGATAAATACTTTGTCGAAAGGCTTTGTTGGCGTGTGCTCCATGTCGATTCGCCGATTTTCAAGACTGACGTTGGTGAATTTATCGCACTTCCGGTGAAAGCACCTGCTCATTTCCTCGCCGATTTCCCAGCCTAGAAGTTCTCCGCTTTCACCGAAATATCTACGCATGATGCAGGCGTTTCGCCCGGAACCTGCGCCAAAATCCAGCACGTGATGCCCTGCTTTGATACCTATCTTTTTTATTACATCTTTGATGAATATTCGGTAGATGCCGAAAGACAAAAAATCCATGAAAAAATCATAGTGGCGAGCTCCAATTCCGCGCACTTCCACCCTTGAATCCGGATATAGCCTTTCCATTTTCACTGCGCCTCCTTGAGAACCCAAATCGGTCGGTGGATCGATGGGAAAAGCCGGTTATTCTCCCTCACCCCTTCCAGTTGGCCTGCTCCTTTTGTAAGAAAGCCTGCCGTTCCCTGTCAGTCATTATCTCAACTTTCACATCCTTGACCGTACCGCCTGTGGCTGTAGCGGCTTTCTTCAGGCTGCTGATCATGTGGTCGCGTACCTCTTGGGGAACTTCCGAAAATGGGAGCACAAAGGTCATGGTCGCCTCTTTTTCTTTCACATAGATGTCGCGGACCATGCCCAAGTTCACCAAGCTCATTGAAATCGCGGGATGTTCCACGTTCTGGATGGCGGTGACAATCTGTTCTTGGTTGGAAGGCGTTATTTTTTTGCCCTTTATTGTTTTCGTCGTTGCTGTTTCTGATTTTCATTTTTATGCAACCTCCTACAGGTTGTCAATTGATTCAGTGATTTCCTGATCTTGACGTGGATTGATGGAAAACCTTAGTATAAGCCGCTCGGATTCGGCAGGATTTCGGTGTTTGCTTCGGCAAACTCAAGCATTTGTAATAATGTAAAGCAAAACTAAGACATAGAAACGGGAGTAGTGTATGAGCAAAGAAGCATGGATCGTTAGCGCTGCGAGGACGCCAGTCGGGAGCTTCAACGGAGCGCTTTCCAAATTGCCGGCATCTGAGCTTGGCGCCATCGCCATCAAAGGTGCTTTGGAACGCTCACAATTCAAGGGCGAGGATGTTGATGAAGTGATTATGGGTTGCGTTATTCCTGCGGCGCAGGGCCAGGCCCCGGCCAGGCAGGCGGCATTAAAATCCGGTTTGCCCAGCAAGGTGGCTTGCATGACCGTTAATAAGGTCTGCGGTTCCGGCTTGAAATCCGTCGGTTTGGCCACGCAGGCCATCAGATGCGCCGATGCCCGCCTCGTCATCGCCGGTGGTATGGAGAATATGAGTTGGGCGCCTCACGCCCTGATCGGCAGTCGCATGGGAATCCGTATGGGACCGGGGAACTTCGTGGACACAATGGTTCATGACGGACTTTGGGATTCCTTTAATAATTGTCATATGGGCAACTTCGCCGACAAGACCGCTGAGCTAAAAAACTTCACCCGTGAAGAGCTCGATGAATTCACGGTGCAGTCTTATAAAAAAGCGCTCGCCGCGCAGGAGGCCGGCAAGTTCAAAAAGGAGATCGTTCCCGTCGAGATCAAGGGTCGCAAAGGGGATGTGACGATCGTGGATACCGACGAGGAACCGGGCCGTGTGAAATTCGACAAGATTCCAAAACTGCGCCCCGCTTTTAATAAAGACGGCGTCATTACGGCTGCGAACGCATCAAGTCTCAACGACGGCGCCGCCGCTGTCGCCATTGTGGATTCGGAGTTTGCCAAAGAGCGAGGCATAAAGCCGATGGTTCGCGTGGTCGCGCAGGCGACAGCTTCGCTCGATCCCAATTGGTTTACTCTCGCGCCCATCGACTCGATTAAAAAAGTCTTGAACATTGCCGGGATGAAAAAAGACGATATCGATATCTGGGAAATCAATGAGGCTTTTTCGGTTGTTTCACTCGTCACGCAGCAGACCCTGGATATCGATCCGGATAAAATCGACATATGGGGCGGGGCGGTGGCTATCGGCCATCCCATCGGCGCTTCCGGCGCACGAGTTCTAACGACCCTGCTTTACGTAATGGAAGATCGCGATGCACGCTACGGCTGCGCGTCGCTTTGCATAGGCGGCGGCGAAGCCATGGCCATGATCGTCGAACGAATCTAGCAATCCAAGGAGGCGCGAATGGATTATAATACCTACGAAACGATAAGCTTTGAAAAGAGCGACGGCATTGCAACGTTGACCATTGACCGCCCGGAGGTATTGAACGCGCTCAACAGCGATGTGATCCGTGAACTCACCGATGTTTTCATCAGAATCAGCATTGATGAGGAAGTTCGGGCGGTCATACTAACCGGCGCGGGGCCAAAGGCTTTCGTTGCCGGCGCGGACATATCGGAAATGGTGAATTACAGCGCTGCGGACGGCGTGCGCTTTGCTTCCAATGGCCAGGGCTTGCTGAACATAATCGAAAGTTGCCCGAAGCCGGTGATCGCCGCGGTCAACGGTTTCGCCCTGGGCGGTGGAATGGAAATCGCCATGGCTTGTGATTTTATCTACGCTTCGGAAAAAGCCAAATTTGGACAGCCGGAAATAAATCTCGGCATCAATCCGGGTTTCGGCGGAACGCAGCGGCTACCCAGGATTGTCGGCAAATCCATGGCCAAAGAGCTTGTGCTGACCGGAAAAATTATCGACGCGGCTGAGGCCATGAGGATTGGATTAGTCAACAAAGTCTTTGAGCCTGACGCCCTCATGGATCAGGCAAAAAAGACAGCGGCGAAAATGGCGTCCAAGGGTTCCATTGCGCTTAGACTCTGCAAGGAATGCGTGGATCAGGGGCTCAATGTCGATCTGCAAAGCGGATTGGTTATCGAGCGCAATGCATTTGGCATCCTCTGCGCCACGGAAGATAAAAAAGAAGGCATGAGCGCCTTTTTGGAAAAACGCACCCCGAACTTTTCGGGGAAGTAGGCTTTTCGATAAGCGCGTCGATTATTAAAATGGGAGAAACCAGAAAATGAATTTTGCATTGACGGATGAACAAAGCGCACTCAAGGACATGGTGCGCAGTTTCGCGGAAAAAGAACTGAAGGATAAGGCCGCGAAAATTGACGAGGAGCATCGTTTTCCTGAAGAAGTTATCGCGGAAATGGGCAAACTTGGCCTGATGGGCGTCGCGTATCCCCCGGAATACAATGGCGCTGGCATGGATTACGTCAGTTATTCCATTGTCATTGAGGAACTGTCGCGGTGTTGCGCCTCGACGGGTGTTATCTGTTCGGCGCACAGTTCGCTGGCTTGCGATCCCATTTATAAATGGGGGACGGAAGAGCAGAAACAAAAATTTCTTGCCAGGATGACCACGGGCGAGTGGATCGGATGCTACGGTTTGTCCGAGCCGGAGGCCGGATCCGACGCGAGCAGCCAGCACACGATGGCAGTTCAGAAGGGCGACAAGTGGATCATCAATGGCACGAAAAATTTCATCACTAATGGTTTGCAGGCGCACGTGGCTGTCATCTTCGCGCAAACGGACAAGGAAAAGGGCCATCGCGGCATCACGGCTTTTATTGTTGAGAAGGGAACGCCGGGATTCAGCGTAGGCAAGGTGGAAGACAAACTCGGGATTCGCGGCAGCAGCACCACGCAGTTGATTTTTGAAGATTGCGAACTGTCCGACGACAACCGCCTGGGCGAAGTCGGCGCGGGTTTCAAAGTTGCTATGGTTACGCTCGACGGGGGACGCATCGGAATCGCCTCCCAGGCGATCGGCATCGCGCAACGCGCCCTGGAAGAATCCATCCAGTATTCCAAAGAAAGACATGCATTCGGCAAGCCCATTTCCAAGTTTCAGGCCTTACAATGGAAGATGGCCGATATGGCCGTGGAGATCGACGCTTCCCGACTTCTCACGCAAAGGGCGGCATGGATGAAGGACAATGGCATGCGCTTTTCCAAGGAAGCGGCCATGGCCAAGCTCTTCGCATCCGAAGCGTGCATGAAGGCGACGACGGACGGCATCCAGATATTCGGCGGTTACGGTTACTGTCGCGAGTATCCCATGGAACGCCTGTTCCGCGACGCGAAAATTACCGAAATCTATGAAGGCACCAGCGAAATGCAGCGTCTCGTCATTGCGAGCAATATTCTGAAAGATTGACGGTCCAGGTATCCCATCCTGGAGTTACGGTGATGTACTCCAGCTCTTTTTGATCTTGATTCTTATCGGCGTCGCGGGCCTGCGGCGCCGATTATATGATTGGATATGTTGATGGATTTTCATTTGACGGATGACCAGCGGATGATCGTCGATTCGGTGAGAAGTTTTTCCAAAAAGGAACTGGCGCCGAATGCCGCCGAGGTGGACCGAACAGGTGTGTTTCCTCTTGAGTCCCACAGGAAGCTTGCGGAATTAGGCCTGATCGGTATGAACGTTTCCGAGAAATACGGCGGCAGCGAGGCCGGTGCCGTGGCGCTGTCTTTGGCATTAACGGAGATAGCCGCAGCGGATGCTTCGATAGCCGTGACCATGAGCGTATCCAATATGGTGGCCGAGACCATCGCCGCCGGCGCGACCGAGGCGCAAAAGGAGCGCTTCATACCGCAAATATGCGGCGGCGACTATCCCATCGGCGCATTCGCCTTGTCCGAAGCAGGCGCGGGCACCGACGCGACGGCGCTGAAAACACGAGCCGTGCGCGACGGCGACGATTATATCCTCAATGGCTCGAAGCTGTTCATTACTTCCGCAGCCTTTGCTTCCGTTGTTTTGGTGATGGCTCGGACCAGCGATGAGCCGAGAGCAAAGGGAATTACTGCTTTTCTGGTCGAGCGCGGCGCTCCCGGTATGTCTATCGGCAAAGAAGAACACAAAATGGGCATTCGCGGCAGCAACACCGCGGAACTGATTTTTGAAAACTGCCGCATTCCTGAAAATCAGAGAATCGGCGGCGAGGGGGAGGGTTTCAAGGTTGCCATGACCGCCCTGGACGGAGGACGGATCGGGATCGCCTCGCAAGCCCTGGGCATAGGCAGAGCCGCTTTTGAAGCTTCCATTCAATATGCAAAAGAGCGGGAGGCCTTTGGCAGACCCATCGCTAAGTTTCAGGCGATTCAGTGGAAGCTGGCGGACATGGCTACGGAGCTTGACGCCGCGCAATTATTGACACGCAGGGCGGCCAGACTCAAGGAAGACAAAAAGCCATTTACAAAAGAGGCGTCTATGGCAAAGGTTTTTTCCACGGAAGCCGGCAACCGCGCTTGCAGGGAAGCCGTGCAGATATTCGGCGGATACGGATATTGCAGCGAGTATCCCGTGGAGCGCTATATGCGCGACTGCAAAGTGACGACAATTTACGAAGGAACCAGCGAGGTTCAGCGTATCGTCATTGCCCGCCATTTGTTGCAGTAAATGACTTTGTATTTGACATGGTCGGTGCGCACGCGACATTTCAATAACAATGGATAAATTGAAGAAAAAGACGAGAAGACCCGAACTGGATTTTTTGCGTGGAGTTGCGCTGATCATCATGGTGGTCGGGCATCCCTTGCGCGCGGACGTCTGGGTTGAAGGCGTGCATGTCGCTCTCCCGCGCCTGATTTTCAACCACTACGGAGAATTGTTTTCCGGTCTTTTTATGTTCATTAGCGGCATCAATGTCACGAATTTCCTCGCGAGCGCAAAGCGCAATCCGCAATTCGACGCCACGACATTTTATTTAAAAAGTTCCGTTTGGCTTTTTGCTCTGGGGTGGACATATAACTTGTGCGTTGGAACGGCTTTGTATATTGATCTCATACAAGCCATCGCCATTGGCACACTCGTGACATACTTGCTTTTGTCATGGCGCCTGCCCACCTGGGGACTGGCTCTGTTCACAGCGGTCGTCTTTGCCTTGGGTGTGCATATTGTCGGAGGCGATCCGGTGACGCCCGAAACAATAAAACGCCTTGGCGCCATGCGTTATTTCGTCGCCTTTTTCGGTCCGATTCCCTGGGTCGGGTTTTTCACTTTCGGCGTCGTCGTGGACCGAATAAAAAATGAGAAATGGCAAAAGGCATTAATCCCGCTGGGCGGCCTTGTATTTGCGTTGGCCCATTTGCTGCCGCCGCTACGCGGAGTGAGCCCTACCGTACATTTGCTCAAAGCCAACGCGCGATATATCGTTCAATCCATCGGCCTGGTTCCCATGCTCTTTCTTCTTTCAAAACGCTATTATAGCGGTGTTTCAAGGATAGGGCGCGAGATAGAATACTGGGGCCGCGAGAGCCTCGTGTTTCTCGTATTTCATTGGTTTTACATTTTTCTATTCTCATTCCCGGAGGCGACTTTACAGCATCGCTTCGGCGACGAGATTGCGGGGTGGGCGACAGGCTTTTTCTCGCTTTTCATTATGGCTTTGACGGTGAGACCCATTGCCGGACTGCGTGACCGATGGATGCGCTCGCCAAAGTTCGGCGCGAGAGCCTGGACTGTCTTTATCTTCGCCATGATCGGATGGGCATGGATGCTCAAAAAAATGATGCTGATCGCCAAAGGGCAGGGCGTGCCCGTTCATGACCTTAACATCAGCACTCCCACGTTAACGCCCGAGTATTTTGTATTCTTTTCCAAAACCTTCTTTGCGTTCGCGGCGGCGATGACTTTCTGTTTCCTCTATCCCTACCTGCGAATTCATTTGCGGAAAAATTCGATGCATTCATCAATCAATGGATCCTAATTTCCACGCAATCTTCCGGTCGTCATTTTAAAGTCTTATCAGGTTATGGACGTTTCGCCGCTTCTGATAAGCCCGTAGCGGAAAATCAACGGTCCAATCAATTGATTGACAGCCACCATGGCGATGATGATGGTTTTCAACTCCGGTCCAATTCCAGGTAGTTTCGCGGCGACAGTGGCCAGGCCGAGCGTGACGCCGGCCTGCGGTATGAAACCGGTCCACACGTATTTCCTGCTCGTTTCGCTTTCACCGACTATGGTGGCGCCAAGGCGGCTTCCGATCCATGTTGACGCCATGCGCAGCACGACAAGGACCAAAACAGTGGGCCATACACCGGCTAAAGCATTCAGTTGCATGTCCGCGCCGACGATGGTGAAAAACAAAACGAAGACCGGCAGCGAAAATCGCTCAATGGCATCAATGAGCACTTTCCCCTGGTCTGTAAAGTTTTCAATATAGAATCCCGTGGACATGCAAAGAAGCAAGCCGGAAAGGTGGAGATTGCTGGATAGCTCCAGGGCGGCAAAGGCCAGAAACAGAACGATGGCAGGTAACTCACGCCCGACATATTTCATGTACTGACCCATCAGGAAACCCAGAAAGCAGCCTATCGCCAGAGACCCGACGACTTCCCAAAAAATCAGTCCGACCAGCATTGCGTTTGTGTTTGCCACTTCGCCCATAAGCAATTTCGCGGCGATCATCGCCAGCGAAAATAAAATGATGACCAGAACATCTTTCAGCACGGTAACGCCGAGGATGGCAGTGGTCATGGGACCGCGAGCCTGGTATTCGATTATCAGAGCTATGGCCGTCGAAGGGGAGTTGGCCAGTGCTATCACGCAAAAGAGAATTCCAATTCCTAGGATGCCGCCTTGGCTCAATCCCGCGCTGAGTGGAGCATATGGGCCCAGGATGATTGCCGCCGTGAGAACAAGAACAAATGTGAAAAGAGTTTGTCCGACGGTTATGGAAAATATCGTCTTTAATCTTTCACGCAAAACCCCAATTTGCATTTCGCCGCCGGCCGAAAATGCGATGAGTCCCAAAGCCATGCTGTTGATGATGGAAAGCTCTTCGAGAACATCGATGCTGATAATTCGAAAGGAAGTGTCGAACAAACTCCAGAAATGCGGTCCGAAGAAAAAACCGGCCAAAAGGTAACCGGTCAGCATGGGCATTTTTGCCCGTCGGGTGGTCTTGCCTATCAGGTAAGAAGCGAGAAGGACGAAACCGAACACCAACGCGGCGTTTTCACCGGTGTTCAGGAAGGATCCAAGGTGAAAGGCATTCATGCTCCAAATAACAGCGATGAGAATCAGCAGTACGAGAAAATCAATGATCATTATTGGTGATCCCTGGCGGCGACACGAAGGGCCAGTGGATACGAAAACAATTCACTGACAACGACGCCGCAGACGATGACGGCCACAATCGAATCGGCGAACGGCGATGCATAAAGGCTGCGGTAATGCACTGCAATCGCTAATGCCATCCCTCCCTGTGATAATAACGATAGCCCCAGTAGGCGTGCCGGCTTGAGGTTCCCGATTTGTTGTGAGGGGAGCATGAATAGATAATTCCCCAGAATTTTCAAAATGGCTCGTATTGTGAAATACATAAGTCCCAGTGAAAGCCAGTTGAAATCCTTGATGTGAAGCATGCTTCCGACAAGCAGTAGGAATAATACGTATATCGTGCTTTCGCCTTGGTGAACGATGCGAAATATCTTCTCGTCGCGGGGTCCTGCATTGACAAAGGCGGCTCCCATTATTGCGCCGATAAAAATCGGCGAAAGGTGAAGAAATGCGGACAAACCTCCTCCAAAGGCCATACACCCAATAACGATAAGAAGCCGAACCTGATCGCTTGGAACCCGGTTTAGCAGTAGCCGCATCACTGCGCCGCCGATAAGCCCCAGGGCAATAGCGGCGGCCAGCCAGTTCAATCCGGGCATCAAAATTTCGTGAGGAAAACTGCGGTGTACAAAAAATGTTAACAAGCCGGTGATGATGATCGCGGGAAGGTCATCCAAGGTTGCGATGACGGCGGCGATTCGCGCGGTCGGCCCGCGGAAACGGCGGTCATGAATCAGTCGAAGAATTGTCGATTGATTGGTGCCTGAAGCGCAAGCCGCCAGCGTGATGAGCGCCGC
>Ga0307990_1002708_pt1 | contig 13996 bp, 4 predicted proteins | sample EllFjometagen129_FD_203168 | JGI IMG/M metagenome (GOLD analysis project Ga0307990, IMG submission 203168) | Marine microbial communities from Ellis Fjord, Antarctic Ocean - #129 | ecosystem: Environmental > Aquatic > Marine > Unclassified | place: Southern Ocean | collected 2014-10-08
TCGCTCAAACAAGTGGGCCGAGCACGATGGATCCAGGAGAAACGAGCCAACCCACCACGTTGAAGGATCCTCGACATACTCGCCCAGGAGCAGGTCGCGGTACTTGGCATACAGATCGCCGGAGTGGGCATCCAGCGATAACATGAGCGCCGCGGCGACAGCGGCGCCCGGAGCATTCCCGCCGCCTGCCGCTTCGATGAAGGTCGCCAGCACCTGCTCCGGTTCGCCGACAGAGCGTCTGAGCGACCGGGTCGCCAGGCAGAAGTGCGGGACCGTTCCCGCGCCGAGCGGCAAGTCCATAGCCAGCGATGCCCTTGCCGACGCGACGGCCTGCCCCAGGTAATCCGCATCGCCGGAGAGTCTCCATATCCCCAGCAGTGCGATGATTCTGCGATTGTGAACGATCCACAAATCCGGGGCATCGGCGTGATGCGCAATCGCCTCACGGCACAACCGGTCGGCCTTCTGATAGTTCTTCAATGCGTCATCGCGAGACAAACGGTATCGCATCGGCGGAACAACAAAACAGGCCTGGATACCACCGAGCGTGTCGAGGGGAACGGATTTGGTGGTACGTTTGAGCATCGCGGCTTTGTACTGCCCCGTATCTCTTGAGTATGTCTTCAACTCCGGCAGAGAGTTGAAGGCGACAGGTCCAAACGGATCGGTAATCAGGAACTCGCCGATGCTCAACGAGCGCATCAGCGCGAGAAGTCGCGGGCTTTCAACTATGGCTTCATACTTCCGGCTCAGGGCTGTGGCGGGGCGGCCTATCCGGTCGGCACTTGCCCATCCATATGCATCGACCACCAGCGTGGTAAACAGTTGGGTCCCGCCGACGGAGAGATACGTCGGGTTGTCAGTTCCGCCCGGAAGCAGCATCACAGTCCAGTCAAGTCCCATGCTCTTCAGCGCACCTGCCCCACCATCGGGTAGTTCATCCAGGTTGAAACTGAACACTTCGAACTGCCCCTTGTGTCTTGCCTGAACGTCCCGGACTTCGGCAACTTTCCGGTCAAGCAAGGGCGCCTCTTTCGACCAGAAGCAGGCGACGTATATCTGGCCAGGCTGCAAACAAACTGACTTGCCATCGGCCCGCTGAAATGTACCCCCGAACCTCACTGGCGCAGTGACGGCGAATTTCTCGCGCAGGAATGCACTGACATTCGGATCCTGTCCGAATCGCGTTGACAATGTCTGGCGGAACGCATCGAGCAATGGCACGTGCCCCGTGTCGAATGTAATCATCGACGCAATCATCAGGCTTTCGGCTTCGGCGGGCGTATCGCGGTATCGGTCCGCCAACTCCGCCATTGCCATAGCGCGATCCTTGGGTGTGGACTTCCCGCGTGCCAGCTCGACCTGCTGAAGAACCACATCCGCTTCCAGGCGGATGTCCGCGTATTCATCCGGAGCTTCGACAAGCTTCTTGGCCGTCTGCAGGAGCGCCTCGCGATAGGCCTCGGAGGAACTCATGGTGAAGAGAACCTTCCGGCCCTCGAAAATGATCCCAAGCACGCCGAAGCGATTGGGCGATGAGGGGTATTCCTCGAGTAGTTTCTCGGCCCGTCGAACGACATTCTTGCAGGCGCGGCGTTTCTCCGTGGAAGACTCCATCTCATAGGTGTCGGCGAGTGTCTTTTGGAGGCGAGCAATCGAATCTTCAGGTATGCGCGGACTCATTGCCGGCTGAACATCCGCCGTTGGCGCTTCCGCCCGAACATGCCCGAACGCCACCAGGAGCGCCAGGCACATACATGCCAACGGACACAAGATACGGGAGCTTCTGTTGCGTCTGTTCGAACTAATCAACATCTTAATATTGCTTCCTTTTGGCCCCCGGAGTTTGCTCTGGGACTTCTTCATGAAGATACGCCACGATCAGTATGCCTCCCCAGCACGGGGCGATACAAGATCAACGTACCGCGCCGGCGGGGTATAGTTGCTCGCTCGGGGCTTATTCCGCGGGGTTTCCGTTGTCGGCGACTGGGAGGCCTGGCCCGCGCCGACCAGGGCTTCGGCGCGTGCGCGGTCCAGCTTCGCCTGTGCGGACTGCCCGAGTTGGGCCTGGACTTCCCCGCGCTCACGCAGCCAGGAGGCCAGCTCCCTGCGCTGGGACCGTTGGCCGTCCCTGTCATGGCGTATGATGTCGTCGATGTATGCAAAGCCTCCCTTCCAGTCCTCGCGATCCATGAACTCCCGAACTACGCGGTACATGTCGGGTTCATAGCGCTTCGCTTCGTACTTCCGCGTATTGCCCGGAGGACAAGTCAGCGATGCGGCGCGAAGTCGATCCTGCCTCGCGGCCTGGGACTTGTCCAGCTTATCCAGAAGGTCCGCCCTCACAAGCAACTTCTCCTGCAAGCTATGGCACATGCAGCGCCGGCCTCGAGAGTATCGTTCGTGAGTGCCTACGAGCGTGTTGAGGTCCGCAAGGGCCGCTTGCCAGTCTTTCAGCCCCTTGTATGCCCTCGCCCGGCCAAAGAGCTGGGCATTGGTCAGCCGTGCCGGCCTGCGCGGATTGCGGGGCGGGTATGATCCGGTGAAACGCTTGGCGGCTTCCTGGAAGTCGCCGCGTTGCAGGGCAATGTCGGCGACGTACTTATCGTGTGCCTGGACCCCCTGCCGGACCCTTCCGGCAAGGCAGCTTACGTCGCCGGCATAGGGAGTGAGTCCGGTAATCGCCCACGCGATGACGCCATCAGGCCGAACCAGAAAGGTGTTGGGCCTCTGGTCGGCGCACATGATTCCCAGCCGCGAAACAAGCGGATTCCCAAGGCCGGCAGGGACAATGACCCCTTGGCATTTCCACTTGTTCCTGCTCATCACGCGTCGGACTTTTGCCGCATCATCGCAGAGGAAGGCGGCGATCACGTTGACATCTTTATGAAGGTGACCGGCGACGGCCCCGGTTATGCCCTGCATCACTTCACGTTGGATTCTCGCGCTCTGGGCCCCAGCCGGCGGCTCCATGAACACTACTACATTCAATCGCCCGGCAGCGTCGCGCGGAAACTCCAGTTTCCTTCCGTCGAGAGTCTTGAAATCGGCGTGAAATGAACGGACCACATCCTCGGATGATGCGAAGTGCGTGTGCAGGCCCGCTCTTTCCCGCGTGTCGCCCCAGGAAGTGGCTCGGAACTGACGCGAAGATACGTATCTGTCACGGAGGAATGAAAGGAAAGGCGACATCATTGGATGTTCGGCGTGCTTTTCCAGCATGGTCATACGGTACTTGAGGTACAGATCCTGTCGCCCGGCATCCAGTGCCAGGATGGCCGCTGCCGCCAGGGCCGCGCCGGAAACGTTCGGGCCGCCGCCGGCCTTCATGAAGTCCGCGAGTATCCTGCCCGAATCAGGATCATCCTTCCGCAGCGCATTTCTGGCCAGGCAGAACCGCGGCACGACGCGGGCACCCGCAGGCGCCGCCATGCCAAGCGCCGCACGTGCTGTTTCCACCGCGCGTTTGAGGTATGCTTCTTCACCGGTGAGGTCCCACATCCCCAACAGTGCGATTATCCGGCGATTGAATACGATCCAGAGGTCCGGCGCATTGGCATGTCGCTTGAGGGCATCGGCGCAGAGCGATTCCGCCTTGCGGTAGCTCTTGAGCGCTTCTTCGGTCGTCATGCGATAGCGATGCGATGGCGGCCTGAAGCAAGCCTGGATGGCGCCGAGTGTGTCGGCGGGCATGGATGCGTCGGTGCGCTTGAGCCTGACGTCGGATGCCAATCCGCGATCGTTCGCGAACATCTTCAGTTCCGGCGGCAAGCTGATGTCAATCGCCGAGGATGGGTCCGTTACCAGAAAGTCGCCTGTTCTCATGGACTGCATCAGCGCGAGGAATCGCGACTCCTCCAGATTGAACTCCACATACTCTTGAAGGTTTAGTATCCTCCGGCCTCCCCTTTTGACCTGACCGATCAGCGCCATAGTGGAGTATCCACTTGCATTGACCGCCCGGAGCAGGAATGTGTCTGTTCTGCCATACACCCTGAATTGCGGGTTGTCTACTCCGCCGGGAAAGTGCAGAGGGATCCAGTCCAGGCCCATGAGACGCAGCTTCTTCTGGCCGGCGTCGGGCAGCTCATCCAGATTGAAGCTGAACACCTGGAAGCGTCCCGGATGTTTCACCTGCAGTGCCTTGATCTCCGATAGTCTGCGATTGAGTTCGGAAGTCTGCTGCGACCAGAAACACAGAAGGTAGACATGGCCCATTCGGTCTATGGGAAAACACACGGAACCGCCATCGGCACGAGTGAACGTCCCGCGGAACCGCACGTCCTGGTCGATTTTTGCGAATCGCTCGCGGAGGAAGTCGGCCACTTCACGGTTCCCCTCGGACCGTGCGGACAGGGCGGCGCGAAACGCCTTGAGCAGATCTTCGTGTCCAATATCGAATGCCATCAGCGACGCGATCATCAGGCTTTCGGCTTCGGCGGGCGTGTCGCGGTAGCGGTCCGCCAACTTCGCGATCGCCAGTGCAGAATCGTTCTGCGTGGCACCCTTTCGGGCGAGGTCTACCTGTAGAAGCACGACCTCGGCCTGGATGCGCAGCTTGGCATATTCGTCAGGGGCTTCGAGCAGTTTTTGGGCGGTCCCTAGAAACGCCTGGCGATAGGCCTCGGAAGAACTCATGGTGAAAAGAGCCTTCCGGCCCTCGAAAACAATCCCCAGTACGTCGAAGCGATTGGGTGCGGCCGGGTATCCATCGAGCAGTCTCTCGGCCCTTCGAACGACATTCTTGCAGGCGCGACGTTTCTCCGTGGAAGACTCTATATTCTCAGTCGCGGCGAACTGCTGCCGCAGGCGCGTAATTGAATCTTCGGATATGCGACGGCCTGTCGGCGATTCGGCCCGGGCGACGATTCGCACGGCAGCGGATGCCAGCAATACGATGACGATCGCGTGAACGAAACGCATTGTACTTATCCTTCTCCGCGGAAGACCCGACGCATGCCTGCCCGGCGCGCCCTTGGCAAAGGCCGAACGCCCTACCGTTGGTAGATCGGCAGGAAGCGATGCGGGGTTCCAAGAACGATGATCGCCATCGCACTGGATTGCACCCTTCCTCCGCGGCCTCCGGACCATGCGCCGTCCTTGGATTGTTTCTCCAGCATGGCGTCGCGAATTTTGGGGTACCACTCGCCATAGTCTTCATCGCTCGACTGCACCATGGCGTGTATCCCGTAGTAATGAAAATAGTAATAGTACGCCGAAGACATGAAGATGGCGTCCGGCAGGGCCTTGAGATAGCGCATCCCGGTCTTGACCAATTCGGTATCTCGCTGACCGCACAGTTCGAGTACGTAGGTCGCGCCGCCGCTGCACGGGCCGCTGGGCCTGCCCTGGCCCGGCATGTAGGAAAACGCGCCTGAACCCGCGACCTGGCAACTCGCGAGATACTTCACGCCCTTCTTGATCGTCTCATCGGGCACCATGACCCCCGCCTGACGAGCCGACGCCAGGGCCACCAACTGCATTACGGTCACCGAAGTATCGCCCGGAGTCGGCACGGGCGTGTACCGCCATCCGCCCCCGACATCCTGGGCGCGAAGGATCACCTTGACAGCCAGCTCAAGTGCTTTCTGGATCGCCTCGTCGTCCTTGTCATCTTTGGTCATGCCCCACAATTCAGACAGCGCGAGCGTCGCGAGTCCATGCTCGTACATCGAGCCCCCCAGGTAACCGTCACCGGAGGCTTTCGCCTGCTTCAGCAGGAAATTCTTGCCCTTGTTAAGCGCCTCGGCGTGAGGCCCAAAGCCGGGGAAGTATCCCTTCACCATGAAGGCCATCAGGGCCAGAGACGTATCGCCGACGGCAATCTGCCCGGCTTTTCCGGCATCCCACGACCCGTCAGCCCTCTGCTGAGAAAGCAGATACTTCAGCCCGAGATCAATGGCGCGCGACGTCTCTTCGGTCAATTCAGGAGCGCCGTCAGTCGATACCGATCGCTTTCGTGGATTCCTGGCGCTGTCCTTGACATCGTCCTGTGCCCCGGCCGGAAGAGCCACCACACAAAGGACTGCCAACAAGAGCCACGCAGATCCAATCGCGAGATTCCTGCTCATTCTGCCAGCCTTTCATAGTAGTCTTTAAGAAGATCGCGATACTCCAGCGGGAGCTCGCGTGCGAAGTTTTCGTTCAGCGCGGCCCGGTCGCGACGACCGAGCACTTCCCATTCCACACGTCTGTCTTCGGGCAGTTCGCCATCGACAGCCACTCTTGCAATCAACTGAAGCTCCAGCATGGTTCGGAGCGGCGGAAGGCCTTTTGAGAACTTTTTCGCCGGCTTCTTGCGCTTCCGCCCCTTGCCGCCCGGCACATCCACATAGGAAAGGGTGTATTCGAGAACAAAGCGGCGTAGCGAATTTCCAGCCTCTCGCTGACTCCGATAGGCTTGGGACCAGGAAGACTTCTCCAAATGCGATGTCGCCTGCCGCATCTTTTCGAGAGCCGTCTGGACGACGGCATGCTTATGGGTCTGTTCGAGGAGCGTCTTGCACTCCTGGGCAAGTTTGACATGTTCCGGCGTCAGCTTCGCCTTCTGGTCCGGCGCGGCCCGGCGCATCTCAAGACAGAGCTTCCTCAATCCCGCTGCCGTCTTCAGCCCGCCAAGCAGAGTAAGGACCTCGTCGGAGGCCTCGAGAGGCAGGATGTTCGGGATATAGGCCAGTCGCGTCATAAGCGAAACAAGTTCGTTACAATCCGCGTTGAGGGCGCCGGTTGCCCGGTCCATATAAACGAGAGCCTCGGTTCGATTGCCCGCATCGAGTTCCTTGATTGCCCTGTCCATGTACCGCGCCGTGCTCTTGAAGTGCCCCTGCCCGGTACCCGCGTAAAGAAGCCTGCCAAACTCCTCCGCCTTATCCTTCAACTGCCGTTGCCTGTCGGCGATTTTCTTCAGATAGGCGGCAGATGCATCTTCGCTCTTCCTGAATTCCTCGCACAGGGGAGACTGACTCGCCATGATGCCAGCGCCCTCTGATGACATCTTCTGGAAGAAGTCCAGGATTTCGACCAGATACCCATTCTGCGTTGCGATCCGATCCAACTCGGTTCGCATCTCATCGACGAGTTCGCCGGCTTCTTTCTGGTGACTCCGGGCCTGGGAGGCCTTGCCTTCCGAAAGGCTGATCGCGCTTGATCCGAGTTCGGACTGCGCGAAGCCGAGCATCTGCTCCATGTCCAGCGTGCTCATGCCCGGGGCGAGTGTAGTGGCGGTCTCTTCCAAAGCCTTGCATAGGTTCTGCTGCGCCGGCGCCAGCAGGGGCGCGCTGTCCTTGGACGCCTTTACCGTCGCCTCGGATATCGCCTGCTGCTCAGCCACTATCTCTCCAAGGTACTCACCCGGCACGCCGGCGCCGGCGGTTGCATCGAGCATCATGACGACCTGCACCAGAATATTCGCCTCATGTCCGGCGATACTGCCGGCAGCCTTGAGGCCTTGCAGGGCTTTTTCCTCATGAGGAAGCGCATCGGCAGCCTTGTTCTTTTTGAGCAACCCCACGGCCTGCTTCAGCGCTGCCGAAGCGTTCTCCATCGGGCGCATGATGGACACCAGGTAATTGCTCGGATTCGGCGAGACGTCGTTACGCTCCTTGATACGCACCGCATAGGCGGATATCTCGTCGGCCAGTATCTGTGCCTGATCGGCAAGATACACGGCGCTTGTTTCATCGAACTCGGCGTCTTCGGTCTTCTCCAGCAGACTGCCCGTGCGCGTCTCGAAATCCTTCAACGTCACCACGCGATCATCCGCCGCTCCGAGCATGCCGAAGATGCGGCCAAACTGTATCAACTCTGACGTTCGCGCCTTCAGGACAGCCAGAAGTTTGGCCATGGACGCTTCCGAAGCGGACTGCTGCTTCCGGGCTTCGTCAAGACTGCCTTTAACAAGACTGTCGCGGGCATTCTGCATTGCGTCGCGAGCCGACCCGACCATCTTTTCAACCGGAGGAGCCGACGTGGGCTCGGAGTCCAGAAGCTGCGGACGCGGGGCGGGAATGGGTGGAATAACGAGCGGACGAAGTCTCGCACACAGCGCCTTTTGATGTCTGACCATCGCCGGCCGACGCTTGACCAGATCCTGCGGCTTGATGCGCGATGACAGGAGACGAAGTTCCTTCTGCTCCCGCATAAGCGACCGGATGAGGTCGCGGGCCTTGAGCAGGGCGGCCACTTCGGCGCCAGGCGAAATGCTGTATTCAGCCTCGCTCAACGTTACGAGCACTTCAGCCTGGACACGCGAGGCCTCGTCGAGCTTGTTGTCGCCCAGCAGTGAGGTGGCCTGGCGCATTCTATCTGTCACCCCGGAACTCTCCAGGGCCTTGACGACGCGGGAGAGACGGACCACGGCCAGGGCGCTTTTCGTATAGTCCGGGTCCTTCATCAATTCCGGGAGCAACCTCGACAGCCATTCGGCGAGATCGGTCTGCCGGGCCGACATCGCGGCGACTTCCTCACTGCCCGCCTTGTCGGGGGCGTCCATTGTCTGGAGTCGCAGCAACGTCTGCGATCCGATGGTCGCCTTTAGTTCGCGTGAAAAGACCTCCGTCGCGTAGTTGATCCCGAGCTTCAGGACCAGGCTGCCCAGTTCTCGCGAGGAGACCTCGATTGCCCTCGCCGCCGGGGCCGTGTCATACGTTTTTCCGACTTCGATCTCCGCGAGTCCGCGAAGCAGCGAGGCGGCGGAGACGACGTGCTTGCCGGAAATCTCACTCAGATGCCCGCGCAACTGCGACAGTTCCGAGGCATAACTGGCGTCGGTGATATTGTTGGCTGCGAGGTCTTCTATGAGGTCGCCGATCCGTCGCGTCACGACGCCGAGTCGTTCGGCCATCAGGTCCTGTCGCACCCCTTCGAGCAGGCAGGTCTGTGCAAAGCTGATTTCGGCTGAGTCGAGAGCGGTGACGACCTCATAGGCTGCGCGCTGCTGCCTGTAAATCGTGCGGAGTTGCGAAAGCAGGCGATGCTTCTGCTTCATAACATGTTCGAGATATCCCTCTCGTGACAGGAACGTCACGCGACGCATCTCGGAACGCGCGCGATGCGGCCCGTCCGGCGCGGGATAGCGATCGGTCACTTCGACGCCCAGCACTATGCTGTCGCCCGTATCGAGGCCCTTTATGAGCTTGTTGTAGTCCCAGTTCCCGCGATGGGTCGCGTCGCTAACGTTGCCGTGGGCCGAAAGGGGCGTTTTCCGTTCCGGGGCGTTGTTGACGCGGAAAAAGATATTTGAATCCGCGATACCATGGTCGTCCCTGGCGGTGAAGGCGACGTCGAACTTGCGGCCCAGAGTCGCGTAGATGTCCTCGGCCGGCGAGGTGAGCTGAATCCGCGGCGGGCGATCCGGCGCCACCTGCAGGTAGTTGCGGGGACTATCGAACGCGTAGTCGTGATCCCTGTCTGTCCACTGGAAGCTGTATGCCTGCGATGAAGAGGCGCGATGGCTGACGCTGACCTGCCGTCCATCCGAGCTGATCGCAACCGGAATCGGCTCGCAACCCTCGATACGGAACAAGCCCTTCCTGACCGGACGATCCAGCGTGAGCTGCCATTGGACGTCAGTGCCTTCGGGCACCGTGATCGTCAGAGCTTCTATCGTCTCGGGCTTCCTGTTTGTGTATTCGGGGAAGGTGAGGATTGTCTGCGCCTTTGTGGCGCGGGGCGAGGAGATAACCTTGACCGTGTGCCAGGGCGTCACCGCATCGCCGGCGTTGATACTATAGGTGAAGCTTCGGAAAGTCGCCGCTATGCCGTACTCGCACGATCCATCGGCGATGGCAAGCGTGTGGATGCGAGCCTTGCCCTCCCCTGTTCGAAGCGAGAGCTTCGCGTTGTCGGGCACCTCGCCAGAAATACCGGCCTGTATCTGAACGCCATCGCCTTCCTTAATCGTGATATCGCCCTGGCTCAGTTTGATCTCTGTCCTCGTGGGATAGCTGATCTCCATCCAGGGCGCGAAGATGCGACCCAGGCCAGCCAGCAGGAACGGGCCGTTGACGATTGCAGCCACGCCGATCACCGCCGCGCAAAGAATCGCTATTGCCACAGGTCGGCGAAGGGAATCGAAGCGAACAGCATCCTGGGTTTTAAGGGGAGCGACAACATCTTCCGCTCTCTGGCAGGTCAGACTGCACAGGGCCTCGGACACTCCGGGGGCATCGGCGCCATTGCGGAACTGAACGGAGCTGACCACGATACTTTCAAGACCGCCGAAGTGATTCTCCACCTGCAGCGCCACGCCCACCGGATCGAAGGATCGGCAACGAGACCAGCCTTTCTTCCACGCCATCAGGAGAGGTACACCGATGCAAAAAGCCATGGCAACCGCGCGCACTGAAGACGGGAGATTCACAATCGCGTCGATCGCGACCGCCGACAGCAACAGCAGTACGCCCCACCGGACAAACTGAAAGAGTCCAGCCAGTGAGTGCAGGAGTTGTCCCCGTCGCCACACGTGCCGCAAACGGGAGTGGATTCTATCGTTCTGAATTGAGTCGGTCACGGCAGGTCACGCCTCCTTCGCACTATCCATTCGACGCCCACCAGCCCAAGTATCAGGGCCGCCAGCAGCCAGTGGTCCCATATCGGCTGCTCGGAGCGAACAACGGTTACTTCCGGTGTCGTATTGAGCACCGAGCCAAGCTCGCCCAGTTGCCTGATGGAAAGGCACCGGCCACCCGAGAGTTCCGCAATATTGCGCAATCGATCTAACTGCAACTCAGTGTGCGCCATCTCCGGCTTGACGTCGGCAACCCGGAACTCGATCGTGTTGGCTGCCTCGCGGTCAGTCGAACCCGCCTGCAGGCGATATCGGCCCGAACGAGGCGGAGAGAAGTAACCTTCGTAGAGTCCGAGGTTCGCGGCATCGGGCCGAAGGCTGACTCGCACGGGTTCGGCGTTTTCCTCATCCACCGGGGTGATGTAGACGTCGTAGCGGGATTGGGTAATCGGCTCATAGTCTTCATCGAGCACATTGGCATAAACCCTGGCCTGATCGCCGCCGGGATAGACGCTCCGATCCGTCTCGAGACGGATCCGCTTGTGTTCACCCATCAGTCGCGAAAGTGTCAGGAACTGAATCGACTGCGACCAGACGCGCCAGTGATACTTATCGCCCGTCTTAAAGCGAAGTCGCCAAAGCCTGTCGGTGGCGATAAGCATGCACTTGCCCGTTCCATACCGCTGCCAGGAGACCAGCGGGTAGCGTCCGGTGCGCGAGCGGGAATCGGAAAGTTCGGCAAGCACCATGGCGCCCGGCCTGGGCGCCAAAAGCGGAGGCAGATGGTCGAGAGGCGCGACGTGGCTCCAGACCTGGTCGTTCTTTTCGGGCAGAGCTTCGAGCGTCATAACGAGGCTGCTCCTGCCTTCGGACGTCAGTACGGGGTGTACCGTTTCATCGACGTCCTCCCATGGCGCGGCAGGGTCGAACTTGACCGGGAGCATGCGTTCGATGGGCGTTCCGGCATAGCTTGCGGGCGCGTAATGCCTGCCGCACAGCATCAGAAGTGAACCGCCGCGCTCCCGTATGAGTTCATCGAGACGAGTGAGTTCCGCGGGAGTGAAGAAGGACGAGTCGACGTCACCGAGGATAACCAGGTCGTACTTGAAGGCATCTCCAGCGTCCTCGGGAAAACGGGCGATGTAGTCCGACGAAAGCTGCGCCATCCCACTCTGGGCGCGGGTCGCGATGAACTTGGCGTTGATGCGAGGATCGCGTTTGAGTATCGCCCTGAGGTAGCGGAACTCCCATCGCGCGCTGCCTTCGATGCAGAGCACGTTTATCTTGTCGTTGACGACCCGCAGGCTGCGCTCGACGCGGTTGTTGTCCGAGGCGGCTTCGTCGGCAAACGGCTCGATGGTGACCTCGATGCGGGCAGCGCCTTTCTTGAGTGATCTGACGTCAAACGAGATATCCTCGTTCTGCAGGCCGCCCTTGAGCAGCACATTTCGCCGCGAGACCACGACCCCGTTGAAGATCAGGGACATCTCGGCGCTGCGTCTCTCGTAACCCTTGGAACGAACCTGCACACGGATCGGAACCGTGTCGCCGGAGAAGGCGACATCCTGCATAATCACACTGCGAATCGAGACGTCGTCGGGCGCCACAATGCCGACAGGCACCGTGTAGACAGGAATCCCGCGAGCCCCAAGGTCGTTGGCGACTTGCTCAACGCGACGGGAAGTCGTGTCGATGCCGTCCGACAGCAGGACGATTCCAGCCAGTGGCACGCCGGCGTTGGCACTTGCCAGTGCGTCCAGGGAATCGGCGATGGATGTCGCCGAAGCATCAGCCTTGAGAGCGGTTATGGTATCCCGGGTTCTCTTGTCGCCGTTGCCGATCATGTGCAGCGACTTGCCAAACGTGTAGTGATCGATATCAACATCTTTGCCGAGGGCGTCGAAAATCCCCCGGCCCGAACTCGTCAGCAAGCTTCCCGCCAGTTCCAGCCGCGTGGCGGAGGAGATCGCGTTGCGCTGCCTGGTATCCAGGTTCATCGATAACTCGTCGACACCCGCATCTGTCTTGAACGGAACAATACCCAGAGCCATACCAGCTTCAACTATGTCCTCAGGCCGCTTTCGCTGGTCGCGAAGAGACATGCTTTCGGACACGTCAATGAGGATCGGCAACCGCCGTTTACGCTGGACCTGTTCCGTCACCAGCAGTGCGGGTTCGAGCAGGACGAAGATGATCATCAGCAGAACGAGCGCCCGCATACATCCCAGGACGATGCGATAGCCCTTGGGCAACCCGGGAGCACGCAAGTAGAGATAAACGGAAAGGGCAATGGCTGCAACAATGAACGCGAGCAGCAGGCCGAGATGAATCGGCCGTCCGAATATGAGCGTATTCGCGCCGGCTACATTTGCGAAAATACTGAACATCTAGCTTCCCTCCACGGGTGTACTAGTTTGACCGGCCGGGGTCTTCCGCGGTTTTTTCCGCTGGAGTAGATCCGCCAGCAAGCTCGCCGCAAGAAGGACAGCGAGAGCGGCCAGTATCAGATGGCGGGAAAACACAATCCCCGCGCGCGATGTTTCGATATCGGCGATCAGTTCTTCATCTGAGCTGGCCACCGTGATTCCCATTTCCTCGAAGTTGCTGGTCTGGTCCGACATATCCAGGCAAGTGACATTTGATTCCCGCGTATTGACATTGACAGCCACCGGCTTGCCGGGCGACTGGACACTCACGCGGGCCGTGTAGAAGCCCGCCTCGTCGGCCCGCTCCAGCAGGGCAACGTACTGTTTGCGGTGTTCGCTGACCGAGACCCTCACCGTCCTGCCAGACGGCGTGTCGAATACGGCGTCACTGGCATCGGGGTTGTCCACGTATGACAGAGACAAGGCATCGCCGACGATCCTCGGGTGCTCGAACTCGCGACCCGTGAGATACGTGATCATCTGCTGGATCAGCATCGGAAACGCGGGAGTCAGCGCCATGTTGTTCCAGGCCGGATCCGACGAAGTCGTGAACATGAAGACATGCCCACGTCCGATCGGAAGCCCGAGCACCACCGGCAGATCGTTCCCAACCAAAGACAGCACCGTGTAGCTGCGGGGATCGGGTTTCACCTTCAGCAGTTTCGTGAAGCGTGTCTCGCTGAGCAGATCTTCCGGCAGGGACTTCAGCGGACGGCAGACCGGATGATCGCCAAGGACCGGGTCCAGCGGTCTGCCGGCACCCAACTTGTCACTGGTGTCCAGTGTGCTCTCGATCACCGCGGGAAGCAGTGGAGAGTCGCCTATCGCCGACCGTTTGTTCCATACCGAGGGCTTGACGTTGTCGCCGGCGAACCAGATCAGGCCGTTGCCCTGGCGAACAAACTTCTTGAACTGCCCCGCCTGGGCCGGCGTGATGTCGGGAACGTCGGCAAGGATCACAACGTCGAAGTTCGAAAGATCCTGCGAAGGAAGTGACAGCCACGGCACGACCTGTACCGAGAAGTTTTCTCTGACGGCAGCGCTGCCGCTTGCACGCAATGCG